>Ga0315289_10002990_pt1 | contig 25721 bp, 32 predicted proteins | sample YL17G11_40_MG_FD_203452 | JGI IMG/M metagenome (GOLD analysis project Ga0315289, IMG submission 203452) | Sediment microbial communities from Yellowstone Lake, YNP, Wyoming, USA - YL17G11_40 | ecosystem: Environmental > Aquatic > Freshwater > Lake > Sediment | place: USA: Wyoming | collected...
ATTATTTGGGAAAGAAGTAAGGGAAGAAGTTCAAAAATTAACTATAAAAGTATTAGAGAGGATATTTTTTATTATGTTAAAACTAAAGAATTTATTTTTAATGAACAAAAAAAATTAAGACCAGTAATAGCTCCTTATAAAAATGAAGACGGAACCCCCAAAGGTTGGTTTATTAATGAAGAAGGTGAACGTGTAAGATGGACAGGGGTGGGTAATATTTGGCATTTTACCCCTCCTAATTGGTCTTCTAAATTAGATAGACAAGTTCATCCTACTCAGAAACCAATAGCTTTATTAGAAAGAATTATTAATGCTAGTTCAAATAAAAATGATATAATTCTCGACCCTTTTATTGGTAGTGGGTCTACTGCTGTAGCATGTAAAAGACTTAATCGTAATTTCATAGGTATGGAAATTTATCAAAACTACATAGATATTTCTTATAAAAGATTGTTAGAAATCAAACAAGGAGAAGGATTATGTTCGAAATAATAGAATACAAAAGTCCAGGACATCCAGATACACTTACTGATTTAGTAGTAGAGGAATGTGCCACTTTTTTAGATTTGTATTACAAACAAAACTATGGAAGAATATTGCATTATAATGTTGATAAGGCTTTATTTTCCGCAGGAGATTGTGAGATTTATTATGGTGGAGGAAAGATTAATTCTTTTCCTAATTTTATCTTAGGCGGTCAAGCTACCAATCTCGATTATAAATTACGAAATTTATTAAAAGAAGATATTGAACAAACTATAAAATACTATTTACCCAACTTAAAAACTATTACTATTGAAATAAGAACTGGAACAACTGTAAAAAATTTAACTGATATTGCCACAGAAGAACAAATCTTAGCCAACGATACTTCTTTTGGAGTAGGTTATTACCCTTATTCGGAAGCGGAACAAACTGTTTTTGATATTAAAGAAGATTTAGATAAAATGATAAAAGACCAATTTATACCTATAGGTGAACTTTATAAAATAATGTATACTCCTAAAACTATTTCTATTAGTGCTCCACTGTATGCACTGCGTGTTGCAAATAGAGAAACCTATGCATATTATAAAGAACAAATAGAGAAAAAATTGTCTAAATACGGTAAGATTATTTTTAATCCTGATTTTGAAAACGGATTTCCTTATTTAACTTTATGCGGAAGTTCTATAGAATGTGGAGACGATGGACAAGTAGGAAGAGGAAATAGATATAATAATTTAATTACACCCTGTAAACCTATGACAATAGAAGCATATCATGGAAAAAATAATAAGAATCATGTTGGGAAACTTTATCAAAAAATAGCATTTGAAAGAGCGAAAGAGATTTATCAAAAAACAGGCAAATACACAGAAGTAATTTTAGTAAGCAAAATAGGCAAACCAATCGCTGATTATGAGGAGTATATAAAATAATGAAAAAATATCAAATAGTTTATGCAGACCCGCCCTGGGAATATAATGATAAGAGAACATGTAAATCTACAGGTATGGCGTTATCTAATTATCACACAATGCCTATAGAAACAATAAAATCCCTGCCGATAAATAAAATAGTAGCAGATAATGCAGTATTATTTCTTTGGACTACATTTCCAAAATTAAAAGAAGGAATATCAGTATTGGAATCTTGGGGGTTTAAATATATAACAGTAGTTTTTGTTTGGGTAAAACAAAATCCTATAAGTGATGGGATTTATTCTGGAATTGGGCACTGGACAAATGCCAATGCAGAAATAGTATTATTGGGTAAAAAAGGTAAAATATCAAGAATCATTAAAAATGTTAAGCAAATAGTATTAGCTCATAGAGGAAAACATTCCGTCAAACCTAACGAAGTAAGAAATCGTATTGTTCAGTTAATGGGAGATTTGCCTCGTATTGAATTATTTGCTCGGCAAAAAACGCCAGGTTAGGATATAATAGAAGGTAAAGATAATGCAGATGGAAGCGGTCAAGACATCATTAATTGGATAAATAAAAATTATGATTAATTATAATCCATTTCTTATTATTAGTATTTTATTAAATGTTAGTGCCTCCGTTTGGTATTTTATACGAGGAGGAATGATTTTAGGTTTATTATTTTTAGGTTATGCTTTTTGTAGTTTAATTAGTTTATTTATTAAAGTACAATAAGGAGATAGAATGAAAAAATTAAAAGTATTTGATTTATTTACAGGAGTTGCGGGATTTAGTTTAGGTATTATAAGAGCATTAGGTAAAGAAAATGTAGAAATAGTAGGGTTTGGAGATATAGAAAAAGACCCTATAGCAATTAACAAATACAATTTTCCAGGAGTAAAAAATTATAAAGATGGAGAAAAACTACCTGATTTTGATTTATTGGTAGGAGGAAGTCCATGTCAAGATTTAAGTATTGCTGGAAAAAGAGAAGGGTTATTTGGTAAGAGAAGCGGACTATTTTTTTATTTTATTCAATTACTTAAAGAAAAACAACCTATTAATTTTATATTTGAAAATGTTAAAGGATTATTATCAAGTAACAAAGGTAGAGATTTTAAAATAGTACAAAAAGAATTTAAAAAAGCAGGATATGAAATCGAATTTCAATTACTTAATTCAAAAGATTTCGGAGTTCCTCAAAAAAGACAACGAATATATGTAGTAGGACATTTAAAAGGACTAAGTAAATGTAAAATATTCCCCTTACAATCTAATTTTAAATCAACAATAGTCAAAAATATTTTAGAAACACAAATAGTCAGTTCAAAATACTATCTTTCTAATGTTTATTTAGAAACTCTTAAAAGACATCGTGCAAGACAAGAAGCAAAAGGACATGGCTTTGGATATATAATTATAAAAAATAATGAAATAGCAAATACAATAGTAATCGGAGGTATGGGTAAAGAACGAAACTTAATTATAGATAAACGATTAAAAGATTATACACCTATAACTGCAATTAAAGGAGTTGTAAATAGAGAAGGAATACGACGTATGACTCCAATAGAATGGGAAAGACTCCAAGCATTTCCAGATAATTGGACAAAATTCGGGATAAATGAAAAAGGAAATAAATACGAAGTTTCTGATTGTAAACGATATAAAGCAATGGGAAATGCTCTTATTGTAAATATAGTAACTGAAATTGTAAAAAAATTATACAATTCTTCTATAAAATTAATACCAAAAGAAATCCAATTAGAATTATTTAATTAATATGAATACTTTAATGGAAATAATAGAATACAATAAGGAGGGCGGGATGAAAATAGAAGAAATGATTAATAAAATATTTTTAGAAACTAAAAATGGTTTTGAATATGTAAAACAAATACCAGATAAAAGTATTGATATGATACTTTGTGATTTACCTTATGGAACGACTGCTTGTAAGTGGGACACGATTATTCCTTTTGAGCCACTCTGGGAACAGTATAAAAGAATTATTAAAGACAACGGGGCGATAGTTCTAACTGCGAGTCAACCTTTTACCAGTGCTTTGGTGATGAGTAATCCTGATATGTTTAAATTTACTTATGTTTGGAAGAAAGAAAGACCAACCAACCCGCTACTTTGTAAAAAAAGACCACCAAAATATTTAGAGGATGTGTGTATATTTTATAAATCCCAACCAATATTTAATCCAACTTATGTAAAAAGAAAAGAAGAAAACAAAAGAAATAATGCACCAAGAAATTATTCTGGCGAATATGTGGGTGGAGATAAGGGATATGCAGACCTAAATCAGAGTGGAAATAATGATTTAATTTATCAAAGTGACTTATTAGAAATACCAATGGAACGAGGTCTTCACCCTACCCAAAAACCAGTAGCCCTGTTTGAATATCTTATAAAAACCTACACCAACGAAGGAGATTTAGTCTTAGATAATTGTATAGGTAGCGGAACCACTGCTATAGCATGTAAAAGACTTAATAGAAATTTTATAGGTATGGAAATTTATCAGAATTATATTGATATATCTTATAAGCGTTTATCAGAAGTAAAACAAGGAGAAGGATTAATACCGCAAGAACCAAAAACAATAGTAGAACCTATTATATTAGAAACTACTACATCAGAAATTATAAAAAAAGGTAGAGGAAGACCGAAAGGTAGTAAGAATAAAGCAAAAATTATTGAACCCGATTTATTTACCATAAATAAGGATAAATAATGCTCAAGAAACACTATAATGTTGGAAAAAAGTTTAAAGTATTTAAGAAATTATATCCTAAAATTAAAATTCAACTTTTAATTAAATCACAGTTACAATCTTTAAAAATCCTATAATTATGACAAAAATTCTTATAGTTTCTGACTTTCATATTAGGGAAAAGGATTTAGAAGAGATTGAATTAGTCTTTTCTGAAATCCTAAGTATCAAAGAAAAAGAAGGTATTCAGGAAATATGGATACCAGGAGACATCTTTGACACGACTAAGCCAAATCCCTTAGAGTTAGACTGCTTCAGTCGCTTCATTAAGAAATTCGATTCTGCAATAATAATCTCTGCAAAGAGCCACGAAACCATAAGTGCCGAACAATCGGTATTAAATCATTTCTCAATTTTAAATCCTCAATACAAAGTCTATTACAATCAGCATATAGTAGAATACACCTCCAAGACTAAATTTTTGTTAGGTCATTATTTCCTTCAAGAATCCTTAGTTAATATAGGTGCCGAGCACTCATTAAAAGAATTAAAAGATAAATATCGATTTATATTTTTAGGGCACCAGCATTTTTATCAGGAATTATCTGAGAATTGTTTTCATTTAGGGTCTATCCGGTTTGTCCGGTTCGATGAGGCTAAATACCCGAAAAAATACATTAGCATCCTTGAGATTGGCGACTTGGATAAGAGTTTCACTAAGATACCACTTTTGACTCCCTACCCTATGTGGGAGTTGCACTTACAGAAATTAATGGATAAAACTGATATTTTAGACCTGCAAAATGACCCACCCAGGCAGGTATTATCGAAATTAGCCCCTTCAAACCCCCCAAATCTACGGTCGTTTGGGGCAGTATCCGACCTTCTTTCCTTTACTGCTACTCTACCAGAAAAGACTAAAGTTAAAGTCATTATAGAGGATTTTGACCTCTTCAAAGAATACCTGGTAGTGGAGAGGGATTTAGAAAAGAAATTTTATGTTTATAAGAGAGAGAACAGGTTTAATGTAATTAACGAATCGTTACAAAAAAGTAATCAGATAGGAACTGAAAAAAGGAAAGATTTGGTAACTTCCTTGACTAAATTTCTCGAACTTAAAAAAATAGACCCTGAGATTCAAGGGATTATTAAAGAGGAGATTAAATAATGTTACCAGAATTTAAAGAGTTTAAAAAAATACCAAGACTTTCCAGAGAAATAATTATTACTGAAAAGATTGATGGTACTAATGGATTAATTTACATTGATGAAGAATTAAATATTTTTGCAGGAAGTAAAAATAGATGGTTAGATGACCATAATGATAATTTCGGATTTTGGCATTGGGTAATGGATAATAAAGAAGAATTATTCAAATTAGGTAAGGGTTATCATTATGGAGAATGGTGGGGCAATGGAATACAACGAAATTATGGATTAAAGGAAAAAAGATTTTCTTTATTTAATACTGGCAGATGGGTAAAGGATAAAAATATTCCATTAAAAGAAAAACAGGAGTATTGTCCAGAATGTTGTTATGTTGTTCCTATTTTATATAGTGGACAAATTTATTTACCAGATTTTTTTACTCCAGATGAGTTTATTAATTATTTAAAATTAAATGGCAGTAAAGCAATTCCTGGATATATGAATCCTGAAGGTATAGTAATTTATCATATAGCCGGAAATTGTTACTTTAAAAAAACTATTTTAAATGATGATAAAGGCAAGGAAGAGATTAAATGAATTATTTTCAACATTATTATACAATCCACAAAACTAAAATAATTACAAGAAGTAAAAAATATTACTATAAACATAGAAAATTCATATTAAAATATTGGAAAATTTTTAGACAAAATCACAAATCAGAACGAAAAATATACGATAAAAATTTTTATAAATCAAATAAAAAAAGAATTCGACAAAGAATTAAACGTTATTATCAAAGAAATAAAAAGAAAATCGCAAAATACCAAAAAGAGTATAGGCATCATAATTTAGTTAAAGATATACAAACTCACAAAAATTACTATCTAAAGAACAAAATAAAAATTATAAAAAACAATAAAAAATACCGCCAACTACATAAAAATAAATTTAGAAAGTGGTTTGCTACTTATATGCAAAAAAGAAGAAAAACAGATATTAATTTTAAACTTAAATCCTATTTAAGAACCCGTATTTGGCGGGCACTTAAAGGGCGGGTTAAAAAAAGTAATACAACGATAAATCTTGTAGGTTGCTCTATTAATCACTTAAAAAATCATATTGAGAAAAAATTTAAAAAAGGTATGTCCTGGTCTAATTATGGTAAGTGGCATGTAGACCATATAAGACCCTGTGTGAGTTTTGATTTCAGAAAACCAGAAGAACAAAGAGAATGTTTTAATTATACCAATCTTCAACCCTTATGGGCTAAAGACAATTTAAAAAAACAGGCACAAATATGATTATTCGTTTAAAAGCTTTCCAACTTTTCAAATCGGCAGAATTTACATTAGGCAAACTCAACGCCATAACGGGAACAAACCTTGACAATTTAAAAAATTCCAGTAATGGCAGTGGCAAGTCTACCTTATGTAAGAACGCAATAACATTTTGTTTGTATGGGGATATTCCTGGACTTTCTCTTGATAAAATAATCCATGATGATGAAAAAGAATGTTCAGTTACTATAGAATGTTCACATAATAGTAAACAATACCAAATTATTCGTAAGATTCCTACCTCTTTGCAGATTTTTGAAAATGGAATTGAAGTCCAATTAAATTCCATTCCTCTTAAAGAGGTATGGATAGATAGGGTCTTTGGGGATTATAATTATTTCAAAAAGTATCGGATGATTGATTTAAAGGGCACGAATCTCTTGGATAATTTAAATAACCCCCGCAGCATTGTAACTCTTAAAAAGGAATTGATGTCTTTTGTTGACGATTTATTTATTACCTGGCGAAATGGATTACTCAAAAAGAAAACTGAACGAGAGACTTTCAATAAGGATAGAAGACATTATAAATTCCATTTGTCGGATAGGAGATTGAAAGTTTTAGAAGATGGTTTAAAAAGAGTTACTGAGGAAATGAATATTGCCTGGAAAGAAAAAGATAAACAGTATCAGTTACTCAATAATATAAAATCAGAAATTAGAACTAAAGAAAATATAATTTCTTCCAAACAAAATGAAATCAAACAAGCAAAAGAAGGGATTTGTCCTATTCTTAGAACTCACTGCGAGAAAATTTCCAAGTCTCTTGGCGATAATGAAAAAAATAAAAATCTTGAAATCAATAAAGAAGTTACCCTCCTAACTAAAGAGAAAGAAGTCTTGTTAGGTAATTTAACTGAAGAACAGTCCAATGATTATCATGGGGTTAATTATTTGGCATTAAAAAGCAAAGTTGATAAGACTAATAATTTTATTATGAAATTAAAGGAAGCTTTTAAATTTGCAGAATATAAATATACTGCCAAAGATGTGATGATGTATACCGAATCGGTAAAGGTATTGGATGAGTTCTCTTCCTACTACATAAATGAGTGGTTGGGCGAATTGGCAATCATAGTCAACGATTTATTAAAAAATGTTAATATCACAATTGAATTCACTGAGGAAAAAGAATTCATGCGAGTTATGGATAATGGGAAGGCAAAAGTTTATGCTCAATTATCTTCAGGCCAAAAGACCTTCCTCTCTGCGGTCTTCAAATTGGCAATTCTCATACATAAAGGTGAAACTGAAGGTCTTATTCTTTGCGACGAAGGGTTCGATTTTATGGATGAAGCAAACTTAGAAAATTTTATAGAAGTAGTTCAACCTTTAAATTTTCAAATAGTATTTGTCTATCAGGATTTGCCTGAAATGGAAGGAATCCATAGAATTTATGTATTACGCCAAAACAACGAAAGTAAAATTCAATAAGGAGATTAAATGAAAAAACCCTTTATCTATGGAAGAAATAATACCATTCATCATACAAAACTTTTAAATATAGAAATAGATAAAAAGACAGGAGAAGTAGTATCTGTCTGGTTTAGATGTATGGCACTTCCTTTTGATGTTACTAAAGTTGATAAGGAAAGAGCAAAAGAAATGAGAAGTATGTATAAAGAAAATAAACCAATAAATTTGTTAGCAGTGGAAATAGAACAGGAGGAAAATAAATGAATTTTACTTATGATAACCATTGGAAATGTCTAAAAGATTGGTTGGAATTTACTCTATTTAAAATAATTTTAGACAGAGATAAGGAATACTGGTATTTAGAAATAACTATTTTAAATTTTGAAGTAATTTGGTATATAGACTATAACAAAAGGAGAAATAATGTTTAAAGAAAATTTAAAAATAGAGCTATTGGCGGTAGAAATCCAGGAGGAGGAATAATGCTAAAAGCAACTTTCAAAAACCAACAGGAATTTGAGGTCTACACCAAAGAACAGAAAACATTAGTAGATGCAAAAGAAGCAGACTTATCAGTTTCAGAAAGAAAAAAATTACTTTACATGATAGACCATCCAAAAGAATTCATCAAAGAAGAAGTAATCGTGCCGAAGGGAAGTCCAATAATCACCAATATTGATTATTTACGGAAACCTTGTGAATTGGTAACTGACTTCGAGGAAGTTAAGGAAATAGTAAAAGAATTGGAAATCACTTTAAATTATTATAAAGGAAAGGCAATTGGATTGGCAGCGAACCAAATTGGAATAAATAAAGCGGTTGCCGTCATCCGCAAAGAAGATACTGATGAAAAAGGGAAAAAATCCCAATTCAATCTTAATTTAGTGAATCCTAAAATTACCCAACGAGAAGACATAATGATTTTTCCCGAATCTTGCCTCTCCTTTCCGAAAATGGTAGTTAATACGGATAGATATTGGCAAATTGAACTGGTTAATTATGATAAAAATGAAGAAAAGAAATTTTGGTTATTTAATATTGAAGCCATTGTAGTGCAGCATGAAGTATCGCATTTGTTAGGTTTAACTCTCTGGGATTTTAAGCACAAAGCGAGGTAAAAAATGGATAATACTGAAGATACATTTACCGTTATGCCAGGAGATATTTTTTTATGTTCCTCTACTCGGATAGGTGCTCGGATTGTTAAATTCTTAATGGAGGCACCGACCATATGGATTTGGTTAGCAAGGGCATATACTGGACATCGAGAGTATTCTCGTTATTATCACGCAGGGATGGTCTTAGATATTTTCAGAGTAATAGAACAAGAATGGAAAGTGCAAATAGACGAATTCGATAAGTTAGTGAATCGGAAAGTTATTATTTATAGAAAAAAATCTTTAACTACTCTCCAAAGATTAGGTCTGGCTGCCAGGGCTACTTTAGACATTGGGGAAGGATATGATTTAGTTTTAATTATTGGAAAAACCCTTACTTGGTTTACTGGAATCAAATGGTTTGTAGATTTTTTAGGTGGTCTTAGTAAACAAGAAGAGATTTGTATTAATCGTGTGTGTTTATGGTATAAAGAAGTAGTTGGAGAAACTTTTGGAGCAAAAAATTATAATGAATCCACGACCAAGACCGTAGATAAATGGTGTTCCTCACATCCTGAAGAATGGCAAATAGTTTATGAACACTCATAAAAATGATAAATAAAAAAGTATTTTGGATTTATGCTTTAAATAGTTCAGTTTATTTCCTTCAAGGAATTACTGGAATAGCGGGAACTCCTTTGATGTATCATCTAAAAGAAACATTGCATTTATCTCCTTCTATTCTTATGTATATCACTGCCTTTATTTCACTGGCGTGGCTGATTAAACCATTAATTGGGATTTGCATCGATAATTTAGGATTACAAAAAAGAACCTGGATATTATTGGCCACTGTAATCGATATATTAGGGGCATTATTTATTGGATTGATTTATTTACCTTTAGGATTATTAATTACTGTATTAATGTTATCTAACTGGAATACCGCATTTAGAGATGTAGCAGTAGACGGAATCATGGTAGTTGAAGGACAAAAAAATAATAATTGTGGAAAAATACAAAGTATTCAATGGATAGCCATAACGATAGCAGGAATGATTGCCACTTTGGTCGGGGCGTATTACGCAGAAAAAAATATATCATATCAAATAGGATTTTTAACTTTAATTCCTTTTTATTTTGTAGGTTTATTTACAACGTGGAAATATCAAGAACATAAAATAAATAATGCAACAAAAACAACCATTTCTTTTGATGGTTATAAACAATTATTTAAAGATAAACGATTCCTTATAGTGTGCCTGTTTTTATTATTGTATAAATACTCCCCTTCGTTTGGAACTCCATTATGGTATATTGAACGGGATGTTTTCAAATGGAGTAAAATGTTTATCGGTATCTTAGGAGTTATAGTTTCTTTATGTAGTATTGTCGGAGCAGGATTATATTATAAATATGGTAAAAAAATAAATATAAGAAAATGGTTAATTGGTTCAGTCATTGCGGGGGCACTCACTTCCCTCGCCTATTTATACTTCACTCCTTATACTGATATTATCTATGGAATTTTATTTAGTGTTATAGGAATGTTTATTCATTTAATGATTATGGATTTTATGGCAACTAACTGTATTAGAGGATTGGAGTCTACTTCATTTGCCTTTTTGTGTAGTGTCTCAAATATAGCAGGATTTTTATCTACCACTACAGGGGCTTGGTTATTGCCTTTAATAGGCTTAAAATGGCTTATAATTTTAAGTGCGGGAACCAGTTTTGTTTGTCTACCTTTAATTAAGAGGTTAAAAATAGGAGAATCAAATGTCGAGACCTCTGGGCAGTAAGAATAAAAAAAATATCAATAGTTCAGTTTCAGATAACAATCCTTTATGGAAAAAAGAATGGAAAGGGATGCCCAAATTTTATATTCCTACCCGCAATACTCTTATGAGAAATAACTTTGATATTAGTGATATGATTTATTATAATACTCATACTCCAACCAGTGTTTATCCTAAGTATCCCATATATATAATCTCCAAAGGAAGATGGGAAAGTCGTTTAACAAGTAAAGCACTTGAAAAACTAAACATTCCTTATCATATAGTAATTGAACCACAAGAATATGATAATTATGCTGCTGTAATTGACAAATCGAAAATATTGGTATTGCCTTTTAGTAATTTAGGACAAGGTTCTATTCCTGCCCGAAATTGGGTATGGGAACATTCCTTAAAACAAGGAACAAAACGACACTGGATACTGGATGATAATATAAGTGGTTTTGGAACTCAAAAATACGGAAGAAGAATAAAAACAAATTGTGGTGATTTTTTTTCTTACTGTGAAAACTTTGTAGATAGATATAAAAATATCGCTCTTGCTGGAATCAGATATAGATTTCACCATAATTATGTAAAATCGCCCTATTTGCTTAATACAAGAATATATTCTTGTATTATTATACAAAATAATATTCCTTATAGATGGAGAGGAACATATAATGAAGATAGTGATTTATCTATTAGGGTATTAAAAAACCAATGGTGCACATTACTTTTTATATGGTGTTATTGTGATAAAGTAGGAACTATGACTATACCAGGAGGCAATACAGAAAACCTTTATAAAGACAATGGAAGACTTAAAATGGCACAATCTTTACAACAACAACATCCTGATATAGTAAAAATAGTTCATAAATACGGAAGGTATCAACATTCCGTAAATTATAAAATATTTGCAAACAATAAATTGATAAAAACCCCAGGCATCAATAATTATGGTATGAAATTAGCCAATATAAAGGATAAAAAATAACATGAATACACAAAAAATAAAATCTTTCTTATTAAATATTTATGCATATATACTTCCCATTATAGGTGGATTTTTAGGTGCTATGGGCGGGTCTATTGATGGAGACAAATCCTACAGAAGAATATTTCTTCCAATGTTAATTACTTCATTAGCCTTTGGTGAAACGGGAAGCATTTTAACCTTGACTATCCTAAGTATGATTGGAATTTTATCTATGGGATATGGTATACCAGGGGAAGGAGATTCCGGTTCATTTTTAGGAAGTTTCTATGCGTCTTTATTTGGGCAAAATAGTATCTGGACAAATATGCTAACCAGGGGCACGATTGGAGTATTCATTTCTCTAACTTTAATTTCTATACCTATAATAAAGAAAAATTGGTTAATATACCTATTATGCGGATTGGGTATTTGTATAGTAAATGCTTTAATTTCTTGGAGAAATTTTGGAAGTTATCATTTATTTGGAAAAAAATTATCCTGGGTCGAAACTATTACCTGGGGATTAATAACTTTACTGGCTATCATCATTATTAAAAAATAAAATGACCTACTATACTGCCGACACTCACTTAGGACATGCTAATATAATACTTTATACTGGCCGCCCTTTCCTTAAACCTGGGGATTTAACTAAGGAAGGAAAATGGATAAGTCCTGAAATTGCCAAAACACGATGTGCAGTCATGGATAAAACTATCATTGATAATATCAATCAAAGAGTAAAAGAAAATGATACTTTAATTATTGATGGGGATTTTTGTTTTTCCAGGAGCACTGAAGCCTCGGAAGCTCCAAAAAGGCCTTTTGATTATTATAGAGACCAAATGAAATGCAAAAATGTCATTATAGTTCAAGGCAATCACGATTCCAATAATTTAGTAAAAACGAATATTCAAAAATTAATCATTCGGCAAGGTGGGAAGCGAATTTGTATTATTCATAATCCAGAACATGCCGATATACATTATGAAATAAATTTTACTGGCCATGTTCATCAATTATGGAAATTTAAAAGAATTAGAATAGGAATGGATTTTACTGATTGTATAAATGTTGGTGGTGATGTTTGGGATTTCAAACCAGTAACCATTAATGAAATTTTATCTGTGTATGCTAAATGGCAGAAGGAACAAAAATGATAAAATTATTTATAGGAATCGTTATTGGAATATTTATAACTGTAATTACTTTTTTGAAAGTCCTTTGTGGAAAATTAACTATTAAAAATATTAAAAAAATCTGTACTTTATTATGGTATATGCAAGATGAAGACTTATAAGACTATATTTTATTATTCTGTAATGACGGGCAACCGAGGAGACTTAGCCATTCGTAAAAATATTGTAGAAGCAATTGAAGAGAATTTAAAAGTACCTTTTGCTTTCTTTAATATCAAATATGAAGAATTAACCGAAGAAAGAATTCTCAATCAATTAAATACTGAGGCATCTGCCTTAATTATTGCAGGGTCTGGACTTTATACCAACTACCCCACTTCTTCAGGTTGGTATTTTCCGTGCAAAACAGAATTATTTTCAAAAATTAAAGTGCCCATTATGCTAATAGGAATAGGATGTAATAATAATTTAGGTAATGATATTTTTCATGGAGACATAAAACCTGAAACTAAACAAAGTATTAAATTAATTAATGAATTGGCGGTCATTTCTACAGTACGAGACCAAAGAACCTATCAATTATTAAAAAATTTGGGTATTACTAAACAACAATTAATATTAGACCCTGCTAACTTTTTAAAAGTACCGAGAATCCCCAAAGAAAAAAGAGTAGCAATAAATTTAGCCCAACATTCTCCCACATTGGGAAGATTTGATGGGGATATAGCGGTTCGTAATTATAATCTAGAATCATTTACGAAATTAGGAAAATTCTTAGCCAGTAAAGGATATAAATTAGTTTTCATTGCTCACGATGCTTTAGAACAGAGTTTAATTCTTGATTTGCAGAAAACTTTGCCTAATTTAGAATTTGTTAATACTGACAATATAGATTTAATGCTTCAAGAATATGCTCGATGCGAATTTTCAATTGGTATAAAAATGCACTCCAATATTCTTTCTTTTGCTGCAGGAACTCCTTTTATTTCATTATATTATGATGTCAAAACTGTTGAATATTTAAAACTAATCAATTGGTCGGGGTTCGGATTGTCTGTGTTCACCAATTATTATGAAGAATTAAAAGAGAAAGTAGATTTACTAATACTAAATCATAAATATTATACTGCCCAATTTCGGCAAACAAAACAAATAGAACAGACAAAGTTTGATAATCTAATAGGAGAGGTATGTCATATTATCGAAACTTCGATTTAACTCTTTATAATTCTTTTAATCTAACTTCGACAGTCGAAGAAATTTGGTTCCCAGAAGATGTAAGAGAATTGCATAATTTATTATTAGATTTAAAAGATGTGTCTTTCTATATTTTATCTTATGGCACTAATGTAATCTTGGCTCCAACTATAAAAAAGATTATTTGTTTAAGAAAAATGCCTAATGCGATATTTGGTAAAGGACAACAATTATATTGTCATGCCAATTCGTTAGTCCAAAGAGTAGTAAAAGAATCGCTATGTAATGATTGGGCAGGTATGGAAGGATTAATAGGAATTCCTGGTAGTGTTGGGGCTGCTATAATGGGAAATTCGGGTAGCGGAACTTATTGTATTTCGGATTATTTATATGGAATAGTTACTATAGATTTTGAAGGACATCTCCATAACTATTCAAAAACACAGTTAGATTTTAAAAGAAGATATTGTAATCTGCAGAATAAAAAAGAAATTATTTTATGGGCGGTATTCCAATTTATAACTAAAAGAACTAATCAAACTATAATAGACCATACTTTAACCTATCGAAAAAACTTTCCTAAAGGATGGAGTGCGGGAGGTCTATTTAAGAACTGGTATGCTTTAAAACCTTATGAAAAGGAACTTAGAAATATTCAATCTCCAAATCTTTACCTCTCCCAACAATTAAATATTGTTATTAATAAAGGAGAGGCCACTTATAATGAAATCCTTCATTTCATTGCAAAAATCCGAGCCATAGTTAAAGTGCCCCTTGAATTAGAGGTTAAAATATTCAAATGAAAATAATTCTCAAGGCAGATGATTTTATCAATAATAATTTATTTTTCTTATATGAGTTAATTGAGAAGTATAATTTTAAAGTCTCTATCGGTATCATAGGAAAGAAATTAGAGATTATTAGTCCCGAAACAAAAAACAGAATCCTTACTTTAATAAAGAAAAAACAAATTGAATTATATAATCATTCTTACTGGCACTATTATGAAGCCAGAGAAGGAATCGTATGGACTGAGTATGTTCATACTGACTTAGACTATCAAACTTACAGTCTCCAGAAAACCCAAGTAATCGTAAAAAAAGTATTTGATATAACTATGACAGTTTTTGGTGCTCCTTATAATAGTAATGATTCTACCCTAATAGACGCAAGTAAAAAAACTCCTGAAATTACTCATATTTATTATGTATTTCCTTCCCAAATAGAACTGTGGCAAAAAAGTCAACCAAATAGAACCTTTATTCCTATAAATGGTCTAAACTTATTAGAATTTAGAAAACCGCAGGAGAATAATAGTCAGTATATTAATTATGATTATTTTAAACAAAATTTTGTATCGCAACCTTTAATAACTTATCAATTGCATCCTAATGCTTGGTCTTTTTTTGATTGGAAAGAATTTGAGAGAATAATTCAATTCTTTATTGAGCAAAAAATAGAATTTATATTTCCTACGGAACTTTAATGAAAATATTATATCTTACCAGAGACGATAAGTGGATACATTACAACCATTGGTTTAGGGCAGATTTTATTAATACTTTAAATTCCTTTCCCGATGTAGAAGTAAAATTTTATGGGATTGGATTGTCTGAGTATTATTCTTCTTTATTAGTAACTCCTTATAATAGAAAAAATAGTCTAAAAGATTTAAAATCTTTATTTAATTTTGATGTAATTATCATAGAAAACCTAAGAAGATTGTCTAATCCCGATTGTCCCAATTTATCGGTAACTTGGCTTCCAGAAGATTTTAAAAGTATGGATTGCATAAAAATTTGTTTGGAAGATGATTTCCATCAACATAAAAACCATCCATTTTATAATTGTGGAATTCAATATATTTTTCATAGACATAAAAATACTTATCTATTAGCCGAAAAATTATTACCTAAATTGAAACATTTCTGGCTACCTTTCTCAGTAGATAATACCGTCTTTCATCCTACTCACAATTTCAGACTCAACAAATTGTGTTTTGTCGGACATGATGCCAAAAGAACTAATATTTATACTACATTACAAAAAAATAACTTTTTAAAAATCTATAATCCGACTTATGAAAAATCTTATTTAGCTTTACTTCAAACCTATGTAGGGTATGCCAATCATAGTTCTCCATTATATAATATTGATAATGCAAAAGCCTTTGAAATTATTGCTTCTGGAGGGATTTTATTTACCAACGAATGTAAAAACGGATTTAAAGAATTATTTGGTGAAAATACCTATATGACTTATACTCCAAAGAATCTTATAACCCAAGCCACCCGTCTTCTTACAGATAAACAATTGCAACTGGTTTATATTAAGAATGGACTCAAAGTAATTGCGGAAAAGCATACCCATCAAATTCGTGCTCAACAATTACTTAGCCTTATAAAAAGTCTATGAAAATCCTCTATCTCTACAAATTTGCTGATAAAAGAAACTATAATCACTGGATAAACTTTGATTTTATTTATACTTTGGCTTCCAGAGAAAATATAGAATTGAAAGTCTATGGCTACAATATAGGTACTTCTTTGGGTATATTAAATCTTATTCCTTATTCTCCTAAACTTACCATGCCAGATTTACGGAAATTATTTGATTTTGATATAATTTTAATCGGTTATAAAAATAGAATGTTCATTGATGTGGCAGAAAAAGAAACTTGGCTACCTAAAGACTTTTCTACCATCAATGTACCAAAAATTTTAATGGAATCTGATTATCATAAATGGAGAAAAAATGATTGGATAACTCAAAATAATATTCGATGTATTTTGCATAGACATAAAAGTAATGTATTGCGGGGCGAGGAAGATTTTCCTGATATTGTCCATATTTGGCATCCTTTTAGTATAGACACTGCTGTTTTCACTCCTTCAAATAAAAATAGGATAGAAAAAATTTGTTTTGTAGGAACGGATGGTGCAGCTCCTAAAATTTATCAATATAGAATAAATGCCAGTAATATCTTATCCAAGCATGATTTATTGGTAAATAAACGCCAAATTTATGAACAAAGTTATATTCAATGTTTACAGACTTATATTTCTCATTTGAATTGTTCTTCAATTTATAATATAGATTCGGGAAAAATGTTTGAAATAATGGCAAGTGGGTCTGTCTTATTAACTGACGATTGTTACAATGGAATAAAAGAATTATTCGATGATAATACCTATGTTCTTTATAAACGAGATTATTCTGATATAATAGCAAAAGCGAAACTAATAATAGAGAATCCTAATCTTCGCAAATACATTACCAAAGGAGCAATAGATTGTATTCTAAAAAAACATACTCATCAACAAAGATGTATGGAATTAATTCAAATTTTGGAACAGCAATTGCATAAGTGGGAAACCATTCTTCCTAATCAAGAAACAATAAAGAATGAACCTTGTGTGGATGTTGTCTATAGTGTCGGCGATTTAACGGATGATGCAATTGAAAGATTTAAAAAATCTTATGAATCTTTGATGTTAAATAAAAAGAATTTTAATATTTGTATTTCTGAAGTAGGAAAAGTTTCTCATAAAGAAATATTCGATACTTTTATTTCTTCCTATAAATATTATTTCCAAGAAGCCGAAGATTTTAATGCTTCCGTTGCCAAAAATAATGCTATTAAATATCTAGTATCCTTAAATTTATTTACTTTCATTGATGTAGATATAATTGTTCCCGAAAATTTTATTGAACAGATTTATAATTTCTATGAATCCAATCAAGTCCCCTTTGTCTTAGGTTATGTTCGATTGTCTTATACCAAACATACTACTTATCAAGATATAAAGAAATATTTACTTCGTAATCCTATTGAAATTAATACAGGAATAGGAAAATCTGGACTTATTGTATGTGATAAACAAACCTATGAAGAACTGAATGGTTTCGATGAAGAATATATTGGATGGGGAGCCAGAGACAGTGATTTTAATTTAAGGGCAAATTTCATCAATAAAATGGTAGATGGTAGGGAAATTTTATTATTTCATCAGTTTCATTCCAGACCCATGAAAGAAAAATCAATAAATTTAGAAAGATACCAGTCTCAGAAAAAATTGTATGAATCAAATCAATTAAAAGTATGGGAAATTAAGGGGTTGAAAGATTTAACAATGCCCGTTCAAATAAAAGTCCAAGAACCAGAATCAATACCGATTCCTACCGATTCTTTTAATATCATTAAACTATTATTGATTAAAAATATACTGGTATGTTTATTAGAAACCACTTGTTATGAGTATATAAAGGCCAAAACCTTTACTGGAAAATTAATCTTAGGAGTAAGTAATAAAGAATACGCCAGAAAATTAATCGGAATAAATGATAGTGTAATATTTAAAGACTATCCTAAATTAACTAAAAATGTTTCTTTTAATGGGTGTACGTTTCAAGTTCCTTGCCCTGTTATCGCCTACTTGGAAAATTTATATGGGAGTAAAATTAGAAAGGAACTTTTAAAATGACCCCTACAGTTGCCATCATAATCACGACCTTGTTTCGAGATAAATTATTGTATAAAACCCTACAATCTATTGTAGATAATCTACCAAATAATTGTATAGTTTTAATTGGAGACCAAAATTCCTCTGAAGAGAAATTAGGAAAATTAAATAATAATGAAACGGTATTTTATTATGGTCTGCCTTTTGATTGTGGGGCCTATTATTCTCGTAATTTTTTAGTAAAAAAAGCCAATGAAATAAATATTTCCTACTGCTTAATAAGTGCCGACTCAATTCAATTTATTCAGTCTTATGATTTTAATCCCATTATTAAATTTCTTGCACATCAAGAAAAAATCGCATTGGTAGGTTTTGAATTAGATGGTAGCAAATGTCCCTGGGAATATAACATGGAACTCACTCCCCAGGCAATTAAATTCTCTTATTCTGATGATTGGATTGAATTCAATCATATTAAATTTTTAAAAATAGATATTTGTCGGAATATTTACTTAGCCAAAACTAAGGCATTGCTTGATTCTCCTTACGATGAAGATTTAAAATTGGGAGGACATGAACTCAACTTCTGGAATCTAAAACAAAAAGGCTGGAAATGTTATTGGACTGCTTATTATTCATTTAAAAGAGAATCAGATATGCCCAAAGAATATGTTCCTTATCGAAATAGATGGGGAAATTATTTAGAACTTGCAAAACAAAAATTGGGCATCAAAGGATGGGTAATTTATCCTCCAAAAAGGACATAATGCACATCGGACAAAAAGTAGTAATCAGAGAAAATGGAATAGTAATTGAATGTCATGTTATTAGTTGCGGAGATGAAGACCTTCTGGTTTGTGATGCGGAAAAGAAAGAATATACTCGAAAATATTGGGAAGTAAATAAAGTGGAAAATGAAAGATAAGGACTTTAAAGACCTATTAAAGAGTATCGACTCTGCCAGAGGAATCTATAAAGAACTATTGGCAGCAAAATTGTTATGCCCTTATTGTCATAGACCAATGCCAAATCTAAACTTTTTTTATAAAAAAGGATGTAAATGGTGCCAACTATGAATCCTTATTATATAAAAACTGTATTAATGGAATATTGGAGATTCACTCGTCAGTGTCTTTGTGCAGATGAAGTAAATTATGGTTCCAGTATAGCAGATATTATTATTCTTAATAAATCTGAACTAATACATGAAATAGAAGTTAAATGCACAAAATATGATTTATGTTCTTTGGAATTAAAAAAATCTAAACATACCTTCAGACCTACTCGCTATGCTCCTAATTATTTTTCTTTTGCGGTTCCTACAGAATTAGTCGAAGATGCTTTAAAAATAATAAATAAATTAAACCCAAAATACGGTCTTATAGAAATTACTTCAGATACTTATTCTCCCATTACTATAAGACAAAAAGCACAAAAATTACATGGAAATAAAGAAGATATTGAAGACTGGAAACATAAAATAATCTATAGATTAAATTCTGCTTTAATTGGATATATGAAAAGGATACATATAAAACATGAATAATATTAATGAAATTATAATCTGGGGAGGGGGAAATAGTATTAAAGAAGGTTTATCTTTGGGACTTAAAGATAAACTCAAGGATAAATTTGTTATTACCACCAACTTTTCCTATAATCATTTTACCGGAACTTTCTTATGCTTCACTGATTATGCCGATTTCTATATTAAAGAAAACAAAAAATTGGAATCATTGCCAATGATTATTGGGATTGATAATTGTATTGGGCATACTGTTGACTTTCCTAATACTATTTGGTTAAAAGAATCCGCTTCTTATAATATTGATATTCTTAATAAAGGAGTTTATCGGGGAAGTTTAACTGGTATTTTTGCACTTTCTTTAGCACAGTGGTTATTGAATTATAACGGAAAAATTTTCCTGCTCGGTTTCGACTGGTCGATTTCTCAAGACCAACAAAAACTGAAAAAACATGAAAAATCCTATGACCCCAAAATAGAAACTCATTACTATTCGGATAAAGAAATCCCCCATCGTGGGCATCATTTCATCGGTTATTTTTCGTACCATAATCCTGATTTTTACTTCAAACATTTCAAAGAACCCAATATTAAAATTTACAATGTTTCTCCAAATAGTAATATTTTAAACTTTGAGAGAATAAGTTATGAACAAATGTTCACTTTATTGAATAAAGAAATCCATAACCAAGAAGAACTTAGACAATCAATTAAAAATAAGTTAGGAGGCAAATAAAATGTATTATTTAAATTTCGGAAAAGGGATTGAATTTGCAGGAGGAGAACCAAATAATTCCAGATGGAATGAGATTCCTACCAAACAAATTACGGAATTAAATTACAATATGTTTGGTAAAAAAATCACTATGCGTGATTTTGAAAGTTATAATCATATAGTCGAAAGAGCAAAAATGATAAATAAAAAATTCGCAGATACTATAACTGCGGTCTATCTAATGGGCAAATATAAATCTCAAGTATATGTAATTAAATTTGATTTAATTCAAAATACAATTAAAGATTATATTTCGGAATTCGGACATGAATATAATGGTGGGACAACTACGGGATGGAAAGAAGGATTAAGTACCAAAGAACCTACTATAGATATAAAACAATTATAAATAATTTTTAGGATTTGCCATTTCTAAAAGAAAACGACTTTTCCAATTATTAGTAAGCTCCGCTAATTGTTCCTCAGTAGCACTATCATAATCCGTATCATTTAATACAATTACAAATTTACAAGTTACACATTTTATATCCTGTCTAGTTTCCCCATCTATTTCTGATATAACAAAATATAAACTTTGATTGGGTTTTTCTACTTGTTCAGAAACTATCAAATTATCTAAATAATTTTCGGGCAATAATAAAAAAATAGTCCTTTTTAAATAAGGAAGCCAACGAATATCAATTCTAGGAATAATATAATCCCATGCCCATAATATAGTCATTAAATGGTCTCCTGACTTAGGTGAGTTTAAGATTATCTATGGAAACATTCATATTAGCGGTTAGTCCAGGATTTACATTTGAATCTATAGATGTTCTAAAACAGAATTGGAGAGTCCGTGCTTTATAAGAATGGTTCATATTATATCCAAAATCTTGCATGACTTGAAAAATATTTATATAATTCCCACTCCAACTACTTAATAATTTAATATTTGTTCCTATAATTGATTTACTATTGATTCCATATTTAACAAATATCATTACCGAGTTAATCATTGTATTTAAATCTTTGACTTCCAATACGATATAAGCCCAATTTTGTGCTTTTCCCGCCACACTAACACTTCCAGTAAAACTCCCATCCCAAGATAAAATAGAATTTGATGATAAATTTTTCATTATAAATGATTGTCCAAAATCTAATCCCAACACACAGTCTAAAGACAAAGAACCTGATGTAGTATAAACAATGGAATGTTGATAATTTAATCCTCCATTTGACAAATCCAACGTCGAGGAAGCTAACAAATCATCAGAAACATTGTTAGTAAAAATTACAAAATTAAAGATATTAGTAGACCATATTTTATCGGCATGAAATGTTATTTTGGGTTCACTATCATCATACCAATCTTCACCAATAGAATGATGAATTGATGTTTTTTGCCATAAAGGACTATTCTGTGTCCATGTTTCTTTCCATAAGGTAGAAAAAAGAATAGGAGCAATCCAACCCGAATCTACTATATGTATCTTTTTCAGGAAATTTAAATTTCTATTTTTTTTATCTATATCAATTTGATTCTGTTTATCTTTTAAAATAGAAATATCAGTATCTAAAGATTTGGTTTTATTCCAAAGATTAAATATTTTTCTTGATTTAAAATCACTCATATTTTTTAATAGTGTTGTATTGATGATAATTTTTTACAGAAATTAAAAATTTAGCATATACTTCACCGGTTCCCTGTCCTATTCCCGAACCAGAAACAGTTAATCTAAAAGTATCTATATCTATTTTTACAAAATTTAAATTGGGATTATAACTTCCATAAACTACCGACTCATCTGATAATTCTTTATAAGAAATAATATTACCTTTAAATATTGTTACTGCTTCTACATTAAACAACATATTCTCTAATATATGTAAATCGTAAGAAAAAGAAAAGTTAAAAGTAAAATAGTCTTCATCCGAATATTTAGTTCCTAAACAGGGAACCCACTCAGTTTCAATAAAATAAAGTTTTTGAACTGCATTGTATTTTTCTATAATTTCTATATTATAATTATTAGACTCTATAGTATTCCTAATATTCTGTTGTTTGATTATTAATTTATTTATTTTTCGTTTGGAGCCTTCATAAGTATCCATTGAAATTCCTTAATTATACTCTTGAGGAACAATTACATTTAGTATTAGTTTTAAACTAGTAGTTTCTCCTTGATAATAAATATATAGGGTAATAGGATTATCTATATTTCCAAGAAAAAGAATGTTATACGCATCAATCTCGGTAATAACTTCATTTGAAACTGATAAAATTTTAATATAAGGTAGTACTATTTCAGGCACCTGATATAATTCTACTTTAAAAATAATGGGAGTATCATTAGGAATTGCTCCCTCATATATAGTATAGTTACCAATCTTTTTATTATAATTTAAAGGTACTATTCTAATTAAGTCAGATTTTAATAAATTAACAGTTTTTTCGGTCTGAGTAAGTTGTGTCCAATTATGATATAATTTTCGTTTGTCGGTATCGTAACTCATTTTAATAACTTATCTCCTGTTCGGAAGGCAAATCATATTTCGCATATTGTTTGCGAGAAACACCAGGAATAATAGCATATTCGGCCAGTGGATAACTATCATCTAATAATCCTAATTCATATTCTGATTTTTCATTATCGCAACTCAAAGATACCTTCATGGAACTGGCATCTATACTAATTTGTTTTATTGCTAAAGGAAATCCATTATTTGCCTTATAAATATTACCTTGAATATCTATAGTATTAGTTAAATTTAATCGAGTTAATAGTTTAAGACCATAATATAAATACCCGTCTAAAGTAAGTTCTATTGTAGCTGAAGTTTTTGGTAAAATGTCTCCATTTATATTCTTAATTTTTTCAAATTCAATAACTCCTACTTTATCTATATATGAATTATAACTATATCCTTCTGCCCGTTCAAGATAAAATCCATCTTCTTTATCTACCCATTTTGTTGCTGCTATATATGCCCCATTTTTTGTACTAACTTCTTTATAAGGTGCACTTCCTATTAAATAATATCCCAGTTCTCTTTCTTCATTAGAAAATTCTTTTTGGAATACATAAGCAATACTTTCTATTTCATAGAAATCTCCACTTAAAGGAGCTAATGATGTTCCTATATACCACCCCGAAAATTGAGACCCCGCACTTCCACTTATATCATACCTTTGTCCAGTTACCCACCAAAAATAAGTCCAGCCTGGTAAAAATTCAAAGGTTCCTTCTTCTATTTTTTCTGCGGTAGATATTCCACTGGCGTACACCCAAAATTGAATTATTTTCTCCGTTGTTTCGGAACCTTTATTAATTTTGATACCTTGATAATATTTAGGATTATGTTCATATTCCTCCACTATCCGTTGTTTACTTATAAATATAGTATTGCCAGAATTTGCTATAATGTAGGCAGTAGCCAAAGAAGTCGTAACAAATGTAAGTGCTTCACTTAATTTTTTACTCCAGGTAGTACCTGTCCAATAATACCCAGTTCCAGAAACAATAACCATATTAGAATTTAAATAAGGTTTATCAATTATAATATTATTTAAGAGTACATCATAAAGATGAATTTGGGTATTTAATACTGTAAGAGGCAAATCTTTTGTAGAAAAATCATAGTTAATCGAATCGGGTATATCGGTTGCCTCTGCAGATACTCCTATTTTTTCTTCAGAACTTCTACAATCCAAATTATTTATCCTACCTGTAAACATTAATCTATCATTAGGAGGGGTTCCTATATAAATAGTTACGATATTATTATTGGTAATTGTCGCCGGATTATTAATATCATCATGCTTTCTTGCTAATTCAAAAAAAGCATTTGCTTTATTGTCTGCCACTAAATTTATTCTTATTGAACTTAAAATTAAATCATCATCTCCTAATTCTATACCACCTATAAATACATGAAAATCTGTTCTGGTTAAAGGAATAATTTCATCATATTCTGATTTTAAAAATCCCAAAAGGGTATTAATTTGAGAAAAGGTTGTTTTTCTCATACCAAACTCAGTATTAATTTTTGCTCCTTTAAGTGTGCCAAAAGAAGTTTCAATTAATTCATTTGTTTCTTTTCTCATTCCAAAACTGGTATTAATAACCGTCGTAGTTGATTCGTCTAAAATAAATAAAGAATCGTCTACTATATTGTCTCCCGCATAGGTAATTAAATAATCCTCATTGTGGGTAATTCTATTTAATTGCCTATCTTCTCCCAGATATTCATTAGTTCTGATAGTCGGGTCTGATAATAATATTTTAGATACATACCCATGATTTAAAGTAGCATATAAATATCCCGTATCGTGATTGATGACTAAATTCTTTCCATTATTTAAACCCGTTATAGTTTCGACAGTATAAGAAGTCGGATTAGTTAAATCTATTTTAATTAATTTAGCCGGAAGGGTGTCTGTTACCAAATAAGCATAAGAACTGTGAATAAATTTTCCACCGTAGAATATTAAAATTTTTGCTTTTGCTGAGACGGTTTTTGTTACTTCATATTCAATTTTTGCTTTTACTGAGACCGTTTTAGTAATCGACACATATTTTGTTCTTACTTTCGCTGATACTGTTTTAGTAAGTGTAGCAGTACCCGCTATTTTTGCTTTCGCTGAGACGGTTTGAGTACTGATATTTTTTACATTTGCTTTTGTTGTGACTGTCTTGGTATATGTAGTCGCAGGAACAGAATATTCTTCAGTTGGAGGAGTAAAATTTTCAGTCCAACGGGCAATTCCCACACTGATTCTAAGT
>Ga0315289_10002991_pt1 | contig 25720 bp, 20 predicted proteins | sample YL17G11_40_MG_FD_203452 | JGI IMG/M metagenome (GOLD analysis project Ga0315289, IMG submission 203452) | Sediment microbial communities from Yellowstone Lake, YNP, Wyoming, USA - YL17G11_40 | ecosystem: Environmental > Aquatic > Freshwater > Lake > Sediment | place: USA: Wyoming | collected...
GCTGTTCGCATCTGAGAGCGTTTTCGGCAAATCGGGTTTGGTGTCCCGGCTTTAGCCGTGAAATTTCACACGCTGTAGCCGCGAACTTTAGTTCGCGCCTGTCTGCCGGCAGGCAGGCCGGGCCAGCACAACGTCTGTCCAAGAATCGCAACCTACAGGTTGCGGCTACACGCCGTCCGCCATTTGAGCCGCGTGTGAAATTCCCGGGTTAGCCGGTTCGAGGCCAACACACTGAAGCATACCCGTCGAACAGAACACGCTAAAGCGTGGACACCAAACGCCTAACTCAAACAAAACGATTTTCCAAACGCCCTCTGAGCCTACGGGCGTTGCGCCAGCTTCTCCTGCCGTGTAGCCTTTTCCTACGATGGCCGAGATCGTTTTGACCACGCTCAACGCGAAATACATCCACACCGCGTTTGGCCTGCGCTATTTGCTCGCCAACCTCGGCCCGCTCCATCCGCGCGCCCGCCTCGCTGAGTTCGACATCAACCAGCGGCCGCTCGAAATCGCCGAGGCCATCCTCGCGCACGAACTGCGCATCGTCGGGTTCGGCGTTTACATCTGGAACGTCGCGCCCACCACCGAAATCGTCGCTACGATCAAACGCCTCCGCCCAGACATCACCGTCATTCTCGGCGGGCCTGAAGTGAGTTACGAAACCGAGCAGCAACCCGTCGCGCAGTTGGCGGACTATGTCATCACGGGCGAAGCCGACCTGAAATTCGCCGAAGTTTGCCGCGCCTTGCTTGAAGACGGCTCGCGAGGACGCTCGCCCCACCAATTGCCGAAGATCATCCCCGCCGACCCGCCCGAACTCGCGCAAGTCGCGATGCCCTACGATTTTTACACCGCCGACGACATCGCGCACCGCATCCTTTACGTCGAAGCGTCGCGCGGCTGCCCGTTCAGTTGCGAATTCTGCCTCTCCTCGCTCGACATTCCCGTGCGCCAATTCCCGCTGCCGCAGTTCCTCGCACAACTTCAGCGCCTGCTCGACCGCGGCGCCACCCGCTTCAAATTTGTTGACCGCACGTTCAACCTCAACCCGCAGACCGGCAAGGCGATCCTCGAATTCCTGCTCGCGCGCTGCCGGCCCGGCCATTTCTACCATTTTGAAATTGTGCCCGACCGGCTGCCGGCTGAATTCCTCGAAATCACCGCTCGCTTTCCCGCAGGCACGCTCCAATTCGAAGTCGGCATCCAGACTTTCAACGAAGAAGTTGCCGCCCGCATCCAACGTCGTCAAGATTACCGGAAGTTGGAAGACAACCTCCGCTTTCTGCGCCGCGAAACCAGCGCGCATATTCACGCCGACCTCATCTTCGGGCTGCCGGGCGAATCCCTCGAAAGCTTCGCCGATGGGTTCGACCGACTTGTCGCGCTTGGCCCGCAGGAGATTCAAGTGGGCATCCTAAAACGGCTGCGCGGCGTGCCCATCGTGCGCCACGACGCCGAATGGCAAATGGTCTATAACCCAAACCCGCCTTACGAAATCCTGCAAAACAAGCTGGTGAACTTCGTGACGCTGCAAAAGGTGCGGCGGTTCGCGCGCTACTGGGATTTGGTGGGCAACAGCGGGAACTTCACCGAGTCCACGCCGCTGATTTGGAGTTCGGTGGGGCGAGACTCCCGGCGAGCCGAAGCCGAAAACGAATCACGGCTCGCGGGGACGCTCGCCCCACCATCGCCGTTTTATTCGTTTCTCCGTTTCAGCGACTGGCTGTTTGCGCGCGTGGGCCGCACCGACAGCATCGCGCTGGTCCGGCTCATGCAACTCCTCTTCGAATACCTGACCGGCGAATTGAAACTGGACACCGCCACGGTTGCCGGCGCACTGGCGCGCGATTACCGGCGATTGCAACGGCCCGACCTGCCCGGTTTCTTGAAGGAACACCTCCCCGCCGAAAACAAACCAACCGCCACCCAACGCCCCAAGTCGCTCAAACCCGGCGTCCAGCTAACGCGAAAGGTATGAACCAAAGGCAGCCAGTCTGCTGCTCAGGCGGCAGCACTTGAACTCACATCTTTAAGTGCAGCAGGACTTGGCAACCATAGCCGTTCAGCAGCAAGGACAAACAAAGGATCACATAGACCAAAAAGAAACTCCGACGCCGCTTGCGGCGCAAACCCCAAAACGTTAGAACGGCGTAGTATAGCCAACCGGACCCGACGATAAGCAGACTCGGCTCGCTCTGCGGACTGTCACGGAAAAATCGCGCCACGAGCACGCCAAAAGGGGTAAAGAATGGGAACCAAAACACGTAAGGCAAAGAACTCGGGTCGAGCGCAAACATGGCCACAGCAGTAACTCCCCAAGCTGCCGCCCACAACTGTAGTCTGGTACGTAGCGAAATTGGACGTTGAGGTTTCTTCTTTGGCGGTTCCGCTTTAAGAGTCGAAACGAAGCTGGTGCCACACTCGCGACATTGAACCGCCTCGTCACTATTCTCATGCCCACAATAGGAGCATTTTATCATACGCGTGATGCTGGCGACTAAGTCATGACCAACCTCAGAGTTTGCCGCCTCACTGGTTTCATGGTCGCGACAGTAGGCCAGCGGTGCGGAAATGTCGAGCGTGATTTCGCGCGTCCGCTTCACAGCGGCGGAGGGCCGCCGCACTCCAAAACGCTGGCGCGTTCTGACTCACGTGTGGCAATCGCGAAGCGTCTTGGAGTGCGCCAGTCCCCTGGCGCTTTGAGCCACAGCGCCTTCAGAGAAAGCGCGTTGGGCCATGAGCCGACGCCCGTTCGGCTTGAGATCAGGCTGGAAACGGCTATTGTAGGGCAGATGAAATTCTTTCTGGCGCTGGCGGTTTACGTGGCGATGGCGTTCGTGCTGGGCCTCGGGATTTACCTGGCCGTGCATGGGAAGTTTTGGCTGCTCGTCCTTGGCGGCATTTCCTACGTGCTGGCGTTTGCCCGGTTCGGCTGCGCTTCGCGCTGATTACTCAGGCCGCGCATGCTGTCGGGAGGATTTCCGCAGGTGAAAACCAACATGTCCGCACGCAGCCGCATTTCTCGGCTCGCCGGTAGTCTCGCCCCACCGGTCGGAGACTTATGAAGCCAGTTCTAGCGCGTCAATTTCTTCCACTCGGCGAGTTTGCCGTCCGCGCCGAAGGTCAGGCGCAAGGAACGTTCTCCGCCGCCAAACGATTGGCCGACACCAACGCCGGTGTGGCTGCCGTAGAATCCTGTGCCGAGCGAGAAACCGGATCCACCCGCCCGGCGCGTGATCCATTCGGCGACCCGCCTGCCGTCCGCCAGAGTCGTGGATTTGTTCGGCGGTCCCATTTCGGCGACCGCCTGATCGCAGGTGAAGTTTCCGACGCGGCTGTTCCAATCAACTTGCTTCGTGGTGGCGCAGCCGAGCAGCGCCGCCAGAAGAATCGCCGTGGCCGCGAAGGCAATCGCCGTTGAGATGGTCTTTTTCATATTTGCCTTCCAGTTCGTGCGGCAAGTGCGTTGTCAGTTCTGCGGCGCTGGTGCGGCGGCAACTTCTTCGGTTTCGAGGAAGCCTTGCAGCAGCCGGGCGCGGGTGGGATGACGCAGCTTGCGCAGGGCCTTGGCTTCGATCTGGCGGATGCGCTCGCGGGTGACTTTGTATTGCTTGCCGATTTCTTCGAGCGTGTATTGGTAACCGTCCACGAGGCCGAACCGCATTTCGAGAATCTTGCGCTCGCGCTCGGTCAGCGTTCTGAGCACATCCACCAGCGTGGACCTGAGCAGACTGTAGCTGGTCATGTCCGAAGGGTTCTCGGCGCTCTTGTCTTCGATGAAATCGCCGAAGCTGACGTCGCCTTCGTCACCGACGGGCGCATGCATCGAGATGGGCTGCTGCGCCATGCGCAGGAGCGCCGTGATGCGCTCGACCGGCAGGTGCAATTCGTCGGCCAGTTCCTCCGGTGAGGGTTCGCGCCCCAGTTCCTGCGTGAGGTGGTTCTGCGCGCGCCAGAGTTTGTTCATGATTTCAATCATGTGCACCGGGATGCGGATGGTGCGGGCCTGGTCGGCGATGGACCGGGTGATGGCCTGGCGGATCCACCAGATCGCGTAGGTCGAAAACTTGTAGCCGCGCCGATACTCAAATTTCTCGACGCCCTTCATCAGACCGATGTTGCCCTCTTGGATGAGGTCGAGGAACGACTGGCCGCGGTTGGTGTATTTTTTGGCGACGGACACCACAAGGCGCAGGTTGGCTTCGGCCATGTGGGTCTTGGCCTTGTGCGCAGCTTCTGAGGCGCGCTTTAGCCCGGCGAACGCCTTTTGGTATTCCTCGCCGGGTATGCGCACCAGCAGTTCCAGCGAATGGAGCTTGTTCCGCTCCGCCTGAATCTGCCCCTGGCGATCGGCAGACTTGTGCAAGGCCTCCAGTTCACTGACGCGCTTGAGACTGTTGGCAAAAGAATCGTGGATGTTCTGCGCCACCACGATCATTTCCTCGAGAATCTTCTGTTTGTAGAAAAACCTGGGGAACGTCTCCTGGAGCTTTTTGTCGAGTTTCTTGAACTGCTTGAATACGCGGTCGCGGCGGGCTTTGGACGCTTTCTGCCAGGCCGCGTACTTGACATCCACTCTCTGGTCAAGCAGCCGGACCTTCTTGATGAGGCTGCGCAAATCCTTCAGGTGCCTGTCGCGGCTGGGAATTTTCTTGTCCACAACCGCGCGATCAAACCGCTCCTTCGGCGGTTCGGAGAGCAGTTTCTCGGCCAGGGCAATGTGTTCCTTGGCGCAGAAGCCGAAGCTGTAGAGAACGTGTTTCATCGCCAACTCGGCGTCCTCGATGCGTTTGCAAATCTCCACCTCCTGCTCGCGGGTCAGCAGCGGCACCTTGCCCATCTGGTTCATGTACATCCGGACGGGATCGTCGAGAAAGTCGAGCCGCGCATCTTCCTCCTCCTCAGGCTCAGGCTGTTGCTTGAGGCGGTTGACCTCGGACCGGTCAACGATCTCGATTTCGAGGTTGCGCAGCTTTACATACAGCTCATCCAGGTCGTCAGGCGTAAGCCCATCCGGCAGAATGTCGTTGATGTCGTCGAAAGTGACGTAACCGTTCTCGCGAGCCAGCGCGAGCAACTCCTTCAACGTCTCCGTCAGGTCAGCCCGGGTTTGTCCCTTCGGTGTCTCTGCGGGCGGACTGTTGCCTTTGGCGAGAGGCGCGCGGCCGAAAGGGGCAGGCAACAAAGGCGCCCCGGCACCGCCTTTTTCGCCGTCCCTCATGTGGGTCTCTGCCGCCACTTTGGCTCTTGAAGCTGAGCCAAAAATCAGGCGCTTCATCTTCGCAGAAGGGCGATGGCCGGGACTGGGCGCCCGCTCGCTACGAGCCGGACGCCCGCGACCATTCTTGCTGCCCTTCAACTTTCGTAATTTTGCGCTGGCCATTAGATTTCAGACACGTAGCGACGCCAATAAGTTCACACAACAACAATTGCTCCTGCTGACACTGCGCGCGCGGCACGTCAACCAAGATGCTGCTGAACTTCCGGCTGCCCCGTTCCACTCAACGAAACCCGTGAACAGCCGAAGACCGACCCGAAAACAAATGCAAACATTACCAGTCCCTTTGAGAATTTCAAGACATTTGCGCAGGCCATAACTGCTTGAGACCCACCATCCTGCCGTGGGTTGGCCTCGCCCCCGCAAAAAAGGCCGTTCCGCTTTGGCATTCCCCGGAAGTTTGGGGAGCTAGAACTGGTTTTCCTTGTCTTTGAATAGAAGATTGAAAGTCGTCATCGAGCCGTGGCAGCGGGTGATGTATTGCTGCAGCTCGACTTTTTCGCCGTCGGCGAGTTTTTCGTGCGCGTTGATTTTCTGTTCCAGCACGCGCAGTTGGTTTCGCACCATCACGATTTTGTGGAAGAACATTTCGAGCGGAATTTCCTTGGCTTGCAGCGTCGGGTCGGCGGGATGCAGCACCAGCTTGCCGTTGTGCCAGCGGCTGCCGAGTTGCTCGACGACGAAATCCGGCTTTTCCAAACCGAGCTTGTGAATCGCCGCGTCAACCGTCTCTTCGATGAACTGCTTCAGCGGAATGTTCAGGCCGCTGACGCCGGCTTGCGGCTCGGCGGGTTGGAGACCACTTGGCTCGGGGGCGATGGTGCGCCTGCCGTCCTCGAACAGGATGTCCGCCGTGGTTTCGGAAATCGTCTTCACCGTTCCCACGCCATACTGCGGATGGCAAACTTCCATGCCGACATGGAGAGCTTCAATTTTCATGCCCGAAATATAACCACGGATGAACGCGGATAAACGCAGATTTTTTTAAGCGACCACGGAAATTCCCGAAAAGGCATCGTCCTTGCCGTCGTTCTCGTCCTAGAAATGGCGGACGAAAACGAGGCTGACAACTCAGCAAGACCGGCTATCATTATTCAAGTCATCGTCGTTTATGTATGAACAAGAAAATTAGCCTGCTTCGACTTGGTTTGATCGCTGCCATGCTCGTGGCGGCAGCTATGTTGTTCGCTTGGAGAGCCGATTTCTTCCCCCAGCTCCGCAATTCGATTCCTGCAAACGCACTGATTGTCATTATGCCATATCGCCATGCCGGAACGTGGGTCTTTGATGATCCCTCCGCCAAACTTGTGCGCGAACCTTTTGTCGCAGGCGTGCCGGAGATGATCGACGTCTTGGTATCTAAAATTCCAGATGCCACAAATGGTTTCCGTTTGCTGTTCTCGGCCAAACCATTCCCTGGTTACCAAAAGAAGTTGATGTGGCTGCGTGGAGATATGGGAGGCAACTACTACAAAATGGACGACCCGCCGATGGAAGGTTGGATTTGCCCGGCGATGTTTCGGTATTACCAGACGGCTCCAAAAGAGCTCTATGTGAAAGCTGAACCGAAAAAGTAATTTTCACCAAGCAGGCTGTATGAGCGCGAAGTGTTGGCATCGGCTCTCGTTTGAGACCAAGCTTTGGCAGAAAGGCCTGAACCGCGTCGCCGGTGTGGACGAGGCCGGGCGCGGGCCGCTCGCCGGGCCGGTCGTCGCCGCTGCCGTCATTTTGCCGAGCCGCTGGGCGGGAGTCCGGTCTGGAAAAAGTTCCGCAGCACTGGCGGGCAAATCCAGATTTGCATTTCTGCGCTCGGAAAGATATGGTTCAGCCGTATGAGCGCGGTTGAACTCGCCATAGAAAAGATCAAGGCGTTGCCTGAAGCCAAGGCCAAGGTTCTTCTGGACTGGCTGGCGGAATTGGAGCAGCCGGGCCGGGTCGTGCTCACCGCCAAGGGGGCAGCCTCTGTCCGTGGGTTCGCGCGGAAATTCCATGCGCAACCGTTGACCACCGATGAGTGGATGAAGATTCTTCGTGAGGGAGAGCAATAATGGCCTGGACAGTGGACACCTGTCTGTTGCTTGACCTGGCTCTTGATGACCCTAAATTTTTCTCCGCGTCTGCACGCTTGCTCGACGAAAAACAGCCCGAAGGTCTGGTGGTCTGCCCGATTTCGGTGGTGGAAATGTCGCCGGTGTTCGCCGGCCAGATCACGGCAATCGAAGAATTTCTGCAACGCCTAAACATCCCATGGTCGGAAGCGTGGACGTTGGCGGATACGCAAGCAGCGTTCACAGTGTGGAACAGATACGTTGCAAGGAAGCGGCAAGGCAATTTGCCGAAACGGCCCATCGCAGATGTTCTAATTGGGGCTTTCGCAGCCCGCTTCCAAGGACTGCTGACGCGCAACATTTCCGATTTCCGCCAACTGTTCCCCGATTTGAAAATGATTGCGCCTTGAAGCCGCTCGCAGAACTACACATCTGTGCCGCTCTTGTTCAATGCCCGCAAAGTCACTTAAACGGCTATCGTTTGAGACCAAGCTCTGGCAGAAAGGCTTGAGCCGCGTCGCCGGCGTGGACGAAGCGGGTTGCGGGCCGTTGGCAGGCCCGGTCGTGGCAGCAGCGGTCGTGTTCCCGCGCGATTGGTCGGAAACCGGATTGCCCGGCAAGCTGCGCGATCTCAACGATTCCAAGCAGCTCACCGCGCGGCAGCGCGAGGATTTTTTTGCCATTCTCACGGCGCACCCGGAAATCCGTTTTGCCATCGCCTGTGTGGATGTCGAGACGATTGACCGCGTCAACATCCTGCAAGCGACGCATCGTGCCATGAACGACGCGCTCGCGCAGTTGCAGCCCGAACCGCAGCATGTGCTCGTGGACGGGCGTTTCGTGAAATCGCTTCGTTTCCCCCAAACCGCACTGGTGAAGGGCGACGCGCGCAGTTACTCCATCGCCGCAGCGAGCGTGCTGGCCAAGGTCACGCGCGACCGCCTGATGCTTGAATACGACCGCCAATGGCCGGCCTACGGTTTCGCCGCGCACAAAGGCTACGGCACACCACAGCACCTGGCCGCGCTGGCTGAACACGGCCCTTGTCCCATTCACCGGCGCAGTTTTGCTCCCATGAGACCTGTCGAGCAGAAACTTTTCGGTCCGTGAGCCACGGATGAAACACGGATTGAACACAGATAAGAAAACTTCCCACCCGCACTGCAATGCCGAAGAATCGCGCATTCCCGACAAAATTTTCCGCCGTGCCCCTCACCCGGCCGGAGGCCACCCTCTCCCTATCCGATGGGGAGATGGCTGGGGTGATGGGCGTGCTCTCGGCTCTCGTCTTTCGACCCTCGACTTTGGTTGCGGCTTTGCCGCGCTGTGTTTGATCCGTGTTAAATCCGTGGCTGAAAGATGAATCTCTTGGAACGAATCAAGTCGCGGCTGACGAGGACGAAAAAGCCGGAGCATGTGCGGCGCGGCAAGCTTGGCGAGCGAGCGGCGAAGAAACATCTCCGAAAACGCGGCCTGAAATTTCTCGCCGCCAACTTTCGCAGCGAGCGTGGCGAGATTGACCTCGTCTTCCGCGACCACGACTGCCTCGTCTTTGTCGAAGTAAAGACGCGCTCCTCAGAGGATTGGGTTCGGCCCGCCGCAGCCGTCAACGCTCGCAAGCGCCGCCTGCTTTCGCGGACCGCGCTGGATTACCTCAAACTGCTGGACAATCCGCCGGTCAAAATCCGCTTCGACATCGTCGAGGTGCTGTTGCAGGACGGCAAAGTGCGCGAAATCCGGCATTTGCCCAACACCTTTGCCATGTCCGCGCCGTATCGCTACGGGTGACGGCGCGTGTTCAAGCCCCGCTCAATCGCCAGCCGGTTCGCTACTTCCATTCACACAGCGTTTCCACATACGCCGCCGAGCCGTCGCGGAGCCAGCCATCGAGTTGGGCCTGATCCTTCAGTTGCTGGCCGCGCAGCCGGGGGACGACGGCGAAGCTGGTCTTGATCTCCGGCAGCGCAGTCATGTCCACCCAAAGTTTTTCGAACTGTGCCACTGGGAAGATGTCTTCCTGGCCGTGGCCCCAACGCTTTTTCACGTCCTTGATTGTGATGTAGGTCGGCACGCGCGCCGCCAGCGCGCGGAGGGCGGCAGTGATCGTCTCGTCCGCAGAAGTTAGTGGCGCAGCCGTCTCGGCTGTGCCCGTCCCCGCAACCGTCTCGGCTGCGGGTCTTGCTGGCGAAGGCACACCTCCGCCAGCCGCGACGGCTGTCGGGAACTTGGCAGGCGGGACGCCTGCCCCACTACTGCACGCGCCAGCCCGCAGGATGTCCTCCCGCGTCAGACCGAAGACAGCGAGCAGCTTGTCAATGTCAATCCAGCACGTGTTCGAGTTGTAGTAGCTCAGGATAAACTCGTCTTCCTCGCGCGGCATGGCGAGGCCCTCGACGAGACGCACCTGACCGTTGACGCGGGCGAGGCCGCCGCCGCGGTCGTCAATGCGCCGCGCAATGACCTCGAAAGTGAGGCACGAACCTTGCGCGAGGTGCAGGCCGAACATCGCCGGGTCGGCGTCGGCGCCCACCGTGTCAATGTTGTGCAGCATGAGATGCTTCAACTGCGGGCGTTCATCGAGCAGGCGGGCGAGCACGCCGTTGCGGAGCAGATTTGGAATCTCGAACCAGTGGCCCACCGGATGCAGGCACTGGCCGGGAAGATTGTCGGTGTAGTCGCCGCCTTCGCCCATGCTGCGCGCCCAGTTCATGAGGGCGTGGCGAAGGCTGTCGCGCACTTTCTGCTGCTGTTCGTCGAGCACCTGCTGCGGCATCTCTTCCCACATGAAGCGCAGGTCGCGCACCATCGGGATCAGGCGCAAGCCGATGGCGCGGCCCGGCGAGAGCAGGAGCGGGCCGGGATAGCCGTAGTTGTTCTGCCATTTCAGAAATTCCTCAATCGCGGCGTGCGTGAGATAACTCGTGGTGACAACATGCGGCAACGGCTGGCCCGCTAGTCGCCCGATGCGGCGGCTCTTGGCAAGGTGCGTCTCGATGAACGTGCGGTGCTCGCCAGCCAGTTTGCAGAACGGATGCAGCGCCTTCACGACGCCCGCGCCTTGCGTCCACCGGCTGCCCACGCCGGCGGCCAAGGTGATGATGGCGAGTTCCCCGTCGCGCAAGGCTGCGATGCCGCGCTCGCGAAGGGCGGCGACATTTAGCGTTAGTGGGGCAGGCGTCCCGCCTGTCACCGTCCCAGCACCCGTCTCGGTTGCTGAAGAGTGCACTGCTGTTCGGTTGGAGGAGGCGGCAGGCGAGACGCCCGCGGGGACAGCGGCAGCCGCGACGGCTGCCCCACTAGCTGGGTCCGTCCGCCCTAGTGGGGCAGGCGTCCCGCCTGCCACCGTCCCAGCACCCGTCTCGGTTGCTGAAGAATGCACTGCTGTTCGGTTGGAGGAGGCGGCAGGCGAGACGCCCGCGGGGACAGCGGCAGCCGCGACGGCTGCCCCACTAGCTGAGTCTGTCCGCCCTAGTGGGGCAGGCGTCTCGCCTGCCACCGTCCCAGCACCCGTCTCGGTTGCTGAAGAATGCACTGCTGTTCGGTTGGAGGAGGCGGCAGGCGAGACGCCCGCAGGGACAGCGGCAGCCGCGACGGCTGCCCCACTAGCTGAGTCTGTCCGCCCTGCGGAGCCGCAGCCGAGCCTGAAGGAGCCAGACTTCAGCCTGGCACGAACCGGATTCTCGGCGATGTAGCGAGAATATTTTGCGAGTTCATGCTCATCGCGGACAACGCGGTCAAAGGATTCATCCTGCCAAAGCTGACCCGTGCGCTGGAAAACCTTGTTCACCTCGTGCGAAGTGAACGACTTCCACGAATGCAGTATCGCCGAAAGCTTGTGCTCCATGATTGGCCGCACGAGCGCGTGGACATGGCTGGGCATGATCACGTAACTGCCAAGCCAGTATCGCTGTCCATCAAAGTGACGCAGCGCGCTCTCCACGATGTCTGCCACCCGCGCGTCTTTGAAAACACAGGCCCCGTGGCCTTGGTCCAGTTCCCCTTCCAGCTTCTCACGGAAAAACAACTGCATCTCCTGCTTGCGCTCCGGCGTCAGGCCCCGGCCATGCAGGCGCAGCCATTCGTCGCGTTCCCGCAATTGCTCTTGCAGAACCGACTCTGGAAGCGAGTCGCCGAGGCGGAAGGTGACGAAGTAGGTAACACCTTCCTGCTCCCAATGCGGCAAACGACGATGCTTGATGGCGGCGGGCCGGTTCTTGTCGAACGGCGCGAATGGTAGTGGGGCAGGCGTCGCGCCTTCCCCAGCTAGTGGCGCAGGCGTCCCGCCTGCGACAGTCCCAGCGGCCGTCCCGGCTGCTGGCTCTGTTCCAACACTCATAGAATCTGCAACCGGGACGGTTGCGGGGACGGTCACAGCCGAGACGGCTGCGCCACTACCGTGCGTCACAGCCGAGACGGCTGCGCCACTACTGTGCGTCACAGCCGAGACGCCTGCGCCACTACCGTGCGTCACAGCCGAGACGGCTGCGCCACTACCGTGCGTCACAGCCGAGACGGCTGCGCCACTACCGTGCGTCACAGCCGAGACGCCTGCGCCACTACCGTGCGTCACAGCCGGGACGGCTGCGCCACTACCGTGCGTCACAGCCGGGACGGCTGCGCCACTACTGCCACAGCCAGTGTTCAGCACGCCCGTTAGGTCAATCACATCCTCCGGCTGCACATCCTTGATGTCCGCGTTCACCGGCAGACGATTTTGTGCGAGGCCAATGCGACCGTTCTTCAGGTCTTCGCGGATTTGCTCGTGCTGGGCGCGGTCGAAACCGCTTTGTTCGAGCAGTTCAGCTAGGCTTTGCTGCGTGCCGCCATCGGTCTTCAGCCGGGGCAGCAGGTGATCGAAAAGCAACTGCACCATGCCGCCGAGTTCCGGGTGTGTCCGGCAGGCGGCGCCGAACTTGTCCAATTCGACCCGCCGGAGCGGCGAGAGGGCTTGTTGTTCCGCGCGGAGCCAGCTCGGGACGTGGAGCGCGTAGTAATCCTGGGGCAAAAACGCGTCGCGGCCCGTCAGCAAGTCGCACCACGTGCCGCGCTCGTTGATGGCAAAATCATAGACCACCGGCGCCATGGCGAACGGCAGCGCAGTTTGCAGCTCGCGTTTCGTCTGGGACATGAGTTCCTGCAGGCGCGCCTGCGCCGCCGTCTTTTGTCCCGGCGCGAAAATGAAACCCATGCCGCCGCCCGACATCCCACCCAGCATCCAGAAACCCCAGAATTTGTCGGCGAACTCGGCGCGCACCCGGCCAATGAGCGTCTCGGTGAAGTAGTTGTTGGCCCACGGAATGATGGTTTGAATCGGGCTGAAAAAATTGCGCGTGGTCAGCGCGCCGATCTGCTCCACGTCGCCAGCGCGCAACGACGCAATGATGTCGTCGAGAATACCCATCATCTCCAAGCGCGACTTCCACTCGGCCTCGCACCGGAGCAGGTATTTTTCGGTGACCATTTCGAGGATCGGCCCGACGTTTTGCGCCATGCCGCCGTGGACCAGGACAAGGCTTTCCTGAAGTTGGCGGCGCGTCTCTGGTGAGGCGTCCCGGTGATCGAAAATCCGATGCGCGGGCATGAGGCGGCCACGGCTGATGCCAAACTCCGGGTCGCCCTCGCCCGCCAAAACGCCGGTGATGAGCTTCATGCCCGGCCACAGCCCGCCGGAATCCTGCCAGCCGCCGCCCGAGCCGCTCAGCCATTCGCCGAGCAACGCGCGCGCCAGCACGAGCCGACGTTCCTCCTCGGCCAATTGGCCCGTGAGCGACTTGGCCTGGCCCGTCGCCCGCATGCACACCGACACGAGCGACGCCAGCAGCGTGGTCGAGACGGCGAGCCGCGAGCCTTTCGGGATGTTGTGAACGTTGCTGACGATTTCCAAACCGCGCCCGGGGCCGGCGACGCGCGCAAGCAAGTCGGACAAGTTTTGCCCGGAGCCTTCAATGCCCGGCGGCACGATCCCGGCGGCGATCACCGCCGCCTTGAGCAGGCCAAGGTAGTCGCGGGCAAAATCGAACACTTCGGCGAGGTTGTTAATATCCGCCGTGCAGACCAAGTCCACGCTCGTCAGCCGCAGAATTGGTTCTTCAATCACGCGCAGGTAGGCCTCGACCGGCGGGCGCGGTTCCTGGTCGCGGCCACGAACGCCCAGATCAATCGAGACGTTGAGCACGCGCGCGCCTTCCGGGAAATCCATGCCGAGGAAGAAGATGTCGCTCCAGCCGGAGTGACTGAGGTCCATGCGCACCGGCGTGCGCTCGCGGAGAATCGGATACGTGCCGTCGGCGGCTTTCTGAAGCAGCTCCGGCTGGATGCGCAATGGATGGTCTGCCGGGTGGCCCATGCGGAACATCCATTGATTGCCGCGCACGGAGCGGACGCTGCGGCGCACCTGGTCGGCCAGCGTCTGGAAGCCTAACCGTTGATACGCCGCCGCCAGCGCGCTGGAGATGCCGTCGCTCGGCCCTTCCGCCTTTTGCACTGCAAGGAATTCGTTAATGGCTTCTTCAAAGCGGCGGTTGAGGAGATGTCCGTAGCCGTGGAACGGGATGAGGCCGCGCGCCTCGTGTTGCGTGTTGCGTGTTGCGGCAAGCAGCTTGTCTGGCAGATGGAAGCGATGGATGGCGTAGAGGAAGAACAGCGCCCGGACCCGTTCATAAAGGTTTTCGCTGCGGCGGCGGAAGGCGTCCAGTTCCGTGCAGTGCCCTATCAATTCATCCAGCGAAGCTTTCCCGCAAATGGCGTCCAGGGATTGATTGCGCACGCTGGGGTCCGGCGATGTGATGATTTGAACGAGAGGATTGGCCACAGGATCGAGCAACGGTCCGCGCGAAAAGCGCAGAGATTATTTTTGGCGCGCCGCCAGCAGTTCGACCAACCCGCTCAACACCTCGTCGCGATCCTGACCGTCAAGCGCCAGCGCCAGTTGCGCCGTCAGCAAGCCGTATTTGACGCCGATGTCGTAGCGCCGGCCTTGAAGTTCGCAGGCGAGATAACGTTCGCGCGCCGCCAGCTTCGCTAAGGCCGTGCTCAATTGCGCTCGGTCATTTGGACCGGCCTGAGCGACTTCGTCCCTGAGAAGCTGCAGCACCGCTGGCGTCAAGACGTGCATGCCGAAGAAACAAAGGTAGTGCCCCGCGCGCAGTCCGGGCACGACGAGTCGTTGTTCGGCCTCGGTGGGGGTGGGCTTCTCGATGACCTGGGAGACAGCGTAGAGCTTTTTGCGCCCGGCCACCAATAGTCCGCCGATCGTGCCGTAGTAAGGCAGCTTGCTCTCATGCGTGGCCTGGACTGCGGAGACCGAGCAGTTTTCCGCCGAGGCGACCTCAACAAGTTGTTGCGCACAACGCTTCCCACCGCCACTGACATACAAGTGATCGCCCACGAGCAAAAGAAACGGCGACCCGCCCGCGAATACATTTGCACACCACACGGCATGACCGTAACCCATGGGCGTGGACTGTTCGACAAACTCAAGCCGCTTGCCGTGCGGTCCGGCGGCGTTGGCGTAGGCGGCCTGGTCGCCGGGGCAAACCACCACGCAGATTTCGTCAACGCCGGCGTCGAGAACTTCCTCGATGATGATGCGCAGGGCGGTTTTCTGCACGCCGTCGCGGTCCACGAGGGTTTGGAGCGGCAACGTGCGCTGGTTCTGGCCGGCTGCCGTGATGATCGCCTTTTTGATTTCCATCGCTTGAATGCGTTTGGTTTACGCCAAAATCCGCACGAGGGTCACATAATGCTTTTATCCCGTCAACTTCAGCGAGACAAAGAGGTGATCCGAAGTGGGTCAACCTGCGTCGTGAAGGAGCGCGGACGGCCACGTCCGCAAGGCCCGGCCTCATCCCCGAAGAACCCGCGGACAAAGCTGTCCGCGCACCTGACCGCCACTTTGGATCAGAGCCGAGACGAAGAAGTTGCAAACGCACGCGCCTTTCCTCCCATCCTTGACAACCGAGGTGCAGACCTTGATAACAGCCGCGATGCGTTGCCGTCATGCTGTGCGCCACCGTGAGTTGCGCCGCCAAACCCGCAAGCCGCCCATCGGCGCGGCGGCAAGCGACATGAACTGGTCATTGCCAAGAGCCCCGGTAATCGCCACCGGCCCGGCGGCATTTTCGAGATGAGCAGCGAGCTGGTAGTCCTCCCAGTGTCTCGTAGCGCCCGGGACGTCAGCCGCTTTCTCAACGTCAGCTACGGCATTTACCGCGGCGATCCGCATTGGGTGGCGCCGCTGCCGACGGATTTAAAAAAAGTCTTCAGCGACGCCAATCCGCTTTTCGCACACGCTGGAATGCAGCTTTGGGTGGCGATGCGCAACGGTCAGGATGTCGGCCGCATCGCGGGCATTCTCGACCAGCATCACAACCGGTTCAACAAGGACAACGCCGCATTTTTCGGCTTCTTCGAGTGCGTCAACAATCCGCAGGTGAGCCAGCCGTTGTTCGCGGCGGTGCGCCACTGGGCACGGCAAAAGGGTGCGCGCCGGCTGCTGGGGCCGCTGAATCCGACGACGAACGATGAATGCGGCCTGCTCGTGGAAGGATTCGATTCGCCGCCCGCGTTCATGATGACCTACAATCCGCGATACTACGTGGATTTGGTCGCCGCCGAAGGGTTTCGCAAGGCGAAGGATTTGCTGGCATTTCAAATTGACATTCTGAAGTGCCCGCTGGACCGCCTGGCGCGCATTGCCGAGAAGACGCGTCAGCGGAATCCGGATTTGCACTTCAAGCCTGTCCGACGCAAAACGCTGGCGCAGGACCTGGCCAAGATCAAAGAGGTCTATAACGTCGCATGGCAGGCGAACTGGGGTTTCGTGCCGATGACGGATGCGGAGATTGATTTCATGGCGGCGCGCCTCAAACCGCTGTTGATGGAGGGCCTGATTTGGATTGCAGAGTCGCCGACCGAGCCGGTGGGTTTCATGCTGGCGCTCCCGGACTACAACATTCCGCTCAAGCCGCTGCGCGGCCGCCTGCTGACGCCGAGAGTATTCGGCTTTCTTCCGTACCTGTTGGGGCGGAAGTATCCGCCCAAGTGCCGCGTCATCACGCTCGGCGTCAAAGCGCACTACCGCAACCGCGGGTTGGAGGCGGTGATGCTGACGGAAGGTTTCAAAGCGGGGATCAAGGTGGGATTCACCGAGGCCGAGGCGTCGTGGATTCTGGAGGACAACGCGGCGATGTGCCGGCTGATGGAGGTGTTCGGCGGCAAGGCCTACAAGACCTACCGCATCTACGAGCGCGAAATCTGAGCGGCGTCAGTCCCCTGCCCAGCCTTCGCGCTGTGCGTCACTTGCGTCACCGGCCGGCTGAACCTGAAGTAAAGCAGGTTGCCCAGCGGCACGAGCGCGCCCGCCGTCACAGCGCCCGCCACAACGTCAACAATGTAGTGGTAGTGACAATAAATCGTGGCAAGACAAAGCAGCGCCACCACCGCCAAATGCACGTAGCGGATTCGCCGCAGGTAAATGAACGAAAAATAGAGCGTGCATAGCGCCACCGCGACGTGACTGCTCGGGAACGCCGCGCCCGGCGACTCGAAGATGTCGTAGATCACGGCCATGATCTTGTAGAACGGCCCGGCCTGGACAGCTTCAGGGACGGCGGGCACGCTCATTGGCATCACGTCCGCCGGCAGTTGGTAGCCGGCAACATCGCGGTAAAACAGCCGCGGCCCGATGACCGGCGTGAAAACGTAGGCCAGGTAACAAACGTAAAACACGAATGAAACAATCGAGACGTAATGAGAGAATTGGCGACGGTCCTTGAGGAAGAGAGCCAACCCAGCGCCGGTAATCATGACGTAGTACGAAAAGTATGCGATGTAAAAAACCTCGCCAACCCAACCGTAAGGCAGCCATTCCATGAACGTGAGACTCGGTTGGAATCCAAAGAGTCGCCCTTCGAGCCGGATGAAGAACGGGTCCAAATAGCCAGTGAACAGGATCTGGTTCAGCGCCCCGGTTTCCCGATAGAACCCGGTGTAAAGCAAGATCGGGTAGAAGTGGCGGAGGAAGTTCAGCACCGGTTGTCGGGGCCGCCCTGCGTGCGCCCGGATCAGCAGATGCACCAGCGCGAGGCAGACGCCGTGGGCCAGCAGCAGCAACTTCCAGTACGGCACCGAGGCGTTGTGCAGCACGAGAATGACCAGCCCCACCAGCGCCAGGTAGCCCTGGGTGATGTAGTCAATGAACGTGTAATGTTTCATGCGCGGGCCAAAGGCCGACGCCCAAACCGGAAATCTCACATGCTGTAGCCGCAAACTTCAGTTTGCGTCTGGCGGCGCACGCCCGGCGGGCAATCGCAACCTGAAGGTTGCGGCTACACACCGCTTGGCATTCGCGGCGCGTGCGAAATTTCCGGGCTAACAGGACAACCGTTCTCACAGCCATCCGTTTTCCCGATACCAGCTAATGGTCTGACCGATTCCTTCTTTGATCGGCGTGGGGCAAACGACGCCGATTTCTTCCCGCGCGCGCGCTGCATCGCAAACCCACGCCCGCGCGCGAAGCTCGGCATACTTCTGCCGATTCAGGATGGTCGCCCTGCCAGTCAGGTGCGAAAAAGCCTCTTGGACTGCGCAAATGGGCCACAGCAACGGCGTCGGCAACGGCACCGGGATCGTCCACACACCCATCTGACTGGCGATTTCCTTCGCGAAATCCTGCGGCGAGATAATTTCTGAACCGGCGACGAAATAGGTTTTACCTCCAGTTGCGGGATGCAGCAGGCAAGTCACCACAGCTTCAGCCAGGTCTGGCGCGAAAACAAGACTCATCTCCTTGATCCCACCCAGGAACACCGGGCGCACGTGCGCCTTGACGGCGCGGAACATCTGGATGAACCCGTCGTCGCGCGGGCCATAAACGGCCGGCGGCCGCACGACGACGAATTCCGCCTTGCAGTTCTGGCGCACCTCGTTTTCGCCGCTCAGTTTGCTTTTGCCGTAATGCGAAACTGGATGCGGCGCGTCGTCTTCGCGCGCGCGCTGTCCGGGCGGCACTGGTCCGATTGCGGCAAGGCTTGAAATGTGCATCAGCCGTTGAATCTGGCCCGCACGCCGGTTGACGGCTTCCACGACGTTGCGCGCGCCGATATAATTCGCCTCGTAAAACTCGGCGTTCCGAAATGCCCGGGTGAGACCCGCGCAGTGAATCACGTGCGTCACCCCTTCGAGCGCGCGGCCAAGGCTTTCCACATCCGCGATTGATCCAAAACGAAGCTCAATCTGGTTCAGGTGGGATTGAATGAAGCGTTTGTTGCTGCTCTCTCGTACCAGGAGCACCGTCGCAACGCCGCGCGCGCACAGTCGGTCCAGGATGTGACTGCCGACAAACCCCGTCGCACCTGTAAGCAAAACCTTCATTGGGTCTGGAAACTCGTTTCCCCGAACGATTCAACGCCGTTGCCCCGAGCGTGACTGCCCGGCTTAACCTCAAATTTCAAACTTGGTAGCCGCCGACGTAAGGAGGCGGAGAGACAAGGATAACTGCGTTTCCGCCTCCTAACGTCGGCGGCTACACCCTGTCTGTGTTTCAATCGGCGTCTGAAATTTTCGGCTTAAAGCGTGTTTGGAACACCGTTTTGTTCGAGTTGGGCCAAAGGGTACCAGTGTTTCGTGTCCGTCTTAAACCGGCTAAAGCCGGGACAACAAACGGTTTGGTGTCCACGCTTTAGCGTGTCCGTCTTAAACCGGCTAAAGCCGGGACAACAAACGGTTCGGTGTCCACGCTTTAGCGTGTCCGTCTTAAACCGGCTAAAGCCGGGACACCAAACCCGATTTTCCAACCACGCTCTTAAATCAAGCCGAGTTCTTTGCCGATCCTGCCCAATTTGTCCAAGGCAAAGTCAATTTGGCTGTCCGTGTGCGTCGCCATGAGACTGATGCGGATCAATTCTTGTCCCGGCGGCACGGCCGGCGGCACGACGGGATTCACGAACACGCCTTCTTCCTCAAGCCGTTTGCAGAGCTTGAACGCCGCCATCAGGTCGCGGCAATAAGCGGGCAGTATCGGCGTCTCCGAAGCGCCTAGGTCAAAGCCGAGCGAGAGCAACCCCTTTTTCATCCGGTCCGTGTTGTGCCACAGCCGGGCGATGCGTTCCGGCTCGGAAATCATGATGTCCAGCGCCGCCATGACTGCCGCAGCGTTGGCGGGACTCATGCTGGCACTGAAGATCAGCGCACGCGAGTGGTGCTTAAGGTAATCAATGGTTTCAAAATCGGCCCCGATGAATCCGCCCAGGCTGGCCAGCGATTTGCTGAACGTGCCCATGATGAGATGCACTTGATCGGTCAGCCCGAAATGGCTGGTGGTGCCCGCGCCGTTTTTGCCCAACACCCCGATGGCGTGGGCATCGTCCACCATCACGGCGGCGTTGTACTCGCGGGCAAGCCGGCACAGTTCCGGCAACGGGATGATGTCGCCTTCCATGCTGAACACGCCGTCCACGACGACGAGTTTGCCTGCGGCCCGGTCAATCTTTTGCAGCCGGTGCTCCAGCGCCCCCATGTCGCGATGCGCGAACCGGATGAATTCACCCTGCGAAAGGTTGCAGCCTTCCACGATGCTGGCGTGGTCGCATTTGTCGGCCAGGACATACTCGCCTTTGCCCACCATCGCGCTAATGACGCCCAAGTTGACCTGAAAGCCGGTGCTGTAGATCAGCACGGCCTCTTTGTTGACCAGCCGGGCCAGCGCCTGCTCCAGTTCCAAGTGGATGTCCAGCGTGCCGTTCAGGAAGCGCGAGCCGGCGCAGCCGGTGCCGTATTTGTCCACCGCCGCTTTGGCCGCCTCCTTGATTTTGGGATGGTTGGTCAGGCCCAGGTAGCTGTTCGAGCCGAGCATCAGGACTTTTTTGCCGCCGATGATGACCTCGGTGTCCTGCGCCGAAGAAATCGTCCTGAAATAAGGATACAATCCCATGGCCCTGATGCGCGCAGCGCTTTGAAACTGCTTTGCCTTGTCGAAGATGGCTGGAGACTGAGCGGCAGCTTTGGGACTGGCCAGCCGGACCGGCCTTTCGACCAGCGTGGCAGGCGACCGAACAGGTGCGGGAAGCGTATCAGTCGCAGCGTTCGCCCCGTGCCGGAAACTCGGTGTCTTTTCCTGACGAATCATAAATCAAAACCGCTGGCCGATATCAAATCCGAGGGACGGCGGCAGGTCAACAAATCAGATGATCCGAACATGCCGGATTTTCTTCCAACACCAATGCCCTGCCAGGCGCTTGCCTGTCGCCCGCTTGGCAACAAAAACGACCCGTTTGCCCAGCCCGATCCATGAGAAATGGCGTGTTTCAAATCTTTGTGGCCACAGCGTCAGTTCAATTGCCGGCTCGTGTCAAGACGTTTTGATTTCCACGCAACGAGCCAAGGGTCGCCATCGAAAAGGCACCGCTGCTTTCAGCGAAACCAAACTGCGCCTTTCCGGGCTGCAAAAAAAGGCCCGGGCGAGGAAAACCAAAAGGCGCAGAGTTGAAGGCCCTGCGCCGATTGAAAGCAATCGTTGCTTGCTAGAACCGCTTGGTGAACGTCAGGGTTACCAGATGACCTTCCGGTCGCTCGCGGGCAGCAAATTCGTACGCATACCGCAGCGAGGTGAACAGGCCCAGCTTGGGACAGAACGTGCTGATTTCCGGACCGATGCCCACTTTGCGGTCGAGTTTGTCGGAGAACCTGTTCACTCCGTGATCCTCCGTAACCTGCTGTTGGTAATACCCAATCAGGCCTACGTCAACAGTCTTGCTGAGGCTCTTACTGAGCCCCCACTCGATTGTGTAAACCTGGCCCGGGTCGGTGTGGGTCTGTTCTTGCTCATGGCAGAACTCGTAGCGGTTCAGCAACGAGATGGCCCAGGTCTTTTCCTTGTCCGGATACCAAGTGCCGCCCAAGGTAAACATGTGGGACCAGAATCCCTTCGAGACGAAGTCGGGACGATTGCGATCATAGTCGCCCGTCGGCGCCCAGACCGCGTACCCCCCCGCGAGGTCAAATTGTTTAAAGTGCCACGAGAGCAGGACCGGTTCGATTTGGATGTCACCGAGACCGAAATAGTCACTCCTGCCACCTGTGGGTCCGGGTTTCCAGTCCAAGTAAGCGAAGGGAACGATCACGTCCATGCCGTAGTTCGCACCCAAGATTTTCACGTCGGTCATCCAGATCAGACGCGGCGCGTTGATGTAGGCAAAAATGTTAAAATCCGGCGGCCCGTCTTTGAAACGATCCGCGAAGTAAAAGAAGTTGTAGTCGCGGAAATAAACGCCCGGTGGCGGCAAAGATGCGCCTTTGATGCCTTCCGCGCCAGCGGGGTAGTGTCCAGCAACAATAGGCTGCGCTTGGAGCAAAGCCGGCAGCGCCACGAGCGCCGCCGCCAACAAGAGGATTTGTATTCGAGTTTTCATTGTTTTCAGAGTGTTTTGAGTTTTCAGCATTAGTTCAATCACCGTTTTCAACGTCCTTCATTTTGCCCGACAGATAAGTGTCGTAGGCGCTCAAGTCAAGCAGGCCGTGGCCGCACATGTTGAAAAGGATCACGCGCTTCTTGCCTTCTTCGCGACACTTGACGGCTTCGTCAATGACCGCGGCAATGGCATGCGACGGCTCGGGCGCGGGCACGATACCCTCGGTGCGGGCGAAGAGCACCCCGGCCTCGAAAACCTTGGTCTGCGGGTAGGCGACGGCGTCCATGAGGCCAAGTTTCCTGCAGTGGCTGATCATCGGCGACATGCCGTGGTAGCGCAGCCCGCCCGCGTGGATGCGCGGCGGCATGAACTTATGGCCCAGCGTGTACATCATCAACAGCGGCGTCATCTCCGCCGTGTCGCCGAAGTCGTAGCGCAATTCGCCTTTGGTGACCGACGGGCAGGAGGTCGGCTCCACCGCGATAATGCGGTAATTCTTTTTCTCGGTGATCTTTTTGCGCACGAACGGGAAGCTCAGCCCGGCAAAATTGCTCCCGCCCCCGATGCAGCCGATGATGATCTCCGGCTCTTCGCCGGCCAACTCCATCTGCTTGATGCACTCCTGGCCGATCACCGTCTGGTGGAGACAGACGTGGTTGAGCACGCTGCCCAGCGAATACTTGGTCGCCTTGCCTTTGACAGCGTCCTCGATCGCTTCGCTGATGGCGATGCCGAGACTGCCGGGGGAATTCGGATCCTCGGCCAGAATCTTCCGCCCGAATTCCGTTTGTTTGCTGGGGCTGGCATAAACCGTTGCGCCCCACGTCTGCATCAACAGCTTGCGATACGGTTTCTGGTCGAAGCTCACCCTGACCATGTACACGGTGCAGTCCAAGCCGAAGAGCTGGCAGGCCAGCGCCAGCGCAGAACCCCACTGCCCCGCGCCCGTCTCAGTGGCGAGTCGCTTCGTGCCGGCGACCTTGTTGTAGTAAGCCTGCGCGATGGCGGTGTTGGGCTTGTGGCTGCCGGCGGGACTGACGCCCTCATACTTGTAATAAATGTGCGCCGGCGTCTGCAGCGCCCTCTCCAGCCGCACCGCCCGCAACAACGGCGTGGGCCGGTAAAGGGCGTAGATGTCGCGCACCGCCTGCGGAATCTCGATCATGCGCTCCGGGCTCATCTCCTGCATGATGAGGTTTTCCGGGAAAACCGCCGCCAGCATGTCCGGCGTGACCGGCTGTTTTGTGCCCGGATGCAACGGCGGCGGCAGCGGCTCCGGGAAATCGGTAAGCAGATTGTACCAATGCGTCGGCATCTCCGACTGCGACAGTGTGAAGCGAATTTGTTGGCTCATATCAGTTATGCGTTCTGAAAAACGCGCGATTTCTACCAGAGTCCACTAAACGAGTCACGAACTTTATTTGGCTGATCGCCCAAGCATGGGGCGGATTCAAGAAAAGTAGCCGCCGACGTGAGGAGGCGGATTTTTCCACCGAGTCAACTTCCGCCTCGTTACCCCAAGTTCGTCAGTTAGGGAAGAGCGCGGCTTGATTTGCAGCGGGTTGCGTTTTTGACAGGGCGTTTTTCGGCACTACATTTTCCATCGGCTCAACGATTTTGGGCCGTTGCGGCAGTTCCAAGCCCAGCCGCGCCAGCAGTTGCGCCAGCGCCGGTTCGGGCCGCGCCACCACCCGCCAGCGCACTTCCGTCGGCACGCCCTCGCCGCCCCGCACCGGCAGCACCACGTCCAGCGAGCGCAACTCGTCCAGTTCCAGGAGCAACTGCCGCGCGCAATCGCCCAACCCCTTGGCGTGCATCCATTGCTCCAACACCCGCCACAGCGCCAGCGATAAAAAGCTCACCAGGATGTGCGCTTCCACCCGATGAGTTTTCTGGTGGAAGACCGGTCGCAAACTCAGGTCGCTCTTGCCGGTGCGAAACGCCGCTTCCGCCTGGGTCAACTGGATGTACCACCGCCACAGTTGTGCCGGGTCGTCGCCCGGATGGTTGGTGCGCAACAGATACGCCCCGTGCGCCAGGCGCAACCACGCCAGTTTCTCGGTGCGGTCGGTGAGGGTCAGGCCACAGGCCCGACCGTGCGCGTCCTTGTTCAACGTGACGACCAGCACGCCGGCCGCCGCCGGATATTTCCCCAGCCAGCGGCCGATCCGCCGCCCGGCCTTTTCCAAATCCGCTTCCGGCACGCGGCGCAGGCGCGCGTGGATTTGGTTCAACTCGGTTTGCAACCGCTCCAACTGCCGGTCCAGCATCGCCCGCTCTTTGGCCGCCCGCTCCGGGCTGCGACAGAGAATGAACTGTTCGGTCCCTGCGGGCGTGGCGACGAGTTTGACTTCCAATCCGGGCCGGGCTTCCTGCCAACCGCTCGTTTCCAGCAACGCGGCCTGATGCGCTTTCAACTGGCTTTTGGGCGTGCCCACCAGATACGTCGCGCCGCGCGCCCGCAGCCACGCCAGGTTGGCCTCGCTGGCGATCCCCCGGTCCACCACCCACACCCGCTGGGCCTGGCCATACTTGTCTTCCATCTGCCGCACGATTTCCTGGAGCGTGGTCACGTCGTTCCGGTTGCCGGCAAACACTTCGTAAGCCACGGGCAAACCTTCCGGGGTGACGACCAGGCCAATGCACACTTGCTTGCAATCCGGACGCGAATCGCGACTGTAACCGCGCGCGGCCTTTTCATTCTGCTGGGCCAAACCCTCGAAGTAGGTGCTGGTCACGTCGTAGAGCAGGAACTCGAAGCGCACCCCAAACCAGTCCCGATACTTTGCCAGCAAATGCTGGCAGAGCGCCTCTTTGTGCGGCAAGAGCGCGTCCAGTCCGCGGTAGAGTCGGGCGTCGTTGATCTTGGCCAGCGGCACGCCCAACAAATCCTCCAGCGCCGTGTCCTCATACCAGCGTTCGGCCAGGGACAGTTCGCTCGGCTGTGCGCAGAACCGGCCCAGCGCCAGCACACAGGCGATCGGATCCCAGCCGATCTCCTCCCCCCCGGCGGGCAAAAGTTTTTCCAGCAGCGTGTGCAGCGAGAGCCGCCGCCACAGCGCCAGTCCCAGATACACGCGCCCGAACTGCCGCAACCGCTCGACCCGCACGCCGCGCAAATCCACCTCGCGCCAGCACGGACCGGACGCGGAGACGGGGGGATCCGGCGGGCGTCAACTCCAACTGCGTGGCCGGCGGGCGGCCGGCCAACAGCACGTCCAAGTCCTGCCAGGAACGGGCGGCGGCGATTTCGGTTCCGTCCAGCTTGCCCAGCCGGGCGACGAGCTGATGGCGTGGGCCACGCGCGGTGCGCACCGTTTTGACCAGCGACCAGTGTTCATAGGTCTCACCGCCGGTGTGTTTGCGATGTCGCCGCAGAAACATGGCGGCAGTATCGCAGAGTTCAACACGGCTTCACAACGGGCAGTTCGGCACTACATCGCTCTGGCGACAGTCCACGCACGCCCAGTCAAGAGGTTGCAAGCTGAACCCCTCCAAAAAAAGTGTGTTTCCTTCCTGTACTGACGAACTGCGGTTAAGCCGCTGATGATTGCCGCCACGCGGCTTTCAGCGGCCGCCTTTTCGCAGCCTGACCTGGGGTTCTGTGCAGCGCGCGCACGCCGGCGGCGGGAAGTGATTCGGCGCCTGAGGGTTAATCATTTCGGTCTGGACACCGGCGCCCAACTTCTTGACCCTCGGGCGCATGAAAAAATCCTGGCGCCGGCCCTCGGCGGACCAGCAGGCCTTGCTCGACCAACTGCGCGTACGCCTGCTGCGCCCCGCCGAACGGCCCCGCTTCAATCGCCTCCTGGACCAACACCATGATCTGGGCGCCCCGCGGCCCGTGGGCGAACACCTGCGTTACGTCGCCACCGATGCCCGCGGTCGCTGGCTCGCGCTGCTGGTCTTCGCCGCCCCGGCCAAACACCTCCGCCATCGCGAGCGCTTCCTCGGCTGGTCGGAGGAGCAGCGCCGCCGTCGCCTCC
>Ga0315289_10002992_pt1 | contig 25716 bp, 26 predicted proteins | sample YL17G11_40_MG_FD_203452 | JGI IMG/M metagenome (GOLD analysis project Ga0315289, IMG submission 203452) | Sediment microbial communities from Yellowstone Lake, YNP, Wyoming, USA - YL17G11_40 | ecosystem: Environmental > Aquatic > Freshwater > Lake > Sediment | place: USA: Wyoming | collected...
CGGTGTAACGGAGAAGAACGAAGGCTTTCTTTCCCCCTTCTCCGTGATCAGGCCATCAATAACGGCACCGCTACCCCGGATCTGCAAATTTCAAGCATCAATACGGGCATTCGCGCAACAGGCTCATATGTAGGAAATAAATGGAACAGTCCCCTTTATGCCTTCAGCGGTTGCTATGGCCATCAGGAAGAAAGAACGGGCAATAGAAAACTGAAGGTATTGAACAACGTCGCCTTCGCGTCGTCCGAAGAGTTCCTGGCGGAGGGGAAGGATTGGGGCAGACGGCCGGAGCTCGTTGGGGGAGGACTGGTCCGGAGCCTAGGGGGCTAGTCGAAGGTATTATCTCTCAAAGGAAAAAAGGGAGAAGTAGCGCACGATCCCCGGATCCTGTGTAGCGGCGATTTCGTCCAGACCATGGTGCAGGAGGCAGAGGAAAAGATAGCCCGGCAGATCAGGTATCAAGCGGGAAAGGGATCCGCTGCCATCGTCATCCGACAGATGTGTCAAGAAGCAGGCGTGAAGGAAGCGGAGCTTCTGCGGGGTGGACGGAGGAGGAGAGTGTCGGAGGTGAGGGCCAAGATCGCCCATCGCCTGAGCAGAGAAATGGGACTCTCCTTGGCCGATATCGCTCGGCGTTTGGGTGTGGGGACTTCTGCAGTTGCGATGGCCATCAGGAAGAAAGAGCGGACGAGAGAAAAGTGATGGTATTGAACAACGTCCCGTCCCCATTGAACAACGTCCCGTCCCCACGTCCCCATTGACGTCCCCCCTCTTCTTGTTCTGAACTTGGGCTTGACGCATGGTCTGATTTTTGTATAGACTTTATTTACGGGCCACCGGCACAAAATGTCTGTGCCTTCAAGCCCTGCCTATTCTGAGGCAAGCTGTGATAGGAGGAAAAATGGAGGTCGATCGACTGGTCAGCCTAGAAAAAGCACTCGGCAAGACAGAGGCCGATGCTGATGCAGCTTTTAAAACCGCAACTGCCGCAGTTGGCGCGCTGAAAAAGATTCGCGCGGCTGCCAAAGTAGGAAATCTTCGCGAATTGCAGAAGACGATCGAGTCTGCGGAACAGGCTATTACCGCTTTGAGCCAACAATTCATCAAGGCCAAAGAGGGCTGGACTTTCGATGAGGAAGCTCATCTATCCGGCAGGGCTTTTCTCTCGGAGATTCTTGAGGCGGCTGGGCAGATAGGTGTGAAGATTTTTGAACAAGACGATAGACTGTACTGTTATCCATTTCTCATCCGTATCTTGCCTAATGAACGCTCCATCCTGATTGACAAGACGCGGGAAAGGCGGCTACGCCCCTCGGTTTTGGTGGGTCATCTGAAAGAACTCCAAAACAAACCTGTCCGATTCAATTCAAAAGCATTCCTTGAGTCCATGTATTCCGCATACTCCATCGCTGTCAAGACACGCGGAAAGGAACGGGTCAGAACTGGCCTCGTAGTTCCTCTTGTGGAAATTTACGGCTTGTTGACGCTTTTGCCTGGGCAATCAAAGGACTATTCAAGACAAGAATTTGCTCGGGACCTTTACCTGCTGGATCAGAGCGGTGTCAGAAACACGAAAAATGGCTTAGTTGTCAGTCTCCATGCTCCCAGTGGGCGGGAGCGGGCCAGCAAACTCATCTCTATAGTCACAAGGGATGGTGGCGTCAAGAGATATTACGGGATATCGTTCATGCGAGAATGATAGGAGACCTGCCAATGTACATAAACCCCGAAGATTGGTTGGAAATCGTTCGGAAAGAGTATCTGCAAGACTTTATTCGTGGCGGAGGGGCGGCAGTGAAGTTCGTCGTGCCGACGGATGAAATTGACCACGAGGATTTGCAACAGAAAATGCATAGGATTTCTGAAGCTGAAGGATACCTGTTCGTCTTTGTTGATGCCGCAAAAACTAGAATTCACATGATTGATCATCTGTTTCACAGTGTCGCGCGGCAGGTTGATTGGGACGATTTAGCCTTCTCGTTTATATACCGGATTTTCTCCGAGAGTGGATATAACATTCCGCCTCAGCGTCAAGAGTTCAGTCTTCAAAAGATTGCTGAACTGAGCGGACGCGATCAAAGACTGTTACAAGGTGAGTTGAATTCCCTCCTTGAGAGAAACCTGTTTCGTGACTACAAGATGTGCCAGGAATTTCGGATTGCTATGATACGACTGTGCCAAGCTCAACTTGATCCCGGTGGCCTGAGTCCGGTTCCCAGTGTTGTGATTAAGGAGTGGCTGCGGGGAGAGTTGCGGCTCATTTCAGAAATCAAGCCCGCGCTCATCTTTCAAAAAGTCGCAAGACATAATGCGCGGCACATGCTCTCCTCACTCTCTTATTACTCACACATCGTCGGCAAAAACGGGCTCGTTATTGTACTGGATATTTCACGTTGCCTTGTGCAGCGGCCCAAGCCAAAGGACCCAAGCGATGAGAGCCGTTATTACACCAAGGCAACAACCTTGGACGCATATGAAGTCTTGCGCCAGTTCATTGACGGGACCGACGAAATGGAATTCTCCTTCATTGTCGTAATCGCTCCACCTCCATTTTTGCACCCTGAGCTTGAAAATCGCCGAAGTGTGGAGAATTATAACGCTCTGAAGCTACGAATCTGGGACGAAGTCCGTGATAAGTATCGTGCCAATCCACTATCTTCATTGATACGACTGTCATCTTCTCCTGAAGACGTTGTGGCAACACCTTCGATGGAGGTCCGGGGATGAATGTAGATCAAAAAATCCAACACCGCAGGGCAATCGAGGCTTTGCGTTCCGGCGTGCCTAACCGGGATGCTGTTCTTGCACTGGGTTGCAAACAACCAGCGATTGAAGAGAAATTTAGGGCTCAACTACAGGCAGCAAAAGAGGGGTCACTGGAAGGGGTTCAGGCTCCCGGATTGCTTATAGTAGGTGACTTTGGCGCAGGGAAGTCTCATCTTTTGGAGTACCTTCAGCATATTGCGATAGAGCAAAATTTCGTTTGCAGCAAGGTCGTCATTAGTAAAGAGACACCTTTACACGATCCGGTGAAGTTATATCGTTCCGCAATCCACGCAGCGATCGTGCCAAAGAAACGCGGTTCGGCTCTGACTGAGATTGTAACGGACTTGGATAAACTCCTGGAAAGTGAGGCATTCATTGATCTTGACACTTGGGTTCACAGCCGGGAGTCCAAACTGAACTCACGGTTTGCGGCTACTCTCTTTCTGCTCAAGCAAATGAGGAGAGTTGAGGAGCTTTGGGACCGCATCATCTCTTTTTGGTCTGGTGATCCCATTGGAGCTGGCGAAATAAAGAAGCATCTGAAAGCATGCGGGGAAAGGGCGACCTACAAAATCGAGAAGGTGAACCTCAAAGACTTGGCAATACAGCGGTTTCAATTTGCACCACGCTTAATGGTCGCAGCTGGATATTCGGGCTGGGTTTTGCTTGTTGATGAGATCGAGCTCATCGAGAGATATTCGCCGCTTCAACGTGCGAAGTCTTATACAGAACTGGCAAGGTGGATTGGAAAGTTGCCAGACCAACAATTCCCTGGTTTGACCTGTGTGTTCGCAATTATGTCGAATTTTGAGAGCGAAGTTCTAGAAGAGAAAAATGACCTAGAAGTAGTCCCGCGCAAACTGATGGATAGAGGTTTGGAGGAACTTGCCAAGCAAGCCGAGCGTGGTATGCGGATTATTCAAAAAGAAAAGATTCGCCTGAAGGATCTCGACAAGGACGCGATCCATCAGACTCGTGATAAAGTCCGCAGTATCCATGCGGAGGCGTATGGTTGGCAGCCGCCCTCGCTCCGAAACGAGATTACGCTTGGCTCTACAGTCATGCGGCAGCATGTGAAGAGTTGGATCAACGAGTGGGACTTGGAACGACTCTACCCTGGCTACATACCTATTACCGAGACTACAGAAATTAAGATAGGCTACAATGAGGATGCCGACCTCGAGAAGGCCACCGAAGAAGAATCTGAAGATTAACCGCTTGTGTGAGGTGGAGATTTCGGCGGAAAAGGGGTAAGCAATGCCAATTCCTTACCGTGATGCTGACGAGCTGGAAGAATTGGGCACTGCCGCTTATTTCAAGATCGAACCCTCTTCTGCCAGTTCAGGATATCTGGGTGCGTTGTTTATCATCAACGCTCGGGGCGAACCGGTCGAGTTTACCTATAACCGAATCGAAACACCACATACCTTTCTATGGCGGCAGGACGATATCCGGCGACACGCGGCAAGGAAACTTACTGCATCGCTCCTGTCACTCTGCCCCAAAACCCCCCGGCTCATCCTTTGCCTTGCTGAAGAGGTGGGCAGCGAACTCTTCTGCCAGGGTATTCAGGTTTCTATACCAGTTTGTCGCCTTGCTCCCGCCATGAAAGCCGCGCCCTATTCTGGCAGAGAGAGCCAAGAAACTCTACAAGCCCCAGAGTCTATGAACTTATTTTGGTTCCCGTCCAGGCCACAGGATGATTCAATTGAACTGCGACTCCTGCGCGAACTAACCTCTCGCGGACTACTACTCGAACCGTTCGAACGGGCGTTAATAGGGCTGCGTGAGGTTTATCAGCCAAAAGATGGCAGAGGAACATAAGGGTGGCAGGCGATTGGTGGAAAAACACAAACCAGGCTGAGGCACCGCGAGCTCGATGGTTTGGGATCTTTCGACGGCAGATTCGACTGAACGAACATGCCCCGAGTCGCCTGACTATTCCTTCGGTTAAAGCCGACACCCCGCAGTGTCTGTTGATGTCAGATGGCGATCCCCTCGCAACAACAAATTGTCTAAACGTCGTATTGCCAATAGCACCCGCAGTTAATCTTATGATGGGCGCGGCCACATCTTTGAATGCTGAGAGCGGTAGCGTTAATCTCGTTGGAGTCCTGCTGAACGAAGAGCCACCCGCTCTACTACCACAAACAAGGCAATCAAGAATTTACCAACAATCTTCTGGCGAGATGCATCCGCTAACCGAGGCAGAGCTTCCGCTCTCAAAACGGCTTGCCTATCTGCTCCAACCCTCTACTGACCTGCTTCTTTCGGGGGTAGGCCCGTTGGAGTGGCCGGGAACATTATTCGAATACCAGCTGGATGGCGTTGAGGCACTAATGGCACATGATGCGCTTTTACTTGCAGATGACATGGGACTCGGTAAGACGGTCCAGGTAATCGCCGCTCTCCGGGTCCTCATTCTCCAACGTTGCATTGAGTCCGTTTTGATAATCGTTCGCGCAGGCCTCATCAGCCAGTGGCAAAGAGAACTGCGTCGCTGGGCACCAGAGGTACGCATATCGACGATTCGCGGTCCAGCTGCTGAACGGGCCTGGCAATGGGACACAGCGGCACATGTATACCTGGTAAGTTATGAAACCTTCCGTTCCGACTTCAGCGAAAATCCATACTCGCCGCCACGCCGCCGCGTTTGGGATGTTGTAATCCTTGACGAAGCACAGGCGATAAAAAACCGAGATGCAGAGGTCAGTGCAAAATGCAAGCGACTTCATCGCCGCCGAGCATGGGCGCTGACGGGGACTCCGTTAGAAAACAGGGCGGATGATCTGGCTTCCATTCTTGAATTTGTCGCACCGCTTAAACAGGGTGAAGTACCACAACGATTGATGCCAGGTCCAGAACTCCGTGAGAGGCATAGACTCATGCAGCTCCGTCGGAAGAAGTGGGATGTTCTTCCTCAACTTCCACCAAAAACCGTCAGCCGAATCGCCCTCAGACTTGAGGGTTCGCAACGTGAATGTTACGACCGCGCAGAAAGGGAAGGCGTCATCCAACTACGCGAGAAGGGCGAGGCGGTTCGAATAGAAAACGTGTTGGAACTTATTATGAAATTGAAGCAGATTTGTAATTTTTGTCCAGCAAGCAGACAATCGGCGAAACTCGATGACATTAGGGAACGATTGAGCACGATAATATCCGAAGGCTATCGTGCTCTCGTTTTCTCTCAGTTTACGGATGGCAAGTACGGTGGTCGCGCAATCGCTTCGGCGCTTGAATCGTTCCAGCCGCTTCTTTATACGGGTGATCTTTCACCTTCACAAAAAGAAGCGACCATCAGAGAATTTAAAGAGAACCCCGATCGAAAGGTTCTTGTCCTTTCTCTGCGTGCGGGTGGACAGGGTTTGAATTTGCAGGAAGCCTCCTATGTGTTTCACTTTGACCGATGGTGGAATCCCGCGGTTGAGCATCAAGCCGAAGACCGAAGCCACCGGTTTGGCCAAACCTTTCCGGTTAACGTGTACAAATACACCTGTGAAGACACAATCGAAGAAAAGATTGATCAAATCCTCCAGGAAAAGCAGTTGCTCTTTGATGAACTTGTGGACGATGTCTCAATTGACTTAAAGTCAAAACTTACCACTGAGGAACTTTTCGGTTTGTTTGGACTGACGCCGCCTGAGCATTCGAAGCCTTTGCAACGAGGCGTTAAGTCCTCGGTAAACTATACAGAAATGAGCGGGGTCGAGTTTGAGGAATACCTTAAGCAGTTATTGGAGCAGAAAGGGTGGCGGGTGGAGACCACACCGCTGACGCGCGACAAAGGAATAGACCTTATTGCGAAGCGTGAGGACGAAGTGGGTGTTGAAGTGAGTCTTTACATTCAATGTAAGAATCTCTCCTCACCCGTAGGCGTTGGTACGGTGCGAGAACTGAATGGTGCGTTGCCAAAACAATTTGCTGGGGCGCGCGGTGCGTTGGTGTGTCCCAGTGGGTTCACAGCAGATGCAATCGCCTTTGCTAAGGAACGTGGAATTGCCCTCTGGGACCGGTATCATCTATTTGAGCTATCGGATGAATGAATTGGTGTCTAAAGAATAGGTATAATCGAAGAATGGGGACGGTTCTATTTTTTGCAGATCCTGCAGTGGACAGGGAGCTGGCAAGGAAAAACCAAAGGCGAAATCCTTCATCAGCTTTGATCTGGTATTGTTCTTTTAGGAGGTGGATCGGTTATGGAAATTGCTCCCCGCATAACAGTTGATGAGAAGATCCGGTTCGGTAAACCCGTCGTTAAAGGAACTCGTGTGTCTGTCGATCTGGTGCTCGGGAAGTTGGCCGGTGGGATGACCGGAGCGTGGCCCGCAAATCCGGCCTGTACGGGCGGCATCAAGGGGCACAGCATAACATAGAATCAGACTATCTTTCCGGGAAGCCCCGCCTGTAAGGGCGGGGAGCTTCACTTACGAGGAAGTGATGACCAAATATTATGATATTACCAAAGAGGAAATATTGGCCATGTGATATCATCGGCTTTAGGGGCAGCTGCAAAGAGGGGGAATGTCTTATGAGACAGTACAAGATCATCGTAGAAAAGCATCCAGATGGCTATGTGGCTTATCCTTTAGGGCTTAAGGGCGTGGTTGTGGGGCAAGGGGATACCTACGAAGAAGCTCTTTCCGATGTGAAGTCCGCAATCCGTTTTCACATCGAAACTTTTGGGAATGATGTGCTTGAGGGTGAACCACCCATCCTTGAGGCATTTGTAGCAGAGGCCGGGGTATAGGCGTAATGCCGAAATTCCCAACAGACGCTCCCAAACAGAGGGTGATAGGTGCGCTGGAGGTTCTTGGCTTTCGTGTGATTCGAGAAAGAGGGCATATTTCTCTGGAACGGATGAATCCTGACGGAACTAAGACGCCCATGACGATACCTAACCATCCAAGAATCAAAGCTTCAACCCTTCGTACAATCTGCACACAGGCTGGCATTTCAAGGGACGAGTTTCTTAGTGCATATGAGAAAACCTGAGGAGCAACATGATGGACTACGAAGCCGTCATTGGGCTGGAGGTTCACGCCCACCTCTTGACCAGATCCAAGATCTTCTGCGGGTGCAGCACCCGCTTCGGTTCCTCCCCTAACGCCCAGACCTGTCCCATCTGCCAGGGGATGCCGGGGGTGTTGCCGGTGCTCAATCGGCAGGCGGTGGAACTTGCCCTGCGGGCGGCCCTCGCCATGAACTGCCAGATCGCCCCCTTCTGCCGCTTCGCCCGCAAGAACTACTTCTACCCGGATCTGCCCAAGAACTACCAGATCTCCCAGTATGAGCAGCCCCTCTCCTCCGGGGGGTACATTGAGATCGAGACCGACGGGGGAAAGAAGCGCATCGGGATCACCCGTATCCACCTGGAAGAGGATGCGGGAAAGCTGGTCCATGGGGGAGCCTTGGAGGATGCCGATTCCTCCTTCGTGGACTTCAATCGCTGTGGCGTCCCGTTGATCGAAATCGTCAGCGAGCCGGACCTCCGCACCCCGGAGGAGGCAAAGGAATATTTGGCCGTGCTCAAGGCCATCCTCGAATACTTGGAGGTCTGTGACGGGAACATGGAGGAGGGATCGCTGCGCTGCGATGCCAATGTCTCGGTGCGGCCCAGGGGCTCGGACCGATTGGGCACCAAGGCCGAGGTCAAAAACATGAACTCCTTCCGGGCGATCCAGAGGGCGCTGGAGTACGAGATCACCCGCCAGATCGAGCTGCTGAGGAAGGGGGAAAAGGTGATGCAGGAGACGCGCCTCTGGGATGCCGCGGAAGGCGTGACCGTCTCCATGCGCAGCAAGGAAGAGGCCCACGATTATCGCTACTTCCCCGAGCCGGACCTGGTCCCACTCCGCATCCCAGCTTCGTGGGTGGAGGAAATCAAGAGAGCCATGCCTGAACTTCCTCAGGAGCGAAAAACCCGCTTCGTTCAGGAGTTTGGCATCCCGGCTTATGATGCGGGGGTCCTCACCTCCTCCAAGGCCCTCGCCCAATACTATGAGGAGTGCGTGAGGCTGCACCCTCAGCCCAAGCTGGTCTCCAACTGGGTGATGGTGGAGCTATTGGGTCTGCTCAACAAGGAAGGCAAGGGGATCGAGAAGAGCCCCATCTCTCCGCAAGCCCTGGGCGAGATGCTGGACCTGATAGAGAAAGGGGTGATCTCCGGCAAGATTGCCAAGGCCATCTTTGAGGAGATGTATCAGACGGCCAAGGCCGCCCCAGAGATCGTCCAGGAGAAGGGGCTCACCCAGATCTCGGATGAAAGGGAGCTGGCCCGCCTGATCGAGGAAGTCCTGGCGGCCCATCCTGGGCCGGTGGCAGAATACAAAGCAGGGAAAGAGAAGAGCTTCACCTTCTTGGTGGGCCAGGTCATGAAGGCCTCCCGGGGGAAGGCCAATCCGGTCCTGGTCAATCGGCTGCTGCGGGAGCGACTGCAGGCGCAATAGAACTCCCACCCGCGGCTCCCTGAGGTCCCCAGAAGCCCCGAGTCAAACCCCTCCATTTCCCCCCCGGTTCAGGCCATATTTCCTCATCTTGTAGCGGAGGACCCGCTCGCTGATTCCCAAGCTCTGAGCCGCTCGGCTCTGATTCCCTTCGCTGGCCTGTAATGCCTGTAGGATTAAATCCTTTTCCATGTTGGCAACGGAAGAGGGCAGGTTGGCCTCTCTGTCCGGGGGATCTTGGGCCCTTCCCTCGCGCAGGGGAAGGGGGAGGTCTTCCAGGCCGATGATCCCCTTTCGCGACAGGACCACCGCCCTCTCTATGATGTTTTCCAGCTCCCGCACATTCCCTGGATAGTCGTAAGTCAGTAAGAAATGGCGAGCCTCCGGGGAGACCCCTGAGATCTCTTTCCCTTCCCGCTCGCAGACCTTGCGCAGGAAGTGGTCGAGCAGGGGAGGGATGTCCTCTCGCCGCTCTCGCAGAGGGGGGAGGAAGATGGGAATTACCTGTAGGCGGTAGTAGAGGTCCTGGCGGAATCCTTCCTCCCTCACCGCCGCCTCCAGGTCCCGATGGGTGGCGGCGATGATTCGCACATTTACCTGGATCGGGGTATTGCTTCCCAGCCGTTCGAATTCCCTCTCCTGCAGGAAGCGCAGGAGCTTGGTCTGCACGGACAGGGGCAGATCCCCCACTTCATCCAAGAAAAGGGTCCCCCCATCCGCCGCCTCCAGCCTTCCGATACGGCGCTGCAAGGCTCCGGTGAAGGCCCCCTTCTCATGGCCGAAAAGCTCACTCTCCAAGAGGGTCTCCGGCAGGGCGCCACAATTTACCTTGATGAAGGGATGATTATGTCGCGGGCTGGCATAATGGATGGCGGCAGCGACGAGCTCCTTGCCTGTTCCGCTCTCCCCGCGGATGAGGACCGTGGAGGAAGAGGACGCCACCCGGGAGACGATCCCCAAGACCTCCTCCATCTGGGGGGAGCTATAGATGATGCTGGCGGGACGATACCTCTCCGCCAGCCTCTCCTTGAGCTCCCGATTCTCCCGGACCAAGCTGTACTTCTCCAGGATACGGTCCAGGGAGACCAAGAGCAGATCCAGATCGATGGGCTTGGTGAGAAAATCGGAGGCCCCCTGCTTCATGGCGGCCACTGCGACCTCGATGCTCCCGAAGGCAGTGATGAAGATCACTGGGATCTCCGGCTGGATCTTCCGCATCTCCGAGAGAAGCTGAAGGCCATCGGCGTCCGGGAGGCGGAAATCGAGGAGGGCAAGATCGAATAGCCCCGTCTTGAGTTCCGCCAGCGCCTCCTGCGCTGAGGAGGCTGGCCGGGCCTCAAAGCCCTGTCGGGCCAGGAATCCTGTCAGGAGGAGGCGTTGCGCCTCATCATCCTCGATGACCAGCACCTTCCCCTTTTCCTTCATCCTTCCTTACCCCCTTCCCCGTAAGGCAAGACGACCCGGAACCGACTCCCCTTGCCCAACTCGCTCTCCAGGTGGATTTCCCCCCCATGACTCCTAATGATCTGGTAGGCGAGGGAGAGTCCCAGACCCATCCCATGCTCCTTGCTGGTATAGTAAGGATCGAATACCTTGTGGAGTTCGGAGGCAGGGATCCCACATCCGGAATCGGAGAAACAGACCTCCAGGCGTTGCTCATCCAGGCGGTGTGCCTCCACCCGTAGCAGCCCTCCGCCCTCCATCGCCTCCATCCCATTCTTGATGAGATTGAGGAACGCCTCCCGAATCTTCTCCTGATCCATGAACACCGGGGGCAGATCCGGGGGGATCACGAAGCTCAGCTGAATTCCCTTCTCCTTCGCCTGCTCGGAGAAGAGCTGCAGCAGCTCGGAGAGGATCGACCCCAAATCCCCCCTCTCCCGGCGGATCCGATCCGGACGGGAGAGCCCCAGAAACCTCTCCACCAAGGCATTGAGCCGCGCGATCTCCCTCCGAATCAACTCCAACAATCCCGCTGTCTCGGGGGATTCGAGGGACCCTACGGATTCCCGCTGCAGCCTCTGGATTCCCATGGAGATGGCGTTGAGGGGGTTTCTGATCTCATGGGCCAACCCGGCAGCGAGCTGACCCAGGGAGGAGAGTCTCTCCGCCATCTGGATCTTGTCCTCCATCTCTCGTAGGTGAAGAAGGTGCCGGTTTTGCATCCAAAAGACCGCCAGGGTGGCAATGATACCAAAGGCGGCCAGCAGGGACAGATGAAGAAGGATGCTGGCCTTGAGCTGGGAGAGGATGGCCCGAGTTGCCTGCAGGGAAAGCCCAACCCGGAGGAGGGCTGTCTCTCCCTTTTCCGAGGAGATCGTCCTCACCACCTCATAGACCTCCTCGCCCGCAGGGGTTTTGAAGGTGCGAGCCTTCACGCCCCCCTCCCTTTTGGCCGCGGTCAGAAAGGTGTCGGCAGGGATCCCCTCCAGGGGAAAGGACTCCCCTGGAGTGAGAAAGAACGGGTCCTCCCCCTGGAATATCAGATAGCGCAGGCCGCCCCCCAGAGCCTGCGAGCCACGGGCGCTCTCCAGAAGCAATTGTAGCCGCAGGGACTGCATTCGGGAGCCAGTCAAGGAGAGGAGCAAGATGCCATTGTCCTGGTGGCGTTTGATCCCCAGGGTATAATGAGGCCGCAGGGGCGTGCCGCGCAGAAGGTCATCTACGGCGATCTCCTTCTGGCCCCGAAGCAGGACCTGGTAAACGGAGCGGTCGAGGGGGTGTGGTCCGCCTCCAGGGAAGGCGAGGCGCAGGTTTCCTGCGAAATCCCAAAACTCAACCCCCTTCAGCTTCTCCGCCTTCATACGCCGGGAGAGTTGGGATGGATCGAGCTGGCCCTCTCTCTCCCGGCGATCGAGGTCCAGGGCCACCTCCATCAGGTGCTCGGCGATGGCCGAATCGAGGCCCAGGAGATCGCCGAAGGGAGGGGGCAGGGGGGGGTTGATGCCTTGGCGGTTCTGCTCCAAGGCGGAGAGCAGGGAGAGGGGGGGCCTGATCTCCTTTTCCTGGCTATCCAGATAGGCTATCCCCTGATCCTCCAATATCTTTCGCAGACCTTGCTCGGTCCGGCGAAACTCTAACAGACCACTGAGGGAGAAGAGGATGAGGACCAACCCGCAGAGGAGGAGGAGATAGAAGGGACCTGCCAGGTAGCGTCTCAAATTTCAAGGCTCCTCGTCAGGACCATCGAAGAAACGAATAGAGGAGTCAAATGCCCGACTCCTCCAGAGAGACTGCCGATCGTAAGCAGCATACCCGAAGGAATCGTCCGCTGTCAATCCGGCACCCTCTCTCCTTCGAGGTCACTGGCGGGGATAATACCAGCCTCCCCGTTCAGGACCTCTCCTCCTCTCCCTCTCCAGACCTGGGCCTCCCATGCCCGGCCCGCGGAAAAGCCAGAATCCTCCTTGGAATTGGGTGACCTGTTCTGGGGTCAGGAGGGAGCGGGCCTGCAGACGGTATTTCAGTGCCCTTTCCTGAATCTGGCGCCAAAGGTCGACCGCTTCCCTCTCTTTGGCCTCGATCGAGGCAGGACTGGCCTTGGGATCGGACCAGAGGGCCCGCAGCTCGATGCGGCGGGCGAAGAGGGACCCTAAGAGGGGGGCCGCCTCATCGAGGAATCGCCGGTTCAAATCCTGAATCCCCTCCCTCTGTGCCGCGGAAAGGCTTCCCCACCATGATACTTCTGGTTTCTGGAAGCCCAATCCCTCTGGCATCTTGGGGGTGTCCTGGCCGAAAGCCAGAGAGGGGAGAAGGAAAGTGGCGATGAGGAGACTAAAGATCAGGGTGGGTCTCATGTGTCAACCTCCTCTCTGGAGTGTAAAACGGCAATATTCGTGCCAGCGTCGGGCTGCTTGCCGGATGCCCAAGAGATGCCTGCACGGAGGGGGGGCAAGGTGGTGAGGGAGATCAGGAAGGAGACTAAGGGGATGAGCTCCCCCGACGATTGTGGCGAAACGTCCGTCATTTTCGTCGAGTATCCTCACAGCTCAAGGGGCAAGGTCAATGATCTTCGCCTCCATCGTCTCTAGATGAAACAGGCCCATGGTGGCTCTTCCGGTGAGCCAACCCCCCACCTCACCCGGATTGAATAAGAGGGTGGAGCCCTCCCTTCTGATCTCCGGCCGGTGGGTGTGGCCGTGGACGAGCAGGCGCAGGGTCCGGCCCGAAGGCCCCTGGGGATACCCCCCTTGCAGATCGTGTACCAGAAGGATAGACTGACCGTTGACCTGCAAGAAGCGGGGCCCTGGCCTCAGCCTACCCGCGGATCGATTCTGAAGGCCTATCTTTTCCCCGTCATTGTTTCCGAATACCCCGAGGTAGGGGGCCTTGAGTTCCTCCAGCGGGGCCATGGAAAAGGGAGCCACATAATCCCCGGCGTGGAGGATCAAGCCCACCTGGCTCTGGTTGCAGATCTCCACCGCCTTTTTCAGAAGAGATAGGTGATCGTGAGAGTCTGCGAGAATTCCCAACCAGGGGGAGGGGCTGTCTAATCTCTCCCAGCCCGCGACCTCCTGGGACCCAGCCCCTGGCGCCATAGTTGCCTCTCCTGCCACCTCCGTCCCCAGGGAGAAGGCCTCCTCCAGGGCCGTGGGATGGTTTCGGATCTCCCCCTTGCCGTCGATCTTTCGATAGAGCAGGCTGCGATAGAGATCAACCTCCAGGCAGTCGAAGAAATACTTCACCGTGAGGAGGGCCCCCTCAAAGGCCCGCTCTCCCCGGGAGCCCGCCACGGACAGGAAAATCCCCTTTCCCCTCTGTCCCGAGGGACGGATCGGCCTCTTGAGGAGGTACTTCTCCACCCAGAACGATTGGCAGCGATCGATCATGGCCTTAGCCTGGGCGCCCACCCCATAAAAGAAGATCGGGGAGGCGAGGGCAATGACCTCGGCCTCTCGCAGCAGGGGATAGATCTGCTCCATATCGTCCCGGAGGCAGCACTCACCCCCCTTCGTGCAGGCGTAGATTTCCAGGCAGGGTGAAAAGGACTTTTCCCGGAGGTAAAGGGGGATGGCCTCGGCCCCCTTGGAGGCCGCCCCTTCCAGGAACCTCCCCAACAGGATATCGGTATTGCCCCCCGCCCGCGGAGAACCATAGATGCCCAAGACCTTCATGTCCTCTCCTTTCAGGGATAGAATCGGGAGAGTCTTTTAAGGGCCCTCATCTTCTCATAGTGTCCGATCTTGGCCGCCTCAATCGCCTTTTTCAAGAACTCAATGGAGGTACAATAGGTTTGGCGATCCACCGGATAGGGATGGCATCCTTTCCGCCGTGGGCAAAGCTGAAGCGGGCAGGATCGCGAAAGGAGGGGGAGACGCCATAGAGGACCTCTGCGATCAGGGCCAGTGCCCGGATGGTCTTGGGGCCCACCCCGGCGACCCCCAAAAGCTCCTCGAACCCCTGGGGCTGCAGTTCATAAGCCTTTAAAAAGATCTCCTGTAGCCTCTCCGGGTGGATATCCTGAGCCGAGATGGGATGTCGGGACGGTAAATCCAGGCTCTGAATTCGCTTTAGCTCCTCCACTAGTATCTCGGGCTTCTCCCGGGAAAGGGCTGCTGTAGCCCCTCGCGCCCCTTCGCTCTCCGAAGCAGTCAGGTCGACCACCGCCTTCTCCTGGCGATCACAGCAAATGGCTGACTGGGGCTCGCAGACGAAATCCCTCAATCCCTCCCCCAGCCAATGATAGCGGCGGGCATAGCGCGTCGTCTCATTCATGCCCTGCTGGATGACGGCCCAATCCCCTCCCGAGGTAAAGAAGAAGCAATGGTGGTAGAGTTGATATCCGTCCTGTAAGGCATTCGAATCGACCTTGGCCGCCATGCGACTGGCATAGATGAGGTCGGAGGGATTGGCCTGTAAATGCGCGGCCTGGGCCTCGATCTCCAGGGGGGTCTTGCGGGAGGCGGCCCCCTTACCTCCTGCCACATAGAGATCCAGCTCTTCCTCCAGGCCCTTGATTCCCTCCTTCAGTGCCCCGCAGACGGTGGTGGTGAGCCCGCTGGAGTGCCAGTCAAATCCTAAGACACAGCCGAAGGCCTGAAACCAGTGGGGATCGGAGAGCCTGCGCAGATACTCTTGGGGGCTTTGGTCAGAGATGATGAAGAGAGATATCTCGCGCGAGAGGGACTTCATCAATTGAAAGAGCCAAGGGGGCGCTTTCCCGTGGTGGAGAGGGAGGTTGGCCAGTCCGGTCCTCATAGGGATTTGGCCTTGCCTTTGAGGGCCTCAATCAGGGCTTCCCGCCCGGCCTCATCGGCCAGGTATTTCTGTTTGATGACCTTCCAGGCCGCTGGGCAGGCCTTGTAGTGAACGCCCACCAGCTCGTGCAGGGCCTGATCGACTGCCTTCTTGTTCTGGGGTGTCACCTCGATCCCGGCCTGAGAAAAGACCTCTTTGAGGTGGCGGAAATAACAGGACATGAAACCTCCTCTGGGAGTTTAAATCTATCTCATTATAGGTCATTTCTCACCCATTTCAAGGGATTTCACGGACAGGATAATTGTAAGAAGGCAGTCAAAAAGGGGGTGGCAAAATGAATTGACAAGAGAAGCCAAGAGTAGTAAAAATCTCGGCAGGTGGAGCCATCCAAGCCAGCGCAGACCTTCCCACCAAGCTCCGCCTCTGTCTAAGGTGACAGATCTTCCTTTATGACCACAGCAGAAATCTCACCAGGGCTCGAGCAAGGCCAAGTGCCCTAATGCCACCGCAGACTGAAACCACGGAGCAAAGGAGAGAAGGGGATTATGCTCAAGAGGGCGATCGCTGTCAGTTTGGTGGTGATTCTTTCATCAGTGGTCATCGGCGGGTGTGCAACAACCCGGAAGTCCCAGGAGAGCAAGAGCAGCGGGGTGTTTGAGGAGCATGAGGGCGCAGCAGTGGGGGCAGGGGGCGGCGCGGTAGCTGGCGGCGTCGTGGGAGGGGTGATTGGAGCCAAGACCGGGCACACCACTGTGGGTATTGTGCTCGGTGCCCTGTTGGGTGGCCTGGCCGGGGCCGCCATAGGACACTACGCCTACGACAAGAGACAGACCGAGGCGGAGGCACAGAAGAAATACGACGATGACTATAACAAGACACAGGCGCATCTGGTTAGGGTTGAAAATGCAGGTGTAACGCCTTATACGGTTGCCCCGGGGGGTACGGTGGAGCTGGCAGCCACTTATACCGTCCTGGGACCGCAAGGGGCGAGCATGGAGGTCACCGAAATCCGAGAGGTACGCCACGAGGGAATTCTGGAGGGAAAGCCCGAAGTAACCATCAAGCGGGAAGGTGGAACCTGCGAGAGCAAGATTCCGCTGGGCCTCCCGAAAAACGCCCACCGGGGCGAATACCGGGTGATCACCACCGTGCAGTCAGGAAACAGCAGCGATGCCAGAGAGTCTGCCTTCATCGTGGACTGAGTCTGGCTTAGGAGTCGCTTGTCGCTGTCCCGCCCTGTTCATGTTTGACCGGGGCGGGGCGCTGCCATCGTCCATCCAACTCCTCTATTTCACGAAGGCTCGTCGATCCTCGGTGGCCATTGCACCGGACCTTACGGCAAGGCCTCAATCCGAGATTTGGGTTTCCCTGGCCACGGCGAACATGGAAGCCCGCAATTTGCGTCCAGGCCGTGTGATTTTGTTCCTCAAGGTCCGAGGAGGGTCTTATGGCAACTCCCCCAGAAACAAAGAATCGGCTCACTTCTCATCTTCTCGGCGCCTGTCTGATTGGGACCCTGCTCTTGTTCTCTGCCTGTGCTACTGTACCTCTTACCGGGAGGGAGAGCCTGCGGCTGGTCTCTGATTCGGAGTTGCTCTCGTTAAGCCTCAAACAGTATGACGAGGTCCTGAAGACATCCAAGCTTTCCCACGATTCGGCCAAGGTCCAGATGGTGAAGAGGACTGGAGTGAGGATTGCCGGGGCGACGGAGCAATTCCTGCGGGACTCGGGAATGGAATCGGATATCAAGAACTACAAATGGGAGTTTAACCTGATCGAGGATGACAAGACCGTCAATGCCTGGTGTATGCCTGGAGGAAAGGTGGCGGTCTATACGGGCATCCTCCCGCTCACCCAGGATGAGACTGGCCTGGCGGTGGTGGTGGGCCACGAGATCGCCCATGCCATCGCCAAGCACGGGAATGAGAGGATGAGCGAGAGCCTCTTGGTTCAACTCGGTGGGATGGGCTTATCCCTGGCCCTCGCCAAGCAGCCTGCGGCCACCAACCAGATCTTCATGGCGGTCTACGGCGCGACGGCCAATGTGGGGATTTTGCTCCCTTACAGCCGTCTTCACGAATCGGAGGCGGATCGAATCGGTCTGGTCTTGATGGCCATGGCCGGATACGACCCGAGGGGAGCAGTTCCCTTCTGGCAACGGATGAACCAGGAAGGGGGGAGCCGGCCACCAGAGTTCTTGTCGACCCACCCGGCACCGGAGACTCGGATCAACCACCTCCAGTCCTTGATACCCGAAGCGATGAAGTACTATAGGGGCAAATGAGGATTGCCCCACCCGTGGCTTCTTTTCTGATTCCTGCTTCCTCGAGAACGGACGAAAGTCAATTTCCTATCAGGGAGGGGGATTAGAAGGAATAGGCTACTCTGGCCCGTGGAAGGGGAAAGCGTCCGTCCACGGTCCTGTTTCTCGCTGCCTCCCCCCCGTCGCGATGGGGGGGAGATCTGACGAACCCCTGAAGATGCATCTGGAGAGCCATCCCCCCGTATCCAGGCGAGAGATCGCCTCCCCCATTGATCTTTCTTCGGCATGTTGCCTCCACCAAATTGATCGACTTCTCCACAGATCTTGTGCCAGATTCAAATAGGTCGCAGCCGCACACGGCAGAGAGGTTGCGGGACGACGGCAGAGATTAGATCCATCGCCAATCCCTTCTCTCATTGAGGAAATGGGAAATTCTGGTCACATTGCCAGGAGGCTGAGATGGTGCCAGCACGGAGAGTCTCCACCCCACTACTTGCCCTTTTCTTTATCGGCCTCATACCCTCTGGAGGGGTAGGGGCGGAGGCCCAGAATCAGGGCGACGAAAACCTGTGGGTGGTCTGGGTCAACGATGTAGACCGATTGCACATAGGCACCATGAGCGAGTTCCGCCAGCCCAAACAACGCAGATCAGAATCTGGGGCTGGAACCAGCACGGAGCTGCTCAAGAATACGAAGATACTTGGCCCCTTTCCCAATAAATAGGAGGCAATGAAGGCCTTGGAGCAGGCGGTGACCGAGGCCGAAGAGCGCACCTATCGGAACGCGCCCTACCTTGTTGCCAAGATCGGCGGCAAGGAGTATAGGGTCAGCAGCGAGATCAAATTCCAACGCATCCCCACCGCTCGCTTCCCGCTCCAGTACTTGATCCATATCACCCGCACCTACACGATGAACGGCCCTGTGGACAAAGACGGCTATATCATGCACCACGAGCCGCCCCGGGACCGCAAGTTCCAAACCGCCGATGGCTATGGGGGCGTTTTCCACAACGAGGGAGACTTGGTGGGCGGACCGTACACAACCAACTTCGAATTATGTCCTGTTCTCAAGGGCCTTGCCCAGAAGGGCATAGAGCTCTGCTCCCCTTATGGCCGCTGGGTTTCCTGTGATGATCCCAGGTGGCAGGGGCAACAACCCAGCCGCGAGAGGCCGACCGAGCCACCGAGGGATGAGAGGCCAACCGAAGAACCGGCCAGCGAATTGGGTGGGAAGGAGATTGTGGTCCGTGTTGAGCTCGACGATGAAGACGAACAGCTTGCACCGGCAGATGAGGCCCTGCTCCGCTTTGAGATCAAGAATGTTTCACGGAAAGTGAACCTCAGCGCGATCAAGGTCGAAGCTGCGTTCCAAGGGGATCTCCGAGACAAGAAAGTAATCCACTTCTTAGGAGAGAATGCAGAAGGTCAGCTGACCCGTTCCAATGACCAGACGCTCGGGCCGGACAACACCTGGAAATTCGATGCTCGGATCCGGGTTGCAGGGGAGACGAACGAATGGATCTTCAGAAATCTCATCCAGACAGATGTGGGCGGCAGACAGGACGATCGGAAGCCATCTCCGGAGAAGGGAGTTGAGCTCAAAGACGCGATACAAGTGAAGGTGTCAGGAGAGGTGCAAAATGAGGTCGAGACGAGACGCACCAGAAAGGAACTCTTCGAAGGCACGGCTGCAATCTGGAAGGGGGAGAAAGTCCAGAGGCTTTGTGCTACCCTGACTTGACGAAGCTCGCGGGCATGCCACCTGGCAGCCCTGACAGTATCGATTACTACCAACGGGGAGATGTGCATTTCTCTCATCCGGGCAACCATCTCGTGCGGGCCATTGCCTTCCGTGCAGCCCGTTATGGGGGAAGCGAGAAGGCGCTGTTGCCGAGGAAATCCATTTTCTCAGATCAACTTTCCCCCATGGGGGAACAGGACCCAAATGGCCCGTTGTTCCCCGAAAACGATGTGCAGCGGGTTGTCCACAATGTGGTGAAATTCGTCCATCAGGCGCTCATGCCAAAGAACTGGCCTAAGACCCTCTTAAATGATCACCTCATTGCAGAGGAGATTTGGCTGGGGAAGTATGGACCCGGCAAGGGGAACGACCAAGGGTTTTTTATTTGCCAGGAACACAGCTATCTGCTGGGATCCTTGCTCCGCGCCCTCGGCATCTGCACGAGAGAGGTTAATATTATGGTGGCATTTGTGCACTTCGTGAACGCGCAGGATGCGGCAAGTGAGGTGTTTTACAACGGGGGCTGGCATTTCTACGGCCTCTTCGACACGCATAACTTCTTCAACGACCACTGGACACATTATGCTCGATGGAATAAGGCGTATGGGATGTGGGTTGGTGTCCGTCGTTGGACCGGAAGCAAGCCCCGCTTTGGAATGAACTCTTGGGCGATGAACACATCAGAGGTTTGGCAATTTGCCGGATATGGAGATAACGAAAATTTCATTGCCACCTCGAAACCTCCTTTGGTCTCATGGATTTATCCGTATTTGGCATATGAGTGGTTTTCTCCAGTGGCTGCCATGGTCGTTCTGCCGGATGGAAGGAAGATCGGTGCTTCGGGTTCGATTGACCTCAACGGATTTCGTGATTTCCTCCTCGGCTCCGGCGACAGGCCAGCGGGGATCGTAAACGAAATCCCGGGGGCCTACTACTATCCCGAAGGGCTCATCCTCTATCCGGATGCCTCGGACCCTGCCTCTGCGATTACGATGAAGCAGAGCATCGTGATTCCCGTAAAAAATGTGGAGGAGCGCAATGGCCATCGCATCCTACTTACCGGGATTGGCGACGGTCCCTTTGAGATGCGAGCCACTTATGGGGGTGCCAGGGGTCCTTCGCAGACCTTTGGGGGCGTAAAGGGCAACATCATGATGGGGCAGAAGATCGAAGTGGCAGGATCTGCCCTTCAGCCAACAACGGAGGGGGGAGAAATAGTCCGTGAGGGGCGTCGGGACTCAGTCCTCGTGGAACAAACGCCCTGGAAGGTGGAAGTCGAAATCGACTGGATCGCGGATGCCTTGACCGCGCGGGCGATCGGGCGTGAATCCTCGGCTCCTTCGCAGAGCTCCATCGAGCAAGCCGCCCGACAGGCCGCTGTTCCCAAAATGCTGGAATTTCTCCGGCTGATCGAGATCCGGGATGGGGTGACCTTCGGCAAACTGATGAAGGACGACCCCAGCCTTGTGGACCGGATCAAGCGCCTCCTGCTTCGGACCCGGGCCACCGCGGTTGAGCGGACCAAAGAGGGCGACGTGACGGTCGATCTGCGCCTCCCCATGAAGGCTCTTCGGGCGGCGCTTCCTCCCGGGCAATATCCGTGATCGGCCTGCCAAGTGGGTCCGAAGCCAGTGCGAAGCTATCAGGCCTTCCCTTACTGATCTTGAGAGGTAAGATGCAGATGTGATAAAGGCGCCTGAGCGATTTGCGTAGAAAGATGCCCAGGCGCCCTATATCTTTTCCTGCCCTAATTCTTCCGATGCAGGCGATTAGCACCCGCGTGAGCCTGAAGTAGGAATGACCCTTTTCCTATGCCCACTTGAAGATGGAGCAATCCAGCTCTTTGGAGGTGAGGACCTCCAGCAGGGCCGGCTTTCCCTCCTCGGTCGCCCGGATGGCCCGTTTGATGGCGGGAATGATCTCCTCAGGCTTCTCCACCCTCTCCCCATAGCCGCCGAAGGCCTTGGCCATGTCCGCGTAATTGCCGGAGATGTCGGTGCTGCGGAACTTCTCGGTGGCTGCCTTCATGATCCCCAACTCGCAGGCCATTGAGAAGTTATTCAAGACGATGGTCACGATGGGAATTCGCTCCCGTACCGCCGTTTCGAAATCCATGCCGGTGAAACCGATGGCCGCATCGCCCATCACATTGATACAGAGCTTTTCGGACTTGGCCAGCTTGGCCCCCATCGCCAGGCCCAGGCCCATTCCGAGCTGAGTGGTCTTACCCCAGCCGATGTAGCTAAGAGGTGCGATGCTTTCCCAAAATGGGGCGAGCTGGTCGCGCGGGCTGCCCGCATCGTGAGTGATGATGGTGTTATTCCGATCCACCGTGTGCATAAGGTCCCAAATCAGGCGGTAGGGCGTAATCGGCACCTCGTTGGATGTGAGCTTTGGCATCCACTGGGCCATCCATTCATCTTTAACCTTTTTGATCTCCTCCCGCACCTTACCATTCGGCTCGTGCCTCCGGCCCTTTAAGATCTCCTTGAGTTCGGCGATCAGTGCCTCCAAGGTGAGCTGAGCGTCCCCGATCAGCGCGTACTGTACCGGCACATCCTTGTTCAGATCCATCGGATCCAGCGTAGCCTGGATGAGGGTCTTCCCTTTGGGCATGGGCACGCCGAAATTGGTGCGGGTAAAGCTGCAGCCGATCCCGAGAATGACATCGGCATTCAGGAGGAAGTGATGCACCGTCTTGGGAAAGGTGCGATTTCCGGAACCGAGCGCGAGAGGATGATTCTCCGGGAAGGCACTCTTGCCCTGCAGGCTGGTCATGACTGGGCTCTCCAGCATCTCCGCCAGCTCGCGCAGCTGCGGCCAGGCTTGAGCGTAGTGAACACCCTGTCCTGCATAGATCGCCGGCCGCTTGGCCTGCCATAGGACCTTTGCCACCTCGCTGACTGCTTTCGGGTCCGGTCCGAAGCGCGTCCGGAGCGCAGGTTCATAGCTGATCGGCTCCGGCACCTCCTCATCGAAGACATCCCGCGGTATCTCGACTAGGGCGGGACGGAGACGCCCATTCTTCGCCTGGGTGAAGGCCCGGCGCATGATGTCGGGTATATGGGGGGCCAGGGGTACCTGCTCGATCCACTTGGTGATGTTGCGGAAGTTGATGAAGGAGTTGAAGTTAGGGGAGATATTCATCATGTGGCGCGCATAGCCTCCGGCGAGGACCACCAGGGGTACCGACTCGCTGAAGGCCTGGGCCACTCCCCCAAATGCATTTTCTGATCCCGGTCCCCATTGCATGGTGAAGACGCCGATGCGCTGACCCGAGGTGACCCGGCTGACCGCATCGGCCATGTGCAATCCCACGCGTTCCTGCCGGACGATGATGGTCCTGATGTCAGCGGCCGCGGCAGCCTCAATGATGGGATTCACCGGGTAACCAATCAAGAACTCCACCCCTTCTCGTTTCAGAATCTCTGCGATTGCGGCGGCACCCTTCATAAACACCCTCCTTGGCTTTATTGTTGAACCCAGATCTTTCAGGGGGGAGATGACACCCTCTTGATTTTCATATATCAATTACTTGCTGAGGTCAAGTTGGGAATGGCCTGGGTTGTAGCTTGGGTTGCTTTCGGTTATTCCCCTTGAAACCTGATGGATTTGAGTGGTAGGCATTCTCCATTCCAACACAGAGGTTGCGAAATCTGTCACCCGGATGAATAAGAGGTAAGGCCTGGCCCATTTGTCGCCCGACATAGGTGCAGAGACAAGAATGGGATCAGACTCTGACATTGACAAGACCTTCCCGATCAAGGATGATTCGACCGCATTATCCGGGCTTTGGTTAAGGATTGTCCGTCCTTGTATGATGATTCTCTTCGAGCTTCACCCAACGCCCGGCCTCTTGGGGCGGCACCGAATATCTGTTCGAGTACAACCTCATCAGGTTCAACGACACGGATTCGTAACCTGAATTGACCGGACCGCGCCCCGCAAGCCCCGCCTTCTTGATTCCTGGGACGAGTGACTTCAGCTCTTATTTGCCTCTCATTCACCTCTACCAGTTTGATACAGGAAGTGCGATCCTGGAATGTCTGCGAGGTGTTTTCCCCTGGCCTCTACCCTCTTGCTCTGTTCACCCTCGTCCCCCTATCTCCCTTGCCTTTCCTTCATAGATGGGAAAATAATTCCGTAGCAGGGGGCATTTTTTGCACGCTCTGCCGAAAGAGATCGCGCGAAGAGAGTGCAGGCCCTCCACTCCCTTTGGCCCTGAATCAGGCCTTCCGGGAAAGTAGTTGGCACTGGACCCTTTGGCACGGTGTTTGCTCATCCATCACTTGGGGTGGCAGAAATGAAAGGTCGAACAAGAGATATCAGGTTGATTCTCGCGGCGTTGGTCCTATTCACTGCTATTGCCGCAGGGTATCTTTTCTATGAAATCAAGGAGAGGGTGGCCAATGACTTCGCTGTCTGGCATACCGCAGACCTCGTTATTGCATATCTGAAGACCCATGACGACAGGTGGCCCAGAAGTTGGGCTGAATTGAAGACGGTGCAAATCGAGGACCCTGCCGGTTTCATAGGGGCGAAGGCCGAAGCTGGTGAGTATTCGGCTTTCTTGGAAAGCCTGGAGCGTCGGGTCGCAGTGGACTTTACCGTGGAGACCTCTGAACTGCTGAAGGCAGAATTGAGATCGAATGGCCCTCCCTTTCGGGTGGTGTACCTGCGGAATGGAAAGAGCGCTCACTACATCGACGCAGAACCCAATTGGCTAATTTTCAACTATCTGAGGAGCAACAAAAGGCATCACGACATCTAAGGGCCCCCAGAGCCCGTAGTCAGCCATCGGTCCGCTCACAGAACTGTCGAATGTCCCTGATCGGCTCGGTGCTCAGCCGCTGCGCAGGGGAGCGCTGTTCCGCTCCTTGCATCTCTACCTTCTTTTCATGAATGGAGGTGAACAAACCATGGATATCCTGGATCTATTCAAGGGCGCCATCATCTCGATTGAATCACGGGAGGGCAAAAGGCAGATCTGGGTGCACATCGGGAAGCAACGCTTTCCTTTGGTGATAAGACCATCCTCCGGGGAAAACCGGCCAAAAGGCACCCAGATTGAGGCTTCGACACATCCTCATTCCCGAAGGAAAAGGGCGAGATCACCTATTGCTGTCAGGGTGAAGCCCATCACCGAGTCTTGAAGGAGTCCAAGGCCAAGCCTTTTGGGTCCCATCGTCATCGCAGGAACGCTGCGTCCTCTCTCCAGAGGCGGAAATGATTCGGAATCCCAGAGGATTCACCTTAGTCGAGCTGTTGATCGCCGTGTTGGTGATCGCCATTCTGGCCGCCATTACAGTTCCCGTCTTCCTGGGGGCCAAGCAAAGGGCTCTCTATGCCCAGTTTCAAGCCAATGCCCACCAGATTGGGGTGGCGCTTGAATATTTTGCCATAGACCGCGAAGGCCGATACCCGAAGGATGGCATGTTCTTCGATCCCCCGCCAGGCGGCTTCACTCCCGGCTACATCAACTGGAGTCAGGATTGGCGAATCGACTATGAGGTCCACGGCAATGGCAGTGGGGGCTCCTATGTGGGCCTGGAGTATTACTATCCGGGCCAGGGGTACCAGGGCCTCTGCAACAATGCAACCTATCGGTCCTCCTATGGCCACGGAGAGGCCATCCCGGGGAGGAAAAACCGTATCTGGATCTTCCACGAAAACGCGCAGATTATACCCTGAAGCTCCATACTGAAAAAATGGCCTCTTTTGACCTGCGGGCAAAAGAGGCCATTTTCGTAAGTATTTGAGTTCATAGGCGGAGGCGCGTGGGAGTCGAACCCACCCGGGACGCCGTGTAGGGCCCCGCACTGGATTTGAAGTCCGGTTTTCAGCAATTTCGCAACCCCTCGATTTCAGGCCCGGTCTCCCTTAGATCCCTTAAAATGCTGGCGCGAGGGATTTCCATTCTATTCCATTCTGCTCCAACCATTCAGTTCTTTTCCAGCCTGGTCTGTCACAATTTTGTCACAGTTCGGCAAGGAGCACTGTGGGTACGGGGAGAGATAAAAGAGGCTCTCCGGGATGAGCTTTCTTGTCCCTGCGATTAATACTCCCAAGTCCTGCTTCTCCAACAGCGACCACAGACGGTTATTTTAGTCTTCTCCAATTTCCTTTCAAGCTCCTCCCTCGTAAGGTTTGCCATTAGCAGGTCCTGGGAAGAATAAAAGAAGGGGGGTATCAACTTGACGCAAGTTACCACAACATATAGAATAGGGAGCCATGGGAGATCAGCAAGGCCCCGTGGCGGGAATCGATTATCCACGTAACTTCGATGAGTTCAACCGGTTCTTCATC
>Ga0315289_10002993_pt1 | contig 25712 bp, 22 predicted proteins | sample YL17G11_40_MG_FD_203452 | JGI IMG/M metagenome (GOLD analysis project Ga0315289, IMG submission 203452) | Sediment microbial communities from Yellowstone Lake, YNP, Wyoming, USA - YL17G11_40 | ecosystem: Environmental > Aquatic > Freshwater > Lake > Sediment | place: USA: Wyoming | collected...
CCGGTCTTCTGTAACATCTTCCTTGCAGACGAGATCAATCGAGCATCACCGAAAGTACAGTCAGCGCTCCTCCAGGCAATGCAGGAGAGGGAGGTGACGGTAGAATGTATGAAGTACGTCCTCCCCACCCCGTTCATGGTCCTTGCAACACAGAATCCCATCGAGCAGATCGGTACCTATCCGTTAGCCGAATCTCAGGTCGACCGTTTTATGGTCAAATATGACGTCTGGTATCCGAATAAGGACGAAGAAGCGGAACTGATTTACAGGAAGAACTCCAATTTTGAGGAGTTGAAAGCACAGATAGAGACCATCATGACGCTGGAGGATGTCCTGAATTTTCAGAAACTCATTCATGAAAAGGTCAGGGTCTCTCACCACGTCATGGAGTACATACTCAACATCTGCGTTGCAACCAGACCACCAGAAACATACAAGGATCAGCAATTCAGTACAGAGATGCATGGCTACATCAGGCTGGGGGCATCTCCCCGTGCAACCGAGTTTTTGTTAGCCCTCTCGAAGTCTTACGCATTCTGCCAGGGGAGAGATTTTGTTGCCTATGAGGACGTGAACATGTGTGCAGTCCATGTGCTCAGACACCGTATCCTGCTCAACAGCAGCGCTGTTTCAAAGCAGATTACCTCGGACATGATCGTGGGTGAAATTCTCAAGCTGATCAAGCCGTACTGACGGTATGCCATGAAGACAGAGCAGACGCTTCTTTCCAAAAAAGAGCTCCTCGATATATTTGTCCGTCACCGGGTGGACTCCCCTTTCCCCGGAGACTGGGAAAGTATCTTTAAAGGCTCGGGGTATGAATTCTGGACCCTCAGGGAAATGGAACGTACCGACTCTTTCATGAATATCGACTGGAAGGCAACAGCCAAGACAGGTAAGTACTATGTCAAGGAGTACCTGGCTGAGAGTTATTTTAACCTGATGATCCTCTACGACATAAGCAAGTCAGTTTCATTCGGCAGGAAGGAATTACTCCAGGCGAACATAGCGGTGAGTCTTGCCTTTACTGCCATCGTGAATAATAACGGGTGCGGATTAATCATGTTCGCTGACGATGTGACAACCTACCTCCCGCCGCGGATGGGGAGGGCCCATTTTTTCGAGATCTTGAGAGCCATAACGCAGGCAGAACCTGTACCCTGTCGGGAGACCAATATCAATCGTGCGCTGACAAAACTCATCAATGAGGTTCCGGACAGCCTTACCTTTATCCTGTCGGACTTTATGTACCAGTTTGACATCGGGTATAACTTCCACCGGACACTCCACGGTACCAACAAACATGAGGTGAAAGCCATTCAGGTCATTGAAGAATTCGAGACCGCATTACCTCCGGATTCCCGGGGGATCATAGAACTCTGTGATTATGAAAGCGGTGAAATGATGCTCCTTGATTTAGATAAGTGGATGGCTTATAACGAGGACATGAAACAGAAGTCGGAGAACCTGAAGTTTCGGCTGAACAGGGCAGGCATTGGTTGCCTGTCAACGAGACCTGAAGATGATTTCCGCCTCAAGATAAATTCGTTCATGAAGGAAACATCGTATCATTGAGGTTAGACCAAATGAATGGCTCATTCCACGAAACGGTAAAGAGGTATCTGATTGTTTTCTTTCTCTTGCTGTTCCTTTTCGGTATTTCATGTTCTGGGGCGGGAGCTGTGTCCCGTTTTAAAAGTGACGTGAGAGAGAAGAGGGCACCTGCAAACCTGAAATTTGATGAAATCTGGTTTTATGACCAGGACAGGTCAAAGATCATCCCGGATATTGACCTGGACTGGATTACGGTTGTCCTCCGTTCTTACGAAGGTGCAACGAGGAGCGACATCAAAGAACAAGCAAAATCCATCATGGGAAAACACCGTGAACTCATCGACATGATCTACGATAGCAACCTTGCTGAAGACGCCTGTTTCTTTAAATTGAAGAGTGGGCTGAAGGAAACGGACCTTAAGTCTCTCGTCAGCAGGCTGAACAGCGAAAAGGATGTAGATTACACCCAGCCGGTCCTTACGATGCGAGGAAAGACATTCGCTTTCTTCAACGTCATTCACCTGAAATGGAAAATGGTCGTTGACAAGGAACATAAGGAAAGCCTCATGAAACAGATCCACGCTACCTTCGATGAGAAGGAAAGCATCTGCCGGGTGAACGTATTTGAGATGCCGCTGTTCAAGGCCGTAAACCTCCTCGCAGAAGACATCAATGTGGCGGAGGCTGTCCCCTCTATGGTAGAACTGAAACCATCCATCCAGGCACGGTTAACCCTGGGTATTCAGGGAGGGGATATGGGCGACAGGATACCCTTCTTACTCTCGATAACCTTTTCTGATATCATCAGCGTTGATCCAAGTTCTCTCGCCAATATTAACCTGAAGCCTGCTGATATTCAGAAGGAACTCTTCGATTTAGAGTTTGACCCCTATGACTATGTGAAGGCTGTTTCCAAGAACCCGATAAAAATCACCGGATGGATGAAATTTTATGCCCCGGGAGAATTTGAGATCCCTCCCGTTACCATAAAGTATACTTGCTCAACCTGTTCCGGTGAACAGGTGAGAACCGTTGAGACTGAAAGTCCGGTTTTCAGGGTTGCTTCCATCATCCCATCCAAACAGGCGGAAAACAAGTTAATCGTTCCCATGAATACAGTAGATCCCGATTACAATATTGCCGGATACCACAGAAAAGCGGTCATGAACCTGATGGTATCCCTGAGCGCATTTTTCGTCGCTGTCCTCTGCCTTGCCTGGTTTGTGGCAACCGTTTACAGGGCAAAAAAGCAGAGAGAGGGATTGAGGGAGCGGAAGAAAGAAGAGATCCTGGCAGAGACCCTCAGATCATTCCTCCAGAAAGAGACACCGCCCCCTCACTGGGTGTATGTAAAGGAGTTGAGTACTATCCTCCGTGAATACCTCGCAGAGAAATATCGGGCATTGCATGATCCCCACGGAGGCAGTGGAGAGGTTTTCTTTACGGTGATACAACAGAACGTACCGGAAACGCTGGCCACGTCAATATCCACGGTATTGAAAGAGATTGATGAAGTTATAGCTCTTGAGATGGATACGTATCCAGAGCTTGAGCAGTTTAAAGAGAGGGTCAGGGAGATTATTGACGCCAGGAGAGGGGAGCCAGCGGGAGAGAATCATATTTTCAACCGTATCCAATGAAAGATTTAACCTTACAGTATCCATGGGCATTGCTCCTTTTATTCTGTATCCCGGTCGTACTATACCTCAAGAGGAGATATGTGAGCAAAACCGGGTTTTCCGGGGTGTCGATCGTCAGCAAGGAGCTCGGCCCTTCAGCAATAAAAAAGTACTGGGAAGATTGTTTCATCATTCTCTTTCTGGTAGCGTCAATCCTGGCCATCGTGAATATCCAGTATTCGAGCTACTGGCAGAAGAAATACTTTGAATCAAAGTGGATCATGATCGTCCAGGACCTTTCGGGTTCCATGAATCGGTCTGCCGGAGAGAGAGGACAGCTAACCCTGGGGGATGTTGCCCTCACCGGGGTCCAATCTTTTATTGATTTGAGGAGAATGGATGACCTGATCGGAATTGTGGGTTTTTCGAGCTATGCCCAGTTAATTGCCCCGCCCACTTCTGATAAGGAGATTCTCAAGAGCAAGCTCCAGCTCTTGAGCAGGCAGTCGGATTCGATCGCATTCAGGGAGTTTGCCATCGGGGGTGCTACGAATGCCTCCTATGCAACCTGGTTGGCCCTCTGCGTCTTTTTCATGTTGCTCCCTGAAGAGAGCCAGCTCTCCCTGGCTGAGATTAATAGCCTCCGCTATTCTCTTGCAGGTGAAACCACGAAAAAAGTGGAGATTCCCGAGAAACTGAAGAGGATCCATTTCGGACAGGGCATGGCAATCGTCCTCTTCAGCGACGGTAGGATCGAGGCAAATAAAAGCGATGAAGATATCAGGAAGGGCTTACCCAATTTTGCAAACGTTATTCATCTGGTTAAGAAATTGGGTGTTAAGCTGTACCTCATTGCAGTTGCAGAGGATGTGAGCACTGAAGTCACATCTGTGATGGAAGAACAGCAAGGTGGCGATTATGCCGGGAGGATATTCTATATGCCCCGGAGGTATGATGTAGAGAAGATACGGGAGGTGTATAATAAGATTAATGAAATGGAAAAGAATAAATTGTTGATCAAGATCTTTAAGAGAAAGAAAGATACCAGGTGGGTGTTTGCCATTACGGCAGTGTCTCTCCAGATAGCTTACTGTTTTCTGCAGGCAACACCGTGGCTGAGGAGAGTCTGAGCGATGAAAAGCATTCTGAAATTGATCATACCATTGATCGGTGCGTTTGTTCTGGTATTGTTGGGCGTCAACCGGATCCTGGAGTACCGGCACTACGCGACCCTTGAATCGCAGAACAAGAAGCTGCAGCAGATCAATCAGACTGCAGACGCTCTGGATGACGACGCTGCAGCAATAGCCGTTTATAAGAAGGCAGTGCCTCCATACCCCGAGGTCCAGTTGAGAATAATACAGAGACAGTGGTCAATTGCCCTTGAGCTTATTCACCAGGTCCAGCTTGCCCGCCGTAATCTGATCCTGGAAGAGGAAACCCCGGCCCTCATGAAGAAACTGATGGACCACCTCGGTGAAATGAAGAACCAGTGCAGTGCCCTCCTGGCTGAGAATGATTCCCTGAGGAGAGAGATCATCTGGCGTATCTATAACCTCCAGGCTTCGGTCAAGTTAATGACAGCATTCCTCGTTTTACAGAATGAGAGAAACTGGGAAAAGGCACAGGGGATCCTGAGGGAGGCAATCGCAGATTTCAAATCAGCCATCGATGTCGTGGACAGGGTAAGTGGAGCGTCAGGTGAGAGGAATATTCCGCGGTGGAACCTCGAGCTTCTCAGTGCAGAACAGAACGTCAGGAGATTTGAGATGGTCCAACCACCGAGCGAAGGACGATTGCAGCTCGAGGACAATCTGGAAGTCCTCATCCCTGAAAAGGGTGGCTACGCCCCCGGGGAACCGATAGAGAGAAGAGTTGAGAAATAATTTATTGATAAAACATGAGCTTTGAAGATATCCGTTACCTCTGGCTTCTGGCAATCATCCCCTTTATTCTCCTGGTTTCAATACGCTCCTACAGAAGGACAAACAAATGGCTCTTTTCTTTTGCCAGGAGGAAAAAGAAGGTTGGACGCTTTGTAGCCCATATCACCTTCCTCTCCTTCTCAATCGTCTGTGTAACGGTTTCCCTAACTGAACCGAAAGTTCAATACGAAAAGACGCACTTCAACCGCAGCGGGATTGACATTGTTTTTGGTATTGATGTTTCAAAGTCCATGCTGGCAGAAGACGTTGTTCTCCCGCTGGAGGCGGGGAAGCTGTTCAAGATTGCCAACCGGTTAAACCGGGCCCGCTACTGTGCCCTGGAGATACTGTCGCAATTACACGGTGAACGGATAGGTGCTTATATCTTTGCCAGCAAGGGGATCGAGGTCGTACCCTTTACCAGAGACTACAGCTACTGTCAGTATATCCTTAAGCACATCAACGATACCGAGATTACCATCCCGGGGAGTGATCTGGGAGAAGCCATCAAGAAGGCAATCTTCATGTTTAGAGATTCCAGGAGTCAGGGGGTAAAAGTCCTGATCCTCATCTCGGACGGAGAGGACATCACACTCGACAAGTCCTCTCTCTATGAATCGGTAAGACTTGCTGCCAGGACCGGAATAAAGATATACACCGTCGGCACCGGCATGGGGAGGGAAGTCCTCATTCCCATCCGGAGTGCAGCGGGGACATCAATTTCGGATTACTACATGAGTGAAGACGGTTCATACCTCAAAACAAACCTGGTACCGGATACGTTAAAGAATATCGCCAGCCTTACCGGCGGTCAGTATTCCCGGATAAGCGATGAGAATACTCCGGAAAGGTTGATGGCATCCGTTTTGAATTCAGCCAGAATGCTGGAACAGACGAAGAGTACCGAACTTGCTTGGCTTGATCTATCCCCCCTGTTCATTGCTGCAGGGTTAGTGTTCTTCATAGCCGGGATACTCCCAGCCCGTTAACAATGAGATTGACACGGGTTCCGTTTAGTGATTTAAATAATACTAAATCCTAACGTCAAAAAGGGAGGTGATAAAAAGAGGCTTTTTATTGCTTACGGAGTACGACGTGGTAGTAAAAAATCCTTATGTATTAACTTGCTGTTTTAACCATGGCAGGTAGAGGAAGCGCTCTCATGGTAGGAAGAGGTGCGAAATTTTCCTCGGATTATCAGGGGAGGGGTGAACCGGTAACATTGAAACATGAGGAGGGAATGAATATGAAGAAAGTATCACTCATCACAGGATTGGTCTTTGCCATCGTCTTTCTTTTCTCTCTCAACTTTTCCCAGGCAGCTCAGGAAACAATAAGTATTACCTGCTGGGAAGGGTACGCAGATGCCACGATAGTAAAGGAATTTAAAGATCTGGTAAAAACGAAGCATAAGATCGATGTCGAGGTAAAAACGTACTATCCAACTGACCAGGATGAATTTTACAAGGCTGCGAAGGATGGAACCGCTGACCTGATTTCTCCACCGGCGGATTTAGCAAAAACACCGAGATTCTACTGCTTTAATGAGGGGAAATATCTGCTTTCGGAGCTGGATATGAACAACATCCCCAATGCGAAAAACATGCTGCCCTTCTTTGCGGCAGACAAATCTCTCATCTACAAGGATAAACGGTACGGCCTTCCCTATAACTGCGGTCCCTACGGGTTGGATTATAACACCGAAGTGGTAAAAGAGGCGCCGAAGAGCTGGAACATATTCTGGGACCCGAAGTATAAGGGGAAATACACCATTAATAACAACTTCCATAAGTGTAATATCTGGATTACCTCCCTCGCCCTAGGGTACAAGTATGATCAGATTTTTGATATCGACAAACTTGACCGCAAAAAAGTCCAGGAGAAGTTGAATGTCCTGGCACAGAATGCAAAGAGCCTCTGGGACGGCTCGGCCAATCCCGATGAGTTTCCCCAATTAGCTCTTGCCACTGACTGGGGCTTTGCTGCCGCACAGGCAAACAAGAAGGGTGGAAAGTGGTTGATTGCTGCTCCCAAAGAAGGAGGAACTGCCTGGATTGACTACTGGTGTATAACCCAGGCTGCAAAAGGGCAGAAGAAGAAGCTCTGCGAAGAATGGATCAATCTCCAACTTTCACCAAAATCCCAGGCAGCGGTTGTCAAGAATCAGGGTGTTTCACCGGTCGTAAACAATGTGGGTAACCTGGTAACCCCGACGGAAAAGACCCTCTTCCACGTTGGTGACAACGACTACTTCAAGACCGTTGCCATCTGGCAGGTAATGACTGAAAAGACAGAGAAGGCATTCGGTGAAATGTGGGAAGCGGCTAAAAAAACGAGGAAGAAGTAGGCTCATTTCAGGGAGACCCTCTGCCGGGGTCTCCCCTTTCAGAACATGACCTATAAACTGCACTGTTTCCATCAAATAAATTAAGCTTCTATTTGAGATCGAGTTGAATTCTGATAGCCTCCCCAACTCTTTGCATGTCGTCTGCTGAAATGGTATCCACCTTCCTAAACAAGCGTAATTTGCTTACAGTCGCTAATTGATCGGCCATGGCTTTGCCCTGCTTTCCGTTGAGAGTGACATAGGCTTCACTCGGGTAAAGGCGATCAATATTGCTGGTGAGAGGAATGACCTGAACTCTATTCAGGAATTTGTTGGAGGCATCATTGCTGACAATAACGGCAGGACGCTTTTTTCGGATTTCTCCGCCAATTGAAGGATCAAAGTTTACCCACCACACCTCACCTCTTTTCACGGGCGATATCTCCCAAAGTAGCCTCAGACCATTCAAGGGCTTCTTTTTCTCGGGCTCTGTCTTTCGCCATCTCCTTGTAAGCGGATTCGAGTTTATGTTTAATAACATGGGGGCGGACCAATTCCTCAACGAATTTGCTGATTTTTCTTGGTCCTATCACCTGGTGAAGCCCAAGATAGACTTCCTCATTGATGGTAATAGTCAGTTTTTTCTGCATCGGTCTCCCTCCCATAGTTAATTATACGTATACTATACGTACAATTTCACTTTCAGTCAAGATTTTTTAACGCCACGGTTAAGAGGCTGGCAAAGTAGCGTAGCGGATTTGCCAGTCCTTTTTCAACCGTTTGTTCGACAGTATTAGGCTTATCACTGTTTTTTTACCTCGGTTTTTTCAAGGGTCGCGCGTGCAAATTGAACCGCAGAATCAATGCTATAAAGACCGTCAACAACCAAGAAGCCATTGTTATGTAAGAAGAGACCATCGCTCTTTGTAAAGTTTTCTGATGATAATGCAACCTGAGGATATTTCGGAGCATACTTAAACCGTTGTAGATCGGCCCTGAGTTTTTTTGTCAATGAAATAGCAGGCGCCAGGACAAGTGCAGGGCGCAAATCATAAGGTATCCAAGGATTGAATCCTTTTTGCAGCGAAATGTCGTTTGTAGTTGTGGCCTTGGACCAAAATCTAGACACTGATAGCGGAGCCATTGAAAGTTTGTCCCGCCAGCCCGCATCGAAGAAAGCGGGAACATTCAGTAAAACTAGCCAGTCTGAATTAACGATGCACCCTGATGCCGCCTTTAAGGATAGTTCCTCAAAATATTTCTTGGAAAACTTTGGTCGATCGAAGCCGTGAATGAACACGCCCCGTTTACGTTTCATCTTTTCATCAAAACCTGAGACGTCTTGAGAGCCGAAAGCCTCTACAAAAGACAGCAGTGCATTCGCTGCTAAGCATTTCCTTGGGGTGGCTAATTCATCCCAATTGATTCTTACTGGTATGCCCATCTTTTTCAGACGGTTGGATAAGGCATTAGTCCCATCCTTGCTATCCATGCTGGAGCCATTCGAATCATTACTGATACGCAGCCAGCGATTGGGGATAAGTCCTTCCTGTTGTATAGAGTATAGGCATTCGCCAATAGAGACCTCTACCGGATCGGGTTTATTGTAATGCGGTTTTAATGAAGGAATTGAAACGACTTCCGTTATTTCGTCTGCCAGTGCCTCAAAATCATCGGACAAAATGGCACATCGGATGTCGCTGAGGAGTGGATACCGCTTAAAAAAATGCTCAGGGGTAACTCCGACAAGAACAGGTAGAACCTTTTTTTTGCCTTGGCCAATTGAACTGGATAGCGCCGAACGAAGTTCACGGTCAGGCCACTTACGTTCAAGGAACGACTTTGAAATAAATGCCAAAACATATCGAGACTCGCGAAGCCCTTCATCGATTTTGGCACTGATAGAATCGCCTATCTTGATTTCAGCTTGATCAAGCCAATAGGAAACGCCATGTTCTTTTAAGATCCTAGTGAAGGGTAAAACCACATTATCTTTATCCTCACTCGAATGGCATAAGAACAGGTCGCGGTGAGTTTTTTTCCGCATTTCTTTTCCCCCTGTCTTCATTCAGACCTCGGGATATTTCAGTTTCCTATGAAGAAGTGGCGAACAACGAATTGAGCCGCCGAGGAGCGAGGTCGGCTGCAATGGGTAGTTATGCGGTCATTCATAGTTTGTCCCTTGTCAACGGGCTGTTGAAAAAGTCCTTTCTGCGGCCTTCGCGGTCAATTCGGCAACTCATGTATGTTAGAAGCGCTCGAAATAACAGGGCTTTTTTTGCACACTTGTGACCCTAATGTGCCGGAAAAGCCTGTAACCGGGTTTTTCAACAGCCTGTCAATACCTAGCCCCTATCTCTTCTGCATTCTCATTCGTTTTGCTTAGGAGGGAGGAGGCTGATGACTTCTTGAAAACTGTCTTTCATGATCTCTTCAAACCCACGCTTCATCACGATGTCATTGAGTGCACCCAGCATTGCAGGCATCCGTGGACACATTTCCTCCATCATATCCACAAAGACCCAGAGGTCGGAAGACTTCCTATTGGGATCAACGGCCTGAAGATCGGTACGAAGCTTCTCCAGCCTTTCCTGCCATGCCTTCGCAAGAGCGACGACTGACAAATTGTCTTTGAGCAATGGCTTTGCGTCCTCCATCACCAGCGCAATTACCTTCTCCTGAAACTCGCTTCGCTGGTAGTCGCATCGGCGGAAGGCTCGAAATAGCTCATGCGCCATGCAGAACTCGGAATGCAGCGACTTCTCGCTAATGATGGCTATGATGCGTTGCGCCTTGGATATCTCATGAGCAAATCGCTCGATTGAGTCTCCGCCGCGCATTCGTTCTTTGTCTCGTCTAATGGCCCGGCCGCTCCCTCGCACGGCTTCGCACAGGCGGTCCACAATTTCCTCCCGTTGGCGGCCTGGTTCGGTGGAGTCCTCACCCCATGCGTAAGAGACGTAGATTTCGGGCATTACAACTCGGAAAGGGATTGCTGCAGCAATGCCATGCGGAGTCGGCGTGAGCCGTGAGGGAAGGACAGAATTTGCGAACGGAATACGACGAACGGTGTGTTTCATCCCCGTGAGCGATGCGGGCATTATAGGGAAGCGGAAGCAGAGCCAACTACTATTAGGGCTGGTCTCTTGTTGGTCCCACAGTCGCAGGAGGAAGGTCTCGTTCAACTCCAGGCCCTCATCCACGGGGCGGCCCAGATACTCCCCTAGCGCAGCAGAAGCTTCCGAGCGAGCTCCACGTCGCAGATGGATGAACGCTGTCAGCCAAGTTTCTATCGCGCCAGTGCGGAAGGTTAGGTTTTGGTAATTTGTCAAGGCCTGCCACGCCGCGTCTGCATCCCCCATCGCGAGGCGACAAAACGCCTCCGTGGGAGCGAGATCGAAGTACTGTGGAAATTTGCGACGGGCTGTGCTCGCGGCTTCGGCTGCCCCGCGCCAGTCGCCTTGAAGTTGGAGTTGGAGCACAGCACCGAGAGCAGCCTGTTGACCTACGATTGCGTCACTTCCTGTTACAGAGAGGATTTCTGACAGTGTTTGAGCATCGTCATTGGCTGCGCATAAGTAGAGCGCACCTTCGGCCAGTTTGTAGCCTGCGAACTGCATCGGAATGCGCCGGAGGCCTTCTCTTTGCGCTGCAATCGCGTCTGTTGGGTTCCCAGCGCGACAATAAACTTCACCCAATGTCTTGTAGAGCGAGGAGAGATTCTGGTCGGGCGGGATGACCCTGATGCCGTCCTTGAGCACCGCCACCGCCTCGTCGGTCTTGCCCCCTTCGGCCAGCAGGTCCGCGCAAGTCTGGTAGAGCGAGAAGAGACTCTTGTCGGGCGGGATGACCCTGATGCCGTCCTTGAGCACCGCCACCGCCTCGTCGGTCTTGCCCCCTTTGGCCAGCAGGTCCGCCCAAATCTGGTAGAGCGAGAAGAGATTCTGGTCGGGCGGGATGACCTTGATGCCGTCCTTGAGCAGCGCCACCGCCTCGTCGGTCTTACCCCCTTTGGCCAGCAGGTCCGCGCAAGTCTGGTAGAGCGAGAAGAGATTCTTGTCGGGCAGGATGACCCTGATGCCGTCCTTGAGCAGCGCCACCGCCTCGTCGGTCTTACCCCCTTTGGCCAGCAGGTCCGCGCAAGTCTGGTAGAGCGAGAAGAGATTCTTGTCGGGCGGGATGACCCTGATGCCGTCCTTGAGCAGCGCCACCGCCTCGTCTAAACGCCCAGCCCCTGAAAGCAATTGAGCGCCCAGTTGGATAAGAGAGAAAAGGTTCTGGTTCGCTGTGACTTTTTGGAGTGCTGTGTTGATGGTTTTAATGGCCGCATCAAGACCTTTGACTTGGTTTTCCAGTTCTGCTCTCAGATACCAACTGTCCACCGGCGCTCCGGCCCCAATGGAGCGAGTGGCGTGAATGACCGCAAGCTTCAGGTCACCAGGCTTTCCTCGCGCCTGAAGACAATGAGCGAGATGATGCTCCAATCCCTTTGCCCCCCCGTTTCCCAGCAGCACTGTGAGGACGCCGATACGTTCATCGAGTTCTTCACGGTCTGTCGGAACGGGGGAAGTAGATTTTATCTCGCGTTTCAGGTGATCGGTGAAACGATGCCCAATCTCCCGAAGTTCATCCTGCCTAGCCGCCTGCACGAGGTGATAGCGCAATTCGGCAAAGGATTCGCCAAGCTTGCTCTTGCTGCCGACGATCTGTTTCGCCCTGAAATGGCGGAGGTGATAGTCCGCGGCACCGGAATGGGCTTGTTGGAACAGGGGAGGTTCATCGCGGAGGTGGGATAGCGATATTTCCCGCACAATGGGGTTCAGCGAAAGCGACCCCTTGTAGAAATTAAGCAAGAAGCGAGTGACGAGAATCGACCGCAATTCCGTTGCCTCGTCCATGTTCCCGCAAAGCTGTTCCAAGGCCTCTCGCTTGAAACTGCGACGGTGGACTGCAAGACGCCAGAGTTTTCGCTGATGCACCTCGGCGAGATGCCGCATGGTCCGCTCAAGGAGATCTCGCTCCAGCGCTTTGAGAAACTCACGGGAGACCTCCCGGTCGTGGACGGCCCAGAGTCCTGGATTGCTCGCGATAATTTCGTCCAAGGAGTCGTAGCGAAGCGCCCCCACCAGTGTCTCAATGGCGCGGGGATTGAAGTCCAGGTCACGCACGACTTCCTTCTGCCGTTCTACCGGAATCTGAATTTCAACGCCAACTTCTTGGAGCCTGGTTTCAAGCATCTCGATGGCTTCATCCGGTTCCAGCTTTGTGAGTGTGCGTTTCGGCATCCACCCGGACCAGCGGGCCTCCTCGACGATGCGGTCGCTAAGGAGCAGCAGTCGGCCTTGAAGCGAAGGGCGATTTCGCAAGAACGCGAGGATGCCATTCATTTCTGGCAGCGGAGATCCGGAATCCGGTCGGAAGAATCGCTGTGCTTCATCAAGAATGATAACAACAGGGTACTGAAGAGCTCTTTCGAGCGAGTAGGCTATGTTGGGATTCGTTTGCTCAAACAGAACCTGCTCCATCTCTGGCATCTTCTGTTGGCTCAGGGTTACGGAGAGTTCCATCATACTCTCAATGACTGAAGGTGTTACGCGGTCGGCAATCTCGTTGATGACGACATGCTGCCACTTTCCCTGTTCCTCCGCGAGTTCGCGGAAATCCCGTGCAAGGTCGGTTTTTCCCACTCCGGGAAAGCCCTGAAGGAAGCAAACAGGCGGTCCATCCTTGAGCCACACGTTCACAAGCCAATCGAGGTTCTCGGCTCTGCTTGTTCCGATGTATTTCTTAAGCATTGTCCCCTTACTCTCCCGATTAGTATGTGAGCATACGAACGCTGTATCTCATGGATAGGCGCATAACGCTGGACATCAGCCGCCGGGCCACGAACCTGAGACTGAAAACGAAAAATCGTTATTCCCGGTCGGCTGGATGAATTTGTTGTGTGAAATCATCCCTTTCCAAATTTCTGAAGTATTTTCCCTATGAGTTTAGGAAGCGTATTGAAGTCATGTGGCATGTCTGTTATCAATGTCTCAATTGCATCGCTCTTCTTAAGTGCGAAGTTTGATCCGTCAAGAAAACTATTAAACAGCCCTTGAAATAATCGAACCACGAGGTACGTAATTGCCATGAGATAGTTGAATGAATATTGAAGGTCTTTTTCGTTATATTCAAAGCCGAGATCAAATAACAAGCCGCCATTTTGCTGACCCTTGACCATATCCTTTAGAACAGAATACTTATGACTATGAACCGGTAGACTCAAAAACTCATAAAAAGGATCTTTATCAACAACCTTTAAGTTGTCTCGGAGAAAGTTAGTTGGGTTGAAGTCGGGGCTTCCCTTCGCAGCTTCAATTGTCGAAAATTGATGTGCAGGTGATAGTTCTATAAAGCAGACGCGCAACAATGTCTCATAAGCTATCCGACATGTGGCTAAGGCTTCAGAATAATCACCATTCATTATTTGTTGGAAAGCTGAAAATAAGGTCTTAGGGACTTTAGACAAGAATACTACCTGTAATGTGTTGTGCTCCTTCCAATTCTCTTTTTTTACTAAATTGAGTCCATCAATTGCTTTTGCTAATGATTCAAAAGTATCTTCGAAGACCTTAATGTAAACTGGGAGGTGATCCAATGCCTTTGCTTGATGTGCATTTCGGAAGGCTATAATATTGAAGCATACCTCCGATGGAGGCTGGCTCATTGCCTCGGCTATGGCTTCTGGCATTTCATTATTTGAAGAAGTCGTCATACCACATTATCAAGAGTATTGAATATCAATTTCATTCACACAACATTATCTTTTATGCTTATTCTACAGTTGGTAATCTTACTATAAGATGAAGGTCTACTGTCAATCTTTTTTAACGAAAAATAGTTGAGATCCTTTCTAAAATTCTGCATAATTATTCAAAATTAATAATTATGTCGAATTGTTATAATTTACAAGTTTGTTATGCTTGATAGGTTTAAAGTTTTTTGCAACAAAAAGGTACTATTAAGTCTCAATACATCCCGTATTATGTGAAGTGGGTTTCGGAATGTTATTTTTTCCTTAATGTATCCAATGAAAACTATATCAGTTCGTCACAGAAGCAGCAGTTTCTCCTGGAGTTTAATGGGACGATTGTCCCATTTCTTGTCCCACAAATTCTGGGAAGTGTCCCGCTATTTCCCCGCTATTTCCCGGCTGAAAAGACCCTCTTTCACGTCGGTGATAACGACTACTTCAAGACCGTTGCCATCTGGCAGGTAATGAGTGAGAAGACAGAGAAGGTATTCGGTGAGATGTGGGAAGCGGCAAAAAAACTGAGAAAGAAATAACTGTTTAAAAGGGAGGCATGAACAGTGCCTCCCCCTTTTACAGCATGTCTTTTGCCCCACGCAGATCAAGAGAAACCTTATCTCCTTCAATCAGCCCAATGGTATCTGAAATGCCTCCCTGCAACTCTAAAACATATTTCGCTTTCTTGTCTGGCTGGATGACAGGGCAGGGGTCCAGTATACACGGTTGAGTTTTTTTGCTCATAAAGACAATCTCCCTCCTGCTGTTGATCCACAGTATGTCCAGGGGTATGAGAGTATTTTTCATCCAGAAGGGGTGAATGTCTTCTTCCTCGAAGATGAAAAGCATGCCTCTGTCCTTATTCAGATGTTTCCTGAACATTAAACCCCGCGCCCTTGCATCAGGGGTGACAGCTAATTCAACCTGAAAACAGCGACCCCTGATACAGACATGGCCTTGTTGTGGGTATCTCCACCCAATGGCAAGAGCAGAGAGAAGAAGAAAAAGGAGCAGAAGGGGTTTTTGCTTCAGGGTATCCATGGATACCATTTTTACGATGTGATTCTTTGTTATTCAGAGCATCATCTTATGTTATAACTGGCAGGAACAGTATTACAGGGGAGGAGCTGGGAGTCAATCATTAATGGAATGGCAGGGATAGATTGAAAATGGCAGGGGATCTTCCTATAATACACAGGAGATATGACCTCTATAGATCAGATTCCTTTTACTTTTCTCGATTGCGAGACTACCGGTCTTTCTCCGCGGTATGGAGATAAGATCTGCGAGATTGCCCTGCTCAAGGTAAGGGGCGGGGAGGTTCAGGAGTCTTACCAGACACTCGTCAATCCGGGACGACCAATCTCACCTGGTGCAATGGCGGTAAATGGCATAACGGATGCAATGGTGAAGGATGCACCTTCGTTCTCTGAGATTGCAGAAAAACTGATCAGGATTATCGGTGACTCGGTTATCGTAGCTCACAATGCCAAATTTGACCTGGGCTTCCTGTCAACACAGTTTCAGAATGCGAGAATACCTCTCTTTGACAATGTGGTGATTGACACCCTGCTCCTTGCCCGGAGGCACTACCATTTCCCGAGCAACAGCCTGGGGAACATCTGTACGTTTCTCAATTTCTCTGTTAAGGATGAGCATAGGGCGATGGGGGATGTAGTCCTGACCAGGATGGTATTGGAGAGATTCTTAGCTGACCTTAAAGAGAGGGGAATAGCTACCCTGGAAGAGATTATATCGCTCCAGGGCGGCCTGCTTGTCCTTCAGAGAAATGGGGAAATCTCGCTCCCGCCTCTCCTTGATGAAGTCCTCAGGAGCAGGAGCAAAGTCAGGATAAACTATATTTCAGCAAACCGGAGGGAGAGTATCCGGGTGATTGAACCCCTCGAAGTAACCAGCCTGGGTGATTACCTCTACCTCCTCGCCTTCTGCCATCTGCGCCAGGAAAAGAGAACCTTCAGATTAGACCGCATCCTCAACCTTGACACCGTGGATGATTTCTAAAGAGTAACGACCAGACTGCAAACGCTTCACACCACTGCCTGTTCCACCAGCTCTACTACATCCATCATCTTCAACCTGGAATTTGTTCCTCGTATAGCATTGTCTAAGTTTTGAAAGCAGAAGGGACAGGCACTGACTAAGTACTGAACCCCGGTAGTTTCTGCTTCCTTTACCCTCTTCCCCGCAGTTTCAGAAGACCACTGGCTAAACCCAGAACGAACCCCACCACCAGCCCCGCAACACCAGGAGGCCATACGACTGCGAGGCATTTCTACCAGGTTTATCCCTGGTATTGCCTTTAAAACATTTCTCGGTTCCTCAAAGACTTTAGCATGTCTTCCCAAGTGGCAGGGGTCATGGTAGGTAACCTCAGTCTTTTCAACCTCCCTGAACCGCACCTTCTTCTCTTGAATGAGGCGATCGAGGTACTGCGTAATATGGAGAACCTCTGGCTTTACCTTCCCGAACTCTGGATAGTCTTCACTGATGGTCTTGTAACAGCCGGCACAGGCAGTAACAATGGTGGAAACGCCTGAGGAGTTAAAAATATCGATATTCCTTTTCACCAGCTGCTGAAATAGATCTCGGTCTCCAATCCTCGCAGCTATACTCCCACAGCAGATCTCTCTGGGGCCTAGGATACCAAAATCTACCCCTGCCTTTTTTAATATCTGCACCGTGGCAACGCCCGTACGTTTGATGGTAACATCATAACTTGCCGTACAGCCCACGTAGTACATAACCTCAGCCTTCTCTCTATTGAGATCTTTTATCGACAGCCCTTTTGCCCACCTGTCCTTTCCAGACCTCGGGCCCTGCCAGGGGTTATCGTAATTCTTGATACTATTAATTAAAACCTTATGCTCAGGGAGCACGAATCCCCTCTGCACAAGTTCCGCCCGCATAAGCTCCATGAGGCGTACGTGGTTAAAGCTTGGAGTCCGAAAGGCAAGGCTGTAGCAGTTTTCACGGCAATTGCCACACAGGTTGCACCGATAGACGATATCAGCTACTTCCTGATTCCACTCTAACACCCCTTCATGGATGAGCCTCAAGAGGGTGAGCTTTCCTCCTCCTGAATAGGCTGCAAAGTAATGTTTCCACAAAGAGGGACAGGCCTCAAAGTGCATCTCCTCTGGGGTATAGTAGTAACCGCATGTCCTGCACCGGAGACAGCACTGGACATAGGCATAGGCTATTTTCATCGTCTCAGCTAATTCTTTGCACTTATACTCTGGTACCGGCACTATAGCACCTCTTCTGGCTTATCGATGATTCCAAGCATTACATAGGGACAGAGGATATCATTGGGGTCAAGAAGCTTCTTCATCTCCTTCCAGAGCTTATGGGTATCAGGAGAAAAGATAGAGGCGGCAGCAATCAGTTCCATCATCAAGGGAAGTCCTCCTACCTGGGAATTGAATTTCTCTACCAGATCAGGGAGCATCTTGGACATTACGGTCATGATAGTTTCGCTTCGCATGTTCTGCCACTCCTGCGGATCCTCCGTGTAATCCTCCGGCCAGGAAAGCAGATTGATAAACCACCTCCTCCCATTATCCAGAGGCAGAACGAAATAACCGGGGTTAAAGGTCCACTGGGGATGTTCCTTCTCAAACTGATGGGCTGTCTCAACGATATACTTTTCTGCTGCCTTGGCAACCTCCGCTCCCTGGACGATACAGTAAACAGGGTAGTTACTGCCCTGAGAGGTTACATACGGCTCAAGGAAGATAGGGTAGTCCTCGACAAAATGGAGCTTAACGTATTGATTGATCCAAGGCCATTTTTTTTCGATCTCCTCTTCAGATATCCGATAACCATTATGCCTTATTGCAAGTCTATCCAAGATCCTCTCCCGGTTTGCTACATCTTCTTTGAAGCCTTCGATGGTATTGAAGGAGAAATTATAGGGAGTTCCCTCGGGAGGCTTTATGGTGGGGTACCTCCTGTTGGTATCTTCAGGGAGTTTATTGGTCATCCTCTGACGGTGAAATTGGTGTACCGGCCAGGTCCACAAGGCACAGAAAACATTCTGACAGAGCCAGTTTCTCATTGCCTCCAGATTGAAATCAACCTGATCAGCAAAGCTGCTGAATCCATAGATGAGACACTTCTTTGTCTCCAACTCTCTGAAGATCCTCACGGCACATCTGGTCACAATCCCCAGGGTTCCAACGCTTCGCTTGAAGAGGTGTAAAAAATCTGGACCACAGGGAGAACCCTGAGTCCAATCAGGTGTTGTATCTGAACCTAACATCAGGAGTTCACCATTGCCCAAAACGATCTGTGCGCTCAGGGCATTGAAGGGATAGAGGATGGTTCGATCAATGCCATGGGTTCCAAAACAATTTGCTACTACAGAGGTTGAAGGAGGAAAGCAGCCACAGGGGAAGGAATACCCCTGTTCTCGTAAGGCCGCATTAAACTCTGCATAGGTTACTCCAGGCTCAATCACAGCATAGTCTGCAACAGTATTGATCTCTAATATTTTCCTCATCCTTATCGTGTCTATGAGGATTCCTCCCATATAACAGATGGTGAGGGGGAACCCTGTACCTGATCCCTGAACGGTAACCGGAGCCTTGTAGATATTCGCTACCTTTACGATGGTCTGAACCTCTTCCTGGGTCTCAGGGGTTACCACCATATCTGGGATCCCGATAGGCTCAGCCGTGGTTGTAGATATATTCCGGCAATAGACTGCTCTGACGGGCAAACTGTTGGAAACCTTCTCCGGTCCTAATGCTGATAGGAGATCTCTATACGCACCTTCTTTATCATACGGTCTCGTGGGTCTGCTCAAATTTATATTCAGTCCATACATAAAGGCACTGAGCAGCTTCTCACTCCTTGTCCAGGATGGTCTATCCATGCTTTCCCCCACTTAATTCATCCCCAATTTTCTGTAGAAGACAAAAAGTTTTTCATAAGCCTCAATGGCGGTTACAAGGGTCTCCCACACTAACTTCCTTTCCTCTGTGGGGTAAACCCTCATCTCATAGATACGGCGCCCTGTCTCTACGTAGTCCTCTGCCTGGGCAAGGTATTCCAGAGCACCAGGAGTCATGGTACAGAGAGCATCTGGCTTCTCTGGTTTTCCCTCCCTTACTACCGCCTTCCCTTCAACATTTTCTAAAGCATAAATCTCCTCTTTGCCAGATGTAGGATCAAATATCTGGATTTCTATCACCACCCCTTTTTTAGCATATCTCCAGGCCGCGTTAAGACCCCCCTGGTTAAACAATTGCTCAATAGTTCTGGCATGATCTCCACCCATGGTATTATTCTCTCTTGAAGATTGAGATTAAAATCCCAGCTCCTTTCGGTATCCTTCCACCGCTTCTCTGGTAATTCTGGTATAACGGTTCCTCCGGGCAAAATCCTCTGTTCCGGAAACTGCCTGCTGACGGAACTCTGAAGGTACCAGGCTCATCATTTCTCTGGCCTCTGCTTCCCATTCCATCCCGAAAGTCAGTTCTTCTGAACCGTTATCTTCGGTCTGGCTTTCTTCAATATCAGCGAAGACGGTAGAATATTTTGCCTTAAAGCGCGTCGGTGTATAGCGGCTGGCAACCTCCTGCAGGATTTTTAACGTAACCTTCGATTTTTCCCTGACAGCAATCTCATCAGCTACCTGATGGATCTTTTTAATAGCAATAGAGCGGAAGAAGTGAGGTATTAACTCTGAGATTTTCCCCAGAGCCCGTTCAGCATCCAGTTCCCACTGAACTCCGCTGTGTGAGATAACCCCTTCCATTTCTCCTTTTGTCTCAATGAAGATCTTGGTGTAAATCTCGTTGCCAATGGACTGGACGAGATTCTTGGCACCCATGAACCCCATGAAGGGATTGTTTTCTGAGAAGATGTGCCCGATGAGCGGTATATCAGCGAAGAGGAAGTTTTTGAAGCCCAGGTCGGTGGCGAGCTTCAAATCATAGTAATTGCCCAGAATGATGGTAGGCGACTTTTCCAACAGCAGTCTCTTCTTTTCATCGATGCTCGGCATTACGAGAATGGTGGAACATACCCCTTTTACCTTCTCGGCAGCCGCATCGGTAGCTACAGAGACCAGTGCGATCTCCATCCCCAGTTCCCGTTGGAGGAAGCTGCTGATTCCCACACTGTAGCTGTCACAATTATCGGTAGAGAGGGCAATGCTTGATTCGAAGAAGGTATTAAAGACCAGAAGGGTGGTAATGAAATCAAGAGCGCTCTTCAATTCCTGTGCGAGGTAGGGCCTTGCATCGATCCCCAAAAACCCGGCTATTTCTTCAAGCCAGGCAGCTGATTCCCTGAATCCTATGGGGATATGCCGTGCAACATAGGGGATGGAAAAACGTTCCTCCATCCTTGCCGCTGTCGCAATCCCCCAGTCGTAGGGATATATGCATACGTTGAGAGAAGCGCGGGGAGCGTGCTCAATCTCTTCCACCGTACTATCTGCAGTGAAGACGGTATTAACACTGATGCCGATGCTGGATAACATCCTCTTCAGTTCAAAGACATCAGCCCTCCAGTTAAACGTGTTATAGGTAGGACCAATGAGGTTCACCGTTTTTGCAGCCCTTTCCACCGAGGGATCCATCAGGCCTAACAGGGCGAGGGCAGCCCTTTCCTTTCCTTCTGCCAGGGATCCTCCGAGCGGGGGACGGATGATAATTGTCTTGTCAAAACCGACTTTGGTGGCTACCCCCTCAACATCATCTCCGGTGATTTCTATGACCGGCGAGGTGATGATGATGATGGCCTTGGGATTTTCAGCCGCCACCTTTCTGAGAACATTTTCCAGTTGGACTTCTGTACCTTGCATTACATTCCCGTACGATACGAGGGTGCTGTAAAAATCAGGGTGCCATTCATTACAGAGAGCGTTCATATGCTGCATCATGTAGCATCCGGGCGGGGAATGATAAATGGTCCGGGCATCCTGTATGCCCTGGGCAGTCCAGACAGCACCCTCGAACGATGAAGGCTTATGGATTTCCTTCACCTCCATCTTCCGTGCTTCCTGATATGCCTCGGATTTCGCGGTGCTTCCTGTATGCTTAGACATGGACACTCCCTCCATAGCGACTGGTGAGCTCCTGCCATTCCCGGAAGACAGGTCGCTTGAGATTCTCAAAGAAATATTCACCGAGATCGAGCCCATAGTCATATCCGTATTCGTTGAGGAAGTTCTCATTAATGTGGCAGGGAATCAACGTGCGGATGATCTCTACCCTGGCCTGGAAATCTGCAAAGACCACATCAGGCTTATAGAAATCAACAAGCTTGGCAACCGTGTCGAAATCTGCTTCGTGGAAGGTAACCCGGGATGGATACCGGTCCAGAAGTATCTTTTTCTCCTGCTGGGCAAACGTATTCCGCATGGAAGGAACGATGATGACCTCTGCGCCTAACTCAGCGAGGATTTTGCCGATGGACGTTTCATTAGCCGGTCCTGAAACCAGGAGTACTCTGATAGATTCCTTGAGAAAGCGTTCTTTGATGTTCTGCAATCTTTGAGAAACCCTCTTTTCTTCACGATCTACGATCTCCAGGAGCTTCTGGTTCCCTGTGAGATGGGCAACTCCCCGGAGAAAACGGGAGGTGCCTTCTACTCCTACCGGCAGTTCAAAGTACACGGTCCTGGAGCCAAACCGTTCATTGAGGCGTTTACTGGTCTGGTAAGGGACTAAATGAATGGGGCAGATATGTTCTGCCTTCACAATTTTTGCCATTTCATCGATATGGCCGGCAGGAAAGGCATAGGTTGTAATTCCAGCCTCCCGTAAAAAAGATGTGAGCACGCCGAGGCTGTCCGCATCCTGTCCTGACCGTCCCAGCAATCCTACTGAATTTTTAACCGCCTCCTGAGGATCAAGCACATCCACAATGGCCTTCCAGGAGACATCGCTTCCCATGGGGGTAGATTTCGGGTGGTTAAAGCCGGTTTCACAGTAGGTTACCTTCAGATCTGGAATCTTTTCTTGCAGGTCGGTAATCACTCCCCTCACATCTTCTGCAATGAGCTGCGGGACACAGGTGCTGATCACGACGATGATCTTTGGTTTGTATTGATGGTAGACATTCAGGATTTGCTGTTTGAGGTTTTCCTCACCCCCAAAGATCACCTCGCTCTTCTTGAGCGTAGTTCCTACCGTCAGTAAACGGGATGGCCTGCAGAACATGGAACCTATCTGGTTGCCAAAGGCGCAAGCCTGAGGGCCATGGAGGATAGGTATTACCCCTTCAATTTTCCCCAAGTTGGCAAGGGCAATACAGGAAGAACAGCAGTGTTCATAACATTTTAAGGACATATTACCTCCCCGTATGAATTACGGTAGATAAAATAAATCCCAAGGGGAATTGATAATGAGCTGGTCTATGGTTGATTTCACGGTGACTTTTCAATGAAAATGATTTTTTCTAACTGTGGAACCAATTGAGGGATAGAGATTTGCACAGCATTCCATACCTCATCGAGGTCAACATGATTATAAGCATGAATGAGAATGTCTCGCATACCTGCTATTTTCTGCCAGGGTATCTCTGGATACTTGTCCCTCATTTCCTGTGAAAGACGTTTGGTTGCCTCACCCATTATCTCAATCTGACGCATAACGCCAGACTGAATGAGGTCATCCTTATTAAAGGTTTCTTTATCAATGGTTTGGGTGAATTGAATTGCCAGCCTTGCTGCAGAAAGAACATCAAGGAGATAGCTTAAATCACGCTGCGACATAAACAGCCTCGGCTGAATCGAGAATTGCTTTGCGTCGGATGTAATTCCGGCTCTGCTCTATGCCCCTCCTGCTTACAAGGTCAACGTTCCTTTTGAAAATAATTTTCAGTTCTTCCTGCATGTCAACATGATCAAACAAGGTGTGGCGCGCATCCGGTTCGAAAGTTACGAGCACATCTATATCGCTGCTTGGGCCAAAGTCTTCTTGTAGAACAGAGCCGAACAGTGCGAATTCCTTAACCTTCCACTTCCTGCAGAATTCAGCAATCTTTTCTTTTGGCAGGTCTATATTTATTTTACCCATCACTCCACCTCCATGATCTTCAGGCTCTCGATACCTCTATCGTCCACGATCTTTATTGCAATCCTTTTATTCTTCCCCGGCTCAAAGGGCAGCGATACAGTTCCTCTGTATGCTTCAATGAGTTCCTCGTCAATCTCTGCCTTGAGGTTCCTTGCGAGTTTAGCCCACCCTTCTTTTTCACCTGCCATGGGAAAGAAAACCTGTTTTGGAAAGAGGCTACAGCCATCGTAGTCAGTATCCAGCATCCATAGAGCGATCTTGTCCGTGCCGCCGGATTCAATTGTGCCGGTCCTCGTATTATAATAGTCAAAGCCGAGGACTTCTACCTTATATTGTACAGAGGTGTCATTACGATCCGCCGCAGGCGGAGAAGCAACCCCCTTCTTTTTCTTTGAGAGTGCTTCGTCATCCGCCTTAGGCGGATTCCTCGCGATGACGTGAAGTCGTATATCAGGCTGGCCGATGAGCCAGAAACTCTCGTTGCTGGTGCGCTTCTTCTTTAAGTCATCAGTCAAAAGGTCTGCGTTCATTTGTGCCTTTAGGAGCGTAACACCCGGCCAGTCTGTCTTATCAATATCCTTTGCTGCCTCCGGGTCAAACTGAAAAGCTGCAAAGACAATAATCTTTGGTTTTGGAACAAGGTTCTGGGCTTCCTCGATCGCCAGTGCCACCTGCCGCTGTTCAAGCGGAGCGTGTTCAGGACCGAAGGAGACCACCACTCTCTGAGGTTTATCTCCCTTTGTTTCTCCCTCCACATGGAGCCAGCGGGTGCCGGGAAGAGGTTCTACGCGGGAGAATTCTATCTTCTGCCCTCCTTTTCCGCGAATACCTGTTCTGAACAGTTCATCCCGCCATTCGGACTGGCGCAGCGTCTCACCGGAGCGGGCAATGGATTGATCCGGTTGCGGGGGCGGTTCGTGAATCGCCCCTACATCGTCCAATGATTTCACCATCGGCGCAGGCACCGCCTCCATAGTAAAGGGTCCAGTAACCCTTGTTCTCGAATTGTCAATAAAGGGCTTATCGTAGAGGGTCTCCTGGGCAGGAGGTTCATTGTTAGCAATGGATTTCAGGGTGATATGGGGAACAGTCTTATATTTGAATCCGCTTCCTACTCCTTCCTGCGGATGGGCAAGCTCGTAGTAATCAAACAGGGCGGTCATCAAACGCTGCTTGGCAAGGGTGATGGCTACGCGTGAGGTATCACAGGTGATCCATCGCCTTCCCCACTGTTCTGCCACATAAGCAGTTGTACCTGAACCGCAGGTGGGATCAAGGACAAGATCACCGGGGTCGGTGGTCATGAGGAGGCAACGGGCGATGACTTTTATAGCAGTCTGAACGATGTATGCTTTGTTTTGTTCTGACAGTTGTTCAGTCCAAAAATTTGTTATGGGGTAAACTGGATTATCATCGAAATATCGTTTATATCGCAATGTATTACCAGTAATCGTAATTCTCCCTTTTTCTTCCAATAGCCTTAGCCCTTCAGGATAATTAGGTTTCCAATGGGAATTCTGATTAGGGCGATAAACCTTTCCTTGATATTTGTATGGCTGATCTTCTGATGCAGGCCCTTGTGATTGCAAATCTCCCTTTGAGAAAATTTTTGTACCTTTGGGAATAATCCTTGGATCATTCATTTCTTCTTCGGTTATAAGTCTTTCTGTTCCGTCGTAGAGTTCAATATAATCATATCCTGAACTACCTTCTCCTCCAAAGACCTTATCCTTAAATAGTTGCCGATACTTTATTGTGTTTATGTCTTTCGCATACCATACTAAGTAATCACCAGCCCTTGAAAGAGTTGAAGATTGAAAACCACTAGTGGTAGAAAACGATATAAGGCTAACGAAATTTCCCACCCCAAAAACCTCATCCATCAATTCCCTGACATGATGCACATTTTCATCAGATATCTGTACAAAGATACTGCCGCTCTCAGTCAACAACTCTCGTGCCAGAAGCAGCCTGTCGCGCAGATACGCCAGATATGAATGAATCCCCAACTCCCACGTATCCCTGAATGCCTTGATCATCTCCGGCTCGGCAGTCAGATCCTCATCCTTTCCATCCTTCACATCACGTTTGTTTACAAAAGGCTGGAAGTTTGAGCCGTACCTGATGCCGTAAGGCGGGTCAAGGTAGATCATCTGCACCTTGCCAGCCATGCCTTCTTTTTCGAGCAGTGAATTCATCACCAGCAGGCTGTCGCCAGCAATCAGGCGGTTTGACCAGCCATGCGGATGTTTATAGAACTCAATAGCTTCACGCAGAGGCGGATTTTCCTCAGGTGAGGAGAACATAGAAAGCTGCTCACTGTCAAGGCAAAGTAGAAATGTCCTGTTTTCGGCAAAGTAGAAATGTCCGGTTATGACGTTGTAGCCTCCATCGGTTTCTTTTGCTCTCCCCGCATGCTGTAGAAGAACTGTCGATTAGCTTTGT
>Ga0315289_10002996_pt1 | contig 25694 bp, 22 predicted proteins | sample YL17G11_40_MG_FD_203452 | JGI IMG/M metagenome (GOLD analysis project Ga0315289, IMG submission 203452) | Sediment microbial communities from Yellowstone Lake, YNP, Wyoming, USA - YL17G11_40 | ecosystem: Environmental > Aquatic > Freshwater > Lake > Sediment | place: USA: Wyoming | collected...
GTGAACGCGCTCTGCGATATCAAACAATCGCAGAGCTTGCTGGGCGCTTGTCTGGCGCAAGCCGCTAAACAGGGATTGATTTGGAATGAGTAAACTCATATCCATTATTTATGCGGAACTCAATAAGGCGTCCTCGTCCGGGTCGATCGAAGCGTCGGCTAACAGGTAGAATGCCTGTCCGCCCGGCTGGTTCGTGAAGGTGTAGGTGTTGCACGTGTAGCCTTGTCCAAGCCATGACCAGTTCCAATTCGTCATGCTCCCCTGGCCCAATTCGGGTGTGCAAAAAACATCGTAGGGATTTCCATTCGTACCCCCGGCAATGTCGAATGTGACCGTCACCGCTCCGTTCGTGTCCAAAGTGGCAAACAGGTTGGTCATGTAAACCTGCCCGCCCGTCGCGCAGCCGCCGCCCTCGTCCAGCGGCCCGTTGTTCTCGCCCGCAGCCATCGCCAACGCGCCCGCCGCCGCTTGCTGCTCCGCCAGCCACTTGGCTGCCGCTTCCATCTCCGCCCGTTCTTCTTCGGGTGTGATCGGCCCCAACGCCGCCTGCCTGCTCAAGGCGTGGTAGTAAAACGCCCCGTCATCTTCCGTCAGCGGACAGCCAAATGAAAAAAACTCGTCGAACTCCCCGCCCGCCGTTTCCGTCCCCGCCGGCGCGCTGCCCAGCACCAACGCCGCCACCTTGGGCGGTATCGCCAGCGTGCCCGCGCCTGCGGCGGCCAGTTGGCCGTCAACAAACAGCGCCGTCCCCTTCGGCCCGTAGTCCAGCGTTACCAGATGCCACTGGCCTGCCTGCCAGCCGATGCCGGCTTTAAGCAACCCTACCGGCCCGGTGTCACCGTGGCCAATGAGATACACCGCCGAACCATCCGGGCCAACTTGCAGCGACCAGACGACAGCAGACTGGCCCTTCCCCACGGCGACCAGTTCGATCAGCCGGGCGTTGACCCCGGGACCAGCGCCGTTGACCGATGACGCGCTTGACCAGTACGGTTTGAACCAGAACCGGAACCGGATCGCGCCCGTGTTGCACGCCACGTTCGTGTGCCCAGTCGAATCCAAGGCGGGCACGACGAATGGCGTGACCGTCAGCCCGGAGCGTTGAAGCGCATAACCCGACCAGCTTTCCATCAAGGTGTAATTGCCGACCGACAACACCGCGTTGGTCGCGCCGTACGAATACGCCTCATCGAAGCTTTCGTGATAGAGCACGGGCGCAAATTCAGGCAGCGGCGGCCACGGCGGACGCGGTTTGGCCAGCCCACTGGCGGCAGGTAAGACCAAGCTGGCTAAGACGAAGGCGCGCGTCAAAGTGGTAGCGACATGCTGAGAGAATCCCATCCTGCAAGTTGGTGCTTTCATAGCTTTTTCACCGTGTTCACTTCTCGAATGCCCAAATGGTAACAATGGGGGCAGGGTGATGCAACCATTAAATCATCCGTTTAGCGGTGTGGAGTCTGATCGCAGGGTTTGCTGTCGTTTCATGCTGTGGCATCGGACTCTGATTACCGTGTCGTCTTGGGTGCAGCCATCCGTGATCAGCGGATGCGTTTGCGCTTGACACAAGAGTGCTTGGCAGAAAAGGCCGATCTTCATCCGAATTACCTCGGCAGAGTTGAGCGTGGAGAAGAGCACGTTTCGTTGATGGCGTTGCGGCGAATTGCCAAAGCGCTCGGTGTGCGAGTTCGTGATCTAGTTGCCGATATTTGATTTTACATACCGTTGGTAAGCGGCCTTTGAACCGACCGTGTGGTGCTTTTTCCAATTACGCTGTGAAAGAACCCTCCGTGCGTGGAACCCCAAACCGTCACCGCGCCCTTTATCCAACGAGCTTAAGGTCGCTCCGATATCGGACGGGCCGTGAAATTTGATTGAACGATTCTGGTTGACGAAAATCACGGAGCGGCCATGCTTCATCCAAGGATGGAGAAGATAAAAATTATGATCAGCATTGGCGCCCTGACGTGGCTGGGGTTCAATGGCGGCGCGGCGCCGGAATCGCCGTCGCCCGAACAACGCCCGGCTGGAACCAACATGGCAACAACTGAAACGGCGCGCATTCGAGCGCCGGCGGTGGCGGGACTTTTTTATCCGAAGGAAGAAAAGGCGCTGTCGAAAATGCTGGATGGATTTCTGGCAGCCGTGCCGACGCATTCGGTCACGAACTTGCGGGCGCTCATCTGCCCGCACGCCGGCTACGAATACTCCGGGCCGGTCGCCGCTCACGCTTACAAGACACTCGTTGGCCGCAGCTTCGACACGGTCATTATTCTCGCCGCCAGTCACTACGCGGATTTCCGCGGCGTGTCGGTGCCGGCCGCCGAGGCTTACGAAACGCCGCTGGGCAAGGTGCCGGTTTCCGAGAAGGCGAAGCTGTTGGCGAAGCAAAATCCGTTTGTGCTCGAGCCGAAATGCTACGTCCAACGCCCGGGCTGGTCTAGCATTGCATCCAAGCCTGCGCCGCCCGACGGCGAGGACACGCCCGAGACGTGGGAACATTCGGTCGAAGTCCAGGTGCCGTTCCTGCAAAAGACGCTCAAAGATTTCAAGATTCTGCCGGTGATGTTCGGCGACGCCGACCCGGAGAAAGTCGCCAAGGCGCTGGCTGAGATTCTGGACGACAAGACGCTCATCGTCGCGAGCACGGACTTGAGCCACTACCATCCTTACGACGAAGCGAAAGCGATGGACCAACGGACGGTGAAGTGGATTTGCGACATGGACTTCAAGTCGCTTCAGTCGCGCGACGCCCGGGAATCTGCCTGTGGCCGCATGGCGGTGCTAACGTTGATGCACCTTGCCAAACTCAAAGGCTGGACGCCGCAGTTGCTCGATTGCCGCAACAGTGGCGACACCTCGGGCGACAAGAGCCGCGGCGTGGTGGGTTATGCGGCGATTGTCTTCTGCGGATCGTCTGGCAAAGCGGAAGAAACCGTGAAGTCACCCGCTGAAAAAACCTCCGCCAAGCCCGAGTTAGAGCCTGCTCCCGAAAAGTCAGCCGCACAGTTCACCGCCGAGGAGCGAAAATTCCTGCTGGACTTGGCGCGCAAAACACTCAAGAGCGTCACTGCCGGCGGCAGCTTGCCGAAGCCGAAGGCCGACGCCGTTCCCGCCCGGCTCAAGGAATCGAAGGGCTGTTTCGTGACGTTGACGGAGGCCGGCCAGTTGCGCGGCTGCATCGGCAATATCCTGCCTGCCGGACCGCTTTACGAGGCGGTGATGGACAACGCCCAGAGCGCGGCGTTGCGCGATTTCCGGTTCGCGCCGGTGACGCCGGACGAGGTGGACAAAATCCACATCGAGATCAGTGTGCTGACGGAGCCGCAGCCGTTGGCGTTCAGTTCGCCGGAAGACCTGCTCGACAAATTGCAGCCGCACAAGGACGGCGTGGTTTTGAAAATTGGGCTTCGCGGCGCGACGTTCCTGCCACAGGTCTGGGAGCAATTGCCGGACAAGGTGGAGTTCCTGAGTCACCTCGCGCAGAAGGCCGGCGGCGCGCCGTCCGACTGGCGCGGCAAGGATGTGAGCGTTTCCATCTACCACGTCGAAGCCTTCGAGGAGCCGAAGTAAAGCCGCATGGCCGGCGCCGACAACACGAGCGTCCAACCCGACACCACAAGGCGGCTTGTTCTGTTTGCCATTTTCGCGCTGGGCGTTTCGTGCGTGATGACGCAACTGGCGCTGATGCGCGAGATGCTCAGCGCCTTCGCCGGCAACGAAATGGTGCTGGGTGTCGTCCTCGGCCTCTGGCTGCTGCTCATGGGTTTGGGAACTGCGCTGGGCCGGATGACGGACAAACTCCGAAATCCGCTGGCGGCCCTGCTCGCCGCGCAAATCTTCGTCGCCGTAATTCCCCTGGCGCAAGTGTTCGCCGTCCGCGCGTTGCGCAACGTGGTCTTCGTGCGCGGCGCAGAGGTCGGCGTGACTGGGACGGTCCTGAGCGCCGCGGTTCTGCTGCTGCCGTATTGCGTCGTGGCCGGCTTCATGTTGACGCTGGCGTGCGCAATTCAAGCCCGCTTCGTTGTTCATTCTACCTTCTGCTCGGGTGACGAGACCTGTAGCCGCCGACGTGAGGAGGCGGAGGCTCTCACTTCCGGACGGTTCCGCCTCGTTACCTCGGCGGCTACAGCCAGCGCTGCAGGCCGCGTTTATGTCGCCGACAGCCTGGGCAGCATTGCCGGCGGCGTGTTGTTTACGTTCGTCCTCCTCCGCTGGCTCGACCATTTCGCGCTGCTGAGTGTGCCGGCATTGTTGAATCTCACCGTTGCCGCATGGCTCGCGTGGCGGATGCGCCCGCAACGTGCTGCCGGCATCTTGCCGGTAGAATCCACCACCACCAAACATGCTGCCGACGTCTTGCCGGCAGAAACCTGCCAGCGGGACGCTGGCAGCACGTTGCTCCTGGCGTCCTCGCTGACCTTTTTGGCTGCCGTTGTTCTGTTTCTGTCCATAAACCCGGACGGCGTTTCTACGGTACTCCAATTCCCCGGCCAGCGCGTCTTGTTTCGCGCCAACTCTCCGTACGGCCGACTGGTCGTTACAGAGTCGGCCGGGCAAATCAGTTTTATCGAAAACGGCGTCGCCGTTGTGTCCACGCCGAACGTCGAGCAGGTCGAGGAATCCGCGCACTACGCCATGGCCCAGCGGCCTGACGCGCGGCGCGTGCTGCTGGTTTCGGGCGGCGTTGCGGGTGTGGCGAGGGAAATCCTCAAATACAAAGTCGCCGCGGTGGATTGCGTGGAACTCGACCCGCTGATCGTGAAGGCGGGGCAGCGGTTCCTGCCGGGAAATTTGGCCGACTCGCGCATCCGCGTGGTGATGACGGACGGACGCCGCTTCATCCGCCAGGCTGGAGCTGGTTTCATAAGGTGGGGCGAGATTACCGGCGAGCCGCCGCTTAAGCGGAATCCCACGGGTCTTGACGGCTCGCGGGTACGCTCGCCCCACCTGCCGGAAGCAAATGAGACGACGCCCCACCAGCCGGAGGCAAATGAGACGACGCCCCGCCAGCCGGAGGCCAATGAGACAACTTCTGCCAACCGTTACGACATTGTCATTCTCGCGCTGCCCGATCCGTCCACGGCGCAACTCAACCGGTTTTTCACGACCGAGTTTTTCGGCGAGGTCAAACGGGTGCTGGCCGATGGCGGCGTGCTGTCGTTCGCGCTGGGGCGTTACGAAAACTACGTCAGCCCGGAACTCGCGCGGCTGCTGGCCTCGGCGCACCAGTCGTTGAAACAATCGTTCGCCAACGTGCTCGTTTTGCCCGGCGGTCGCGTTTTTTTCCTCGCGTCCGACGGTTCGCTGCACGTGGACATCGCCGCGCGGATCAAGCAGCGGGACGTGGTGACGAAACTGGTGAACCGCCATTACCTCGACGCCATGCTCACCGCCGACCGGATGGCGGACATCCAAAGCGCCGTGTCGCAGCCTGCGGCGGTGAACCGGGATTTCAGTCCGATGCTTTACTTCTACCACCTGCGCCACTGGATGAGTCAGTTCAAAGTCAGCTTCGGGGTCTTACAGGCGGTTTTGCTTGTGCTGCTGCTGATCTATTTAGTGCGGCTACGCGGGCCGGCGCTCGTTCTGTTTGCGTCGGGTTTCGCGGGTTCGGCGCTGGAAATCGTGCTGCTGCTGGCGTTGCAGGTCTTGTGCGGATCGCTTTACCAACAGGTGGGCGTGGTGGTGACGTTGTTCATGGCGGGACTGGCAGTGGGCGCGGCGGTGGCGAATCGTGAAGCTTTCGTCTTCTCCGGAGAGGCGAGCCTTGGCGTTCGGAGTTCCGCCTTTAGGCGGCCCGGCGCGACGGAACCGCCTGAAGGCGGAACTCCAAACCAAGCCAATGCAGCGCGCTCGGAGAGCGCGCCCTGCCAAAGACAGGCGAGACGCTTGTCCTGCCTTGCGTTCGGCGTCGCCGCGTTCGCAGCGCTGCTGCCGTTGCTGCTGCCAACGTTGAATCCACTTGGTCGGAGCGGCGTCGGCGATCTCGCCGTGCAGGCCGTCATCGGCCTGCTCACCTTCGCGCTCGCCGTGCTGGTTGGGGCGCAGTTTCCGTTGGCCAACCGGATGGAATTCGACGGCACGAACCGGGCGGCCTCGCGCCTGTACACGGCGGATTTCGTGGGCGCGTTTCTCGGCGCGCTGCTGGCAAGCACGTTGTTGATTCCGTTGCTGGGCGTAACGGGCGTTTGCCTGTTGACAGCGGTGTTGAATTTAGTCGCCGGTGGAGTGATTCTTTTTGGGAAAGCTCCGACATGAGCAAACTCAACTTTGTCCTTCTCAAAATGGTTCGCTGGAGCAGTTGGCCGCTGTTGCTGGTGATTCCCGGATTTCTGGTCACCGGCTATGCCATGACCGGTCGTTACGGCGTCTTTGCCCACTGGCTCGACGAAAAGACCGCACTCACTGTCCACCGCATGTTGCATTGGCCGCTGATCGTGCTGGTGCTGGCGCATAGCGTGCCGGCGGTGTATCTTGCCCTTCAGCGATGGGGCTGGATCAAACATCGCGACGAGACGTGAAGTGAAGTCCGAAGTCCAAAGTCCAAAGTCCAAAGTCCCAGACGAATCAGGACACAGCAAAGCCGCAATCAGTAGAGGGCGGGTTTTATCGCGTCGCGCGGCCATCGGCCTCGGTGCCGCTGGGGTGGCCGGCATAGCGGGCGCGGCCTCGCTGCTCGATTTTTTCTGGAGGTGGCGCGAGGCTGAAGCACCCGCTGATGTTTTCAAGGGCGACGCGCCCACGGGCGAGTTGTGGGAGTTGTGGCAAAAGCGCGGCTGGGTGAAGGAGGCGCGGCATTACTTCAAGCTTGGCCGCAACGTCCAGTGCAAGGTCTGCCCGAACAACTGCCTGCTCGAGCCGGGCGACCGCAGCCATTGCCGCAACAAGGTCAACCACGACGGCACGCTCTACACGCTGGTCTATGGCAACCCGTGCACGTTCCACGTTGACCCGGTCGAGAAGAAGCCGCTGTTCCATTTTCTGCCCGGCAGCCGCACGTTTTCGCTGGCCACCTCCGGCTGCGTTTTCCGCTGCCTGAACTGCCAGAACTGGGAGATTTCGCAGAAGAAACCCGAGGAGACCAAAGACCCGCGCGGCGAGGAACTCCGTTTGAAGCCGCCGCTCCCGCCGAGCCTCACACTCGACCAGATGGCGCGGCTGAGTTTGTTTCCAGAGGATGTCGTCGCCGTGACCGAGACGCTGGGTTGCCCCTCGATTTCCTACACCTACTCCGAGCCGACGGCGTTTTACGAATACACGCAGGACACCTGCAAAGCCGCGCGCGCGCGGAAGCTCAAGAATATCGTCGTCACCTGCGGCTCGATCGAGGAACGGCCGGCGCGCGATCTGTATCAATTCGTGGACGCCGCGCACGTGGACCTTAAAGGTTTCGACGAGGAGACTTACCAGAAGCTCAATTCCGGCAAGCTGGCGGCCATCCTCGCCACGCTCAAAACGCTTAAGGACCTCGGCGTGTGGTTTGAGATCATCAACCTCGTCGTGCCGACCTACACCGACAACCTGGACACCATCCGCCGCATGTGCGGCTGGATCGCGAAGGAATTGGGGCCGGACCAGCCGTTGCACTTCTCGCGCTTCCAGCCGCAGCACAAGCTCACGCACTTGACGCCCACGCCCGTGGAGACGCTGGTGAAGGCGCGCGACGGCGCCCGGGCCGAGGGTTTGCACTTCGTCTATGTCGGCAACGTGCCCGGCCTCGAAGGCGCCGAAACCACATGGTGTCCCGGCTGCAAGAAAGCCATCGTCGAGCGCGACATCTTCGCCGTCACGCGCTTGGACCTCGCCGACGGCAAATGCCGTTTCTGCGGGGCGAAGATCGCGGGGGTGTGGAAAAGCTGAGGCAGGGGACGCACGAGATCACTCGCTGAGACGGTACTTCCAGTAATCAGGATGGCGGCTGTGGTGCTTTACAACGAGCACGCGGATTTCGTCCGCTCGAACACGGTAATAGATGCCGTAGGGAAATCGCGGCATCAAGTATCTCCGAAGTTCGCCTTCCACTTTACGCCAGCGTTCCGGCGCTTCGTTAATCCGTACAATCGCAGCGTCGAACTCGTCCAGAAATCGCGCGCCCAGACCAGCCACCCGTTGCTCGTAGAACTGCGCGGCTGCGATGAGTTCGGCCTGGGCGTCCGGGTGGTAGGTCAGTCGCATCCGATGGCCCGCCGCGCCGCTTCCATCACCTGTTCGTGAGTGCGACCCGGCGCCGCGCCGGATGAAAGCTCCGCGTCCCGTTGTTGCGCCAGCGCAATCGCCTCGGCTTCTTCATCCGCCTGCCGCCGCACCAGGCCTTCCCCGATGCTTTCCCAAAGCGTCTGGGCCAGGCGCACGCGCTCGGCCAGCGGGAGCGCTATGGCTTCCTGCGTGAGCTGTTCTTTCGACATGCTTACAGAGATTAGACCTGTCCCCCCGGCCAGTCAACGGTTGTGTCCTCGAAGGCGCAGAGACGACTTCCTGCCCGAACTGCAAAAAGGCCGTCGCCGAACGCGACATCTTCGCCGTCACGCGCTTGGACCTCGCCGACGGCAAATGCCGTTTCTGCGGGGCGAAGATCGCGGGGGTGTGGGGATGAGAAGCAGAGGTTCGAGGTTTGAAGCGAAAGCCCACGAGATTTGACGCCTTGGCGCGCAGCAGAAATGTTTTGATTGATTCCATCCCCCGTCTCGTGCTAGAGACAGAACCATGAAGACGAAGTTCGACGTCGCCGAGGCGCAGGCAAAGCTGCCCAAACTCGTGCGGTCCAAGCAAACCGTTTCGGTTGCCAGCCACGACGAGACGGTGGCGTTTATCGTGCCGCGGGCGCGGATGGAGGCGCTTTTGGAGACGATGGAGATTCTGGCCAACCCGCAAGCCATGCAGGCCATTCGCCGGGACCAGTCCGGCAAAGGCAAATACCTTCCGCTCTCGGTCCTCGATGAAGACTAAGGTCGAGTTGGACCCGCAAGTGGCGGCGTTCGTTCGCTCGCTGGCCCCCGAACCCCGAAAGCGTCTGCGCGCCGGGCTTAAGGGCTTGGAACAGGAGAAAGGCGACCTCAAACAACTGGAGGCCGACCTCGCGGGATACACCCGGCCGCGAGTTGGCGGTTATCGGGTCATCGTTCGCTTCTACGCCGAGCGCGGGCAGCGAATTGCGCGTTGTGTCTTCGCCGAGAAACGTCCTGTGGTGTACGAGTTGTTTTCGGAAATCTTGCACGGCGAACCGGTCGGCGAATAACCCGCCGCCGGCAAGTGCCGTTTCTGCGGGACGAAGATCGCGGGGGTGTGGAAAGCGTAAGGAACGGCAAGAACGCGCCGCCGCCGCTTTCGACTGTAGTCGCGACCTTGTATGTCCTTTTTGTCGTTCTTGGCTGGCCTGTGAATACCCGCCAAGCTCGAGTCCCCTTTACGGCGCGCCGGGCGCTGGCGACCGTTCCCGAGCGCAACCCCGAAAGCCTTCGGGGTTGCGACTACAGCAGGTGAAATGCTCCGGCTACAACTCGATGTCTTCCGGACGCACTTCGAGACATTCGTCCTGATCTTCCCAGACCACGGCGGGATAGAATTCGAGCAACTTGGGCGCAAGCTCGCGGCCGGCCTGGGCCAGCAGGCGCTCCGCCTCGGTGGCCGCGTTTTCGTAAGCGCGGTCATAGTCGCCTCCGCTTTTGCGCTGGCGGTCGTCCCAGTGGGCGACGGCGTGGACGGGCGCGTATTGGGCGGCCCACGATGCCAGAGTCGGCTGGAGGTCGGCGGGGATTTCGTCGAACGGCACGAGCGTGTCGCTGCAATGCTGGCAGATCAGGCCCGACTCATGCACGTCGCGGGTGAGCAAGGGAAGCATTGGCGCGCGGCAGCAGGGCGATTCCGGGTAGGCCGCCGGCGGCGTGGCCAGTCGTTTTAACCAGACCTGCCGGTCATGCGCCACTTGCGCCGCCAGGCGGTATGCCGCCAGCAGCGGGTGCGAAACACGCCAGGCCTTGCCCTCCAGTTGGCCCAGCGTTTGCGCCAGCCAGCGGGCCAGCGTCAGATCGTCAAAGTCACGGAACGTAGCGCTGTATTCCGTCCACAAACCGTCCAGTGGCGAATCGGAGTCGTTTGGCATGAGGCGAGGATGCCGCCGGGGAAGGGATTTGTCGAGCGGCGCGTGGTTTCCGGGAATGCCACCAATGGCAGGCTGCCGAAGCAGGCCCAAATCACTCGGGCCAGCGCTGGTGTCGGACTATTCTCTACTTGTCCAGAATCTGCAGTGTGTAATCCGAGGAGATGGCGCTGTCCTGTTTTCGTCCGCCAAAGGCGTTGTATTGGAAGTCGAACTTGTAGCGGTAACGGATCAGGTTGGTCCCGGGCGGCACCGGCACGAGCGTTTCCCAGCGGTCGTTCATCAGCGGCGTGGGCTGCATCGAGTAAGAGTTCGTGTCCACCACGACGTGCGGTTGAATGGAATCCCACCGCAAGCTTTGCTGGCGGCATTTGAAAGCCACTTCCACCGGATAAAAGTTGTCCTCGTTTCGGGCTTGGTGCAGCGGGGTCAGGTTGGTGAACTGGGAAGCGCAACCGGCCAACAACAGCGGCAGCGACAGAAGTAGTAGGAGTTTCTTCGGCATAATCTGGCCCCAGCGTTACATCAGACCGTGCGACTTGTAAAGTTGGATTTGACGCGATAAGGCGCAAAAGACGCAAGAAGGCCGACCGCAGATGACCGAGAGGAACACAGATTTGTTTAACGCAGAGCCGCCAAGGCTGTTTAACGCCCCGTCGGGGCAAGAAGAAAATAGCCCAAGGCAACGCCCTGGGTAACCAGTCCCCAAAATCACCCAAGCCCCGTAGGGGCGACAGAGCATCAACCGCGAAAAACACGAATCACACGAAACCGGTTGGCCGCAAAAAGACGCAAAATCCGCAAAAGGTGGGGCGAGCGTACTCGCGAGCCGAACTCAAACTCATTCCAGCCGCAAAAAGACGCAGAGAACACAAATCTTAAGCCACAGATGAACACGGATTCACACAGATCAAGGAACAAAGGGCTGTAAGCCCGAAAGAAATTAGCCCAGGGCAATCCCGCAACGCGGGAGCCGCCCTGGGTTCGCGTTCCACAAAACAGTCTCCCTCTCTTCCTCGAACGAGGAGAGGGCCGGGGTGAGGTGCCGAATCCAACCACGAATCACACGAAATCATTTGCCGCAAAAGGGCGCAAAGACCGCAAAAGATTCGGTGGGGCGAGACCATCGGCGAGCCGGAATTGAACCTTCTTACTTCATCCTTCTCAATTCTCACTTCCTGCCCTAATCTCGTCGCGTTCGGAAAAACAAAACGACCAGAAACTTTTTACAAAAAAACAATTCGCGGCTTCGGCTGCTGTCCACATCGAAACTAGCAATTTCCACTTGGAAGACATCGCTCAAGCACGCCCCGACTGGGGCGTGCCCAAAGCGTTCTTCCAAGGGCATGCTAGTGCCTGATGTGGGACGTGAGTAAGCACGTCCCACTTTTTTGGGCACGGCATCCCCTTGGAGACAGTCAACCAGACAGGGCTGATTCGCGCGCGAGCGAACAGCCATGTCACGACCCGAACGACAGCAGAATGTTCTGGATTTGCTGAAAGGGTTGCGGGGGATCGAACCTCTCAAGCAACTCTTTTGGTCAGAACTCAATTACCAGCGCGTGAACCAGCCGCTTTCCCGGCGCGGTTGGACGGAATCGGCAAGCAAGTCTCTGGCGGACGATCCCGTGTTGTTCGCGGGCGGCGGCGAAGACAACGCCTTCCACGTCATCTATTGCCGGCTTGCATCCAACGCCCTCGCTCGCGGATTCGAGCGCCCGGTGGTCACGCAACTGTTGCGCGAACATCCTTACGCCCTGTTCGTCTTCTCCAACAGAGGCCAGACCGACTGGCATTTTCTAAATGTAAAGTATGACGACCAGGTGGAACGCCGACGTTTGTTTCGCAGAATCACGGTCAGGCCGGGTGCGGGTTTGCGCACGGCGACGGAGCGTGTTCAGCTTCTCGACCTGGCCGAGATCAATGCCGAATTATCCGGCATCACGCCGCTGGCGATTCAGCAACGCTGCGACGCGGCTTTCGATGTCGAGACGGTCACAAAGGATTTCTTCCGCGAAATCGCCAACTGGTATTTCTGGGCGCTGAAAAATGTCCGCTTCCCGAAGGACGCGCCCAAGGAAGCCGACGGCCACGACCACATCAGCGTCATCCGCCTCATCACGCGCCTTATCTTTTGCTGGTTCGTGAAAGAAAAGGGACTCATCCCGGACACGCTTTTCGACGAGCGCACGCTCGCCCAAACCCTGACTGGCTTCGAGCCAACAAAGACGAGCGACAAGGAATCCGTTTTTTACAAAGCCATCCTGCAAAATCTTTTCTTCGCCACGCTCAATACCGAAATGGACAACCGCGGCTGGACGAAAGAAGAACAGAATTTCATGGCGCACAGCCTCTATCGCCATCGCGAATGTTTCAGCGAACCGAAATCGGCGCTCGATTTGTTCAAGGAGATTCCATTCCTCAACGGCGGGCTGTTTGAATGCCTCGACAAAGACCTCGGCGAAAACGCGAAGCCGCGCTACGTCCGTATTGACGGCTTTTCCCGGCGCGAAGACAGCCAGCCCGTCGTGCCGGATTTTCTTTTCTTCGGCGGGGAGCGCGAAGTGGATTTGAGCGCGGAGTACGACGACGCGAAATTCAGGCGCGTGCCGGTGCGCGGCCTCATTCACATTTTCAACCGCTACAATTTCACCGTCGAGGAAAACACGCCGATCGAGCAGGAAGTCGCGCTCGACCCGGAATTGTCCGGCAAGGTGTTTGAAAATCTCCTCGCGGCCTACAACCCGGAAACCGGCGCGACCGCCCGCAAACAGACCGGCTCGTTCTACACACCGCGCGAAATCGTCAACTACATGGTGGACGAGGCGCTCATTGCCTATCTGAAAACCAAGCTGGAAGCCGCGCTGCCGACCGCGAAAGATGTGGAAGCCCGTCTCCGGCATCTTTTCGCCTACACCGACGAGCCGCACAAATTCACCGCGCCGGAGGTGGACGCACTCATCGCCGCCATTGATGGTCTCAAATCCCTCGACCCGGCGGTTGGCTCTGGCGCGTTTCCGATGGGCATCTTGCACAAGCTCGTTTTCATTCTCGGCAAGCTCGACCCGCGCAACGAGAAATGGAAGGAGCGCCAGATTGCCCGCGTCCGCGACACGATGGCGACCGCCGAAAAGATTGAGGACGCCACCGCCCGCGAGCGCGCGGTGCGTGAACTGGAGCAGCAAATCACCGGGATCAACGAAGCCTTCGAGCACAACGAATTAGATTACGGCCGCAAGCTCTACCTGATCGAGAACTGCATTTACGGCGTGGACATTCAGTCCATCGCCGTCCAGATCGCCAAGATGCGGTTCTTCATTTCGCTCATCGTGGATCAGAAGATTGACGACACGCAGCCCAACCGCGGCGTGCGCCCGCTGCCGAACCTGGAAACCAAGTTCGTCGCGGCCAACACGCTCATTGGCGTGAACCGGCCCGGCCAGCAATTGCTCCGCAACCGCGAGATTGACGCGATGGAAGCAAATCTCCGGGAAGTGCGGCGACGCCACTTCCTCGCCCGTTCGTTGACTCAAAAAAGGAAATGCCGTGAGCAGGACGAAAAACTCCGCGCCGAAATTGCCGAACTGCTGAAAGGCGACGGCTGGGACAAGGGCACGGCAACGAAACTCGCGTCTTGGAATCCCTACGACCAAAATGCCTCGGCGGATTTCTTCGACGCCGAATGGATGTTTGGCATCACCGAAGGATTTGATGTCGCCATCGCGAATCCGCCTTACGTCCGACAGGAAGCGATCAAAGACCTGAAGCCATTTTTGAAGGCGCAAGGCTACGAATGTTTCGAGGGCGCGGCGGACTTGTTCGTTTATTTCTACGAGAAGTCGGTCAAGTTGCTGCGAACCGGCGGTGCGCTTTCGTTCATCTCGTCGAACAAATATTACCGGGCGGGCTACGGTGAAAAACTCCGCGCCTTTCTCGCCCGCGAACTGACGCTGCATCAACTCCTCGACTTTGGTGACGCCCCCGTCTTCGACGCCATCGCCTACGCTTCCATCCTCATCGGCAGCAAGAACCTTCCGGGAGCGAACGCGACCGCACGAGCACACACTTGGCAGCCGGACGCTCCGCTTGATGACTTTGGTGAAGTCCTTGGCACGCGCGGCGTCCAGATTTCTCAGCACGAGTTGAAGCAAGACGGCTGGCGGCTGGAATCGCCCGCCGTGCTCCGTCTGCTGGAAACACTGCGCCGCGCCGGAAAGCCGCTCGGCGAATACGTCAACGGACGATTCTACTACGGCATCAAAACCGGCTTGAACGAAGCGTTCGTGGTGGACCGTGCCACTCGCGATCGGCTCATCCGGGAACACAAATCATCCGCCGAGATTTTGAAACCGTTTCTGCGCGGACGCGATGTGAAGCGGTGGCGGACCGAGTTTGCCGAGCAGTTCCTCATCAAGATTGAGTCATCGGAAAACAAAGACCATCCGTGGTCGGGCAAATCCGAGCGGGAAGCAGAAAAGATTTTTGCTGCAACGTATCCGGCGATCCACGCACGGTTTGAAGAGTTTCGTCCAGCCCTGAAAAAGCGCGACGACCAAGGCAAATACTTTTGGGAACTTCGGTCGTGCATTTACTGGAAAGAATTTGAGCAGCCGAAGATTGTCATTCCAGCAATCACGAGCGATGTCGAGTATGCAGCCGATTACGAAGAACACTTTTCCAACGACAAGACATCCATCTGCGTTACGAGCGAGCCGAATTATCTGCTTGGCTTGTTGAATTCAAAAGTTCTCTGGTGGTTCATCCGCCAAACGGCGGCGAGCAAGCAGGGCGGCTTTTATGAATTCAAGCCGATGTATGTTTCCGTATTGCCCATTCCCACCGTGCCGACCGAGAAACAAAAGCCGGTGGAGCGATTGGTGGAGCGCGTCCTTGCCGCCAAGCAGAAGAATCCCGCCGCCGACACGAGCGCGTTGGAGCGGGAGATTGACCAACAGGTTTACGCCCTCTACGGCCTGACGCCGGAGGAAATCAAAATCGTGGAGGACTCGGCCAAATGAAGACGCGGCTTGACTGGCGCGAAGCGTCTTGGACTGCGGCAGTCCTCTGCCGCTTTCCCACCGCGTCCCAAAGCGCCAGCGGACTGGCGCACTCCAAAGCCTGCGGCGCTCCGTTCGGTTACTTCTTCGCGCCGGGCTGTTCCGGTGGGCTGAGGTGGCGACAGAGGTTGGCGAGCAGACGTTGGCGGCGCGTGGTTGAGAGCGTTCCGATTCTTCCCAGGAGCACCGCCTCCGGCAAAACCGCGAGGAATCCCAAGCGGATGAGCGATGCCGCCTTGAGTCCGCTGGCGGCAAATTCCTTGTCGCCCGGCGCGATTTCTTCGTCAAAACCCGCGACGCGTTGTTGGAGTTGGGTGCTGATGCCGCAAACGAGGAAATCACCAAACGGAGGAAAACGCCGGAGCAGAACGACGGGGCGGTTTTTGATCTGGCCGTCGGTCTGGGGCAGCGGAGCCAGCGCGATGTCGCCCTCGTTCATGGACGGAGATCGGCGGCAGTGTATTCGGGTTCGTTGTCGCCGTAGGCTTTGGCCAGTTGCGCGGCGGAGAACCGCGACCAGGCCTGCCGTTCCTCGTCGGGCAGCACCACCACCATTAAACGCGCATTGGCGTCAAGCTGGCAGGGTTCATCGAACTGGACCTTTTCACCGTCAAAATGAGCGGTCAGCGCCACGGTTTTCATCTCGGCTTACTCTAGCGGAGATTTCAACCGTTGGCAACCGGGGACTCGCATGAATCACGACATCATAGATAATCGAAAGGAAAAGCTGGTTGACCACATCAACCGCATCCTGTCGTCCACGGAGTCGGCGCGGTTTGCGGTCGGTTATTTTTTCCTTTCCGGGCTGGAGAGCATCGCGCAGCGGCTGGCGGGCGTGAAGGAGTTGCGGTTGCTCATCGGCAACACGACGAACCGCGAGACACTGGAGCAATTGGCCGAGGGCTACCGGCGTTTGGACTTGGTGGCGGAGGCGGCGGAAGTGGAAGCGTATCCCAAGCGCACGGAAACGAAACGCATGGCCGGTGAAACGGCGGGCAACATCCGGTCGGCCATCGAGTTGATGGATCAAACGGATGAAGCGCAGGCGGTGGTGACGACGCTGGTGCGGATGGTCGAGGAGAAACGGCTCAAGGTGAAGGTCTATACCAAAGGCCGGTTGCACGCGAAGGCTTACATTTTTGATTACGGCAAGGTGTTTGATAAGAGCGGAAAGCCGGTGGAGCGTCACGAGGCGGGCATCGCCATCATCGGCTCGTCGAATCTCACGTTGTCCGGCGTCACGCACAACACGGAGTTGAACGTGCTGGTGCAGGGCAACGATAATCACGAGGAACTTGGAAAATGGTTTGATGCGCTTTGGGACGAGTCGCAGGACTTTGACGAAGCGTTGATGCAGGAGATGAAGCAGTCCTGGGCGGTGGCGTCCGTCCGCCCGTATGACGTTTACATGAAGACGCTCTACACGCTGGTGCGCGACCGGCTCGAAGGCGAGGACGACAAGGATATTTTGTGGGACGACGAAATCACGAAGCGGCTGGCGGATTTTCAGAAAGTGGCGGTGCGTCAGGCGGTGCAGATCGTCAAGGACTACGGCGGCGCGTTTGTGGCGGACGTGGTTGGTCTGGGCAAGAGCTACATTGGCGCGGCCATCGTGAAACATTTCGAGCGAACCGACCATGCGAGGGCAGTCATCATTTGTCCTGCGGCATTGACGGACATGTGGGAGCGATACAACGAGGTGTATCAACTCAACGCGCGGGTGCTTTCGATGGGGATGTTGCGCGAGGAGGACGACGGCGCGGTGAACAGGCTGTTGGAAGATGTGCTCTACAAGGACCGTGATTTCGTGCTGATTGACGAGAGCCATAATCTTCGCCATCGCGACACGCAGCGTTATAAGGTCGTGGAGGCGTTCTTAAGCACGGGCCGGCGCTGCTGTTTCCTTACCGCCACGCCGCGCAACAAAAGCGCCTGGGATGTATATTCCCAAATCAAGTTGTTCCATCCGGATGACAAAACGGATTTGCCGGTTGATCCGCCGGACTTGAAGCAATACTTCAAGCTGATTGAAAATGGCGAACGGAAGTTGCCGGACTTGCTGGCGAACATCCTGATCCGGCGTACGCGCAATCATATATTGCGCTGGTATGGTTTTGATTCCGAGACGCACCAGCAGGTTGACCCGTCGCAGTTCCGCGATTATCTCGACGGCCGGAAGCGGGCGTATGTGTTCGTCGGCGGGCGGCATCAGTTTTTCCCCAAGCGTGAGTTGGACACGATTGAATACAGCATCGAGGACACGTATCAGGGACTTTACCAGCAGTTGCGCGGCTATCTTGGAAAACCCGGCAAGCATCGGCGGCGTGTCATCGAACCTACCGGCGAAGAACTGACTTATGCGCGTTATGGCTTGTACAACTACGTCCCTACGGAGAAGCAGCGCCGCCAGCCTTACGCCAGCTTGCACCGCGCTGGCGCAACTCTGCGCGGCCTGATTCGCATACTCCTCTTCAAACGATTCGAGTCCAGCGTCTTTGCGTTCAAGGAGACTGTCCGCCGACTGCTTTTGGTCCATGAGCGATTCTTGCAAGCACTGGAGCAAGGCTTTGTTCCTGCGGGCGACGAGGCACAGGCGATTCTTTACGAACCGAACCAGGCCGAGGAACAGGACTTGATGGACGCGCTGCGGCAGGTGTCCGGCCGGTACGACATTGCAGACTTTGATTTGCCGCGCCTGAAAGCGGCCATTGAGCACGACGTGAAGTTGTTGAAGAAAATCTTGGAATGTGTGAAGCCGATTACCCCGGAGCAAGACGCCAAGCTCCAGGAATTGAAGAAGCGATTGGCCAAAAACCCGCTGAAGGATGGCAAGCGGTTAATCTTCACGCAGTACGCCGACACGGCGAAATACCTCCACGACAATTTGAATCCGGGCGGGAAACGTGACGACATTGACGTGATCTTCAGCGGCGACAAGAGCAAGGCGCGTGTGGTTGGCCGTTTCGCGCCGAAGGCCAATCCTGAATACAAATTCCAAAGCGGCGAGAAAGAGTTGTTTACGGTCGTTGCGACCGATGTGCTGGCGGAAGGCTTGAACCTGCAAGACTGCGACAAGATTATCAACTACGACCTTCACTGGAATCCGGTGAAGCTCATCCAACGCTTCGGGCGCATTGACCGGATCGGCAGCGACCATGATGTTGTTTACGGTTTTAACTTCCTGCCGGAAACGGGCCTCGACAAGAATTTGGGTTTGAAGCAGAAACTTCACAACCGCATTCAGGAAATTCACGACACCATCGGCGAGGATTCGGAGATTCTCGACCGCACCGAGCGGCTGAACGAAGACGCCATGTATGCCATCTACGAGAAAAAGCATGGCGGCCAGTTGAGTTTGTTCGAAGATGAAGAGGACGAGTTTCTCGACCTTAACGAAGCGGAGGAAATTCTGCGCCAGTTGCGGAAGGAGAACCCGGCTGAATACGACAGGATCGCCGATTTGAGGGACGGCATACGCGCAGCCAAGACTTCAACGATGAAAGGACAGTTTGTCTTTTGCGAAGCGTCGTATCCCGAACGCGAAAGCTCGAAGGGTTTCCAGCAATTGTTCCTGCTCGATGCGAACGGGGCGTTTGTCTCGAAAGACATTCCGAAGATTCTCGGTACGATCAAGTGCGGGCCGGAACTGAAAGGCGAGCCATTGCCGAAGGAATACAACGCGGACGTGATGCGCGTGCAACGGCAGTTCGCCGAAGAAGTGAAGCACCGCCAAGCAGAACGCACGCATACTTTATCGTTGAGCCACGGTCAGAACTATGTCCTACGGGAGTTGCGAGTCTTGTTTGCCGCGAGCACGGACGAAGATCAGAAGGCGATGATTAACGTGCTCGAAAAATCTTTCCGAGGGCCGATAACGCGCGCTGTCAACCGCGAGGTGGTGCTTCTTCGCCGTAACGGAGTGGGCGGCGAACCGCTTCTGAAAGCGCTCGCTCGCATTTACGACCAGCATAATCTCCACGATTGGGCTGACCGTCGGAGTCTCCATGCGACGGCGCGGCCTGTGCCTAGAATCGTGTGCAGCGAGGCGTTGGTTTGATGCCCTTCCCCAAGAGTCTTCGAGGTTGAAATAAAATCAGCGTCAATCAGCGTTCATCAGCGGTTCAATTCTTTGCGGCTTTTGTGCTTCTTTGCGGCTGATGGATGTCGGCGCGGTGCGGAAACCGCGCCCTACCTTTCGTAGTTTGGTTCTCGACCCTCGGCCTTCGACTCTCGACCCTGCTTGCGGCTCGTCAGGAGCCTCGCCCCACCGTGAATCGCTGTTAGTCCGGAAATTTCACACGCGGCTCGAATGGCCGACAGCGTGCAGCCGCAACCTTCAGATTGCGATTGCCCACCGGACGTAGGCCGCCGGGCGCAAACTGAAGTTTGCGGCTACAGCGTGTGATATTTCAGGGTTAGTCCGTGTTCATCTGTGGCTGTGCATTCCGCGTCTCCGCGTCTGGGCGTCGTTGCGGTTAAATCTTCTGTCGCCCCTTCCGGGGCTTGGGTGGTTTCATGGGACGATTACCCAGGGTGGCGCTCGAGACCCGCTTGCCCTGGGCTATGATCTTCCGCTCCGATGGAGCTTCTTTGCGCGGTCTGCGCTCTTTTGCGGCGATTTCGTGTGGTTCGTGTGTTTGGCGGTTCAATTCTCCGCGCCTTTGCGTTCATCTGCGGTGCAACCAGAAAGGCCGGTAGGTACGTCCCACCCTTTCGCGCAAGCTGAAGCTTGCGGCTACAACTTCAGTAGCTCTTCGGCGATTTGCACCGCGTTGAGCGCCGCGCCTTTGAGGAGTTGATCGCCGCTGACCCAAAAACAGAGGCCGTTGTCGAACGCGCAGTCCTTGCGGAGGCGGCCCACGGCGCAGTTGTATTTCTCGGTGACGTAGAGCGGCAGCGGATACTCGCACTGGGCCGGGTTGTCAATCACGTCCAGGCCCGGCGCTTTCTTGAGCACATCGAGCGCGGCTTCGACGCTGACCGGTTTCTCGAACTCGGCGCTCACGGCCACGGAGTGCGCGCGATAGACCGGCACACGCACGCAGGTCACGCTGGCTTTGAAGGTCGGGTGATGCATGATCTTGCGGCCTTCGTTTTCCATCTTCATCTCTTCCCTGGTGTAGCCGCTGGGCAGGAAGGAATCAATGTGCGGCAGGACGTTGAAGGCGATTTGATGCGGATAAACCTCGCGCGTCACGGGCTGGCCTTTGACGATCTGGGCCACCTGGCGCTCGAGTTCGGCGATAGCCTTCGCGCCAGTGCCGGACACGGCCTGGTAGCTGGAGGCGAAGATACGTTTGCAGCCGAACGCCTTGTGCAGCGGGTAAAGCGCCATGAGCGTGACAATCGTGGTGCAATTCGGATTCGCAATGATGCCCTTGTGCCATTTCACGTCGGCGGCGTTGATTTCGGGGATCACCAGCGGCACGGCGTCGTCCATGCGGAACGCGCTGGAGTTGTCCACGACCACGCAGCCGGCCTTGGCGGCGACGGGCGCGAACTCCTTCGAGATGCTGCCGCCGGCACTGAACAGCGCGATGTCAACGCCGCCGAAGCTGTCTTTGGTCAGTTCTTTGACCGCGACATCCTGCCCCTTGAACTTGAGCTTCTTGCCCACGGAACGGGCGGAGGCGAGCAGCGTCAGCTTCGATAAATCGAAGTTGCGCTTCTCGAGGGTCTTGATCATCTCGACGCCGACGGCGCCCGTGGCGCCGACCACGGCCACATGCGGATTGCGGTTCATAAAGGGCGGCAAATATAGCGGCTGCGGTCGGGGTGTCAACCGGCGCCAGGCGGCTGCGGCGAGGGGAAATTTGCCTTTGCGCTGAGGGCTGGAGAAACTTAATGTTCCGCGCGGCTTGTCCGGTGGTGTAATGGTAGCACACGGGCCTTTGGAGCCTTTAGTCCTGGTTCGAATCCAGGCCGGACAGCCAGCCCCGAAAGCTTTCGGGGCCAGCTTTGCAGGGCGAAAGGCAGAAGGGAGGATGCGGCATCGCGCGGCTGCGCTTGCGTTCGGTCCCCGCCTTTTCCAATCTCGGCGCATGACTCAACCACTGGCACTGGTGTTGTACGAGAAGTTGCTGCCGGGCAGCCAATTGGTGAACCGGCTGCAAGACTTGGGTTATCAGGCGCAAGCCCTGACCGACGCGGGATCGCTCGTCGCGTGCGCGGAGCAGGAAAAGCCGCTGCTGGTGTTGGCTGACCTGGAATCAACCCGCACGAATGTTTGCACGGCCATCTCCAATTTGAAGCTGAACCCGGCCACCCGGCACCTGCCGGTGATCGCCTTTGCAGGCGAAGCGCAAACCGAGTTGCAGGCGGCGGCCCGGGAAGCGGGCGCCACCCTCGTGGTCAGCGAAAACGGTTTGCTGAACCAACTCAAGCAACTGCTCGACCAGGCGTTGCAGGTTGAATGACGCCTTGTGAAAACGGGTTTCCCGAGAGGAAATTGACCGGCTGGACGGGCGTTTCTGCTGCGGCCTCCTTGCCCCGGAAACTTCCAACTTGACGCCTCCCGCAGTGAGATCAAACTGCGCGTTATGAACCCCGGCTGGGAACGAATTCTCTCCCCCGCGCAGCGTCAGAAGCAAATTCCTGTCGGTTGGAACCCGACGCGGTTGATTCCGTTCCTAGACACGGCCGGTAAACCCGATCCATCACCGTGTTGATCATGAAACAGAAAACCGCCGGCCTTTCGCTGTTGCTGCTCTTCATCGTGACAGTCAACGGCTGCAAAACGCCGGACTGGGGATACAGAAAACCCTTTGAGTTCTCCTCGCAGAAAGTCCGCAAACTGAACTACGTTGACGGGAGTTTCCGCCGGGGCTACGACGAGGCGAAGGCCGCGAATGACGAGGTCGCCGCCAAACGCGAGCGGGATCAGATCCTCAGCGAACTCATGTACATCATTGATGCCGCGCACGGCGATTATGAGCGCGCGATGCAAGCCCACGCCACCGCCTTTGAGGTGGTGTCGGACTTTGCCCTGTTGGGGCTGGCCGGGGCCGGTGCGACAGTCGGCGGCGCCGAAACCAAGGCGATTATTTCCGCCATCTCCGGCGGGGTGAAGGGTGCTGAGTTGTCGGTCAACAAACGCGTCTTTCGGGACAAAACCATCGAGGCCCTCCAGGCGCAGATGCGCGCCGCGCAAACCCGGCGGAAAGCGGAAATCATCCGCCGGATGAAACGACCCACCGCCGATTACACGCTGGAACTTGGGTTGTCGGACATCGTGCAGTACTACTACGATGGGACGTTGACCCGGGCGCTCCAGAACCTGGTTGCCGACGCCAAGGAGAAGGAGAAACAGGCCGAAGGCAACGTGTCCACGAACCTGTTTTTGCGCCGAGCCAGCGCGGTCGAAATCACCACGGTGGAGCACTTGACCGACCAGCTCGACGCCCTCGTGCGCAATCCTGATCAGACGACCGCCCGAGCGAAGGCCGAGCGAATTTTGAAGGCGTTGGGAGTCGAAGTCCAACCAAACGAGACCGCGCAACAACTTTACCTGAAGTTGCAGGAGCAAATTGACGCCACTGACACCGACCGCAGCTTGCTGCCAAAACTATCCAAGGCGTTTGCGAATCCATGATCCTGGAAAGGAGCACACGATGCCAGCCCCGATGAGGATTGACGGCAACGACACGTTGCCCGACCAGGAATCCGCCCTCCGGATCAAGGAGGCGGCCGGCAATGAACTAACGGCCTTGAGGAAAGGCGACGACGACGCGCAGCCAGTGAATTTCGCCACGTTCAAACGGCTCGCCCCCGGCTCCAGACCCAAGCGTCTGCACTTGGCGTTGGCTGCTGATCCTCAGCCGCCGAACACGTCGCCGGTTTTATCGAGCACCATCTTCGTCGAGGGCGAAGAACAGGACGTGACGGCGTACCGCGAACGATGACAGGTGAAAAAGACGGGCGTGACCATCCGATAATGTGGCAGGGCCGATTCAAGATTGTAGCCGCCGACGTGAGGAGGCGGACCAAGCGGCGCTGGATTGATTTTCCGCCTCGTTACCTCGGCAGCTACGGCTTAGTGGACCCTTGAATCCACCCTGACAATGCGGAGGAGAGTCGCCATGAGCTTCGTTCTCCCAGCGGGATTCATTCCGCTCTGCGGGATGGAAATCTCGCCGGCGGTTTGGTGTCCACGCTTCAGCGTGTCCGGACGCCTGCCACACTCTGAAGGGTGGACACCAAACGCATTTCCAGAGTAGAAATGAGCATGATTGACTTCTTGAAACCGCCGATGTTCTCAGAGCCGGACAAAACCTGCTTGCCCCTGGCCAAGTTTTCCGCCGGCGACCCGGTCAAGCTGGAACAAGAGATTCACGACGCCACGGCGGAGTTGAATCTCAAGGCCAAAGACTTTTCATCGAGCAAGAGTTTCTCCGAAGAGTACCTCGAGTTAATCGGCCAGGCGGAAGCGCACACGGCGAAAAAGCAATGGGCCGAGGCGCACAGGGCCATCTGGGAAGCCACGTTCCTGGTCAGCCGCGCGCTGGAAAGCCGGGCCTCCGGCAAGTTCCGCAAATGCATCGGCTGGTATCTGGCGCTTTGGTTGCTGATGCTGGGGTTGGCCGGCTGGTGGTTGAAGAACTACGAGGGCCAGGCGGTGGCCGAGCCGTTTTTTGGATTCAGCTACTGGCGGTACTTGCTGATGGGCGCGCTGGGCGGCATCACCATTGCCATCTGGGGTCTGATTGTGCACACAGCGAACCTGGACTTCGACCGCCATTTCGCCGTGTGGTACTGGTTCAAACCGCTGCTGGGCGCGGTGATGGGGCTGGTGGCGGTGGTGGCGGTGCAGGCGGGTCTGTTTGCGATTGAAGGCCAACCCGCGCTGAAAGGCAAAATGGCCCTCTACCTCCTCGCCTTCCTGGCCGGCTTCAGTGAACGGTTCTTCATCCGCGTCATTGACCGGGTCATGACGGCGATGTTCAGCAGTGGGCAGTCTCCGCCATCGTCGTCCAAGCCAACGGCACCGAAGGCCTCGGCTTCCGGCTAGCTGGAACGCGCCTTGGACTTGTAACCGTATAGATTCAGCTTCCGCCGGCTCAGATTTGCAGCCGCAAACTTTAGTTCGCGTACAACCCAGAGCACGCAAGCTTCGGCTTGCGCCGCGTGCGACCCCGCCGTTGCGGGTCGCGGCTGCATTCCCACGGGAATCAGCAGCAAGAGGAAATGAGAAACCCGTTCACTAAGCGCTTTGCGTGAGAACTTGAAACCCTCCGCCAGCATTTACGAGCACCGTGCCTGGGGTGTGGCGGCTTTGGGAAACGAAAACTCCGGTCACTGAGCGTTTGAACGACGAGCCTTCATGGCAGGTTTGGCCGGCGGCTTTCACGCACGCCGACGGGAGCGCCGATTTCTAATCGGCTTTTCAGCCTCGCAAATGCCCAAAGCCGGTTGCGGACTGACCTCCGCGGCGCTCGTGGCCGGGGAACTGGTGTTCGCAGTTGCTTTGGTCCGCAGACTCACGTCTGCGGCTACAGAATGTTCGCCGCCAGTTCGGCCAGTTCGGAGCGCTCGTCCTTTTGCAGTTCGATGTGCGCGGCCAAGGATTCCGTGCGGAATTTGCTGACGACGTAGTTGAACCCGTTGGACGAGGAGTCAACATAGGGATTATCAATCTGGTAGGGATCGCCGGTGAAGACGATCTTCGTGCCGTGCCCGACGCGACCGACGTTGCTCGTGTGAGCGCTTTATAATTTGCCTGGCTTCAGTTTTTCCATCCGGCGATACCAGCGGGCGAGTTGGGTGTGCGCCTTGGGCAACTGGTAATGGCCGGAGTAAAGGAAATTCGTGAGCATGCCGTAGAGGTCGAAGTCCACAAAGCGGGGCCGTTGCTCGAGCAGGAAAGCTTTGTAAGTCAGCATTTCCTCGAACGGAATCAACCGCTGCTCAATCTGCATCAGCAACTGGGCCTGCTCGTGGCGCCATTGGTCGAGGCAGCCCCGGCCGAAACGGCGCTCCTTGTGGCGGAGGAACGGAAGCCGCTCGGACTTCGGCACGAACTCCTGCCAGTAAATGTCGTTCAGCCTGAACCCGACGCCCTCGATTTCGCCTTCGATATAACGCCAGAGGAGCGACTGAACGCCTTCGAGTTCATGCGGGAACAGACCGAGGCGCAGCCGCGCGTCGAGGTATTTGGCGATGACCTGCGTGTCCTCGCTGATTTCGAAGACCACGTTCCGACCGTCCTTGATCACCGGCACCTGATAGTAACGCTGCCGTGTCAACCGCCACACGAGCGACCGGTCGCCACTTGGGATATTGGTGATTTTGAAGCGAGTGCCCGAATACTCGAGGATACGGCGCTGGACAATGCAGAACGGACTCCAGGGAAACTGAATTAATTCGATCATGTCACGAACATGGGCGTGTTGAACGGGGACAGTCTAAGTCCGCGCTCAAACAGTGACAAGTGGAAATCCGAACGGCGCAGTCACGTGGACGCCTTTTGAGGGCGTGTTGTCCAAATCCGAATCGGGTGGGGCGAGCGTACTCGCGAGCCGGGATTTCCCTGAAAAGAAGCGGCT
>Ga0315289_10002998_pt1 | contig 25681 bp, 23 predicted proteins | sample YL17G11_40_MG_FD_203452 | JGI IMG/M metagenome (GOLD analysis project Ga0315289, IMG submission 203452) | Sediment microbial communities from Yellowstone Lake, YNP, Wyoming, USA - YL17G11_40 | ecosystem: Environmental > Aquatic > Freshwater > Lake > Sediment | place: USA: Wyoming | collected...
CCCCCGCCCTCCTCCCTTTCTGGGTTTTGGGGGGGGGGCCGGCCCGGCGGCGGGGGGGGGGGGGGGGGGGGGGGGGCCGGGGGCCCCCCCCCCCCCCCTTTTCCGCCGACCACGTATGAGGACCGGGAGGCTTTGCCGAGTCTATGGTCCTGCTTCCACTCCATGATCAAGTGTTGAGGCGATCGCGCGCCGCCTTACGAGCGGGGAAGGACACGAGCTTCTTGCCCTCCTGGCTCTGGCGTTTGCGGAGGTGTTCGAAGATCGCGTCCGGATCATGATGGAATCTGGCCGCGTATTCCTCGCGGCGCTTGCGTGTCTCGGCGACGATCGGATCCTGCCACATAGGTCAGGGCCAGAAGCGGTGGAGGTAGTCGATGCTTCGTTTGGCGATGGTCTCAGGGTCGGGGTCGTACTTGAAGACCTCGACCGAGAGCCACTTATCGTAGCCGATGTCGCGAATGGCCTCGGCGATCGGGGCGTAGTCGACCTCGCCCATGCCGGGGCCGTAGAGGTTCGGATCGTTCACGTGGAAGTGGCCGATGTCCTTGGCGTTGACCGAGCGGACAACGGCTGAGACCGGCTTGGGCTCGGAACTCATCGCCTTGACGTCGAGGTGGATCTTGAAGTTCGGATGACCGATCTGGCGGACCATCTTCATGCCTTCCGCGACCGTGTTGATGAAGTTGGTTTCGGCGGGCGAGAGCGGCTCGAAGCAGATCGTGAGGCCCTGCTCTTTGGCCTGATCGGTCACCGAGCTGAGCAGCTCGACCGCGCGCTGCCAGGCGCCTTTGGGCGTCTGGTTCTCCAGGATGCTGCGTTGCTTGGGCGAGCCGAGGACCAGGACTTTTCCGCCGAGGTCGCTGCACAGGTCCAGCAGGGCGGCCATGTAATCACGTGTCCGCTGCCAGGTTTCCTGTTCCGGCGTGGTCATGTGCAGCGGCCAAGGAGTCTTGGCGAACAGCCAGTGCAGACCGACGGTCTCCAGACCATGGTCTTGGATGATCTGGCGGACCTCCCGCCGCTGCGCGGCGGACACGTCGGTCGCCGAGGGGGCCAGCGTGAACGGGGCGATCTCAATCCCGTGATAGCCAAGCCGGCGCGCGACCGCGCAGACCTCCGCCATCGGCCGGGACTCGAACATCTCGTTGCATAAGGCGAATTTCATCTTCTTTTCCGTAGGGGCAGGCCCCCGTGCCTGCCCTCCTGATAGCCCAGGACAATCATCGGGATGAAAGAGGGCGGCCACAGGGGGCCGCCCCTGCAATCACACGTTCTCCGGCACGACGAACGGCTCGCGGTAATTGCGCTTCAGGAACATGTTGGCCATGCCGCTGAACTCGCCGATGTACTGTTCCTTCTGCGGGTCCATCGTCAGCGTCGGGCCCATCGTGATCGGCTCTTTCTCCAGGTCCACCTCGTTGGCCGCCAGGTGCTCGAGCATCCGGTTGAACGAATCCAGCATCTCCGGGTTGTCGGCCAGGGCGGCTTTGATCTCGTCGGGCTTCATCTTCTTGCCCAGCCGGTAGGAGGTGTTGGCCATGTGGCACAGGGCGGCCGAGAGGTGGCCGATCTCGATGTCAGCGTTCTGGTCGCTGCGCTTGTGGCTGCGGACGGCCTTGATGAAGTTCTCGTGGTGCCCCTCGCCGCCGATGCCGGCGAAATCCTTGCCGGTGAAGGACTTCATTGTCCGCTTGCCCTCGTTATCGTAGATCCAGCCGCCGCCGTCGCCGCAGGGGAAGTAACCGCCTTCACACTGCACGCAATCCCCGACGCCGACGCCGCTCCGGCGGTAGTTGTCCATGTCGTTGGGTTTGGCGCCTTTCTTGGTCGGCAGCCCGCGGACCTCGAAGATCAGGGGGGCCGGTTTGTAGTCGAAGAAGGCGATTTGGGTATTGGCCGTCTCGCCGACATCGCCGGCCTCACTGCAGCCGAAGCGTCCGCCGATACTGAACGCTCGCGTCGGCAGGCCCGGATCGCCCAGCGCCCAGCGGGCGAGGTCCATCTCATGGGGACCCTGGTTGCCGATATCGCCGCAGCCGGTGTTCCAGACCCAGTGCCAGACGTAGTGGAGCGCCGTCCGGTTCAGAGGCACCATGTCGGCCGGCCCGCACCAGAAATTGTAATCGACGCCCGCCGGGATGGGAACGGGACCGTTGGTACCGTGGACGATGCCGTTGGAGCCGGGGCCGCGGCCCTTGTAGCAGAAGCCGCGGACGCACTTGATCTTGCCAATGTTGCCCGCGCGCAGCCACTCAAAAGCGGCTTTGTGGGCCATGGACGATCGTTTCTGCGTGCCGATCTGGACGATGCGGTCGTACTTGCGGGAAGCCTCGACCATCTTGCGGCCTTCCCAAATGTCGTGGCAGGCAGGCTTCTCGATGTAGACGTCTTTGCCCGCCTGGCAGGCCCAAATGGTCACGAGGGCGTGCCAGTGGTTGGGCGTGGCCGAGGTGATCGCGTCGATATCCTTGCGGTCGAGCAGTTTCCGCATGTCGGTGTAGCCGTCCACTTTGATGCCTTTGTTCGCGAAGCTCTTCACGGCCCGGTCCACGTGATTCTGGTCCGCGTCACAGACCGCGACGTAGCGCACTCCGGGAATCTCGCTGAAGACCTGGGTATGGCCGCTGCCCTGCGCGCCGACGCCGATCGTAGCGATCCGGACCTCGTCATTGGCGCCGAGGACCCGCGAGGTCGGCTTCAACATTGCTAGGCCGGCGCCTGCGGCCATGGAGGACCAGATGAAATCACGACGCGTCAAACTGCTCATAGTCTGCCCCTTTCGCGATGATTGAAAGCGAAGGTCGGACCTTCCTTCTTCCATCATCCATCATCCATCATCAATTCTTCACACGTTTTCCGGAACCACGAACGGCTCGCGGTAGTTGCGCTTCAGGAACATGTTGGCCAGGTCGCTGTATTCGCCGACATAGCGTTCTTTCTCGGGGTCCATGGTCAGCATCGGACCCATCGTGATCGGCTCTTTCTCCAGGTCTACCTCGTTGGCGGCCAGGTTCTCGATCATCCGGTTGAAGGAATCCAGCATTTCCGGGTTGTCGGCCAAGGCGGTCTTGATCTCATCGGGCTTCATCGTCTTGCCCAGCCGATAGGAGGTGTTGGCCATGTGGCACAGGGCGGCCGAGAGATGGCCGACCTCGATATCGGCGTTCAGGTCGCTGCGCTTGTGGCTGCGGACGGCCTTGATGAAGTTCTCATGGTGGCCCTCGCCGCCGATGCCGCCGTATTCCTTGCCGGTGAACGACTTGATTTTCTTGCCGTCATTGTCGAAGACCGAGCCGCCGGCGTCGCCGGCGGGGAAGTAACCGCCTTCACACTGGATGCAGTTGCCGACATCGACGCCGGTCCGGCGATAGTTGTCCATATTGCGCGTGCCTTTCTTGGTGGGCAGGCCGCGCACTTCGAAGATCAGAGGCGCCGGTTTATAGTCGAAGTAGGCGATTTGGGTGTTGGGCGTCTCGCCGACATCACCGATCTGGCTGACGCCGAAGCGTCCGCCGATGCTGAAGGCGTGCGTGGCCAACCCCGGATCGCCCAGCGCCCAGCGGCCGATGTCCATCTCGTGGGGACCCTGGTTGCCAATGTCGCCGCAACCGGTGTTCCAGATCCAGTGCCACACGTAGTGCAGCGTCTTGCGCCGCAGGGGCTCCATGTCCGCCGGACCGCACCAGAGGTTGTAGTCCACGTTCGCCGGGACGGGAACCGGTCCGTCGGTCCCCTCCACAATCCCGCTGTAGCCACCCCCAATGGTGGCGGGGCCGCGCGCCTTGTAGCAGAACCCGCGGACCCACTTGATCTTGCCGAGGTTGCCCGCGCGAAGCCACTCGAAGGCGGCTTTGTGGCCCTCGGACGAGCGTTTCTGCGTGCCGATCTGGACGATGCGGTCGTACTTGCGGGCGGCCTCGACCATCTTGCGGCCTTCCCAGATTCCGTGGCAGGCGGGTTTTTCGATATAGACATCTTTGCCCGCCTGGCAGGCCCAGACCGTCACCAGCGCATGCCAGTGGTTCGGGGTGGCCGAGGTGATCGCGTCGATGTCCTTACGCTCGAGCAGTTTCCGCAGGTCGGTGTAGCCGTCCACTTTGAGGCCCTGGTCGGCGAAGAACTTGACGCGCGCATTGACAAGGTACTGGTCCGGGTCGCACACCGCCACGTAACGGACGCCGGGAATCTTGCTGAAGACCTCCGTATGGTAGCTGCCCTGTCCGCCGACGCCGATGGTGGCGAGCCGGATCTCGTCGTTGGCCCCGAGGACGCGGGACGTGGGCTTCAACAATGCCAGACCGGCGCTCACGGCCATCGAGGTTTTTAGAAGATCACGACGTGTGAAACTGCTCATAGTCAGCCCTTCCCATTGATGATTGATAATCATCAATCATCCATAACCGATTCTTTCACCTGCCGGCGGCGTAGTCGCGGTAATGCTCGGCCACTTTGCCTTGCTTCTCGTCGCCCTGGTGGAAGTAGAAACGATACTTGAACGTCACGCTCTGGCCGGCGGGGATCACCAAATCGCCCGCGCCGGCGGGTTTCTTTTCGAAATCATGGATGCCGAACGGATTGGCGGCGAACAGCCCGTAGTCGCGGACGTGCCACCAGGTCGGATGCCGCGGGTTGTCCGGATGGTCGAAGACCGCGACGCCGACGATCTCGCCCTTGACCGGCCCGTAGTAGTCGACCCAATCGGCGCGTTTGCTCCAAGTCGCGTTGTCGGTCACGCCCTCGCTGTTGATGATGTGGCCTTTGCCCACTTTGCCGCCGAGTTGCATCGTCGGCGCCAGGCGGATGGCCATCGACCCTTCCTTCGTGTCGCCGAACGTCACCTGGCCGTTGGAGGCGTGGAGGGTGATCTCCCAATCCATGATTGTCCCCTCGGGGTCGTTACGGAACCGATGGGTCCGCGTGTCGGTAAGGACGATCTTGCCGCCCGGAGCGACCCACCTGTTCTGTGACTTGATAACGCCGGTCTGCGGGCCGGAGCTGACTTCCAGGAACTTGTCATGGACGATCGTACCCTTGCCGTCGGACCAGAAATCGACGCCGTTGACCGCCCCGTGGGTGAACCAGAGGGATTTTTGATGCACGTGATCGCGGGCGTCATCCGGATCGCTGTTCTCGACCGGCCAGTGCCGCATGACCGGCTGGCCCGTCGGCCCGATTACCGGGTAGAAGAAGGGCCGCTGGGGCTCCTTGAACCGGTACTCGGTGAACAGCTTGCCATTGATCTCGACGGTGACCTTATTGTCGCCCTGCGTGAGCTTGACGCCGCCGGCGGCGGGCTGCGCGCCGCCCGATTGGGCCTTGGCGACCATCTGGGCGAAGACTTCCCGCTGCTCGACCAGCGCCTTGATGGGCTCTTTCGGTATGACGCGCCCTTCCAGCAGGACCCAGCCATCCCAGTCTGTCGCGACCATCAGGTTGATGAGCTGCTGGTAGGGGTAATCCGTGAGATTGAGCTCCCGGACATGGGCGATATGGCTGAACCGGGGCCGCACGAGCTTGAAATTGTACTCCAGGCCCTGGCCTTCGAGGTCTTGGCCATTGCAGTTCCAGCAGACGCCGACGTTGGGCTGGGTCACCACGTCCATGATCGCCTTCATCGTGGGCAGCAGCGAGCAGCCGCCGTGGACCTCCAGGCGGACCTCCTGGCCGTATCCGGCGGCGAACTGGCCCAGCTCGTTGAGCGATCGGCCGATCTGCTCGATCGTCTTGGTATAGGGGACGCCCTTGGGCAGGTCATTCGGCTTGACCTTCATGCCGGAGGCGCCGCAATCGTAAGCCAGCTTGATGTACTGTTTGGCCCCTTCGATCTCTTTTCGGAGCCTGCTCTCATCCGGATAATGGAACGCAAAGTTTGTCCCGAGACTCACCAGCGTCACTTTGCTGTCGGCGAAGCGTTTTTTGACGTCCCGCCGCTGGGCCTCGGTCAGATTCGACTCCACTTTGTGGGCATGCTCCGTCCGCAGCTCCACACCGAGAACGCCGGCCTTCTCGCAATTGCCGATCACCGTCGGCAGGTCCCAATTCTGACCCCACAGGTAGGTGACCAACCCGAGTTTCATCTTGGAGCCCGGTTTTTGGGCCGCCAAGAGGACCTCACCGAGCGGACCGGCCGTCACGATGCCGGCCCCCAGGGCCACCGAACCCACGAGAAACTCCCGGCGTGTGCTACGAACTCCACTCATACTGCTGCCTTTCCAAGAGATGCCCGACCTGAACGGGTCCCCGAGCGCGATGTCTCGCGCGGGAGTCCCCAACGCATCCGGCGCCTGCTGCATAGCCCATCCCCGAGCGCCAATTATAGAGACGCATTATCCGCGCGGAAAATTGCACTGTCAAGGCAATGGCAGGGGGAAAATCGCGGGAGGTTCACCCGGCAACTCGTGGAATGGTCCCCTCCTGGGGCGGCGTAAAGAGGGGCCGCAACTCGAGACGCGCACAGGACATGTCTCTTGATCCGCACGTCATGGTGTTGGAGGCTCTCGGAATCGTTCCCCGCCGTGAGAAGACCCGCTGGCGTCCCGATCATAGACCCCGTCCCGTGCCCTTGCCACGCCAGGGCAGGAAAATCGCGCATGGTCACGTTGCCGACTTGACGCCGCGCGGTCCGATCGCTCCGGCGGCTATTGAGCGGGTTCGCAGGTGCACTCTTCCGCCACTTCTCCGCAACCCGAGCAGACCCCGTCCTCAATCGGCTGACCGCACTGCTCACACGTCATTTCTTCTTTTTCTTCTGCCATAGTCCTACCCCCTGTCAGAGGATTCGGGTCCCCAAACCCGAGGAATCGGGTTCGGGAAGGTTTCCCAACGCGGAACTCCACATCCCGGAGCACCGGCGCCCTTCGCAGGCCGTGGCCTGTGCGTGCATTGTCGCAGACGCCGACCGCGCGCCAATGCGGGAAATCCCCGAATTCGCGCGGGGTCAGCCGCGACGCAGGGCTACGGCCAGGCGGGCGGCGAGGAATCCCCAGGCGATGCCGACGCCGAGGCCGACGGCATGCACCGTGTTGGCGACGTTTCCGACGACATCGAAGAGGCAGAGGAAGAACCAGGCGATCATAAAAATGACCGTCTGCGGTTCGAGCGACAGCTTGGAAGCCGGGTCGAACTTGCCTTGCATCCAGATATAACCGAGCAGGCCATAGACCACGCCGGACATGCCGCCGAAAACGGGGCCTTTGACCAGATACTGGGCGAAATTGGAGGTGCCGGCTATGACCAGCACCAGCAATAGTAACATCCAGGTGCTTTTGCGGGCCTCAATCATGCTGCCCAGGTCGCGCAGCCAGAGCATATTGAAGAAGATGTGGAGAAAGCCGAAGTGCAGGAACATGGGGGTGAAGAGCCGCCAAATCTGGCCGTGGCGGATCTCCGGCAGTCCGGGTACCTCATAGAGGGCATGACTCTTGACCGCATATTGGGTGATCGAAAACGGCTGGACGTACTGGTTGTTTTTGCCGAAGTTTGCCAGAAGCGTTATGGCCACGCTGACCACGATCAGAATGATGGTCAGGATGCCGATCGGGACGGGCGGCGTGTAGAAAACGGTCCGCGCGTCGATCAGGCGGGTCCGCTTGCCCACCTGGGCCTGCTGGTCCTGCCGCCTCTTCTCGGCGCTGGCCCGGGCGACCTTGGTGAAGCGCGGGTCGTCAGGATGTTCGACAAACTCGTGGAACAGGGTTTCGGCCGTCGCGATGTTCTCATCGTCCAGGACCCAGATTTCCCAGTCTCCTTGCAGACTCTGGTCCACCTGGCATTCGATGCCCTCCCCGTAGAGGAAATCGCCGAACCGTTTCCCTTGCGCCTCATCTGGCAGACGGCCGATTGGTCTCATAGTTCCTTTCCGCAGTGCGGGCACTTCCGCGTTTTCTTTTGCTCGATCTCTTCCATGAAGCCCGCGCCGAGGATGGCGCACGGCAGAGCGAACATCCCGATCCCGAGCATCGCGGTGATCGCACCCGTGATTTTGCCGATGGGGGTAACGGGATACATGTCGCCGTAGCCGACGGTAGTCAAGGTCACCGAGGCCCACCACATGGCCGCCGGAATGCTCGAGAACATCTTCGGCTGGGCTTCTTTCTCGGCATAGTACATCACCGACGCCGCGACGACCAGCAGAATCAGCAGGATGAACACGCCGCTGGCGAGTTGCTCGGCCCGGGAGCGGAGTACCCGCATCAGCATCTGGAGCGATTCTGAATAGCGTCCGAGCTTCGCGATCCGCAGCACGCGCATGATGCGGACCAGACGGAACATACGCATCGCGCGCAGGTCCGCGTGGATAAAGGGCAGGTAGAAGGGTAGCACGGCCGAGAGGTCCACGAGGGCCAGCGGCGTCAAGGCAAAGCGAAGCCGGCCGCGAAGGGGGCGGCTGTACGGCGGCTCCTCCACGCACGACCAGACCCGCAACACGTATTCCACCGAGAAGACCGCCACGGAGAAGTACTCGAACCAGAGGAAGAACCTCGGCGACAACTCGTGGATCTTCTGCACCGAGTCCAGAACCATTGCCAGGATGTTCAGCAGGATCAGCGTGACGATGAAGACGTTGAATGCTATGCTGAGCCCGCTGGCGGACTTCGTGGAGTTCAAGAACTGATAGGTTCGCTGCCGGAAGCTCGAATGCGAGCCCGAGGCGCTGGCTGTTATTTCCATGACTGTGCCCTGCTATTGTGCCTTACGAAACTCCAGCCACAGGCCGTAATTGATGGCCTCCGCGTTGCGCAACCGCGGCCGGTGGATGTGGAAACCTTCGATGCGCAAGGATTTCATGATCTCGCGAAGCTGCTGTTCGGTCTTGTCCGGATCGTATTTCGGGCCTTCCCCGTGGCCCTCCCGCACGTTTTTGGCGACCTCCGGCGGCATTCTCTCCGGGAGCCCGCGCCCGAGGTAGGCCACGCCGCCCGGCTTGAGGACGCGCTGAATCTCGGCGATGCCTTTGGCCAAGTCCGGCCAGAACTGCAACGATCCGCGCGAGACGATCACCTCGGCGAAGCCGTCGCGGAAAGGCAGGGCGCAGGCGTCCGCCTGAATCGCGCTGACCCGACCGCCCAGGTCCGCCGCCCGTGCTTTATCGAAGAAATATGGGAAGAAGTGCGGGTTGATGTCGGCGTTGATCCAGTGCAGCTTCGTCCGTTTGGCCAGTTCGATGATCAAGGTCCCAGGCCCGCTGCCGAGGTCGATGCCCACACCTCCTTTGTCGGCCAGATTGAGCTTTTCGACGATCTCCTCGGCCAGCGGGGCGTACACCGGCGCCAGCGATCCCTCGGCGGCCCGGATCATCCGCTCGGCATCGGCCCGGCGCGGCGGATCGGCCGGCTGTCCTGCCAGCGCGGAGGCGGCCACCACCACCGCGCCAATCCATCGTAGAGACACACTCGGACACATCGCATTCTCCTGCCCACGAAACGGGCCATCGTCGGGTAGACCTCGTACCCAGCCGCAAGGTATGCGGCCGGCCAGCGCACCGTTTCGTCATGATAGGTCAGGCAGTCTGGTTCCGCAATACACGCCCGGGGCATTGTGCGCGATCGTCATGTGAGCGATACTTGCCGGCATCTGCGTTCTCCTGGTTGGATACGTCAATGGCCCGCGACGGAACGGTCTTCCGGGCGGGCATGCCCATCCTCTCTTATCGGATTCTCGGCCTGCAACTCTGTACCTTGGCGGTTGGCCCCGCGCGACGGGTCAAAGGCCTTTCCTGCGTGTACGGCGGCAACTTCCCTATTCTGCGGGCGGGCCGCATCCGACAGAATCGTGGCTGCCATCGTTGCGAAGGGGAAAGGACGGATGCTATGAGTATGCAGCCATACCGGGTCGGGATCTTGGGATCGTATGGAGGCCTGAATCTGGGGGATGAGGCCATCTTGGAGAGTATGGTGAGGCAGCTTCGTGCGTCCGTCCCCGCGGAGATTACGGTTTTCACGCGGGATGTGGACAACACGCTGCGCCGGCACGATGTCGATCACGCCGTTCTCATCCGCGGGATGACCCGGGAAGAGGCGCGGGCCGAAGTCGAGAAGCTCGATCTGCTGATCCTCGGCGGCGGAGGAATCCTGTACGACCGGGACACGGAGCTGTACCTGCGCGAGGTCGCCTTCGCCCATGAGGCCCAGGTGCCGGTGGTGGTCTATGCGATCGGCGCCGGGCCCTTGAACGATCCCAACAATGGCAAACTGATCGCCAAGCACCTCAACCGGGCGGCGGCGATCACCGTCCGGGACCGCCAGGCCATGAGACTGCTGGAAGAGGCGGGAGTCCACCGGGAGATCGTCCTGACAGCCGATCCGGCCCTCTTGCTGGAGCCGGACCCGATCGCGGCGGATGCGCTCAAGCGCGAGGGGCTCGATACCCAGCACCGTCTGATCGGCTTTTCCGTTCGCGAGCCCGGCCCGGCGGCGCCGGACGTTGACGTGGAGCACTATCATGCTCTCCTGGCCAACACGGCCGACTTCATGGTCGCGCGGCTCGACGCCAACGTGGTTTTCGTTCCGTTGGAGCTGAAAAAGCAGGATGTGCAGCAGAGCCGTGCGGTGGTGGCCCGGATGCAGTACGCGCAGAGGGCGGCCGTGCTCAAAGGCGAGTATACGTCGCCGCAGATGCTGGCGTTGATGGGCCAATTTCAGTTCTGCGTGGGCATGCGCCTGCACTTTCTGATCTTCGCCGCCCTCCAGGGCATCCCTTTCGTGGCGCTGCCCTATGCGTCCAAAGTGGAGGGCTTTCTGCAGGACCTGGACATGCCGATGCCGCCGCTGAAGGATGTGACCACGGGCGGCCTGATCGCGTACGTCGATCGCGCCTGGGACATCCAAGGCGAGCTGCGCCGCAAAATCAAGGAACGGCTGGGGCAACTTCAGGAGCGGGCCCGGGAGACGAATCGCATCGTCGTCCGGGTACTGGCCGAGACGCGTGCGGCGGCCGGTGTCGCTCCCGCGGGAGCATAATCCGATGCCGCCCCTGCCGAGACCCAACGAGCGGGACCTCGTCACGCTGCCGCCCCGGCCGGCGATCTTCGGGGGCCGGGCGGACGTGCTGGTCGTGGGCGGCGGACCGGCCGGCCTCGGTGCGGCCTATGGCGCCGCCACCGCCGGCGCACGCGTAATTCTGGCCGAGCGGTACGGATTTCTGGGTGGCAATGCGACGGCGGCCCTGGTCATGCCGCGAGAGGGGCCGGGAGGAAGACGGCTTGGTTCAACCGATGACGTTGATTCTCCTGGCGCTCATCCCGGGCCGATCAGGGGCGGGGCTTTGCCCAGAGCATCCTCCACGTAGAGGCGTTTGACCCAGAGGATGAGCAGGGCGGTCATGGGTGTGGCGATGAGGATGCCGAGGAATCCGAAGAGGGAGCCGAAGGCAACAAGGGCCAGCACCACGAGGGCGGGAGGTACCTCGACGGTGACCTTCTGGATCAGGGGGACCAGCACGTTGGCCTCGATCTCCTGTACGATCAGGTAGACCAGGGCGGCATAGAGAGCTTGGACCCAACCTCCGGTCATGGCAATGAGGATGCCCGGCACGGCCGCGACGACCGGGCCGAAGATGGGAATGAATTCCAGCATCCCCGAGATGACTCCGAGCACGAGCGCCAGGGGAATCCCGATCAGCCGCAGGCCGAAGGTAATCATGACGCCGACGAACACCATCACGAGCACCTGCCCGATGAGCCAATAACCCAGGACGCGTCCCGACTCATCGAGCACCTCGCTGACCCGCAGGGATTTGCTCTTGGGGATTAGCAGGAGAATCCCGCGCGTGTACATCTGCGGGTTCACGGCGAAGTAAACGGCGGTGACGAGGACCAGCAACAGGTCCGTCAGGATGCCATAGATGGTCGAAGCGATCCCCGTGACCCCGAAGAGGAGGTTGACGGCGGGACTGCCGGAACCGGGCTCCGGCGGCTGTAGATAGCTGAGGAGGTATTGGCCCACGGAGTATCGGTTGATCGTCTCCCGGATACGCTCGATGGACGTCGGCAGAGTTTTCAAGAGTTGGCTGAACTGCTCGTTGACCGCGGGCCCGGCAAACCAGAAGAAGACCGCGACCAATCCGACGGAAACGGTGGCGACGAGCAGCAGCGCCCCTCCTACGGGAATCCGCGTGTATCGCTTCACCAGGGTTGCCTCGCCGCGAAACAGCACGGCCAGGAGAATCCCGATGAAGCCGAGCAGCAAGGCGACCCGGATCCGCCACACCAGCAGAGCCAGGGCCACAATCGCCACCACTACCAGCGTTCGACGGGCCACCCGGACGAGCGATTCATGAACGGCATCATTCGCGTCGTTGGTAGGCATAGTACTCCCGCCACGAGTGGGTCGGCTGGAGGTAATCCGTAGGGATGAGCCCGAGGGCGCAAAGCAGGATGCCGATCACGATCAGGTTCAAGTATCCCGGCGCCGCAGGATATCCGCCCACCTCGTAGCCATAGCCCAGGAGCCACAGGCCGATCGCAATGGTGATGGCACGCAGGAAACGGGCGCGGATAGCGATCAGCGAGACGACCAGCGTGGCCATCACCCTTTGGGTGAGGGAAGGCCGTGCGTTTCGGCCGGCGGACGGCCGGTCCTTTCCTGGGGTCCTGGAGGCCATAGACGATCCCTTGGAGTCTGGTATTGCATACCTCAGAGACACGAACCGTCTTCTCTGCTCAATCAGGTTTTCCCACCTTTGGTGGTCCGCTGTTTGCCTACCCGTCATCGGCCCGTGCGAAATCAGTCTTTTACTGACGAGCCGGGGTTCTACTTCTCGATAGGTTGGAGCGTAGAAGCCCCGTAAGAGCGCGGAAGCATCGGATTGACAAGGGTTGTTAGACGCGACGCATCGCGGGGCAGCCCAACGCTTCACGCATGAACGCAACAAGTTCCCCAACGCGATGTATCGTCTTGGGGGTCACAATGAATTGGGAGGATCACGCAGATGGGTACAACAAGACTCTTTATCAGAAGCGTTCTGACGCTGGGTCTGGTGGCGGTGGTGTCAGGCTACGGCTTGGCGGCCGAACGCAGCAGTGCCGCTCCCGATAAGTCGGTGCTCACAAGGGCTTCCCGCGTCATGAAAGCACGGGTGGTCAGTACTCAGGGCGAAACCCTGGGCGAGGTTCATGACCTCGTGCTGACCCCGGACCTCAATGGCATCTCGTACGTCGCCGTGTCCAGGGGCGGCTTTCTCGGGATCGGCAATACGCTGCACGCGGTTCCCTGGTCGGTGGTGAGCCCGGGTCTCAACGGGACACTCGTGGCGCCGATCACCCTGGAGCAGTTCAAGCAAAGCCGTGGGTTCAATCCCTCCAGTTGGCCGGGCAGCGCGGAGAGCCTCTGGCCGGCTGCGAGCATGGACCGGGGGGAGGCGCCGACGTACAGCACGCGGGCGGCGGCCTACAGCGGGGACGTTCAGCAGCGCAGGTTCACCCGCCTCATAAGATCTAACGTGAAGGGGGCCGACGGAAAGAAGATCGGCGACATTCACGATCTGGTCATCGCGACGGACACCGGCCGGATTGCGTACACCATCGTATCTTACAGCATGGGGCTCCGCGAGAGATATGCCGCGGTGCCCCAGAACGCGATCACGCTGGAGCCGGCCAAGCATGTGGCCATGGTCGATGTCAACAAGCAAACGTTGCAGGCGAAATCGTTTACGTCAAAGCACTGGCCGGACCTGGCGAGTCCTTCCTACTCTCAGGAGTTGGCCCGGGCCTACGGCGTGGAGCCGAGTGGAACGGCGCTCGGATACGTGCCCCCGGAAGGGGCCGTAGCCGCCGCGCCGAAAACCACGCCCACGCCCTCCGCTCCACCCGCCACGCCTCCGGCGCCGTCCGCGACCCTGGCGGAGCCCACGCCGAATGAGCTGACGGGCACGTTCAACCCCGCGACCATCACCACGATCGATGGGACCGTGACCGATGTGGGCAAATTCAAGGCCACCGCGACCGGCCCGGACATGCTCTGGCTGAGGGTCCGCACCACCGACGGCCGGATGGTCCTGGTAAACCTGGGACCCCGCAGTTACATCAGCACGCAGGACTTCTACCTTGTCCGGGGCGATCGGATTCATCTGACCGGTTCCGAGGTCGCCGCCACTGCGGCGGGCAAACGCGTCTTTCTGCCGACGCAGGTCACGTACAACAACCAGGTGCTGCGGCTGCGCAGTGAGACCGGCACGCCGCTGTGGGAGGGACAGACGACGGGTCTGGAGACACCGCCGCAGTCCCGAGCTGACACCTCCGGGACAGCGGCTCTTGGATACGTGCCCGCCGAAGAGCCGGGTGCGGCGGGCCGGTCCATGACCTCGTTTGCCCCGGCGGGTCTGATAGCCTTGGACAGCTCTGATCTGTCGAAGTCGCGGACCCTGGACGGCACCGTGACAGAGGTCGGCAAATCGCAGGCGCCGGGCGGCGAGGAAGTGGTGTGGTTCCGCGTGAAGACCACCGACGGCGAGATCGTTAATGTCCAGGTGGGGCCGCGGGACTACGTCAGCAAGCAGGGCTTCTTCATTGTCAAGGGAGACCGGATTCACCTGACCGGCTGGGATGCTCGTGCCACAGGCGCGCCGGGTGCAGCGTCCGTGTTCGTCGTGGCCGACATCTCCCAGGTCGGTCACGCTTTCCATCTTCGCAATCGCAACGGCGTGCCGCTGTGGACGTCCCAGCCAGGCATTGGCGGGCAGACTTCCACCACGGAGACGCCGTCTTCGCAGATGGCAACGCCCGGCACGGCGCGGACGAGATCCGGGATCGCCGGCGAGCCCAACGAGCCGAATAAGCCTTAAGGGCAACGGCACGACCGAACGTCGCTTTCACGTGTGGGCTTCCTTCCCCACCTGAAGACGGACGACTTGGTATCCCGGCTCCTATGCCGGTAACGCAGGGTAGCCTGTAGCCTCGGACCGAATGTTCGGGGCTACAGGCACAATTCTTGGCTTGTGATTCTGGGCGTGTTCTCCGCTTCCTCAACTCGCTCGTGCCACCGGGGCCCGCCCGTGTTTCTCCCGGCAGATGTACTCATCCCGGCATCGGGCGCTGCAAAAATGAACTCTCCTGCCGTGGCGAGCAATCGTCAGGTGGCTCTCCGCCGTATCGACCACCGCCCCGCAGACGGGATCCACCGCCTGGTCCCAGCGCGACGGGCAGGCGGACCGATGCTTCTTTACCAGCCCCGAATCGCTCAACAGCGTTCTGACTTCCCGCGACGTCTTGGCCTTGAGGCAGTCCTCGGCGAGTTGCTCACACGCGGCGACGTCCAGGCCGGCCGCCGATTCCTCGACCTGAGGCAGAAATCGAATATCCACACTCAGGTCTTTGAAGCCCAGTCCGATCAGCAGGGGCAGCAACTGCGGGTCGGACGCGACCTCGCCGCAGATGCTCAACGGCTTGCCCGCCAACGCGGCGGCCTCGACCAAATGCCTGAGCATGCGCAGCGCCGCCGGGTCCAGCGTCCGGTAGCTCTGACTGTTGTGGGCGTCGTCCCGCCCGACGGCGAAGAAGTATTGCAGCAGGTCATTGGTTCCGACGCTGGCAAAGTCCACCACCTCGAGCAGCTCGCGGCAGTTCCACGCCGCCGAGGGGACCTCGATCATAATGCCCTGTTGAAACCGATCCTGATGCACCTGGCGCCGGGCGCGCAGGCTGCGCACCGCTTCGGCCAGCAGCCTCTCGATGAAGAGCAGGTCGTCGCGGCTGCCGATCATCGGGTACATGATCCGCAGCCCCGAACTGTCCGCCGCCGCCCGGAGAATGGCCCGCATCTGCGTGATGAAGATCTCCGGGTGCTCGCGGTAGACCCGATTGGCCCGCACGCCCAAGGACGGGTTCTCCTGCGGCCCAAGTGGGAAATAGGACAGCGTCTTATCGCCTCCGATATCGGCGGTTCGGACGGTTACGATCTGGTCCGGCCGGCACGTCTCGAACAGCGACCGGTACGTCAGGTACTGCTGCTGCTCGTTCGGGAAGTCGTCGATCTGCTCCATGAACAGGACCTCGGTCCGGTACAGGCCGACGCCCGCGATGCGATCGACCAACTCCGGCGTTACCTGCGCCGGATCGGCCACATTGATCCACAACCGCACGGGCAGGCCGTCCTGGTCCAACGCGGGAGCCGCCGGCCGGCGCTCGATGATCTCGATAATCAGCTCTCGCTCAGGCGCTACGACCAGGCTGCCGTCCGTGGCACTGATGAGAACCAGCTCATCGGTGGCCGTCTGCAGCGCTCGCAGATCGTCGATCCTCAAAACCGGAAACCCGAGCGACTTGGCCAGGATCGACCCGTGCGACAGGCCCGTTCCCCTCTCCACCACAAACCCCACGACGCGGCTGTTTCTCGCTTCCAGCACGACCGACGGCAGCAGTTCCTTCACCGCCAGCACCATCGCCTCGCCTTCGCCCAAGGTCTCGAACGCCTCATGGTGCCGCCGCTGCACCCGCCGGCTCAGGCGGGCGATGATATCCCGGATATCGCTGGCCCGCTCCACCATGATAGTGTTCTTCGATCTCTCGAACACGGAAATCACGCGGCGCAGGACCGTCTCAATGGCCGTCTCCGCCGGCAGGGCGTTCTCCCGAATCTCCCGGCAAACGTCCTGATGAAACTTGTGGTCCTGGATAAGATAGAGGTGGGTCCGCACGATCTGTGCCTGTATGTCCGCCGACTCCTCCTCCAACTCCGCAATGAGATGACTCAATTCCTCCGCCAGCCCGTCGATATGCTTCTCGAACCGATCCAACTCCTGCTCGATGCTGCTGGCCCGCCGCTGATCGGGTCCGAGCACCGTGAAATCGCTTTCCAGAAATGCCAAGCGTCCCGTTGCGGCCCCCGGCGCGAGCATCTCCCCCGTGAATCGGCGCCCGTCTGTGCTGGTCTCATCATCCATGCGGCTCATCCCATAAACAATGTTGTGGCGACGAGGCCGCCGGCAGTTGCGACGGCGACCCCGCGCCACATAACCACCCACGTTCTGAGGCTCCCAAGCACCTTCGCGGCGCTTGAGGGCCCGGCCCGCAGAGACTCCGCACGCCATTTGTCCGACCATCGTGCAGCCGGATTGGCGGGCCTCACCATCCGGCAGATCGAATTTCCAGCCGCGCTGCGGCCGGCCTTCCGCCACCCTTCATTCTCACCTACCTGATCGGCGGTAGCGGATGAGGACCACCAAACGCCTTCAATCGTCTGGCAGCACGAAGCCGGCCCGAACCAACGAAAAGAGCCGGATAACTCAATTCCTTACTCCACGCTCCGGCTCTTATCGGTTGCTCGATCTGACCTCTGCGTTTACTACGGCTATATCCTGAGCATTGCCCCTAAGGGTTTTCCCTAATTCACCCCCATCAAAACTCCTCAGTCACGCGGTAGAATGCGTCGATCGGTTGCGTTGTGCGTCCAGTCCCGTAGTCCCGTAGGGTGGGCTGGATTCCTCAGGGATAAACCGGACGACAAATGGTGGGCACAGCCCACCCTACGGAGGCTCTGCCAATAAGCGGGCCCCAGCGGAAGGTGCGTCGCTCGGTTGCGCACCCGTCGGACGGCCGGGCGTGTACGCCGTCCGCTGAATCAGCGCAGCCGGCTCGGTGCACCGGAGACCCATAAAATCTGCGTTCTTCTTGCCCGCTCGCCTTTTCGCGGCAAAATGCGCCTTGCAAATTGCGGATTTGGAGCTATCATTTTACGGTGTATCCCTACGCGGGGTGGGGAGGTACGTAGGGGGTTGTTTACCCGAATGATTCCATGACATGGAAGGAAATGGGAAATGGCGAATGTAGAGCGAAGTATTGTCGGCGATTTGATCAACTTCCGGGGGATGCTGTACGCCCCGCAGACGGAGAGCGGCGTGCTCTATCTGTTTGGCAAGGTCGCGGAAGACCTGAACATGTACATCGAAGAGCTGCGGCCGGAGGCCCCGGATGCCATCGCCCGGCGCTTCACGGGCAAAGGCTGGGAGCGGCTCCGCGTCGAGTTCGAGCAGCGGTCGAGCGATTTCAAGCAGAGCGGCCGCGACGCCGAAGGCTGTGATCTGATCGTCTGTTGGCAGCACGACTGGCCGACTTGCCCGCTGGAAGTGATCGAGCTGCGGGACCGGATTCGGGAGCTGGATAACTACCCTGTTCGCCGGCCGGACATGGCTGCCGACGGCGAGGATGGCGAGGCCCTGGACGAATGGTTCGCCGAGCATGGTGTGCAGGACCGGGTGCGCGGGCTGTTCCACCTGATGGCGGAGCACGTCAAATCCGTCGACGACACGTGCTTCTACAAGGTGAACAAGACGGCGATCAGCTTCTACAGCCCGGAGCGCACGTTCCTCTATGTGCACCCGCGGCAGAACTCGCTGCAGATGGCAGTCTTCACGGGTGGCGAGTCGCTGGCAGGCGTGGAGCAGACGGAGAACCGCAACTCCGGCCAGAAGTGGGGCTCGGTTTCCGTCGCCGACGAGGACCAGTTGCAGGAAGCCTTGCAGTCGATCGAGGAAGCCCACAAGAGGATCAACGCCGCGATCAAGCGCAACGAGCGCACCGGCTGGCACGCCCAGCTCGAGGAATCGACCGAAGAGGTCGAGTCCCTCACGGACTAGCGCCGCACAAGCCGGACGAAGCTCATCGCGGGTTTCTTCGCTGACCACGGGTACATAGCAGTCGGGCGGCTGGACATGCAGTGCGATCTCCGCCGCTGTTGACGCCGCCCCTCGCTGCCGCGCGGAGGGTCTACATCTATCCAACCCAGCACACATTGCTTAGGGCAGCCTTTGGTTGCAGCGCAAACCACATTAGCCGCCTGTGCCGGGACTTCAACAGGGGATTGCATTCCCGGCGGGAGAATGGATAATCAGTGTCTATGAAACGCTGATGGGAGGTTCTCATGGCTGAAGACCCGATCATCGACGAGATTCGACGCCATCGCCAGGAGATCGCGGAGCAGTTCGGCTAGGATCTGCGGGCCATCATTGCCGATGCTCGCCGGCGCCAGAAGACCCAGGGCAAGAAGGTCGTTTCCCTGGCTCGCAGTCGCAGGAAGCGAACGTTCTGACCGGCTCCCGCCTTTCACAGAAACGGGGCTCACTGCGTCTTGTGTCGGCGGAGCCGCCAGCCGGTGCAGGCCCAGCCGGGCCGCACCGGGAACTGCGATAACGGGCTCGCGAGATGCTTTCTTTCTTCTCGCGGATTCGTTGTAGCACCTGTACGCCAATGACGTATAATACAGGTATGAGTTCGCAGCTACTCAAGGACCTCAGCAAGAGCATCAAGGAAGCGGGTCGAATCCGAAGAGGGGAGACGAAGCCTTCTCGGATCTTCAAGTACGACGCCGTCGACATACGCAAGCTCCGAGAGTCCGTCGATGTCTCCCAAGCGCAGTTCGCGCGGATGATCGGGGTCAGCAAGGGCACGATCCAAAATTGGGAACAAGGCCGTAGACATCCGAGAGGCCCGGCCAAGGCCCTGCTCCGGGTCTTCGAGAAGGACCCCAAAGCGGTCGTCCGTGCCCTGGGCTGATCGGGCGGTTGATGAACTCCCCCGGTGGATAGAACGCATGGTTTACTGAGGACGGTCACCCCTTCCTACGGTCCATAATAGGTGGCTGTCCCCGGGGGCCGTCTGATGCCTTTGCGTAGCTGTAGGAATACGGGGCCAGAGCCGGGGGTCCACCCCAAGCAGCCGTTGACCTGGGGCCATTCGCATAGTACCATTCTGCCAACAGGAAGATGGTTGGATGGAAGGGGACAACATGGCGAACCGGGAACACTTGGCGATACTCGCAAAGGGGGTGGATGTTTGGAGGAGGTGGAGGGAGCAGAATCCGGACATTATGCCAGACATCAGTCGAACGAACCTCAGCCAAGCCAACCTCATCGACGTGAACCTCAGCCGCGCCAACCTCGTCAACGTGAACCTCAGTGAGGCGCGTATCCACAAGGCGAACCTCAAGGGGTCGCTCCTCATGGACGCGAACTTCACTCTCGCGGACTTGCGCGGGGCAGATCTCCGCGATGCGCATCTCCAAGGCGCGTGCTTCGCCTGGGCGAATCTCCGCGAGGCGGACTTCCGCAAGACGGATCTTTGCGACATGAGCCTCTGCACAGCGGACCTCACCCGGGCGAACCTCCATGGGGTGACAGTCTGTAGGGCGAATCTTACTGGGGCGAACCTCAGTGGGGCAAACCTCCAACATGTTGATGCTCGATTCAGTCAACTTTGCAGATGCAACCTCTCGGGCGCTAAGCTGACCGGAGCAAAGCTCTACGCCACGGCGAGAGACGACTGGGTCATCAACGATGTTGAGTGCAGATACGTGTTCTGGGATGCCAAGGGCGAGATTCGTTCCCCCAAAGACAGGGACCTTGCCCCCGCCGAATTTGAGCAAATCTATAAAGCCCTGCCAACCATTGAGTACGTTTTCCAAAACGGCATGACGCCGATGGACCTGCTTATCATGGACCGTGTGGTACAGGCCATCCGGCAACAGAGCCCCGGATATGATATCAAGATCGACTCGATAAGTGCGCGGGGGCTGGCCCCGTCGATCAAGTTCACGGTGCAGCAAGAGGAATACAAAGACCCAGCCTTGGCCGAAGTAACCAGGGTGTATGAAGCAAAGGTTCATGAACTCGCAGGCCGTCTGGATGAGGCGAGGTGCTTCATCCAGCGATTGATCGACCGCCCCGGCTCGGTAAGCATCGTGAACGCAACCGGGCAGTACCTTGCTATCGGTGGCTCGACCATCAATATCGACCAGCACGTCGAGTACATCACCAACCTGCGGGATGCTGTTGCCGCGCTACCAGAGGACGGCCCGACGTTCGCCAAGACCACCAAGAAGACAGCCTTGGACATCATCGGCAGTGCCTTGAAGGACGTTGCCAAGGGACAGGTGAAAGAGGCCGCCAAGCAGATTTACGAGTTGGGCAAGGACCTGGGACCGGTGATCGTCAGTACGGCGGCGTATGGGTTCTTCAAGAGTTGCCTGGGGCTATGATACAGGTTCTGGGCAGGAGATCGGCGAAATGACACATGAGGAAATCGAGGCAGCCCGACGGGAACTACAGCATATTCTTGAGCAACACGCGGCCAAGATACTGAAGGATGTTGACGCGACGAAGGCTCTTCGCGAATTGGCTAAGAAGGTCGGGGCAAGTACGCAAAGGGTCTTCTTCAACAACACCGCTAGCGGCACGAAACCCGTCTGCAATGATGCCGAAATTCCCGAACTTGCCTACAATATCCACCTCGCTCTGCAAACCGCCTCCATGATCGACGCCTGCCGGACAGCGGCGAAGAATGTCGGCCTCGCCGAGAACGCGCAGGCAGCGGCCTCCAGGGCTCAGCAGGTGGCGTTTTGGAGCATGTTGGCAGCTTGGGCGGCGGTAGTGGTCAACATCACCGTGGCGTACATCATGGCTGCTACGCGGTAGACCGGCAAATCACCAAGGGGATGATAGGCGTGGCGCGCAGAAGAAAAGCGCGTTCAGTGTGTTGGTCTCAAAAGGGATGCCCGTCTTGCAGGTCAAGGCAATGGAGACGAAGGGAATCGAACCCTCATCCCGGCGATGCGACCGCCGTGTGCTCCCGTTACACTACGTCCCCGGGACCGAAATCAGCCGCTATTATATCGACTGCCGGTCAAAAATCAAGCAATGTTTCACTGCTCCTTGGCAAAATCACCGACCGCGGCCAAAAGACTACCTCGCGCCGAGACGCGGAGGCGCAGAGAAGAACAGGACAACACCGGTCCTTCCTACCCAGCGTCCCTGCGTCTCTGCGAGATACATATTCCTTTGGTTTTCAACGACTTACGTTGCATACCACCAGAGATCTTTACGAGTCCGTCAGAATCCCCATTTCTCGAAGCTGACGATGCGATCCAGGGCCTCGCGCCGGTGCTCCTTGAACGCGTCGGCCGGATAGCCGAGAGCCATGAGTTCGACAATCGTTACGTCAGCCGGGATGCCGATCACGGCCTTGACCTTGTCGGCGTAAAACGAGCCGATCCAGCAGGTGGTCAATCCCAACTCTGTGGCCTGCAGGGCGATATGTTCAAGGGCGATGGCGATGTCGATCGGCCCGACCGCCTGGCCGCAACGCATTACGTGGTCGCTGACCGAGCAGGCGATGATGATCGCTCCGGCCTCTTCGAGAAACGTCTGATTGTTCGCCGCCGCCGCCACCTTCTTCTTGGTCTGCTTGTCCGTCACGACGACGAACCGCCAGTCCTGGAGATTCTTGGCGGAAGGGGCCTGCCGGGCGGCCTCCAGCACGGCAGCTAACTTGTTTTGCTCCAACGGTTTATCCTGATAATGCCGGCAGGAGTACCGGTTGCGAATAGCGTCGGACACGTTCACGATCTAACCCCCTCGAAAGCTCACGACCAAAAGATCTTCTCACGTTCGCGATGGTGCGAATATAAGGACCGGGCCGTCTTGACGCAAGCGCGAAAAGCCGATATTCTGGCGCTGCCGGTCGGGCGGTTAGCTCAGTTGGCCAGAGCGCCTGCCTTACACGCAGGATGTCGGAGGTTCAAATCCTCCACCGCCCACTGCTTTAACCCCCTGATTATGAAGCACTTACGCATACCGCCACCTTCCCGTCATTCCTCGGAATCGCCCGAAAAGGTCAGTTTAAGGTCAGTCGCGCCGCCGACAAGCAGCTTCTCGCCAAGCTCTTGGGCCATGCGCCGGTGATCTTCGGTCACGGTGCTGTAGAACCGGGCCGTCGTGGTGATGCTGCTATGGCCGGCCAAGTCCTTGACCACGTTCATCGGCAAGCCGTTCGCCCAATTCTGGATGCAGGACTTGCGCAGGTCGTGCAGGGTGACGGTCAGACCTTTACTGTCGATCCCGGCCCGCTTCGCCCGGTGCTGGTAGTCGCGCAGGGTGTTGTTGACCCAATACCTGTTGAGCCAGTCCTTTCCCTGCTCGCGGCACTTGCGCCACTTCGCTTGGATCTCCCCGCAGCGCCGCTTGTCCAGCAGCACGAACGGGACGCCCTCTTCTGCTTCCATCTGAAGCTCCAGCAGCAGGCTCACGGTGGATTTCGGCAGGGGGATAGTCCGAGCCTCACAGTCTTTAATCAGGAAGGGGGGGTACTCGTCGGTCGCCGGTCGGTTGACGATCTTGATTTCGCCGGTGCCAAAGTCGATGTGGCCCCAGCACAGACTGATTGCCTCGTTCCGCCGCAGGCCCGCCGTGTAGCACAGGGCGTACAGGACCTTCTCCCGCAGCGTCGGGGTCACGGCCAGGACCTTGTGAAAGTCCTCCGGCTTGACGTAGTACCATTCCGTCTCCGGGCACTTCGGGGCCTTGCTATCCTTGAAGGGATTGCTGGGGAGAACGCCTTCCGTCGCCGCTTGCCCGAAGAGGCAGTTGCACTCTCTCAGGACGCGGTGTTTCGTCCAGGGGGTCAGGGGCTCGGCCCGGCTTTCGTTTCGCGGCCTCAAGCTGCTCAGGAAGTCGCGGGCCTCGTTCTGGTCGATGCTGCGCATCAGCCGGTCAGGCCCGAAGAAACCGTACAGACGGTCGAACGTCTCCCGATAGGCCCCGGACGTGGCCGGTCTGATTCCGCCAAAGCCGATCCGGTATTGCAGCCAGCGCTCGGCGTAGCCCTTGACGGTCTCCTGCGAAGGGTCCCGCTTGCCGCCGCCGTCCAACTCCCCGTCTTTCGTTTTCTGGAAGCTCTCAGCGTCCACCTTGCGGTCAAACGTCTTGGAGTAGCGCTTCTGCTTGCCGGTCGTGGGGTCATAGCGCCCGAACCACCGAACGCGCCATTGGATCTCTTTCCCGTTCCGGCACTTGTACAATCCTACTTTTGTGGTCATGGCTCATACTCCAAAGTTGGGCCGGCCCGCACTGTACCGGCCCCGATTTCATCGGCCTGCTTTGTTCCACGCCTCGGCGACGGCCTGCCGCGATAACGCCATCGGCTCCGGAAAAAACTCGATGCCGCACCGGCACTTGACGATGTAGATGCTGCGCTCCACTTGCTCCAGCTTGGGCGTCCGTCCGCAGCGGCAGGGCGAGAGCTTCAAGCCGCCGTTGGGTTTTGCTTGTTTCTTTTTCATGGTAAGGTCTCCAGCCTTGTCGTCCTTCAAAGGGCCGACCCGATGATGCGACCGGCCCCTATCATCGGCCCCGCGTCACTTTCCTGACCGCCAGGCGAGTTCCTGAAAAGCGCCTCGCGCCATTTCCGTCATGTTGCCGTCTTCATCTTTCTCGATAGACTCCTTGACGAGGTCCTCATCGCTCATTGGTTTCAGCCAAGCTTGGTCACGCGTTTCACATAAAGCGAGTTCTTGACTGCTCAGCAGGTGTAGCGATTCTCGTTTAGTGAGTTCCTCAAAAGCGAGAAGCCCCGCCAGGGTCACGTCTTGGTCCGGACCTTTGTCAATCACGGTCTCTTTGATGTCCTCGTCGCTCAACAAGTGCAACTGGTCTCGGTCATGGAGTTCCCGGAAGGCGATTTCCGCCGCCTTGGACAAAAAGCCGTTCGTGTCTCTATCGACCGCAATCGCGGCGAGTTGTGTGCTGTCCAGGTGCTCTATGCCAATTTTCTTTTTGGTTGCCATAATTCTGTTCTCCTACTGTCAGGTTTCGGTTAGGGCCGGCCGGCGTCCGTGCCAACCGGCCCCGATGTACTCCACGTCCTACAGGTTCTCACGCCAGATCATCAGGTCTTGGACGACGCCGACCATCACGGTGTCCTGCGCGTCCAGATCCGCCGGCAGGTTCTCGCTGGCGGTGACGATATCCCGCTCAAAGCCTTCTGCGGCGTCCTCCACCAGTTCATGCAGCGGGTGATCACCGTTGATGAAGATGCTGTACGCGACCACGGCGAGCTTGGCCTTGAGAGGAAGGTGCTCGAACCACTGCTTGACCCTCTGTTCGGCAATACCGCTCGCCGACGGCTCATCGTCGGTTTCCTCGGCGGCCGGTCCGCCCTCCAACTCCCGGTATCTCTCCAGCAAAGCCACCTGGTGCTCCGGGTCCAGGAGTAAGATTGCCGCGCGCAGTTGGGCGTCGCGAACCGGCGCACGATCCAGGATTACGGCGACTTGGGCCTGAAGGTCTGTCCGCTTCTTCACGTCCCGGACGGCATCGCGGGCGTCCAACATGATGTTTCCGAGCCGCTCTACCTCCGACGACCCCTCGGCGGGCTTTTGCAGTTGCTCCAGCCGCTGGTTAACGTCCAGGGGAATCCCCGCCTCACGCAGGACTTTCCCGACGACCACCCCGATCCGGTGGGCCGCGCAGGTGGCACACCTACAGGCGGGGGGGTGCCCCGCCTCGCCCTCCGCGACGGGCGACACCTCGGCGGTCTGGGGCCGGTCGACGATCGGCACTTCCTCCTTCCTCTCCGGCGGTGTGGCGGTGGGGTTTACGACTCGTTCGTCTGTGACTTGCGTTTCCATGATACCTCCTGAAAAAAAGCTGCCCTCCGGGTGGAATGAAACAAGATCCCGTAGGACGTGTTTCGCCGAAGGGCAGTTGCGCACATTGTGGATTGTGTGATCTTGTTTCATTCCGTCGGTCATTATCGACGGCCCGACCCGGCCTGTCAACTACAATCCCGGCCGATTGCACAAAAATCTTTTCGCGCGGTCGCCTACGCGCGCGGGCGTGTAGAAACAAAGTGCTCAAAATGAGCACATTGATTCCGCAGGTCTCCTACGCGCGCGGGCGTGTAGGGTACGAGTATGGTTCA
>Ga0315289_10002999_pt1 | contig 25676 bp, 26 predicted proteins | sample YL17G11_40_MG_FD_203452 | JGI IMG/M metagenome (GOLD analysis project Ga0315289, IMG submission 203452) | Sediment microbial communities from Yellowstone Lake, YNP, Wyoming, USA - YL17G11_40 | ecosystem: Environmental > Aquatic > Freshwater > Lake > Sediment | place: USA: Wyoming | collected...
TCAATCGATCATTCACTCCCGCCCGGTTTCCCCACAGCCTTCATTATCTCCCCCGCAGATATAGCGCCCTCCCGCAGGACTTCAAGCCCACCGGTAAGGTCCACCACCGTGGATTCAAGCCCGCCCCCGCATGTCCCCCCGTCCACGATGAAGTCGGCAAGTCCCATGATCCCATCGGCTACCTCATCGGGCGATGCAGAGGGAGGGTCGCCCGAGAAGTTGGCGCTCGGCACGACCAGGAACCCCGCTTTCTCGATCAGCCTTCGGCAGAAGGGGTTGTCAGGAATCCTGAGACCGAGGCTTTCGCGCCTCTGAAAAGGAAGGTGAACTTCCGACCTCCGCCTGAGCACCAGCGTAAGGGGACCGGGCCAGAACTTCTCCATGAGGGCGGCGGCGTCGGGCTCGTCTGCGAAGGTAAGCTTATCGGCATCGGCGACATTTGATATCTGCACCGGCAGGGGTTTCCCGGCGGGGCGGTTCTTTATCTCGAGCAGGCGCCCGACCGCCCCCTCGTGGGCCGCAAGCGCCGCGAGGCCGTACACCGTGTCAGTTGGTATGATCCCGACGCCGCCTTCAAGAAGTATTTCCGCGGCCCGCTCGACGTCGCCCGAAGAGAAGCCGGCCGGGTCTGTTTTTATATATATCACTGCGCCCATCCCCGGGAAACGGCCCTTGAGGCGAGCCCGGCCTCCACGACCCGCGCGCGCCCGGTGAGGTCCTCGTGATATCTGACCTCTTCCCATTCACCGCCAAAGAGATCCATCGCTTCTTCAACCTGGCCGTCGTCGATCTCAACGAGCAGCAGACCGCCAACCTTGAGGTACGCGGGCGCGTCCCGGATAATACGCCTCACCAGGTCGAGGCCGTCCGGCCCACCCAGTATCGCCCCCGCCGGCTCAAAATCCCTCACCTCGACGGGAAGTCCCTCCCTGGCAAACTCGGGGATGTACGGTGGGTTTGAGACAATGGCGTCGAAAAGGCGGGAAGGCATCCCTGAAAGCGCCTCGTAGAGGTCTCCTGCAAGCACTTCCACTCTGGCCGCGACACCGTGACGTTCCGCGTTCCTCCTGCATAACTCCCCCGCCAGCGGGTCATTGTCAACAGCCACCACGGAGACAAGAGGGCGACTCACCGCTACACCGACGGCGATATTCCCGCACCCTGTCCCGAGGTCGAGGATGTCGGCGCTGCCCGGCGGAAGTCCCTCCAACAGTTTCGATACAATCACCTCGGTCTCGGGACGCGGTATGAAAACGCCGGGGCGGACCTCAAACGCCAGGCCCATGAAACGCGCCTCTCCCGTCAGGTACTGAAGCGGGCAGCCGCCGGCCCGCTTTTTTAGGAGCGCCTTATAGTCATCGGCCTCCCGGGCGGACAGCAGCCTGTCGTAGTGCGTGTATATCTCCAATCGCTCCAATCCGATAAGATACCCGAGCAGTGATTCAGCGTTCAGGCGTGGTGAGCTGACCCCGTGTTTCTCGAGGTAAGAAGCGGCATCCGCCACCGACTCGACCAGGTTCACTGTTCCACTTCCTTGAGCGCCCTTGCCCTCTCGTCCTCCCGCAGGGCCTCCACGAGCCCGCCCAGCTCGCCCTCGAGGATATCGGGCAGCCTGTGGAGCGTGAGGTTTATGCGGTGGTCGGTCACGCGCCCCTGTGGGTAATTGTAGGTGCGTATCTTCTCGCTCCGCTCACCGGTGCCGACCTGAATCCGCCGCGTCTCTGCCTCTTCCTGCTGTTTCTGTCTCCTTGCAGTGTCCAGAAGGCGCGCCTTCAGAATGCGCATGGCCTTCTCCTTGTTCTGCAGCTGGGATTTCTCGTCCTGGCAGGTGGCGACCATTCCCGTCGGCTTGTGCGTTATACGGACCGCCGAATCGGTAGTGTTCACGGACTGGCCGCCGGGTCCCGTGGAGCGGAAGACATCGACCTTCAGGTCCGCCGGCTCGATACTCACCTCGACGTCCTCCGCCTCGGGAAGGATTGCCACCGTCGCGGTCGACGTGTGTATGCGCCCGCTTGACTCCGTGACGGGCACGCGCTGGACGCGGTGCACCCCCGACTCGAACTTCATGCGGGGGAAAACGTCGTTCCCTTTCAGCGAGAATATGATCTCCTTGAAGCCGCCCAGTTCAGACGGGCTGGAAGAGAGCCGCTCCTTCTTCCATCCCTTGTTCTCCGCGTAGCGCGAATACATGCGGTACAGATCCCCCGCGAAGAGGCTCGCCTCCCGGCCCCCGGTCCCGGCCCTGATCTCGACCAGCACATCCTTGTCGGCAAGCTCGTCTTTCGGCATCAGCAGGACCTCGAGGCGTTCTCGGGTACCATCAAGCCCCTGCCGGAGTGACTGGACCTCGGCCGACAGGAAATCGGCCATCTCTTTGTCCTTTTCCTGGCCTAAGAGCTCGCGCGCATCCTCGAGCTGCTTCTCGACCTCGAGGTAGCGGTCATAGGTGCCGACTATCTCCTCTAGGGCAGCCCTCTCCTTGACCAGCGCCTGGTACGCCGCCCTGTCAGCCACCACCGCCGGGTCGGCCATGCTGCCCTCGATCTCTTCAAACCTCTCTTTCAGCGATTCAAGCTTCTCAAACATGGAAAACACTCTCACGTGGTTTGCTGCGAAGCATCCGCCACCTCTCCCAGGGCGACCGAAAGCGCCCTCACGGCGACTTCCATCTGGTCTTTATCCGGTTCCCGTGTCGTAAGCCTCTGAAGCCAGAGGCCAGGCGCCATGAAGAACCTGACGAGGCGTGAACCCTCTTTCTTGCCCGCCAGCCTGATTATCTCATAGGAAACCGCGGCCACCAAAGGTATGACGGCGAGCCGCTCAACCACGCGGAGCCACAGGGCGGGCCTGCCCATCAGCGAGAAGACGAGTATGCTTATCACGAAAACGACCACGATAAAGGTTGTCCCGCAGCGGATATGTATCGTCGTGAAAGGAGAGGCCGAATCGCTGTCAAGCGGGAGCCCGGCCTCGTACGCATGCACGACCTTGTGCTCGGCACCGTGGTACTCGAACAGCCTCCTCATGTCGGGAAGCAGCGACATGGCCGCGAGATAGAGGACGAATATCGATATGCGCATCAGGCCCTCGGCCAGGTTGTAGACGACGGTATTCGTGAGGTACCGGTCGAACTGGCGCACCACGACGGCGGGAAGCACTATGAAAAGCCCCAGGAACAAGGCCAGTGCCAAAACGAGCGCGATTCCTAACTCGACCGAGCCGAGCTTTTTCTGCTCCGCGTGTTCCTCATCCTCGACAGACCCGGTTTCATCCGGTTCCTCGAGCGATATCCGCGCGCTGACCGATAGTGCTCTGAGACCGATGAGGAACGAATCGACCAGTGCGAAGATGCCACGGATAAAGAGCTTATTGAACCTGGGGTGCCTGTCCGCAAGAGTGGTACCGTCGTTCACGGCCGTGTAGATATCACCGTCCGGGCGTCGAACGGCAAGTGCCCACCTGTCCGGGAATCGCATGACAACGCCTTCAATGACGGCCTGTCCTCCTATCTGGATTTCCTTTGGTGGGTGAGATTCGGCCTGCAAGGCTATAAGGCGTGCCGGGAGCTAGGTCGAGGGGGTCTTCTTATCTTTGCTTTCTTTGACACTGAGGTGCGAAGCATAGCGCTTCTGGAAACGCTCGACCCTGCCCCCGGAGTCGACAAGCTTCTGCTTCCCGGAGTAGAACGGGTGGCACTTGGAACAGATCTCCACGTGAAGCACGGGACGGGTCGACCTCGTCTTGAACGTCTCCCCGCACGAGCAGGTCACTATGGTCTCCACGTATTCCGGGTGTATATCCTTTTTCAAAAGATTCCCCTATGCGTCAAGTCCGTAACGTGATTTGAATGGTAGCACACGCCCCCTTCGCCAACAAGCAAAGGTCAGCGGGAGTTGGCATTCCTTACCTGGGCGAGGAACTGGGCATTGCTCTTCGTTTTCTTTATGCCGTCGATCAGGATCTCTATAGCGGCGCTGGGTTCGAGCGAGTGCAGCACCCGCCGGAGCTTCCAGACCTGGTCCGCCTCTTTGGGATCCATGATCAGCTCCTCCTTCCGGGTGCCGGACTTCTCCACGTCTATGGCCGGGAATATCCTCTTGTCGGCGAGCTTTCGGTCAAGGTGGAGCTCCATGTTTCCGGTCCCCTTGAACTCCTCGAAAATCACCTCGTCCATGCGGCTGCCCGTGTCAACGAGGGCCGTCGCGATGATGGTCAGGCTGCCGCCGAACTCTATGTTCCGCGCGGCGCCGAAGAACCGCTTGGGCGGGAACAGCGCGGTCGAGTCGACCCCTCCGGAGAGGATCCTGCCGCTCGCCGGCGTGCTGAGGTTATACGCCCGCGCCAGGCGGGTGACGCTGTCGAGCAGTATTACCACGTCGTGGTTGTGCTCGACCCGGCGCTTGGCCCTCTCGAGCACGAGCTCCGCGACCGCGATGTGGTTGTCGCTCGGCTGGTCGAAGGTCGAGGAGACTACCTCACCCGTAACGGAACGCTCCATGTCCGTGACTTCCTCGGGCCTCTCGTCGACAAGCAGGACCATGAGGTAGACCTCGGGGTTATTCTCCGTGATGCTGTTCGCGATCTGCTTCAGGACGGTCGTCTTGCCCGCCTTGGGCGGGGAGACGATAAGGCCCCTCTGTCCCTTTCCGATCGGCGCGATGAGGTCGATTATGCGGGAGGTTATGGCGTTCGCCCTCGTCTCCAGACTCAAGCGGTCCATAGGATAAAGGGGGGTCAGGACCTCGAACTGCCTGCGGCTCTGCGCGACCTCCGGGTCGTCCCCGTTGACCGTCTCGATGCGCAGAAGCGCGTTGTACTTCTCCGAGTCCTTCGGCGGCCTTATCTGGCCCCTTACCTCGTCCCCCCTCTTGAGGCGGAATCGGCGGATCTGCGACATCGAGACGTATATGTCTTTTTCTGAAGCCAGGTATCCCCGGGTGCGCAGGAAACCGTAGCCGTCGGCGAGTACGTCCAGTATGCCGCTTCCTATTCCCTCTTCTTCCTCCTCCGGCACCGCCTGCTCGTTGGGCGGTACCGCCGCAAGGTGCGGCTTTACCTCCTCCAGCACTCCCGCCTCCTGGAGTATGGCATCGATCAGTTCCTTTTTGCGGAGCTTCCTCACTCCTTCTAAGTCGAGCGCCTGCCCTATCTCCTGAAGCTCGGGTAAGAGCTTCGTCTCCAGCACGCTCCTGTCAACAGCTTCCATTTGAATTTGTACCTCCTTAAAGCGTACGCGTTAGCTATCTGACCTATCACAGGTCCTTGATCTTCTCCCAGTCCGAGAGGAACCGTTCGATCCCTGTGTCGGTCAGAGGATGCCGGACCATCTGCTTAAAGACTTCATAAGGTATCGTCGCTATGTGAGCCCCGGCCATGGCGGAGCCGATCACGTGCTGGGGATGGCGCAAAGACGCCGCGATGACCCGGGTCTGGATTTCGTATCTCTCATATATATCGACTATTTCGGCCAGAATCCGAAGCCCGTCATTACCTGCATCGTCAAGCCTCCCCAGGAAAGGGCTTGCGAAAGTCGCACCTGCCGCGGCCGCGAGCAGCGCCTGGTTCGCCGAAAAGACAAGCGTGCAGTTCGTCATGATGCCCTCGTTCGAAAGGGCTTTTATCGCCTTCAGCCCCTCGGGGCACATGGGGATTTTTGCGTTTACGTTTTCCGCGATCCGCGAAAGTTCTCGCGCTTCCCTTATCATCCCCTCGGCATCCATGGAGACCGCCTCCGCGCTCACCGGGCCCTCCACGAAAGAGGTGATCTCTTTGATGCAATCGGCATAGTTGCGGTTTTCCTTGCAGACGAGCGTCGGGTTAGTGGTCACTCCATCGAGCACTCCCCACTGGTGGATCTCCCGGATGTGTTCGACGTTGGCGGTGTCGATGAAGAGCCTCACTGCTTCCCCCTTCCCTCTGGCAGGCTGCTTCCGGCCAGGTCACTTGTCCCGCAACCGGCAGGGGCCCCGGGCTTACTCTCATTCCCCGCTCCCGTTTTATCCCCGGTATATTCACCGAAGACCTGGTCGATCACGTACTCGATGATTCCGCCAATGGTTGCGTCCATGTTGTAGCACTGGAAAACCGGGACCTTCTGCTCCTCAGCAAGTTGGAGCACGTATCCCTGTATTTTCCTGATGCTCTCGAAGTTGGCAAGGTAACGGGCAAACGGGCGCGCGCCCTCGGTCTCAACCTCCCTGATCTCGAAGTGGCTCCGGTGCTGGCCGGGTTCATCCACGGCAAGTACCATCTGTATCACGAAGGCGTCCTTGAAGAACTGCGGGTCCACTATGCCCGGGACCACGTGTGCACCCTCGATTATGAAATTGGTCCTCTCGAGGATCGCCCGCGCGATGAGGGCCCGTATCCCGACCCAGACCATCGCGGCCTGCTCCAGAAAGCCTACTACCACCTTGTCCGTCGTCCGCGGCAGCGGTATCCGAAGCGCCTCGAAAGCGTTGAAAGAAGAGTTGTACAGCGCCGGTATCAGCTCGGGAGCGAACAGCGAGCGCATCACTTCACGGATGACATCCGTGGACACCTGGCGCGTGATGCCGAGGCGCGCGGCCAGCATAGTGGCGACTGTGGACTTGCCCACGCCCGTCGCGCCGCCCATGAGTATGATGATAGGCCGGTCCAGGTTCTCCAGCGACTGCCACTTGCGGTAGATATCCACGTATTTTGTACCGACCTCGTTCTCGAGGATGCGCTCGGTCGTCCGGCGCACGTGTTCCATGGTCACCTCTGGGTTACCCTCGTCACGGAGCGCCTCGTGAACCATGGAAGATATGTTGTAGGCCTGGTCGACAGGCAGGCCTGTCGCCATGATCGAGGTCGCCATCAAGCCCTTTGAATAGGGCAGTTGGTGCTCCTGGTCAGCTACGACTATCTTCTGCAGTCTCTCCGGCATCTTCACCTGCCAAGCAACTAATTCATCGATTTCGTTTCGGAATGGATTTAAAAGGAACCGCTAAAGGGTCGTCAGGCCCCGACTACCTCCTGGGGTATTTTTCCCGGGCCAGTGCCACCAGGTGATCTATCAGCTCTTCCAGGTTTCCATCGATAGAAACTGGGATGTTTTCCATGTATACAAGTTCCTTGCCCTGTCGCTCCGCAAACATCGACACGGTATCCACGCCTGCCGCCTTGAGCTCCGTCACCAGCACTTCGGCCCCGGCCGCTCCTTCAAGGTCCTTCTCGAGCTTTCGCCTGTCCGCGAGGCTTGAGCTCGCCCCTACAACGACCGCGCCATATTCCCTCTCGAGATGCCCGGCCTGCACGCCAACAGCTTCTTCAGGTGTCGTACTGGTCAGGAATATTCTCTTCCCCTGAAGGTCACCGAGCGGCCTGGGCCTGAATACGGTCTTTACGACCTTAACCCCGGGATTGATGGACAGGATTCCATCTATAAGCTTACCCAGCTTGTCGCTGGATACCAAGAAATCTTCACAAATTGTAACTACAACGACGTCAGAAAGCAATAGCCGGTACCGCCCGAGGTATTCGAGAATGTATTCATGGGGCTGCACCGCTGAAACCACGAGTAGGACAGCGTCAACACCCACGGGAGGGATCGCCGCGCCGCTCCCCTCGAAGACAACGATGTCGCAGTCCTGCGAGCACGCGATCTCCGCGCCCTTCTCGACATTCGAATAGAAAGGCTCGCCCGCCATCCCACCGCCGCAGCGGCGGCAGCCCACCGTTACCACGTTTGCCATCATTGCATCCTCGAAATGGTCGCTCGCGGCGTGGAACCCCTGCTCTACCCTCAACCTCAGATACGGGTCCTTTATCTCTTCGGGGCTGCCCAGGAGCTCGGGCTCCTCGGGCCCTCCCCTGCCCATGGTGAGCACGCAGGGCCTGACGCTTTTTTCCGCGAGGTACCTCGCCATGTATCCGGATACCGCTGTCTTGCCCACCCTTTTGCCCGAACCCCACACACCGATCGAAGGCCTGGCGCAGATAAAGGGCCTTCGCGGCGCCTCGAAGCAGAAGTCGGCTCCGCGGTATGACACCCCTCGTGAGAGGGTCTCGGATATCAAGACGAACCTCTCGCGGTAGCCGAGTATCGGCTCATCAGAAAGGTCCAGGACCATGTCGCAGGGATTCTCTTCTATCGCGCGCCGGAGGTCCTCGACGCTTCTCGAGCCGGAGTAAACGGGAAGGCCGCGGTAAGAGAGCGTGGAGACATCGGCCAGCTTCTCAGTGCCGCCCAGGAAGACGATCGCGCTGAGCAGGTAACCGGCAGTCTCCTCTAAGTGACGTAATGCGTCGCGGATCACGTCAGGGTAGTGCTCGCCGTCGACAAGGGCAATCGCATAAACGCCACTACCAGTTTTTTCTTTCACCGGGTTCTCCCCCAACTTTTAGCCCGGCCTCTTAGCTTTTTAGCCCGGCCTCTTAGGCCGGGGATGAACCGGGCTGAGAGCCCGGCCTAAAGATAACAGAGCCCGGCATAAAGATTTGCCCGCTCAGATGACCAGCCGCTCCGTCGATGAAGATTTTTCCGGGGAAGGGGGCTTCTCCTCAATGGGGAACGATACGACCTCGACGCTCTCCCCGAAAGGAAACTTCCTGGTCACCGTGCAGTGATCGGCATAGATGTCCACGATGTTGTAGCAGGGCCTCGCGTAACCCCGTACCCTCAATGAGGAAACCGTACCGGCGTTAACAACGTAGAAGTTCTCGAAATGCCAGGCGTGCGGGACATGCTTGTGCCCCGACATCACGAGATCCACTCCCTGGCCGACAAGCAGCTCGAGGAAGTCGCCCGCGTCCTCGATGATGTTCCTCTCGCGCCCGGCGCCCGGAAGCGGGAGGAGGTGATGATGGAGGGCCACTATCTTGAAATCATCGGGCTTCGAGAGTTTTTCCACCATCCACTTGTAGTTCTGCCTCCCTAACCTGCCCTCGTTGAGGTCGGGCTGGGAAGAGTCGAGGGCGACGACCGTAACGCCCGGAAGGTAAACGGCATTGTTGCGCGAGCCGAAGAAGTCCTCGAAATGGACGTAGCCCACGTTCCTTGAATCGTGGTTGCCGGGGATTACCGACATCCTCTCGCACTCGACGTTGTTGAGGTACGCCCTCACCGCCGAGTACTGCTGGCGGAACCCCTCGTTGGTAAGGTCGCCGGTGACCATCACGAGGTCGGGGTTCATCTCGTTTATCTCGACTATGGCCCGGTTTAACAGGTTGGATACGAAGTGGAACGAGCCGACGTGGATGTCTGAGATATGAGCGATCCTCAGCCGGCTCCCCCGTACATTCGCTTCCACCGTTTGCCCTCCCCCATAACTAGACCTTCACTGCACCTTATTCTACATTAGACGGTAAGGATGGGGTCACCATTACCATTCACCTGTAAGGATGGACATCAGCTTCCAGCCCTGATCGAGATGGAGCCCTCCCGCCATGGCTTCCGCCTCCGAGAACGAAGTCGAGCCGTCCTTCGGAATACCAACGCCACACGCGGCGAACGGCACGGGCGAAGCGTCGTGCGTCAACGTGGATATCAGCGTCGGGTGGTCAGGGCACACGAGAAGGCGGAAATCGCCATGCCCGGCGAGGAAGTCCATTACCGGTCTTACAACGAATGAATCGAAACGCTCCAGCGCCTTGACCTTCTCCCCTACATCCCCTATGTGTGAAGCCTCGTCGGGAGCCTCCACGTGGACGTATACGAAGTCGCCCTCGGAGAGCGCCTTTGCAGCCGCCTCGCCCTTGCCCGCGTAGTTGGTGTCGAGAAAGCCCGTCGCGCCCGGGACCTCGATCGGTACGAGGCCGATGAGCCTGCCGAGCCCGTTCACCAGGTCGACCGCGCTTATCACCCCGCCGTTCAGCCCGAACCGCTCCTCGAACGCCTCGAGCTTCATGCCGACCCCCCGGCCCCAGAGCCAGACCATGTCAACCGTCGGGCGGCCCGCCGCGAAAAGGCGCTCGTTAACCGCGAGCCCGCGAAGCACCTCGCGGGACTTCATCATGAGCTCGATGATTCGCCCGGACCCGGGGCCCTCCGGCATGTTCCCCTCCAGTGGCTCACCGGTTATGTCGTGAGGAGCGGTGCAAGCCAGTCCGCTGTAATCGCCCTCGATGAGCACGAGGTTGCGGTAAGATTTCCCCTGGTGAAACCTCGTCTCCTCATCCCCGAGATCATCTTCGAGCGCCTTCATTACCTCACCGGCCTCTTCCTGGCCGATATGTCCGGCGCTGTAATCGAGCATCCTCTCGCCGTCGGTCGTGACGAGGTTGCACCTGAAAGCCGTCCACCCGGCGGGGATCTTAATGCCCAGGTTGGCCGCCTCTATGGGGCCCCGGCCTCCGTAGTACCGGGAAGGGTCGTAGCCGAAAAGCGAGAGGTTCGCGACATCGCTCCCCGGGGGCATGCCGGGGGGTACCATGCGGGCCGTGCCGGTCGTGCCGAGCCCGACGACCTTGTCCATGTTGGGGATATCCGCGGCCTCCAGGGGCGTCTTTCCCCCGAGCTTCTCAAGCGGAAGGTCCGCGGCGCCGTCGGGAACCAGGACTGCTACCTTAATCTTCGGCAACGTTCACCCTTCCTTGACCATCACCTGGTCCAGGATTGCCTCCGGGGTGGGCTCGACGACGGGCGGCTCGGCCGATTCCCTTATGGCCCTTTCAGGGTCCTTCAGGCCGTGGCCGGTAAGGATACAGACCGCAAGCACGCCGCTCTCAACATCACCGCTCGACCGCGCCTTGATCAGGCCCGCCACCGATGCGGCCGACGCCGGCTCGACGAAAAGCCCCTCCTCCGAGGCAAGCATGTGGTATGCGTCCAGTATCTGCCGGTCGCTCACCATGTCTATCTTCCCGCCGGATTCGGCGGCGGCGGCCTCCGCCCTCTTCCAGGAGGCGGGATTCCCTATCCTTATCGCCGTCGCTATCGTCTCGGGGTCCGGGATGGGGTGCCCGAGCACTATCGGTGCCGCCCCCTCGGCCTGGAACCCGAGCATCCTGGGCAGCGCCTCGATTCGCCCCTTGTCGGAATATTCCCTGTAGCCCTTCCAGTAGGCGGTGATGTTGCCCGCGTTACCTACGGGAATGGCGTGCACATCGGGCGCGCGGCCCAGCCTGTCGCATATCTCGAAAGCACCGGTCTTCTGGCCCTCGATCCTGTTCGGGTTCAGGCTGTTCACGAGAACTATCGGGTTATCCTCGGCTACCTTTCGGACCACCGCGAGCGCGTCGTCGAAGTTGCCGTCCAGGGCGAGCACCCGGGCACCGTGCATCAGGGCCTGCGAAAGCTTGCCGAGGGCTATCGCTCCCTTCGGTATCAGCACGATGCAACTAAGGCCGGCCACTGCGGCGTACGCCGCGGCCGATGCGCTCGTATTGCCTGTGGAAGCGCATATGACCGCGTCCGCGCCTTCCTCCAGCGCCTTGCTGATCGCCACCGTCATCCCGCGGTCCTTGAACGAACCGGTGGGGTTGGCGCCCTCGTACTTCAGATAGACCTCCGCGTCAAGCATCTCGGAGAGGTAACCGGCGCGGATGAGTGGCGTGTTGCCCTCGAGAAGGGTCACCACGGGCGTGTTTTCACTCACGGGGAGGAATTCGCGGTATTCCTCTATCACGCCCCGCCAGCGGGGCCAACCCGCAGCCTCAGCACTCAAGAAAAACCCCCTCGCAAAGCCCGCTAGCCCGACTCGACCCTGATAACGCTCGGGATCTCCAGCACGACATCCAGCCCCGCAAGGCCCTCCCTCGCCGCGCGGAAGTTCCGCTCCATGACCTCGTGAGTGATGAGCACGATCTGCGCCTGGTCGCCGATCCCTTTCTGGACGACGCTCTCGAGGCTCACCTCGTTTTCACCGAATACCCCGGCGATCTTGGCAAGGACACCCGGTCGGTCCACGACCCGTAGTACCATGTAAAAACGGGTTGCAACCTCTTCCATGGACTTTACCTCACCCGGCCTGGACCACCAGGAGCGTCGCGAGACGGAAGGCAGTCCCAACTCCCTCACGATGTTGACCACGTCTCCCAGTATCGCGGTGGCGGTGGGGAGCGACCCCGCACCCTGACCGAAAAACATCAGCTCGCCCACCGACTCGCCGATGACGAACACCGCGTTGAAATTACCCGATATGCTCGCGAGCGGGTGCCCGAGCGGGATCATGGTCGGGTGTACGCGTGCGGAGATGCCCTCGTCCCCGGCGTCGGCAATCGCCAGGAGCTTGACGGCATAACCAAGCTCACTCGCGTTCTCCAGATCGTCGGGCCTTACGCCCTTTATGCCCTCTCGGTAGACCTGGTCCGCCGTCACGCCCACCTTGAACGCTATCGAGCACAGTATCGCGAGTTTGCTGGCGGCGTCGGTGCCCTCCACGTCGGCCGACGGGTCGGCCTCTGCGTACCCCAGATCCTGCGCCTCGCTGAGCGCCGTCGCAAATGTGCTTCCCTCCTCACTCATGCGTGTAAGGATATAATTCGTCGTCCCGTTCACGATACCCATTATTTTCTTGACGTTGTCCCCGCCCAGCGATTCCTCGAGCGGCCGGATCAGCGGGATGCCACCGCCCACGCTCGCCTCGAACCGGACCTGTGAACCGGCTTTTGCGGCGGCCTCCATCAGTTCACTGCCGTGGTTGGCGATGAGCTCCTTGTTGGCGGTGACAAGGTGTTTCCCCCGTCCCAGCACCTCGAGCGCCATGGTGCGCGCAGGTTCTATACCGCCCATGACCTCGACGAAAACATCGATGTCCGGGTCATCGACGAGGTCCCGGGGATCGGTTACCATCAGTTTCTCGTCCGCCGGGAACGGGCGGCTCTCGCCAGGGTCCTTGACGAGTATGCGCGATACCTTGATCGGTCGCCCGGCCGCCTCGGCAAGATCGGCCGCGTTCTTCTCCACCAGGTGAAAAACGCCTGACCCGATGGTCCCGCACCCCAGCAGTCCTATGTTCACCTGCTCCTTGGACTTGTCCACGTCTCGCCTCTCCTTGGCTATTATCCTATCTCAACAGACTATTCTCTTAGAAAGTACCCGGCGGGACAATCGCATCCTGCCTCATCGAGCACATGCTTTACTTTTTCACCAGTTCCTGTTGTGGCATTTCTCTATACGTTCGAGGAATATCCTGCGGATCTCCTCCTCGCTCGCGTCGGGAAATCTCCTGCGCGATCCGTGAAGAAACAGCTGCCTCGAGAAATCGGTGAGCTCGAATCCCCTCATAAGCCTTTTCTCATGCGTCACACGACGCAGTGCCTCTATACAGGCAGCATGGGCTTTGCGCTCTCTTATGTCTTCCCCCGTCGTCATTATCATAACAGAGGGAGTCGGGTCTTGTTTCTTGACTTCCGCAGCGCTGTTTTGTGCAACAAAGGTGCCGGGCACCTGTGCTATACTATGCTGCGCTCGATAGAACACACAGGAGATAGAACCATTGCAGCCGATTCTTCAGATCGCGCTGGACTTCGTCGACCTGGAGCGGGCGGTGGAGGTCTGCCGCGAAGCGGTCGACGGGGGGGTTGACTGGATAGAGGTAGGAACTCCGCTCATCAAGAGCGAGGGCCTCAACGCCGTGCGCGTGATGCGCGAGAACTTCCCCAACCACAAGATCATCGCGGACATGAAAACCATCGACGCGGGCCGTCTCGAGGTGGAGTGCGCCGCCAAGGCCGGCGCCGACATCATCGACGTCCTGGGCACAGCGTCCGACGCTACCATCGCCGAGTGCGTTGACGCCGCCAGGAATTACGGTGCCGAGATAGTGGTGGACATGATAGAGGTCAAGGACCCCCTCGCGCGCGCGCAGGCAGCCGAGGCGGCAGGGGCGAACTACATCGCGGTCCACACTGCCATCGACGTCCAGATGACGGGCGGAGACCCGTTCGCGGCCCTCGAGCAGGTCTGCCGGTCGGTGAACGTGCCGGTCGCCTGCGCCGGGGGCATCAACTCCGAGACCGCCTCGCATGCCATCGCTCGCGGGGCGAGTGTCGTGATCGTCGGGGGCGCCATAATCAAGTCCAGGGACGCGCGCTCCGCCGCAGCCGAGATCAAGGAGGCTATGTCATCAGGGGTCCCGAGGGCCACCACACTATACAAGCGTGTCGATGAGGGCAACATCCGCGAGGCCCTCGAGATAGTCTCGACCGCTAACATCTCCGACGCCATGCACAGGAGCGGGGACCTTGCAGGCCTCCGCCCCGTGGTCCAAGGTGCGAAGATGGTCGGCCCCGTCGTGACGGTGCGAACGTATCCCGGAGACTGGGCGAAGTCCGTCGAGGCAATAGACCTCGCCGTTGAGGGCGAGGTCATAGTCATTGACGCGGGGGGCAGCGGGCCGGCCATGTGGGGCGAGCTCGCCACCCATTCGGCGATCCAGAAGAAGATCGCGGGCGTCGCCGCGGATGGAGCGGTAAGGGACACGCCCGAGATAATAAAACTCCGATTCCCCGTCTGGGCCAGCCTCGTGATGCCGACGGCCGGCGAACCCAAGGGGTTCGGCGAGATAAACGTCCCGATAAAGATAAGGGGCGTGAGGATACACCCGGGAGACTGGGCCGCCGGCGACGACGACGGGGTCGTGATCATCCCCGGGGCGAGGGCCGCGGAGTTCGCGAACAGGGCTATGGACGTCCTCGAAAAGGAGAACCGCATGCGCGGGGAGATCCACACTGGCAGGACCCTCAGCCAGGTCGCGTACCTCGAAAAATGGGAGAAAAAGAAGTGAGGTGCCGTCGGTAACCATGCCCGAGCTCTACTCCCGCGAAGAACCCCCGACTTTCCTTGAAGCGGTCTTCAACTTCCTCGACTCTATCGCGCGGAAAGTGGTCGATTTCATGCCCCTGGGAAGGGGCATCAGGAACGTTGTGAAGTCGACCCCGGAGGGCCTAATCGGCTGGGACCACGTCCGCGAGATCGCCGTCGCGACCCTCGAGCTGCAGCGCAAGAAGCCCGAGCCGGTCTCCCACTACATGACCGGGCAGTACCAGAACATGCTCCAGGCGGCGCAGCACCAGGTGGCTGCCTACACCGGGCTTCACGCGGAGGGGCTCCCCTCGGCCGTCGAGGTCTTCCGCCAGCAGGACTGGATAGATGCCAACATCGGCTCGTTCCGCTTCCTGTTCGAGCCCATAAGCGAGAAATACGTCGGGGCTCTGAGCGACCTGGGCACCGGCCGGGCGGCCGGCGCGCACCGGATGGCACATATGATGTTGACCATCCAGGTCGGCATCATAATGGGCTACCTTGCCCGCAACGTGCTCGGCCAGTACGACCTGTCCATCCCCGAGCCCGAAAAGGGCGGCAGGCTCTACGTAGTCGAGACGAACATGAACAGGGCACAGGTACAGATGGGCCTCGACCCCCGCGAGTTCCGCCAGTGGATAACGCTGCACGAGGTAACGCACTCCTTCGAGTTCCACTGCAACGCCTGGCTCAGGGATCATCTCTCCTCGTCGATGCAGGAGTATTTGAAAAGCATCAACCTGCGCGGGATCCCGCGGCCGGACATCTTCCGCGGCATCAGGCAGGGGGGGGTCCGGAGAGAAGAGGCGCTCAATGCCGGGGGGCTCATCTCCATCATGTCCACCCCCGAGCAGAGGGAGATCCTTAACCGCCTCCAGGCGATCATGTGCGTGCTCGAGGGCTATTCAAACCTCGTCATGGACCACGTCGGAAAGGAACTCCTTTCAACCTACGCGACCATGAAGGAGCGCTTCGAGCGCCGCAGGGAGACCAGGAGCGCGGCGGAAAGGCTCTTCCAGCGGCTGATAGGGATCGACCTCAAGCTCCAGCAGTACCGCCTCGGGCAGGCGTTCGCCGAAGCCGTGGCTGAGCAGGAGGGTATCTCCTTTTTGAACATCGTGTGGCAGGGGCCGGAAAAGATGCCGACCCTGGACGAAATCAGGCGGCCCGGCGACTGGATAGAGCGTATCAAGCAGGCCGGGTAGGTGCCCCGTCCCATAAATAAGGTGACGCACCGAGAGCGTCGGTGCGCCGCGCCCGCAAGGCACGCGACTGAGGCGTACTCCTGTAGTACGGCGAAGGAGCGGAACGCGGCGGGAGTGGATGCAGGGGCGTTCGAATGCCAGCGTATTTATGGGACGGGGCACTAAATCCCCTCACTCGTTAACCCTGAAGCTGTTGATGATGGAATCAAAAACCGGGAGGTTGGTGTCGAACCGCGAGGCTTCCGAGTGACAGTTCAGGCCGTAAACGTGCTTGCTCCCCTGGACCACCGCCTGGACGGACTTTAGCCGTACCGACTTATCACCGCTCTTGTACTCCCAGGTGTACGTCCTCCGCGCGCCCTGCCTGTCGCCGAATGAATAGGGGCTGAACATCTCGGAGGCCGGTTTCCCCTCGGCCGTAAGCACACCGTTCAAATAATCGATGGAAGCGCTTTGAAAGTCGGTGAGGACGACGGCGAAACGGGGCGGGTAGTCCCCGCTTTCATCTTCGCTGATGAAGCCCGCGAGCGCGCCCTCGAGCGTGGCGGTGTCGGCCTTCCGCCAGCCCTCCGGGTAGCGGATGGAGAAGCGCCCCGCGGGATCCGCGTACTCCAGCATCCCCGCGCTCGGCTCGGTCCCCCCCTTGGCCACGGTGAAGCCAACTCCCCGCGCCTGCTTTCCCGCAATAAAGAGCTCGACCCTGTAACTCCCCGGTTCCCAACCCTCGCCCGGCCTCTTAAGGTAAAAGACCACGTTCCCACCGGCTGTCATGAACTTCCCGGTCGAAGCGCCGGTCAGGTCCTTGAACTTTCCCCCGGACTTTCCCACGAGTCTGGCGCCGCGGTACCAGCGCGACTCGAGCACCGTATCTTCGAATGCCCGCGCGTAAGCGCAGCAGTAGATGGGGTCCTGCCGGTCTGTAAAGCTCGATGTTTTCTTGGTGGGTTTACCTGTATCCGCGTCAACCTTCGACGCCATCGTGACGTTCGAGATCCGCGGGCTCCCGAACCGGACGACGCCGGCAAGTAAGACCACTCCGAGGGTCACAAGGACGGCCACGACGATCACGGGAACGATAACCGCGATTATCTTCCTATCGCCTTCCACCGCTTGATTCCCCTTGCCGCCCGGTCAGCTCAGGCCGCCCTCGGGAAGGCGGTTCCAGGACTCGAGCACAAAGCCTGTTTTCTCGTTGTAAGAGAAGAGACCGACCGAGCCGTTGTCCAACCCGAGCTTCCAGAACCAGTCAAACGCCACGTTCATCATGACGATAAAACACACTTTCAGAACGGCCAGGTGGCTTACGGCCGCCATCGTGCCGCCGGGGTCCCCCTGCACCATGGCGAGCAGCGCGGGCTCAAGCCTCGAGCGTACATCCGCCATGCCCTCGCCGCCGGGGAAGGTGAACCCGCCCGGGTCACGGACCCAGCCGTCGAGCATCTCCCGGCCGAACTTCTCCCCGACTTCCTCCACGGTCAGGCCCTGCCATTCTCCGTAGTCGATGTCGATGAGGCCGTCGTTGACCAGGACACGGGCCCCTATCTCGCCCGCTATTATCTCGGCCGTCTCCACCGCCCTTCGCACGGGACTCGTGTAAACAGCGATGATACCGGAGCCTTCAAGAAGGCTCGCGACGCTGTGCGCTTCAAGCCGGCCCTGTTCGTTCAGAGGCGCATCACTCATGCCCCGGAAGCGCATGTCCCGGTTCAGGTCGGTCTCACCGTGTCGAACCAGATAGAGTCTCGCGGGTTTTTCCATTTTCCTTGAAGGGTTCGGAGTTACCGACTGCGTGGAGAACCGCGGCGATCAAGATGCCTGCGCGGCCCTGTCCGCCGCCCGCGCTTCCTTGTAACCGATTACCGAGAAGTAGATCGCGCGGTCGAAGTAGAGGACCACCTTGTTGTTGAGCTCTAGCGCCTGGTACAGGTCGAGCCGGGTCGTCATGAGGCCTTCCTCCAGGAGGTGCAGCCAGAGGTAGCGCTTGATGAGGACGAGCGTCATCACCACCTCTTCCATCCTGAACTTCTTCCGGTACAGCTGCCCGCCGAAGCGGTGGTAGGTCTCCTCCACCTCGTGACCGTGGGTTCGCGTAAGCCAGTAGCCTAGCTTCCTGTAAACGTCGGTCGCCATCTTCAGGGCATCCTGCTCGGGGATCAGTCCGATACTCGGAGTATAGTGCGAATCCTTGACCTCCCGGTACCAGGTCTTCGCGATTCCGTCTGCCCGGTTTTCTATTACCTGGACGAGTATTCCAGTAAGTGCCGGTCCCTCGAAATCTTCGCGTGTCTCCATAACAAATGATTATCAATCAGCCTTGATGAGCAAGTCAAACGGAAAGGCTACTCTGCGGCGCATTCCGAGGCACCGCCGGTCGCGACCTCGAGAGCGTGGGGGACCGACGGCATGACTACCTCGAGGCACTCCCTGGCCCCCCTGGGGCTCCCGGGGAGGTTTATTATGAGCGTTTGCCCGGCGAGACCGCACACGGCCCTCGATATCATCGCGTGGGGGGTGACCTTGAGGCTCTCGGCCCTCATCGCCTCGGCCATCCCCGGCACTTCCCTTTCTATGACCGAGAGCGTCGCCTCGGGCGTCACGTCCCTTGGGGATAGCCCCGTGCCGCCCGTCGTCACGACGAGGGCGAAGCCCTTCCCGCACAGTTCCTCCAGAAGCCCGGTGAGCGCGGGAAGGTCGTCGGGGACGATCTCCGTGCGGGTGACCTCGATTCCGGCGCCCTCGAGCATCTCGCGCACGACCTCTCCGCTCTCGTCCTCCCGTTCTCCGGCGGAGCCCTTGTCCGATACGGTCACCACGGCCGCGCTGTATTTCCTATCCTTATCAGCAGACAACGATATCATCTCCAATAGAGACCCGGCCGCCCTCGACCACGACCGCGAATATCCCCTCCCGGGGCATGACGCAGTCGCCCGCCTGGTAGTAGATCGCGCACGGCTCGGTGCACTCCTTCCCGATCTGGCTGACCTCGAGGAGGACCTCCTCCCCGACCCTCATGCGGGTCCCGACGGGCAGGGAAACGAGTTCGGTCCCCTGCGTGGTGAGGTTCTCCCCGAAGTCGCCCGGCCCAACGTCCAGCCCCCTGTCCCTCATCTTGTCAACGCTCTCGACCGCCAGCAGGCTCACCTGCCTGTGCCAGTCCCCCGCGTGCGCGTCGCCCGAGAGGCCCCGGCCCTCTATCAAGAGGCAGCTTCCCGCGTCGCTCTTCCTCACGCCGGTAGTCTCGGATACGTTTACCGATATGACCTTACCGCTTCCCGCTACTCTCTCTGCCACGTTCCCGATCTCCCCCCGGACTTGTAAAGGAGCCGCAAAGAAGTTATCTCGGCGTCCCGCTCGACGGCCTTGCACATGTCGTAGATGGTGAGGGCCGCGACCGCCGCCGCGACAAGCGCTTCCATCTCGACCCCGGTCCGGTCAGTAGCCAGCGCCCGCGACTCCACTCTTATGCTCGAATCCTTTGCATCCACCTCGAAATCGACCAAGACCGTATCGAGCTTCAACGGGTGGCACAGCGGGATCAAGTCCGGCGTTTTCTTCGCGGCTGAGACCCCCGCTATACGCGCGGTCGAGAAGACGTCGCCCTTCGGGAGTTCTCCAGAGGTTATGAGCCCGAGCGTCTCCGGGCTTACCGAGACCCGGGCCTCGGCGCGTGCCTCGCGCCTTGTCTCTTCCTTGTCCCCGACGTCCACCATCTTCGCACGGCCCGATTCATCGAGGTGCGAAAGCGGGCTTTCCTTGTCCTCAGCCACCGCTCATCCCCCTATCCTCGACATGTGGTCGGTTATCCTTGCCCCGGCACCCGGAGGCTTCTTATGGCCCTCCCTGCGCTTCCGGGTAAGCTCACCCTCTATTATCTCACGGAGGCGCGATAGGCCCGCGCCCATGCGCAGTTCCGCCCTTATATCGACACCGTCGCCGTCGAAAAGGCACGTCTTCATGCGCCCCTCCGCGGAGATCCTCAGCCTGTTGCAGCCGGAGCAGAAGTGGCATGACACGGGCGAGATGAACCCGATGGTCCCCCCGGCGCCCGGGATAGTGCAGTAACTCGCCGGGCCCCAGCCCTCCGGCGATTCGACCTCCTCCAGCCCGAACGAGCGTTCGAGCCTCTTCCTTATGTCATCGCCCGAGACGAACCACTTCCCGTTTTGGGCGCCGAAGTACGGCATGTACTCGATGAACCGCACGTGGACGGGAAGCCCGCGGGTGAGTTCGGCGAACGGAACGGGATCGTCGTTCATGCCCTTAAGAACGACCACGTTCATCTTGACCGGCTCGAGCCCCACCTCGACAGCCTTGCGCAGTCCGTCCAGGGCGTCCTCGAGCCGGCCGACCCGGGTGATGGTTTTGTAGGTTTCCGGGTCCAGGCTGTCAAGGCTGATGTTGACGCGGCTGAGCCCCGCCTCCTTCAGCTCCCCGGCGTAACGCGCGAGGAGCAGGCCGTTCGTAGTGAGCGAAAGTTTTACCCCGGGGTCGATCCCGGTGAGCATCCGGACGAACTGGGCCGCTCCCTTCCTTACGAGCGGCTCGCCGCCCGTGAGCCTGATCCTCCTTATGCCGCAGGAGACGGCCGCCCGGGCAAAGAGGAGGAGCTCCTCGTAAGTAAGGATATCGTCGTGCTCCAGGGCCCTGACGCCTTCAGCGGGCATGCAGTAGATGCAGCGGAGGTTGCACCTGTCCGTTATCGATATCCTCAGGTAATCTATCTCCGGGTCCATCCCTCACTCGCCTTCCAGTGGGAGCAACTCTCCCGCCTGCGAGAGGTCGTATCCTCCCAGTCCCTCGACCTCCCCGCGGAACCCGGGATCGCGCAGTACGTGCACGAGTGCCTCGTAGCCGGGGGCCCCCATGAACGAGCGGAGCCCCAAAAGGTCGTAGCGCTCGCTCGCGACCGGGATGAAATCGAGCCTGAGCGCCCGCGCGGCGGCCAGCACCCCCAGTCCCGCGTCCGCCGTACCGCCCGCCACAGCGGCCGCGACCGCGGTATGCGTGAACATCTCGCGCTCGTAACCGTAGATGTCGCCGGGCTCTATCCCCGCCTGCGACAGCAAGTGGTCGAGCAGCAGCCTCGTCCCCGAGCCGGGCTGCCGGTTCACAAACGAGATGCCCCGAAGCGCCAGGTCTTCTATGCCCTTGATGCCCTCTGGATTCCCGGGAAGCACCATCAGCCCCTGAGTCCGCATGCACATATGGAGCAGGAAGACATCGTCCGCCGAGAGCTCGCGGAGTACATAAGGGACGTTGAACTCGCCCGTCCCGGGGTCCAGGAGGTGGACCCCGGCGATGTGCGCCTGGCCCTCCTTTATCGCCAGGATACCCCCCATGCTCCCCACGTTCGCCGAGGCGAGCGAAAGCCGCGGGTTTGCCTCCTTTATGCGGCCCGCAAGCAGGTCCAGTGAAACGTCGTGGCTGCCCACCGCCAGTATCGTCCCATCGACGTCGGCATCAGGGTCGTAAAGCCCGACCTCCACTTCATCACCGCGGGCCAGGCCCTCGCTCCCCGCCGGGATGCGGACCACGCCGTCGGAGCGCACGAGAGACATGGACACCCCTGAGCCCCTTGGAAGCGGGGCGGCCACGAGCACGTCGTTCACCCTTCCCACCTTCACCTGCACGAACTCGTCGAACCCTGGGGTGGAAAATATCTTGCGGGCAAGTTGCGCCTTGAGGATCGCAGCGGGCCGCCCGGCGAGGCCCAGGAAGGCGTCGATGAGCGGCGCTAGGAACTCCTGCGCCCCGCGGTAGTTCGCGACGGGGAAACCCGGAAGGCCGACCACCGGCTTCCCCCTCGCCACCCCGAGGACAACGGGCTTACCGGGCCGCATGGCGACGCCATGCACCGCTACCTTCCCGAGCCCTTCGATCACCGCCCTCGTGTAGTCCTCCCTGCCGGCGGAGGTGCCCGCGTTTATGACCACCGCGTTGGCAAACCCGAGCGCCTCCGTCACAGACCCCTTTATCGACTCGAAGTCGTCCACCACGAGGTCCATCCTCACCGCTTCCGCTCCGAGCGATTCCGCGAAGGCGGCGAGCACCCGCGAGTTGCTCTCCATGACCCGTCCCGGACCGACCTCCGCGGGCTCCTCGACCAGCTCGGAACCGGTCGGTATCACGGCGACCACCGGTTTTTTGCGGACCGGTACCTCGACAACCCCGGCGTTCAGAAGCGCCCCGATATCGACCGGACGGATGCGGCGCCCGCGCGGCAGCACCAGCTCCGTCTCCACAATGTCCTCCCCGAGGGGCCTCACGTTCTGCCAGGGGGGCGCTGGCTTGATAATCTCGAGCAAGCCCTCTCCCACCTCGTTCAGCTCCTCCACCATGATCACGGCGTCAAACCCGTCAGGTAGGGGGTCACCCGTGTCGATGAGTTCCGCGTTCCTTCCGAGCTCCAGCCTGACGGGGTTCACCTCGCTGGCTTTATAGGTTTCCGCCGCCCGGACGGCCACGCCGTCCATCGCGGATGAATGGAAGGGGGGCGACGACACCCTGGCGAAGACCGCCTCCGCCGTGACCCTCCCTGCCGCCCCCCCCGCGGGAAGCGTCTCGGCCCCGGTAGGGAACCTCACCCCCTCGGCGCGGCACAGCCCTAACCAGCGCTCGAGCGCCACAGAAAGCGACACGTTGTCAAGGTAGATGTTCCTTTCCATTTCCCCTACTCCAAAAGCTCCACGACAACCCGCCCTCCCCTGGAAAGCCCCTCGGAGCCCTCCGGGACCCTGATGTTCCCGTGCGCGCGGGCGAGCGTTCCGATAAGGCTCGACTTCCCCAGAATCGGGCTGGCCACAACCCGCCCTTCCTCTTCGCGAAGCGCCACCGGCACAAGCTCGAGCCGCCCGGCAGTCGATGCCACGGACCTGTCCAGGACGGCCTCGATGGTCCTGTGCCTCCCGGCCAAGGCTCCCTGCGATTCGCCGCGAAGGCGCGAAAGGAGGGGAGCCACCACCTCGCGGAAGACCGCAAGGGCGCTCGCCGGGTTCCCGGGCAGCCCGACGACCGGCTTCCCGTCGCAAACCGCGATAAGGGTAGGCTTCCCCGGCTTCAGGTGAATACCGTGGGCCAGGACTCCGGGCTTGCCGAGCCTGGCGATGACATCGACGGTCACGTCCCAGACCCCGGCCGAACTTCCGCCGCTTATGAGGAGAGCGTCGCACCCGGAAACAGCCTCAAGCGAGGCCTTGAGAAGTCTGTCCGGGTCGTCCTCGACTATCCCGTACGACTTCGCCCGGCAGCCGGCCTCAACGACCGACGCGCAGAGGGCGGCCGTGTTGACGTCCCTTACCTTCCCGGGCGCCGGGACCTCATCCGCGGGAACGAGCTCGTCCCCCGTCGAGATTATGCCGACGACCGGGAGGCGAAAAACCTCGACCTCCATGATCCCCAGGCCCACCAGCGCGCCGATCTGCGCCGGGCCGAGCGCCTGCCCCTTTTCAAAGAGCAGGGTTCCCCCGCGGATGTCCTCGTCGCGCTCCACGATGTTCTCGCCGGGAGCCACTCCCTTGTTCACCTCGAGGGTGCTGCCGTTGACCTCGGTATCTTCCACCATCACAACCGCGTCCGCCCCTTCGGGAAGTACCCCTCCCGTGGATATCCTGACAGCCCTCCCGGGGGTTATCTTCAGGTCCGAGGATTTTCCCATCGGCACCTCACCTGCGACCTCGAGGTAGGCGGGCTGCCCCTCACCCGCCCCGAACGTGTCGGCCGCGCGAACCGCGAACCCGTCCATGCTGGAGCGCTCGAAACCCGGCAGGTCCTCCGGGGCTGTTACGTCCCCCGCCAGTACCCTACCGAGCGACTCCTGTGCCCTTATCCCCTCAATACCCGGTTCAACGCTCGAGACCCCGTCCAGCAGCCTTCGGAGGGCTTCCTCGAGCGTCACCAGGTTTAAAAACTCCTCGACCATTTCCTACCTCTATCTCCCTGTTATCGATCTATCTCGGGCCGGGCTCTCATTTTTTAGGCCGGGCTCTCATTTTTTAGGCCGGGCTCTCAGCCCGGTTGGTTACCCATCCCGGCCCCGGCCTGAGAGGCCGGGCTAAAGCCCTATTCCCCCATCACGTGCACGGCGGTGGCCTTGAAGCGCACGCCGACCGTCATTCCCTCTTCGATACCCAGCTCCTCCAGGGAACGCCTCGTTATGACGGAGACCACCGGGAACGGGCAGTCGACGGTCACCCTCGCCACGGGATCCACGAGCTCGACGTCAACAACCTTCCCCAAGAACGCGTTCCTGCTGCTCTCGGGCTTCTGCACCTCATCCGCCGGCAGGAGGGTCACGTCCTCCGGCCGCAGCCCGAGGGTGACCGCCTCTCCGGCCACCCTGTCGGCAACGGCCTCTATTACCCCGCCCTCGACCGAAACCTCGTCAAGCCCATCCTGGGATGAAATTACCTTACCCGCAATGAGGTTTTCCATTCCCACGAAGCGGGCCACGAACTCGTTCTCCGGATGCTGAAAGATCCGTTTCGGCGTCCCGCCCTGCACGATCCTTCCCTGGTTGAGGACGATTATCCGGTCGCCCATGCGGGCGGCCTCCTCGTGGTCGTGAGTCACGAACACCGACGTCAGGCCCTTCTCCTTGAATATTCCCCTTACCTCGGACTGAAGGCGGCGTCTTATCAGGACGTCGAGGTCGGAAAACGGCTCGTCGAGAAAGACGACCTCGGGCTCGATGACCAGCGCCCTCGCCAGCGCCACCCTCTGGGACTCTCCCCCAGAAAGCGTGTAGACCTCTTTGTCGTTGAAACCAGAAAGGCTAAAAATCTCGAGGGCCTCGTCGACTCGCCGCTTGATAACCGGCCGCTCCACCCCCCGCACCCCCAGACCGAACGATACGTTATTCTCTACCGATGTCTTGAAAAGCAGCGGGTCCTGGAACAGCATCACCATGCGCCGCCTGACCTCCAGTGCGCGGCCGCCCGCAAGGTGGCTCGTGTCCTTCCCCCTGAACATTATCGTGCCCGAGGTTGGCGGCTCCAGCAGGTTCAAAAGGCGCAGAAGAACGCTCTTCCCGGCCCCGCTCGGCCCCAGGAACACAAGCACCTCCCCCGCCTCGACGGAAAGGTGCTCTATATCGAGGACAACCTTGCCCTCGTATGCCTTTCTTAAATTGCTCGCTTCGACGATCGACTGCATCCGTCATGACCCCCGTGAGGCAAACCTTCTGAAGACCCCGAGCCTGACCCCGCCTTCCTGGTATCTCGTCAAGAAGGCGTTTATGACTATAGCCAGGAGCAGAAGCACTATCCCCTCGGCCAGCGCGAGCTGGTAGTTGCCCTGGCGTGTCTGAAGGACGATGTCGGTCGTCATCACCCTGGTTGAGTCCTTTATATTGCCGCCCACGATCATCACCGCCCCGACCTCGGATATCACGCCGCCGAAACCGGCGATGACCGCCGCCACGAGCCCCGCTCGCGCTTCGCGCATCTTGACGAGCACCGACTGGACGCGGGTCGCGCCCAGGCTTCTCGCCTGGAGGCCGAGCCGCGGGTCAACCCCCCTCATCGACGCGTTGGTGAACCCGGCGATGATGGGAGCCGCAAGGATCACCTGCACTATCACCATGGCTGTGGGGGTGTATATGAGGTCGAGGCTACCCAGGGGGCCGCTCCGTGCGAGCACAAGGAACGTAAAGACTCCCACGACCACCGGTGGAAGTCCCATGAAGGTGTGGACTATGACGAGCAGGACCTTCCTTCCGAAGAACTCGTACTCGGATAGCAGGATGCCGAGCGGCATGCCTA
>Ga0315289_10003001_pt1 | contig 25664 bp, 31 predicted proteins | sample YL17G11_40_MG_FD_203452 | JGI IMG/M metagenome (GOLD analysis project Ga0315289, IMG submission 203452) | Sediment microbial communities from Yellowstone Lake, YNP, Wyoming, USA - YL17G11_40 | ecosystem: Environmental > Aquatic > Freshwater > Lake > Sediment | place: USA: Wyoming | collected...
GAAAAAATCTTGGATTTGCTAAGGCGAATAATCAAGGGATTAAAGAGGCAAAAGGGGAGTATGTCCTTCTATTGAACCCTGACACGATCCTCCTACCAAAGACACTCTCTTTCATGACTAACTTTATGGAAGAAAATCCCAAGGTTGGGGTGGCTACTTGTCGGGTAGAACTGCCCGACGGCCAATTGGATGATGCCTGTCACCGTGGATTTCCCACTCCTTGGAATGCTCTTTGTCATTTTTCTGGGCTTTCAAAGATTTTCCCCCGGAGTGGTCTTTTTAACGGTTATCATCTCGGCTACAAAGATCTAGACAAGGTTCATGAAATAGATAGTTGTGTCGGGGCGTTTATGCTCATAAGAAGAAAGGCGGGAGAAGAAGTTGGCTGGTTGGACGAGGATTATTTTTGGTACGGAGAGGATTTAGACTTTTGTTTTAGGATAAAACAGAAAGGCTGGGAGGTAATATTCGTTCCCAATGTTTCGATAATTCATCACAAAGGAGTTTCGAGCGGAATTAAAAAACACTCACAAAAATATGCCATGGCGACTATAGAAACAAGAAAGCAAGCCACCGAAGCAAGATTTCTGGCCATGGAAATTTTTTATAAAAAGAATTATAAGGACAAATATCCCTGGTTTATCACCGGTTTTGTTATGATGGCCATAGAGATTAAGAAAAGATTAACTTTGACAACCATTCACTAATATGAAAATTGGAATTGATGTCAGGCTTTGGAGTCAGACTGGAGTAGGGCGATATATCCAGCAATTGATTTTTAATCTAGCAGAGATCGATAAAGAGAGTGAATATTTTCTTTTTTTGCGAAAGCAAGATTTCGAGAGGTTTAAATTGCCAGGCAAAAATTTTGAAAAAAGATTAGCGGATTTGAGGTGGCATTCTTTGACAGAGCAGGTTTTGATGCCAATTATTTTATGGCGTGAGCATCTTGATTTGGTCCATTTCCCCTATTTTTCCGTGCCCATCTTTTATCCGGGAAAATTCGTGGTTACCATTCATGATCTTATCTTGGACCATTTCGATACAGGACAAGCCTCGACTTTACCGTGGTTTTTTTACAAGATTAAGCGCCTAGGCTATAAGCTGGTAATGTGGTTGACTCTTAAAAGAGCATTAAAAATAATCACCGTTTCGAAGACAATAAAAGAGGAGCTAGTGAATCATTACAACATTAACCCAAGAAAGGTAGTCGTAACTTATGAAGCTCCCTGAAGAATATTTTTTATACGTAGGAAATGCCTACCCGCATAAGAACTTAGAAAGGCTGCTACAAGCCTTTCTAAAACTCAACCCTTCGACTACGCTCAGGGTTGACGGTGAGCGAAGTCGAACCGTCAAAACTCAAAACTTGAAACTAATTTTAGTAGGAAACGAAGATTTTTTCCACAGAAGGCTTGTTGATTATGTTAAAAGGTTAGGCCTAACAGATGATGTAATTTTTTGGGGTCAGGCAAAAAGAGGAGAGTTAAATTCCCTCTATCAGGCCGCCATTGCTTTAGTCTTTCCCTCTTTGATGGAGGGTTTTGGCCTGCCGGCGGTTGAGGCAATGGCTAATCATTGTTTAGTTTTAGTCTCAGATATTCCCGTTTTCCACGAAATCTTAGGGGAAGTGGCCATTTATTTTAACCCCTATGATACTTCGGACATGGCGGGTAAAATAAAAGATGTCCTGAGAAATCCCCAGAAATATGAAATCTTTAAAAAAAGAGGCCTGACCCAGGTTAGAAAATACTCTTGGTCAAAACTCGCCAGCCAGACCTTGAAGGTTTATGAAGATTTTTTAGCCTCAAAAGGGCAGCCCTTTTAGCCTTGAAAGGGCTGCCCTTTTAAAAAAGAAGATGGAAGAATTTTTGAGACAAAATTCATGGGTTTTAATCTTCGTGGCTATTTGGGCGCTGCCGTGGAAAGGCTATGCCCTTTGGAGGGCCGCCCGTTTGGGACAGAAGTGGTGGTTTATTACCCTTTTGACCGTTAATACTTTGGCTTTGCTTGAAATCCTTTACATTTTTATCTTCAGCAAGAGAGAACTATCCGTCAAACACAAAAAATTTAACGAGACAGAGACAGGATAATTTCCGGTACTAAATATTCTGGTACTCTATCTTTCCACCTTTCCCCTTTTTGGATGAGCTTTCTTATTTTCTCGCCCTCTAATATATGTTTTTTATAATAAGGCACGCGCATTATTAGGTACCCCGCCTTTTCAAATATCCCATTTACCCAGTCGTTATTACCGATAACAACATCTATTCCCCCCCCCACCCTTTTTAGGGTTTCTGAAAACCAGAGGCAATCGCTGGGATAATCTGGTAAAGGAACGACTTTGATTACTCTTCCCTTAAGCTTTTCTTCTTCAAGATACATTTCCACCATTTTCCTTCTTTTTTGGTACCCTAGGGGATTTTCTTTGTTTCTTACGTTACTACTGCCTATGCCAACTATTAGATTATTAACAGAAAGGAGCGCTTTTTTGATAAGATAATGATGTCCTTTATGAAAAGGCTGGAATCTGCCAATTACAAGACCGGTTTTGAATCTTTTTTCGTATAATATTATTAGAAAACAAAAACTCAAAAGACGCAAGGGCAAGAAATTTTTCTAAAATAAGTATACAAACATCAGCTTCGCAGGGTCTCTCCTTTTGAGGCTAGGGGAAGGTTTAGTAAAACTAAAAACAGATATTCTCAGCTAATTTTCAGGTTATTGGTATAATATTGGTTGAAAATGAGAATTCTTGTTGTAGAGGACGAACACAAAATTGCCAACTCCATAAAAAAAGGACTTGAACAGGAATCCTACGCCGTTGATGTGGTCTATGATGGGAGTGACGGCTTTGACCTTGCTTTAACCGAAGACTATGATGTAATCGTCCTTGACCTTCTGCTTCCAGGAATGGATGGCGTGACGATCTGCAAAAAGTTACGGGAAGAAAAAATCCATGTCCCAATCCTTATGCTTACAGCCAAAGGCAAGCTAACTGATAAAGTTGAGGGTTTAAATAGCGGCGCAGATGATTATTTGGTAAAGCCTTTTGCCTTTGAAGAATTGTTAGCGCGCATTAGAGCCTTAACAAGAAGACCAAAAAGTAGTCTTAGCTCAATCCTAACTTATGAAGACTTAAGTCTTAATACCCAAACTTATGAAGTAAAACGAGGCAATACCTCCATTCGTTTATCTAAAAAAGAATTTGCCCTCTTAGAATACCTTTTAAGACACCCCGATACTGTCTTAACAAAAGAGAAAATCATAAGCCATGTTTGGGATTATGATGCTGATATTCTTCCCAATACAGTAGAGGTCTATATCGGATACCTGCGAAATAAAATTGACAAAGCATTTAAAAATAAACAAGCCTTAATTCATACAGTTAGAGGATTTGGATACAAGATCCGTAAATGAAAAATAAAAATGCAAAAATGAAAAAAGATTTTTAGGTTTTGCTAATTTTATATTTTAAATTGTCATTTTTACTTTTTCAATTTCGTTAGAAATCAAGCTTTGCTTTTTTTAAATTTTTAATTTGTTAAAATGTTTCGTTCAGCCAGGATAAAATTAACTACTTGGTACCTTTTAATAATAATGCTTATTAGCGTTTCTTTTAGCGTGGCGATGTATAAAGTGCTTACTTTTGAATTAGATAGAGTTGAGAGAACCCATAGATTAAAGATCGAACGTGGATTGCCCGAGTCATTCAGGTCGCCACGTCCTTTGCTTTTGGACCCAGAGTTGATCACCGAGACAAAAAACCACCTCAAGATTATCTTGACCATGATTAACCTGGCAATTTTGGGAACTTCTGCGGTTGCCGGATATTTTTTGGCCGGGAGGACGCTTAAACCTATTTCCGAGATGTTAGAGGAGCAGAATCGTTTTATTACCGATGCCTCTCATGAGCTTCGGACGCCATTGACCTCTTTAAAATCTGAGATCGAGGTTAGTCTCCGGGATAAGAAACTAACATTAGCCGAGGCCAAAGAACTACTTACGAGTAACCTTGAAGAGGCAAACAACCTACAAGTCTTGTCTGACGGTTTGATTAAATTGACTCAATACCAAAAGGGAGGGAATGATTTGATGATTACAGCTTTCTCGTTAGCTTCTAGTGTTGGCGAGGCAATAAGAAAAGTTGCTAAGCTCGCTAAAAACAAGAAGATTACTATTATGAATAAAATAATTGACTATACCATTGAAGGAAGCGAATCGGCATTAACCGAGCTGTTTGTGATTTTCTTGGATAATGCGATTAAATACAGCCCGGAGCATTCAAAAGTTAATTTAACCTCTGAAAAAACAGACGGCCAGGTTGTTATTCATATCGCGGATCAAGGTATGGGCATTAGCGAAGAAGACATTCCTCATCTTTTCGATAGGTTTTACCGAGCTGATAAATCAAGAGCCAAGTCTGATGCACCAGGATATGGCTTAGGTTTATCGATAGCAAGGCAGATAATTACTAGACATCATGGATCGGTCAAAGTCCGAAGTATTCCGAACGAAGGGACGACGTTTACCGTCCAAATTCCAATTAAACACTCAGGTAAACTGATTTAATTTTTAAGCTTTTTCTCAGAATTTTTTTATAGAGTTGCCACTATGAATACAACTAAAAAAATATTTGACCTGCTTATTGACCTGCTTATAAAGGAAGCTAGAAGTATATTAAATAGTCGCAAAAGAATAGCGATATTTTTAATTCTTATTTTCATCCTCGCTTTTACTGGATGGAAAATTTTAAGTAATAAGCCACAAAAGCCGCAGTATCAAACGGCTCAAGTAGAAAAAGGTACCCTAATCGTATTGGTAACTGCCTCTGGACAAGTGTCGCAGGCCAATAGCGCGACAGTGAACACCGAAGCCTCTGGCGTTGTCAGTAAAATTTATGTTGAAAATGGTCAAAAAGTACAAACAGGAGACAAAATCGCGGAAATAGATTTAGATCTAGAAGGAAAACAAAGAGCATCTCAGGTACTGGCAAGTTATCAAGGCGCGAAGAACTCTTTGGAAACGGCGAAAATAAATTACTACGCGCTACAATCGGATTTATTGACGAACTGGAAAACCTATATGGATTTAGCGCAAAATTCAACCTACCAAAATCCAGATGGTTCGCCGAATACGACTACACGGCAGCTTCCACAATATATGAGTACGAATGATCAGTGGCTCTTAGTCGAAGCAAAGTATAAAAACCAGGAGAATGTTGTTAGCCAAGTACAAACTTCTCTTAACTCAGCCTGGTTATCTTATCAACAAACTTCGCCTACAGTATATGCACCAATCTCAGGAACTGTCACCGGTCTTTCACTTCAAATCGGTTCGGTTCTAACTGCCCAGTCTAATTCTTCAGGAACTTCTACCGCCCAAAAAATTGCCAGTATCCAGACAGACGCTTCGCCGGTAATACAAGTAAACCTTACCCAAATCGATACGCCAAAGGTAAAGATCGGAAACAAAGCCACACTTATTTTTGATGCATTTTCAGGGAAAACCTTCACGGGGAAAGTGGTGAGCATAGATACGATAGGTGCTGTAAGCTCCGGAGTAACAACATACCCGGCTGTAATTAAACTCGATACCGAAGCCCCGGATATTTTCTCCAATATGACAGCTTCCGCAAGCATCATTACCCAAACGAAAGACAACGTTCTTCTTGTTCCCACCAGTAGCGTACAAACCCAAAATGGGGAGTCTTTTATTCGGGTTATGAAGAATGGCAAAATGGAACAAGTCAGTGTTGAAACCGGACTCTCATCAAACACACAAATTGAAATTGTCTCCGGTTTAGCCGAAGGTGATACGATAGTTACGAACATCGTTTCCTCTTTCGGAACAGGTCAACAGCAAGGCAGTCAAACACAATCGCCATTTAGCGGTTTTGGCGGAGGAGGTCCTCTTCGAATACGCTAATGGGGAAAATAGTCATCCTGAATTCATTTCAGGATCTTCCAACCGGTGGATGCTGAAACAAGTTCAGCATGACAAACATTTTTTATGATTAAAGCATCTCGCCTCTCAAAAATCTACAAAACCGATTCACTTGAAACTGTTGCTTTAGCTGATGTTTCCTTTGAAATTAAAAAAGGTGAATTTGTGGCGATCATGGGACCATCTGGCTCCGGGAAGTCAACCCTCATGCATATTCTTGGAGCTTTAGATTTACCTACAAGTGGCGAATATATTCTTGATGGTGAAAATGTTTCCAAGCTTTTCGATGACGAGTTGGCAGATATTAGAAACAGAAAAATTGGTTTTGTATTTCAATCGTATAATCTCCTTCCCAGGACTACGGCGATGAAAAATGTGATGTTGCCAATGGTATATGCAGGTATTCCAAGGGAGGAACGGATTGAAAGAGCAAAAAAATATCTGGAAATGGTTAGTTTAGGTGATAGGTTAGCGCATATGTCAAATCAACTATCAGGAGGACAACAACAGCGGGTAGCAATAGCCAGGGCATTAGTTATGAACCCCTCAATAATTTTAGCTGATGAACCTACCGGGAATATTGCCTCAATTCAAGCAGAGGAGATTATGGCTATTTTCCAAAAATTAAATGATGAGGGGCATACCATAGTCATGATTACCCATGAACATGATGTTGCCAAACACGCAAGGAGAATTATCCATCTTCGTGACGGGAGAATTGTTGAGGATGGCCTAAATCATAAACAAAGAAGGATAAAATTGACCTAATTTCTAATCGACCTAATTAATCTAAAGGACTTTTTGATATTAAGGAATTGGTGCTTGATTAAATTAATTAGTTATTAGAATAATTAGAAATTTTAATCATGGATTTTACCGAATTATTTCTCGAGAGTCTAGGAACACTAACCCTAAACAAAATGCGGACAGGCCTTGCTATCTTAGGGATAGTTATTGGTATCGGAAGCGTCATTGCTTTAATTTCCTTAGGTCAAGCCAGTCAGCAGGCGGTTCAATCACAAATCCAGTCCTTAGGATCGAATCTTTTAACTATTAGACCAGGAGCTATTAATCAAAGCGGGGTAAGAGGTGCTGCCGGCGGTAGAACGACTCTTACTCTGGATGATGCTAGGGCAATCTCCGAATCTCCCCAAGTCTCAACCATTAAATACGTTTCTCCTGAATCTGAACAAAGGACTCAAGTAACCACAGGAAGCAGTAACACTAACACCGAGATTATGGGCGTTACTCCCCTATATGCTGACGTTCACAATGTAGCGATTGCCTCCGGTAACTTCATAAGTCAAAATGATGTTGACAGTATGACAAAAGTGGCAGTCATAGGCCCTCAAGTTGTTACTGATTTATTTGGTGATAATGCTTCTCCCATTGGTCAAACGATAAGAGTTAAAGGGCAAACGCTAACTATTATTGGAGTAACTACCTCTAAGGGAGGTACGGGATTTCAAAATCAAGATGACATTATCTATATACCACTTACTACCGCTCAAAAACAATTATTTGGTATGAATTACTTAAGCTCTATCGCCCTTGAAGCCAAAAGCGCCGAGGTTATGGTTGACGCACAAAATGAGGTAGGCTATCTACTCCTCGCTCGCCATAATTTAACAGATCCAACACAGGCTGATTTTTCCATTATGTCCCAGCAGGATATTCTTAACACCGTTTCGGCAACGACGGGAACGTTTACTGCATTATTATCAGGTATAGCTGCAATTTCTCTATTAGTCGGAGGAATTGGAATTATGAACATTATGTTGGTAACCGTAACCGAGAGAACTAGGGAAATTGGGTTAAGAAAAGCGTTAGGAGCAAAGAAAAAAGTAATAACAACCCAGTTTTTAACAGAGTCAATAATCTTAACTTTTAGCGGCGGAGTTATCGGCGTCATCGTTGGAATTATTGCTTCTTATTTGATATCTGACTTTACAAATTCTCTCTTTATGGTCTCGCCGATATCAATTCTTCTCGCATTTATTGTCGCGGCTGGTATTGGAATCTTGTTTGGTTGGTACCCTGCCAATAAAGCAGCAAATTTGCAACCAATCGAAGCGCTACGTTATGAGTAGCGCGAAGATCCTGAGCTTGTCGAAGGATTGAGGCCTTAAGATATGAATGATAATGTAAATCCGCCTACGCTTAGCTTCTCCCGAGGCCTACGGCCTCGCGTCGAAGCGTTGCTTCGGCGGACGTAAGAAATTCTAAAACTCGTAAATTCGTTAAGAATTTCTAACGAAGGGGGTGAGTAAATATGAAAAATAACATGATGATTATTGCCATTATTCTTATTTTTGTGGCCGGCGCCGGAGGATTTTTTGTTGGCATGAAGTATCAGCAGGGAAAACAACCGGCATTCTCCAGACAATTTGGAAATGGGCAAGGAACTAGAACGGGGGGTCAACTTCAGGGCAGTAGTAACCGCATGGGGTTTCGACCGGTACCTGGAGAAATTATCAGTAGTGATGACAAATCTATTACCGTCAAACTGCAAGACGGCTCAAGCAAAATTATTTTATTCTCGGATAAAACCGAAATCAATAAAGCTGCTAATGCAACTAAAGAAGATCTAAAGGTAGGAGAAAAAGTGGCCGTGTTCGGGCAGGAAAATTCCGATGGAAGCGTTACCGCCCAAAACATCCAGCTGAATCCCTCATTTCGAGACGCGACGGGAGGTGGAACTCCAAGATAATCATGTCTTGGAGCACACCCTTCCTTTTTAGCTAAGGAATTATCTGAGAGTATCTCTCCTGGGAAGACAGCCATAGCAAAAGATAAAAAAATGAAACCCCTTCGTCTTTTAATGATCTAAGCGGTTTTGTTTTCCTATTTATGAATTTAAAGATGCCACAAAAAAACTGAAAGAGTGAATCACCGATTGAGGCATTACGATATGGGCAATTTCAGACATCTTATTGTATTAATACTTATCACCGTTTTGGCTATTAGCCTTGCGTATCTTATTAAGAAACAGCAAAACACCGCGATTGTTAAAAAGATGAGTGCAGAGATATTCCCTCAGAATGGTCAAGAAAGTCAAACCAGCGAAAATTCATTATCTATCGAGACGATGCGAAAGAAAACCTATCCGGGGAGTGATCTTACCATCGAACAAACACTGTCTCCCGGTAGCAACTACAATCAGTATATTGCTTCTTATCAGTCAGATGGTTTAAAGATTTATGGTCTCCTTACTGTTCCTGTTGCAGTAAAACCAAAAAATGGCTGGCCGGTTATTATTTTTAATCACGGTTACATTTCGCCTAATCAATACCAAACAACAGAAAGATATGTTGCTTATGTTGACACCTTTGCCAGAAACGGCTATGTAGTCTTTAAGCCGGATTACCGAGGACACGGAAATTCAGAAGGCAAGCCAGAAGGAGCTTATTATTCTCCAGCTTATACCGTTGATGTGTTAAATGCTGTTTCAACCCTTAAGAAGTATAAAGATGCCGACCCCCAAAGAATTGGTATGTGGGGACACTCGATGGGAGGAAGTCTCACTCTTCGCTCGATGGTTGTTTCGAAAGATATTAAGGCTGGAGTAATTTGGGCAGGGGTTGTTGGTACATATGATGAATTGCTTACAAAGTGGAGAAGAACAACTCCTTGGAGACCTTCTGATGACCAAGCTTCGCGTCACCTTTCCACAATCCGAGAGAATTTACAAAAAACTTATGGAACTCCAAAAGATAATCCCTCTTTTTGGCACTCTATCGACCCACGTTTTTACCTGAAAGATATCTCAGGGCCGATCCAACTTCATCATGGAACTTCAGACGAATCCGTGCCTTGGGAATTCTCCGAAAGTCTTAAAAATGACCTTGAAGAGCAGGGGAAAACGGTTGAGTACTATAACTACGAAGGTGGAGATCATAATATTTCTTCACCAAATTTTGAAACAGCAATGCGGCGGTCTATAGACTTTTTTAATAAATATTTGAAGGGAGACGAGTGAATATAGACTGCGTTCGGAGAGTTGCCTAAAATTTAAGTGGCATCCTTATGTATATTTCTAACGGAGAAATATTATAGAATATAACTATGGAAAAGGAGGCGAAGAATGATCTGGTAATTGAGGTCAAAAACCTGACCAAAAAATTTAACGACTTTATCGCTGTAAATAATATATCCTTTAATGTCAAAAAAGGCGAGATTTTTGCCTTTTTGGGTCCAAATGGGGCTGGCAAAACCACAACCATCAAGATGCTTACCACTCTGACTAAGCCAACTTCGGGATTTGTGAGAATCAACGGGAACGATCCGGTAAGCTGCGAAAATGGAGTGCGTCGCTCCTTTGGAATTGTTTTTCAAGATCCAAGTCTTGATGATCAGTTAACAGCCTATGAAAATATGGACTTTCACGGCATTCTGTATAAAGTTCCCAAAATTTTACGCCAGACAAGAATTAAAGAGTTACTTGAATTTGTCGAATTATGGGAAAGAAGGGATGATTTGGTTAAAAATTTTTCCGGGGGGATGAAACGAAGACTTGAGATTGCCAGAGGTCTTTTACATCACCCTAAAATTCTCTTTTTAGACGAGCCGACGCTAGGTCTTGATCCCCAAACACGGACTCATATCTGGAGTTATATTAAAAAACTAAATGAACAAGAAAGCATCACTATCTTTTTTACAACCCACTATATGGAGGAGGCAGAAAGAATAGCCGGGCGTATTGCTATTATTGACTACGGGAGAATTGTGGCCGAAGGATCGGCCACCCAGTTAAAAGAGAAAACCCAAAAAGATTCGTTAGAAGACGCCTTTATCGCTCTTACCGGCTTGGCGATCAGAGAAGAGGAGGTAAAGGGAATAGACAGAATGCATCTTAGAATGAGAGCAAGAAGATTCTAAATATGGCTACTATCTACATCCTGTGGCTTAGACAACTTAAAAGATATTTTCGCTCAAGAGCCCGACTCATCGGCTCCTTAGGCCAGCCTTTACTTTTCCTCATCGCCCTAGGTTTTGGTTTTGGACCAATTTATCAAAGAGCGGGTGGGGGATCGTATATCCAATTTTTAACTCCCGGCATTATTGCCATGAGTGTTTTGTTCACGGCGATGTTTTCCGGGATTGAGATTATTTGGGATCGCCAATTTGGTTTCTTAAAAGAAACGCTGGTAGCACCAGTATCAAGACTTGAGATTATGATCGGTCGAACGCTTGGGGGGGCAACCGTAGCCATGATTCAAGGGATAACAGTTTTTCTTATCTCATTTTTGGCCGGTTTTCGTCTAGCTGATCTTTCTGGGTCTCTTATCATGATTTTGTTCATGTTTTTAATTTCTCTTCTCTTTACCGCTTTGGGGACAGCCATTGCCTCAGTTCTAGAAGATATGCAGGGGTTTCAGTTGATTATGAATTTTTTGGTGATGCCTCTTTTCTTTTTGTCCGGGGCTCTTTTTCCATTGGCGGGCCTGCCAAGAACTCTAACAATTATTGCCAGCCTTGACCCTCTTTCTTATGGGGTGGATGGGTTAAGGGGAGCCTTAGGGTTAGGCTATCATTTTAGCTTTATGGAAGATTTTCTTGTTCTGGCAGTTGCCAGTTGCCTTTTTCTAGTTATTGGCAGCTATCTTTTTTCAAAAATTGAGCTTTAAAAGGAGTAAAATTTAACCAAAACACCAATTTTTCTATGTCTGATATTAAAAAATTAACCCAAAAGATCCTCAAGTTTAGAGACAAAAGAGAGTGGGGGCACTTTCATAATCCCAAGGACATGGCTATTTCTTTGGCCCTTGAGGCGGCCGAGGTTCTCGAGCATTTTCAATGGCGATCGCTAAAAGAGATTGAGCAATACTTAAAAACTCATAAGGAACATATCGGCGATGAGCTTTCAGATGTGCTTTACTGGGTTTTACTTATAAGTCATGATCTAGACATTGATATTTTTAAGGCATTTGAAAAGAAGATGAAAAAGAACGAAGAAAAATATCCGGTTGTCAAATCCCGTGGCTCACACAAAAAATGGACAGAGCTTTAAAAAACTGCCTACTTTTTGTTTTCTTCGTACCATTCAAAAAGACCGGCAACATAAGTGTTTACTTTTCTTAGTTTCTCAACGACTTCATTTCTAATTTGTAAAGTGCTTATTGGATTCTGCCCAGAGTTATCTACCCACTCCGCCACCTGTTTTGCCAAAAGGTCAGCCTGCTCATCGGTAAGGCCCGCGGCCTTAACAACCCTGGCAATTTTTGCCGGCTGAAATTCTTCAAAAGAGCCATCACGCTTTAAAACCATTATATTTTTTGTTATTTTCGTTTACCCTTTATGTGTGCCATTCTTTAGGCAAGATTCATGCTATCATTTTATCAAAATTATTCTCTCAGTCAAAATCCAATTTCCGCTATACCCGAAAAAAGGAGGGGATTCGTATAGAATATCCTCCATGTTTAGTATCCATACTATACCACACATTCCTTTGCTATCAGCTGCCGTAAGTCTAAGCTTTATACTTTTTAATTAATACTTTGCAATGCAACCGGGAGATGATTATAAGGCATATTACTCAGAATTTGTAACCTGTGGCCTTTCAGTAAATTGTCCTTCGCATAAACCAATACCGGTTGCGGTTAAAACGGGCGAGACAGTAAACGACATTGACCCTCAAGATTGGTATAAACAACCCGAATAAGAGGATAACACCTCGGTGGGAGAGTAACCTGATATCTTCCCCCTTTTGCATTTTTCCTTCTTCTAGTCTAAACTGCAAACATGTATGGCAAATTTTTCTAGGTTGATTTTGATTATTCTTTTTCTGACCGGGGCTATAGGAGGTTTGGCGTGGTGGGCTTTTGGGCCAGTAGAGGGCAAGAGTATGCCGGAAGTTTTTACGGTGACGGAAGATCAAAATCGGCTTGATGTGGTTATAAAACTTAAAGAAGAAAAGCTAATTAAAAACACTGGTGCCTTTTTATTGTTGTTAAACTTTACCGCCGGAGAGAAAGCGATTCTTCCCGGTGGTTATCGCCTTAATCGCAATATGAACGCCTTTCAAGTTTTGCAAAAAATCACTTCCAAACCGGACCTAGTTTGGGTGGTAATTCCGGAAGGTTTTCGTAAGGAACAAATCGGAGAAATACTGGCCAAGGCTCTTAATTGGAATGAAGATGAGCAGAAAAAATGGAATGAGGTTGATACTGCTACAAAACCGGAATATGTTGAAGGCGTATATTTTCCCGATACTTATCTTATCCCCAAAGATGAGTCTGGCCAAGAAATAGCCCAAAGATTTATAAACCGCTTTAATGAAAAATTCGCTCCATATTTGGATAAATTTGCCCAAAAGGATATTCTCTGGACAACCGGCATAAAAATTGCCTCGCTAATCCAAAGAGAAGCAGCTGGGGCTCAAGACATGCCGCTTATATCAGGGATTATCTGGAATCGGTTGGAAAAAGGAATGAAATTGGAAATTGATGCAACCCTTCAGTATATCCGAGGGGATAAGGACCAGGGATGGTGGGGAAGAGTAAATGTTGCCGATAAACTAATTGACTCTGCCTTCAGTACTTATAAATATAAAGGCTTGCCGTCGAAGCCTATTTGTAACCCAGGTTTAGCCGCTATCGAAGCGGCCTTAAATCTGGCCGAGACTGATTGTTTATATTATCTTCACGACCACAATCGGCAAATCCACTGCGCTAAAACTTATGAAGAGCATAAAGACAATATCCGTAATTTTTTATAATTTCTAGCAGTTGGGGTGAAAATTTTGTGGAAAAAATGACAAAAAAAGAAATTTAAGAAAGTTGTTGTCGAGATCGTAAAAATTAAAGGTGGGAAGTCTATAAAGATTTTGGTCAAACAATTTTTAAGATGACGGTTAAAAGGTAAATTGTGTTAAAAATTCAAATTAACTCCATCAAAATCCTCTCGTTATCTGCCACCTTTACTGGACTTCTTGTCTTTGCTTTTTTTGCCATCTCCATTTTTACCCTCTTAACTTCCCTTATGGGCACCATGACGCCTGGGGAAGGGCAGGAACCGATTAAAATAGAAATTAGTCCCAAGGGCGAGACGATTTTTACCCTTAAAGCAGTAAATAGTGGGTTGTTAGCAATAACCACAAAGCTTAATATTAAGCTCATTTCCAAAGATAAAGTCGTCGCTCAAGGACAAAAGGCCATAAAACTTTTACCTAAAGAGAAGGGTGAACTTAAGCTAAGACTGGCTTTTACCAAAAGCCAGATGGAGGAGCTACAAGAAACGCCGCCTAAAATTTCCTTCTCTTTGGAAACCAGAACGTTTTTTGACCTCGCCGGAATGGGGGTTAGCGCCCAAATGGGAGAGGATAAATGAAAATTCTAAAAGCATTACTTGGCGCCGCTTTCTATATTGTTCTTTTTGTATACTGGCCAAGGTTGACATTAACCAATGTGCCGTCAGACATTTTGGGGCCGCTCGGACCCGTTGAAAATATTTTGATGACTTCGACCGTTGTGGGAATAGTCCTAGCCTTGCTTTTTGTTATAAAGACGCTAACCGCTAAGCAAAATCCCCTAAACCTTGTCGTCTTGGTGGTTTCAGAGTTGGTTGGATTCTACGTCTTTCTCTTTTTCATCAGCTTTGGCAATCCCATAAACTTCGGTAGGGTGGAAAAGGCAATTCCGATAGGGCCCGGAGTAACAGTGAAATTTGATTTTAGGATATTTGTACAACTAACGTTGGTGGTCCTTGTTTTTAGGGTTGCCGTTGGGATTTTAGAATTCTATAATGTAAGATGTAAGTCCGCTACCGGCAACATTACCAAATAGGTAGAAGTGAGATCGAGGAAAATGGTTGTACCTCTGATTATCAATAGAAAGAAGACGGTTGCTTTTATAATTGCTGTCCTCGTTGTAGTTTTTCTTGCCCTTCTACTCCGTGGAGAAGAAGACACCTGGCTTTGCCAAAATGGTCAATGGGTAAGACACGGTAATCCCAGCGCTCCGGCGCCAACGGGAACTTGCGGAAAAGCTCTTGAAACGACTCAACCAGGAAAAGGGAATGCTATAGAAACTAAAAGGGGCGATAATTTTTCGGTAGTTTTGGAGACAAACCCGAGTACTGGCTATAGTTGGGAACCAAATTTTGACTCTTCCTACATCCAGTTGATTGATAGAAAATATATTCCCAGTTCTCAAAAAACACTAGTTGGGGCAGGAGGTAAGGAAACTTTTAATTTTCGCGCCTTAAAAGGAGGAGAAGTCGAAATAACTTTTTCTTATATGCGTCCGTGGGAGAAAAAGGAGGAAAGGAAGATGGTTTATAAGATAATAATTAACTAGCAAAGAAGGAGATGGGGCAAAATGAGCAAAAAGAGTTTCACCACCTGGGAGGCCAAGAAAATAGGGGAGATGCTTGGGATTGACTGGACAAAGTTCGACGTGGAGCAGTTTCGGAGGGGGATGGAGGTGGAGCTAGAACATGGGCTAGTTAATCATCATACAAATGTTACCAATGATAATCCCCTAACAACCGGGAAAATTGCCCTGACCCATTTAAACGAGTTTCCCGATTATTACACCCGACTGGATAAACTAGAAAAAGAGGCAGATAAATATTGGGGGAGAAAAAAGTGAGGCTGGGTGATTTTAATGGTTAAATCTGCTAAAATAGCTTGGTAATGAAAGTGGCTTTGGTTTATGATCGGGTGAATAAATGGGGCGGGGCAGAAAGAACATTGTTGGCGCTTCATGAAATTTATCCGGAAGCACCTCTTTATACCGCGGTCTACAATTCGAAACGAGCTCCATGGGCTAAGGTTTTTTCCAAAGTTATTCCCTCTTTTTTGCAAAGTTTTCCCTTCGCCAGAACTCACCATGAGGCTTATCCATATTTGATGCCTTTGGCATTTGAAAGTTTTAATTTTGATGAATACGATGTAGTGATTTCCGTCACCTCCGAATCGGCCAAAGGGATAATTACTAAGCCTAAAGCGCTGCATATCTGTTATTGCTTAACGCCGACAAGGTATCTTTGGAGCGGCTATTTTGATTATAAAGATGCTTTCCATTTTGGAATTTTAAATCCAATTGTTCGTTTGTTTTTTCCGATAGTGGCGGCAAGACTTCGGTTTTGGGATCAAATAGCCGCCCAAAGACCGGATCATTACCTGGCGATTTCAAATAACGTCGCTCAGAGAATCACAAAATATTATGGGCGGGAAGCGGAAGTGATTTATCCTCCTGTTGACATGAAAAAATTCTGTGTAAACACCCCCGAGGTGTCTCTCCGCCGAAGGCGGGACCCCTCCACCTCGGGGGTGATATTTGATACCAAAAAAGATTATTTTCTTACAGTCTCTCGTTTTGTCCCGTATAAGCGAATTGATATTGCTATTGAGGCTTTTAATAAATTGGGCTGGCCCCTTAAAATAATTGGTGACGGTATGGAGGTGACTTATTTGAGGAAAATGGCTAAACAAAATATTGAGTTTCTAGGTCAAGATTTGACAGACGAAGAACTTATTGGTTATTATCAAAAATGTCGGGCTTTAATCTTTGCTGGGGAGGAAGATTTAGGACTAGTGTCGCTGGAGGCTCAGGCCTGTGGTAAGCCGGTAGTTGCCCTAAGAGGTGGGGGAATACCAGAAACTATTATTGAAGGCGCGACGGGCGAGTTTTTTTATCCGCAGACACCCGGGGCATTGATAAAAGTGATTAAGGAGTTTAAAGCCGAAAAATATAGACCAGAAGATTGTCGTAAGAATACTGAAAGATTTGACAAAAAAATTTTTAAAGAAAAATTTAAAAAATTTGTGGAGGATCATCTAAAGTGAAGGCAGTTATTTTTGCTGGTGGAGTAGGGACAAGGCTTTGGCCTCTCTCGAGAAAAAAAACGCCGAAACAGTTTGAAAAAATTATTGGAGATAAATCAACTCTTCAATTATCTGCCCAGAGACTTCGGCCAGAGTTTGCCTGGAAAGATATCTATATCTCAACAGGCAAGCAGTATGAGGAATTAGTCAAAAATCAACTTCCCCAACTTCCCCAAGGTAATATCATACTCGAGCCAGAAATGAGAGATGTTGGCCCTGCTGTCGGTTTGATAACGACTATCTTGGGAAAGACAGATCCTAAGGCTCCCTTTGTTATTCTTTGGAGTGATCATTTAGTTAAAAAAGTGGACCTTTTCAAGAAAGTTTTAAAAGTTGGGGAAAAATACCTAAAAAAGGATCCAGAAAGAATTGTCTTCATCGGCCAGAAACCCCGTTTCCCGAGCCAAAACTTAGGCTGGATTGAATTTGGGCAGAAAGTAAAAGAAGAAGAAGGAATCCCTTTTTATAAATTTGAAAGTTGGCATTACCGCCCGGACCTTAATTCCGCCATGACCTATCTTCGCAGCGGCCATCATGCTTGGAACCCAGGCTATTTTATCTCTACCCCAGACTTTCTCCTTAGGCAGTATAAAAAATTCGCCCCTGGGATTTATCAAGGGCTTATTAAAATTCAAGGGGCTTTAAAATCCCGCTCACAATTTATAAAAACCCTAAATGAAGTTTACCCGACCTTTCCTAAGATTAGTTTTGATAACGCTATTTTAGAGCAACTCCCCCCCAAATTTGCCTCCGTGGTTCTTGTTGATTTTGGCTGGAGTGATGTCGGCGCCTGGGAGGCCTTAAAAGAAGCACTACAGAAGTCTCCCCGGGGAAACGTTACCCAGGGTAAGGTTTTGACAGAGGATACCCAAGACTCTTTAGTTTACAATTATACCGATCAATTACTGGTTACCATTGACCTAGAGGGATTTTTAGTTGTCGTTACGCCCGATGTTGTTTTAGTTTGTCACAAAAATTCCGTACCCAAGGTTAAAAAACTAGTCGAGAGTCTGCCTGGTACGATACATGAACACTTAGCTTGAAATATGTTATATGACTTTCTTAAAAGATTAACTGATATAATAGGCTCATTAATTTTACTCATTATTTTCTTACCGATTTGTCTTATTGCTGCTTTGGTTATAAGACTTGATTCTCCCGGCCCGATTTTTGCCGATACGCCGGAGAGGGTGGGGAAGGACGGCAAACTTTTCAAAATGTATAAGTTTCGATCGATGATTGCCAATGCCCATCGTCTCTTGCGGCGTGACCCAAAGTTTAAAAAACTATATAAGCAGTATAAAAAAGAAAGTTATAAATTGAGAGAGGATCCAAGAGTTACCCGGGTTGGCCGGTTTATAAGGAAGCACTCGGTTGACGAGATTCCCCAGCTTTTCAACGTTCTTAAAGGAGAAATGAGTTTAGTTGGACCGCGGGCTTATTATCCTGACGAACTTGAGGATCAGCAACGTAAGTATCCTTATACTAAAAAAATGGTTCGTCTTGTATTATCAACAAAACCTGGAATAACAGGAGCTTGGCAAGTATCTGGTCGGTCCGAGATTAACTTTGATAAAAGAATTGCCATGGATGCCGATTATGTCAAACGCCACTCGATTTTGTATGATGTTTTAATTCTTATAAAAACGCCATGGGCGATGATTTCTGGAAAAGGAGCGGTATAAATAAATAAAATTTTCAATTTTCAATTTTCAATTTATAATTAAATTTATGAACGGTGACATTCCCAAAATAAATTTAGAAAACCCAATAGAGCCAATGAAAGGAAGAAGTCTTTCTTTAAATTTTTCCAAAAAGAAACCCGGAATTTTGTTAGGAGCTTTAATTTTTTTTATTTTTGTTTGCTTTTTTGCCCTTTTTTTGCTGGCGAAAAATATTTATAGTCAAGCATTGACCACTTATCAGGTTGCCCGCGAGACTTACCAGGGAGTCAAGAATCAAAATATCGAGGAAATGGCGGATAATCTTAAACTTACTCAGAAAAAACTTATAGACCTCCAAAAAAGTTATCAAATCTTGGGCTGGACAAGTATAATTCCTTTTTTTGGTGGATATTGGCGCGATGGAAATCATCTAATTAGGGCGGGTTTAGCCGGGATAGAGGCGGGCGAAATAGCGGTCGAGGCCATTAGTCCATATGCTGATCTTTTGGGGTTGAAAGGGAAATCTTCTTTTGTGGAGAAATCAACTGATGAACGGATTAAAACAGCCGTTGTGACTCTTGATAAGCTTAATCCAAAAATCTCCCAGATAGCCGAAAAATTAGCAATTGTTGAAAAAGAAATCGAAGCGATAGACGAGAATCGTTATCCTCAAAAAATCGGGAAGATAACTTTACGACCTCGGATAGTTGTCTTAAAAAATGAGGTCGGGGGGGTAATTAAACTTTTTGTTGATGCTCAAGGCATGATTAAGTTAGCTCCAAGTCTCTTAGGGGAGCCGGAGCCCCGTCGCTACCTAGTCCTTTTCCAAAATGATAAAGAACTTCGGGCGACCGGCGGGTTTATTACTGCCTACGCTCTTTTTAAGATTGAACACGGAAAGCTAACGGTTGAAAAAGCTGATGATATCTATAAGCTTGATGAGGCAAAAACAAGAAAATTTGGGGCGCCCCCGGAAATTTTGAAATATCATAAAGGCGTTTTCTATTTGAATCTTCGTGACAGCAACCTCTCTCCCGATTTTTTGGTTTCGATGAAAAAATTTGAAGAACTTTATCAAACTGTACCAGAACGGGCCAAAATTGATGGAATTGTGGCCTTAGATACTCATGTTTTGGTCGAGGCGATAAAAATACTGGGGCCGATTCCTGCCTATGGGACGAATTTTACCGCCGAAGTGGATAAACGTTGTAACTGTCCTCAGGTTATTTATGAACTTGAGCGCTTCGCTGATCAACCTGTTGCCTACGAACGGGGCTCAAGAAAAGACATAATCGGGGTTTTACTTTATCAGATAATGCAGAAAGCTCTTGGAGTTTCCCCGGGGCAATATTGGAATAGGCTCTTTCAAATGGCTACTAAAGAGATCCAAGAAAAACACATCTTATTTTACTTTTACAATGAAGAAGCCCAAAAGGGAGTCGAGGCCTTAAATTTTGCCGGCAGGATAAGGGAATATGATGGAGATTATCTTCATATAAACGACACCAATTTTGCTGGAGCCAAAGCGAATATGTTTGTTGAAGAATCGGTTCGCGAGGAAATTGAGCTTAAGGGTGCTGAGGTAATAAAAAATTTAACAATTACTTACCGAAATCCCTTTCCACCTTCTGACTGCGGACTAGAGTCGGGTGGGCTTTGTTTAAATGCTCCGCTTCGTAATTGGCTACGGATTTATGTTCCTAAAGGGAGTAGTCTGTTGGAGTTTAAGGGGTCAGAAACCGAAGTAGTGACAAAGGAAGAATTGGGCAAGACCGTCTTTGAAGGGTTTTTAATTGTAAATCCCAAGGGAATGGCCAAGGTGATTGTTAAATATAAATTACCGCCTTTATCATTTGGCAAAGAGTACCGTGAACTTATTCAAAAACAGCCGGGAACGGAAGGCCACGAATATACGTTGATTGTTAACGGAAAAGAAGTAGAAAAGTTTAATTTAACCGCAGATAAAGAAATTAAAATAAAAATGTAAAAAGTAAAATGTAAAATGACAATCTAAAATGTAAAGTCTTTTTAATTTTTTCTATGTCATTTTGCTCTTTGCATTTTTCTTTTTTCAATTTTTGAGTGAGAACCTATAAGACCGAAGGAATAATCATTAAAAGGACTAATTTTGGTGAGGCCGATAAGATTATTACAGTTTTTACCAAAAACCACGGAAAGCTTCGGGCCTTAGGAAAAGGTATCCGCCGGATTGCTAGCCGCCGAGCTCCTCATCTTGAGCTTTTTAACTACGCCTCTATTTTCCTTCGGGAGGGAAGGAATTTTGATCAGATTACAGAGGCCCAAATTATAAACTCTTACCAAGAGGTAAAACGGGACCTGGGGAAAATCAGGGCGGCCTATTTCGTCTGTGAACTAATAGATAGCTTATGCCCGGAAAAATTAGTTAACCGCCAGGTTTTTGAACTCTTTCTAAACTTCTTTAATGATCTTAACAAGTCTAACTCTGTTTATTATAGAAATCTATGTCAAGAATTTGCTAAAGAATTGGTAGCTCAACTAGGCTACTTGCAGCGGGAGAAGCTTTCTTTTAATTTTGATATAATTAATTTTGTTGAAAGTATAATTGAGAGAAAACTTAAAACAAGGAAATTATGGACTTGATGGAAAAAATTTTTAGTCTTTGCAAAAGAAGAGGTTTTGTCTTTCCCTCCTCTGAAATTTATGGCGGCTTTGGAGGATTTTGGGACTTTGGTTCATTAGGGGTGGAGGTGAAGAATAACATAAAGAGCTTATGGTGGAAGGAAGTTGTTCACGAGAGGAAAGATGTCTTAGGCCTTGATAGTGCCATAATTTTAAATCCACAAGTTTGGAGAGCCTCCGGACATACAGGACCTGGATTTGCCGATCCGTTAGTTGAATGTAGAAAATGTCACCATCGATTTAGGAAAGACGATTTAAAAGAAGAGAAATGCCCCGATTGTGATGGGGGGGTAACTAAAGAAAAGAAATTCAATATTTTAGTGAAGACTTATATTGGACCCGTTGAGGATACTTCAACTTTAAGTTATCTTCGGGGAGAAACTTGTCAAGGAATATTTTTGAATTTTAAAAATGTCTTAAACTGTTTTTCGCCAAAGGTTCCCTTTGGGATTGCCCAGATCGGCAAGGCCTTTAGGAATGAAATTACGCCAGGCAATTTTATTTTCCGATCCCGGGAATTTGACCAAATGGAGCTTGAATACTTTGTTAAACCAGGGACGGATGAAAAATGGCATGAATATTGGATCGAAAAACGCCTTGCCTGGCTTATAAAATTAGGCTTAAAAAGAGAGAATTTAAGGCTTTATGAACACCCTAAAGAGAAATTGGCCCATTATTCAAAACGAACGGTAGATATCGAATATAACTTTCCTTTTGGGTGGTCAGAACTTGAAGGAATTGCTAACAGGACCGATTTTGACCTTAAAAATCATTCCAAATCCACCGGAAAAGACTTGTCTTATTATGATGCGGAAAATAAGGAAAAATATTATCCCTATGTCATCGAGCCTTCAGTCGGGGTTGAGCGGATATTTCTGGCCCTCCTGGTTGATTCTTATTTTGAGGAACCCGATAAAGAAGGGGTAAGGGTAATTTTAAAACTTCATCCTCAAATCGCCCCATTTAAAATAGCGGTTTTCCCCCTGCTCGCTAATAAACCGGAATTAGTCAAAAAAGCAAGAGAGATTTATGAGACATTGAGGTCTACGTTTTTGACTGCTTGGGATGATATTGGCAACATCGGCAAAAGATACCGTCGGCAGGACGAAATCGGCACCCCTTGGTGTGTTACTGTTGATTATAATACACTTGAAGATGAGACGGTAACCGTTAGGAATAGAGATTCGATGACGCAAATAAGGGTTAAAAAAGAGGAGCTTAGGGAATATTTTCAAGAATTAATTAAACCATGAAAAAAAACTATTTAATTGCCGCCGGGTTAATTTTAAGCTTAGTTTTGCTCTTCTTAATTTTTAAAATGATAGGCAGTGGGGGGAGGAAAGAAGAGGGGGTTTTGCCAACGCCTATCCCAACTGTGACTCTTCCGCCAATTGAGGAAAGCGTTGAGATTGACCTTTTACCAAGAGATGATAAAAGAGCCGTCATTCTAAAGATTAGCCGTATTCCTGAAGGAGTAAAAACGGTTGAGTATGAGATAACTTACGAGGCTAAAAGTGGTTTGTCAAAGGGAGTCATTGGTAAAATTGAGCTTAAGGAAAAAGAAGACAGTATCAGCCGGGAAATTGTTTTAGGAACCTGTTCAAGAAATGTTTGCGTTTATGATGAAAATGTCCGCAAAGTCAATCTGGCCCTTCGTTTCACCGGTCCATCAGGCTCCCGCAGCTTCCAAAAAGAGTACGAATTTTGAAATTCCCTCTTAACCCGCCAAAGTTTACTCACATGTCGTTCTTCGAACGACTCCGCTTGGGCGGGGGAAGTGAGAAATTCTCGCTTAAGCTCGAACAATGGGCAGGATTTACGCATAATTCCCGGAATTGAACGGAAAAAATTCCGGGAATTAGCTCTTGCAACTGTCCAAATTTGCCCCTTGACCCGCCAAAGCTTACTTTTCACCTTTTCAATTCTATTCGAATACGATTCAAAGAGCGCTTTTAGGCGGGTCTGCGTGGCAGGTAAACTGTCCCTTGACAAGTTGGGAAAAAGGTATCAAAATGGAATAAATAGGAATGAATTAGTATAAAAAGGGAGTGTTAAGTATGTTTTTAGGAACGTATGAGGTGAGATTAATAGGAAGAAATAGATTAGCCATGCCGGCGAAGTTAAGAGAGGAAATCGGTGGTAAGCGGATTGTGCTAACCGTTGGTTTTGAAGAATGCATTTTTGGTTTTAGGGAAAAAGATTGGGAGGAAGTAGTCAAGCCGGAGCTTTCGCGACCGTTCTTCTCTGATGATGAAAGTAGGAATCTAAGGCGGAAAATGTGTTCCAACGCTCAGGTAATTGATCTTGCCTCCCTGGGAAGGTTTGTGATGCCGGAGACCATGGTTGAATTTGCCGGGATTAAAGAGGAGAAAGTAACAATTATTGGCGCTGGCGATCATTTTGAGATTTGGGATGCTAAAAAGTGGGAGAAGTATTCTGTCCGACTTAAATAAATGGAGGAATTTCATAAGCCCGTTCTTTTAAAAGAAGTAATTGAAGGGTTAAACGTCAAGGAGGGAGGAAAGTATATTGACGCCACAGTTGGTGGTGGTGGTCACACACTCGAAGTTTTAAAGAGGGGTGGAGAAGTTTTGGGGATAGATCGAGACCCGGAAGCAATAGAATATATAAAGAAGATATTAAAAGCTAGAGATATTAAGAAAATAAGAGAAGAAAAAGACGATGCACTTAATATCTCAATATCCCAATATCCCAATATCACTCTTGTTCGGGGGAATTTTAGAGATTTGAAGAGCATTGCCAAAAAGGCACGTTTTTGGAAGGTAGACGGGATACTTTTCGACTTGGGGGTTTCTACGCATCAGTTAGAAATTCCGGTGCGTGGCTTTTCTTTTAACCGGGAGGGCCCGCTTGACATGCGAATGGACCCCAGCTTAAAGATAACGGCTTACGATCTAGTTAACAGATTAACAGAAGGAAAGTTGTATGAAATTTTTACTAAATATGGTGAGGAAAACAATTCTCGGGCAATTGCTCGCGCTATTGTTCGCGCCCGTGCCATAAGTCCGATTAAAACATGTAGCGAGCTTGCCAGAATTGTTGCAGCATCACAAGGTAAAATAGGTCAATTTGGCAGAACTTCTACCCATCCGGCAGGCGGGCATCCGGCAACAAGGGTGTTTCAGGCCTTGCGGATGGTAGTTAACAATGAGCTTGAAAATCTAAAAGAAGCCTTACCGCAGGCGGTAGAACTACTAAAGAAGAAAGGCCGGTTAGCGGTTATTAGCTTTCATTCCCTTGAAGATAGGATTGTAAAACTCTTTTTCAAAAATTGTGGCCAAATCCGGATTATGACGGAAAAACCAGCTAGGGCGAAGATTGAGGAAATAAGAATAAATCCGAGGGCACGAAGTGGAAAGTTGCGAATCGGCCAAAAAATTTAGTTTCCGAAGAAAAAAAAGTAAAGTGAGTTTATTATGAAGAATAACTATTTTACGAAAGCCCTTTTACTGACCTTTTTTCTTCTGATGGTTGTTCAAGTTATTGTTTCAAATCGTCTTTCAACCGCGGGGGCAAAAATTGCTACGATAGAGGAAGAAATAAAGAAGATTGAAGAAGAAAATGAGCTTCTTCAAAAAGAAATTGCCTCAGCCTCATCCCTACTTACTTTGCAAGAGCGAGCACGCCTTCTAGGTTTTATTAAAACCACCTCTACTTTTAATCTTTTTGAGGAGTTACCGGTGGCATCGCGCAGAGAATTTACTCCCTAAAGCGAAAGTAAAATAAATGTGGCGGCTAAAGTTCATCTCTGCTTTCTACTTTATCCTATTTCTGGCCATCATTGCCCGTCTTTTTTATTGGCAAATTTTTTCATCGGAAGGCCTTTCTGCTCAAGGAGAAGCTCAACGACTGTCTAAATTAACTCTTCCAGCGAGAAGAGGGGAAATTTATGCCAATGATGGCGCCTCAATTGTAGTTAACCAATCGGCTTTCCTTGTTTTTGCCGAACCAAAAAAAATTTCTGATAAGGAAAAAATAACTTCCCAAATCGCTAAGATTCTTGAGGTTCCGGAATCTTCAATTTCCGCCAGTTTAGCCATGGAAAATCTCTATTGGGTGGCCCTTTCACACCGGGTGGAGGAGGAAAGGGTAAAGAAATTAAAAGATCTAAAAATTGAAGGCCTTGGTTTTGAAAAAGAGAATAAGCGATTTTACCCCGAGGCTTCAATGGCTGCTCATCTTTTAGGGTTTGTTGGTTACGATCCTACCGGTTCGGACAAAGGATATTTTGGCCTTGAAGGGTTTTATGACCGAGAATTGGCCGGAAGATCAGGGATGTTAAGAATAGAGAAAGACGTAAGAGGAATGCCTATTTTAATTGGCGAAGAACAGAGAGTGGAGCCTCAAGATGGAAGGAATCTCTTTCTAAATGTTGACCGAACAGTCCAGTATATTGCCGAAAAAAATCTTGAAGAAGTACTTAAAAGATATGGTGCTAAAGAGGGAGTAGTAATTATTATGAATCCTCAGACTGGGGGAATTTTAGGTATGGCCTCGCTTCCTTCCTATGAACCGGGAAATTTCGGAAAATATGAAAAAGAAAG
>Ga0315289_10003003_pt1 | contig 25660 bp, 22 predicted proteins | sample YL17G11_40_MG_FD_203452 | JGI IMG/M metagenome (GOLD analysis project Ga0315289, IMG submission 203452) | Sediment microbial communities from Yellowstone Lake, YNP, Wyoming, USA - YL17G11_40 | ecosystem: Environmental > Aquatic > Freshwater > Lake > Sediment | place: USA: Wyoming | collected...
CTGCCAAGATATTGTTCTCAATCAGGTTGTCACCCAGGACGACACAGATCTTCTGCCTGTCCGCAAAATGTTCCGCGAGTCGCAGAGCATCGGCGATGCCCCCTTCCCCCTCCTGGTACGTGTAGTTGATATGCTTCAGGCCAAAATCTTTTCCGTTACCCAGTAAACGCAGAAAGTCGCCAGCATCCTGCCCGCCCGTCACCAGCAGGATGTCCGTAATCCCCGCATTGACCAACGCCTGGACAGGATAGAAGATCATCGGCTTGTCGAACACCGGCAACAGGTGCTTGTTCGTCACCCGCGTCAGGGGGTGCAGCCTGGTGCCCAGACCTCCCGCCAGAATTACGCCTTTCATTCGTCACCTTTTCACTTCACCGTTGAATCCGATATCGAGCGCTCGAAGAATTTCATAGACTTCGTCCGGGGATTCACGGCGTGCTGCATCGATGAGTATATCGACTTTGCGCGCGAATGCGGCCGCATCGAACCCTCTTCCCACAACCAAGCGAACCTTGTCAAAGCGTGTGGGGGAGAGCGCCTCGTTTTTCCCGTCGATCAACTCCTCGGCGATCTTTTCTCCTCCTCGCAAGCCCGTCAAGGCGATCTTGATGTCTCTGCCGGGAACCAGACCTGAGAGCAACGCCATTTCCTGGGCGACCTCCAGGATCTTCCGAGGGTCACCCATGTCGAGAACGAATACTTCACCGCAGCGCCCGAGGGTTCCTGCACATAGGACCAGTTGGACGGCCTCGGGGATCGTCATGAAGAATCGGACGACGTCGGGATGGGTCACCGTGATCGGGCCACCTTCACGTATCTGCCTTTGAAATAAAGGGATAACACTTCCGCGACTCCCCATAACATTCCCAAACCGCACGCACGCAGACGGCAGTGAACCAGCGTTCGCAAAACTTTCAACCAGTAATTCGCCGACTCGTTTGGTTGCACCCATAACACTAGTTGGGTTGACGGCTTTGTCGGTTGAAATAAAGACGAATCTCTCCACCCGGTGCTCCCGGCAAGTCTCCAAAAGGATCTTTGTCCCCCCGACATTATTAAGCACGGCTTCGCACGGCTGCTTTTGCATCAGGGGGACGTGTTTATGCGCGGCCGCGTGGAAGACTACATGTGGCCTGAGCCGTGCAAAGACCGCCTGGAGCCGCACGGGGTGGCGGATGTCCGCAATGTGCGGCTCGATGGGCGCGCTCGGGAACCTGAACAGCAACTCTTGCTCCAATTCATAGGTCGAGTTCTCATCTTTGTCCAGGATTCCGACAGAGGCGGGAGCGAGGGGAAGTAGTTGACGAACCAGTTCGCTGCCGATGGATCCCCCTGCGCCGCTCACCAGGATCCTTTTCCCCATATATGCTTCTCGGACTGCCTCGTCTGGTTGCTGTATTTCTACTGTGTCACGGCCCAGGAGATCCTCCACTTGAACATCGCGCACTTGCGTGATGCTGACTCGTCCACTCACCACTTCGTGCAGGCTGGGGATGATCTTGGCAGGTATCGGGATCTCCTGACACCGCTCGAGAACTTCCCGGAGGGCTTTGGGGCTCGCGGTAGCGATGCTAATCATGACTTCGTCCGCGCCAAATTCACGTACTATCTTACGCAGCTCCTCTCCGCGGCCAAGCACTTTCCTTCCGGAGATTACCGTACCTACTTTCTTGAAGTCATCATCAACGAAGCCCACGAGCTCGACCTCCCCTTGGTTTTTCAGCTCCTTCGCGAGCAGGAGGCCCGCCCGTCCGGCGCCATAAAGAATTACGCGTTTGGGATTCTCCGCATTCAAAATTGTTGATCTCTCACCTCGTTCGTATAGCAACCTTCGCAGAGCGCGCACGCTGAGCGACCCCACAAGCGAGAGCAGGAATTCCAGGGCAATGACGCTCAGCGGAAGCCGCGCCCTTTGAGCGAAAGGGGCCCAATCCGGGTAGAAAAGCCGTAGCGCAAGCAGCAACGCGGTAACCACGGAGAGGGAGCGACCGATGGCGACTGCGTCAGGCAGAGACACATACCGCCAGATGAACCGATAGATTCCGAACTTCCAATTCACGAGCAAACGGACGGCGATGAGGTAAGGGAGCCAAAGGAAGAGCTGCTTGGACGCGGACCAATCCGGCACGCCCTCAAAGCGGATCAGGTAGGCTGTGGCGAAGGAAATGGCGAAGACACTGCCGTCGATTACAAGTTGATTCGTCCTCGAATATAGGTCAGATTTGTGTTTCATAAGAGACGACGCCTGACCTTGAAGCTCGGGGCCATCTCCTTGAAGAGTACCCACGCAGCGAGTAAGCTAGGGGTCTCGCTGAAGGGCTCCCCTGCCTTCTGAAGAATCCCTCGGAATCAACTTCCGTAAGTCAAGGAGCACTACTTGACAACCGACGCCACCGCGTAAAGAACTTTGAATGTGCTTCCCCCGGAGTTAGCAGGCAACTCTTTCAGAGGAGCCAGAGGCGCCATACCCTCCTCGACTGGCCGAAGCGGAGTGAGTGTACCGTAGAAGAGACGTTTTAGCCATTCCTTGCCTTTCATCGTCTTTGGGATTAGTCTCAGGTGTACGGCTGTTTTGCGCAGGGCAGATACCAAACGGCGCATGGCTGAGTCAGGATTGTCGGGAAAAGCCCCGAAAATGGCGACTCGAAAACCCGTATCCCTCAAGAGGCGAACTAACTCAGCCGCCGAAAAGTAGCGAACACTACAAGGGCTTGGATTAAACCCTCCCCATTCTTTGTTCACAGTGCAGATTAGTAGGACTCCACCCGCCCTGAGCACACGTCTGACCTCCCTGACAAACTCCTCTGGATTGGGAAGGTAGTAGAGCGCCTCGTAAAGGATCACAGTGTCAAAGCACCGGTCTCGGAAAGGGAGGGACTGCGCGTCCAATCTGCAAAGGGTCACGCGATCTTGGCCTTGGTTAATCTCCCAGGCAAGGCGGAGGTTTTTCTCATCGATGTCACCGCCAACAACATGCCGAGCGCGGCGTGAAATATAGCGAAGACCCAGGCCACCTCCGCATGCGACTTCTAAGACCACCTTGCCCTCGCAATGCCTCGCTACAAGATGATACCGAGTGTAAAGCATGGAAAGTTGTTCGCGGGTTGCACCGACGCCCGGCAACTCAGTAGTTGTAGAGAAGTCGTACGCGGACACCTATTATCTCCTGAAATGCCACGCGGCTTCAAAAATCAGCTCGCATAGAATTCCTTAACCGTGGTTGCGACGTATTCTACCTGATCGTCTGTCAATTCCGTATGCAGGGGCAGCATCAGCGCCCCCCGGAACACCTGATCTGTGCGAGGCAAGTTGTGATGGCCGAGTCCTAGAGATGGAAACTGATGCACACCTTTGCCGCCCCACGGCTGCATCACTTCCACCCCCTTGGCCTTCAGATACGACATGAGTTGGTCGCGTTTTTCGGCTTCAATTTCGTAGTTTTGAAAGACGTCAAAGTACACGCCCTCGTCGGAGGGCGGAGGGGGAAGCAAGACTTGCGGGGCGGATGAAAGGATATCGTCGTAAATACGTGCTATCTCACGCCGGCGCGTGATCCAGTTTGGGACGTACTTGAGCTTCAGGTCCAGGATAGCTGCGTGAAGATTATCCATTCGGCAGTTGAAAGACCAGCACGCAATATCCCCGTCGGATGTGCGCCCGTGGTCGCGTAGGAGACGGACTTTGTTAGCAAGCTCCTGGTCATTGGTAACCACGGCCCCGGCGTCACCGAACGCACCCAGCAATTTCGCCGGGTAGAAGCTGAAGCAACCTGCCAGTCCGAAAGAACCGGCTCGTTTGCCGTCATATGAAGCTCCCAGGGCCTGCGCGGCGTCTTCGATTACCAGCAGGCCGCGCTTTTCTGCAAAGGACATCAGCCGGCCCATGTCGCAAAGCCGGCCGTTCAAGTGCACGGGCATGATCGCTTTAGTCCGGGGCGTGACGGCCTGCTCGGCGAGGTCCACGTTCATGTTATGGTCATCGCCAATATCCACCAGGACTGGCTTTGCACCCACATGATGGATGGCGGCGGCAGTCGCGATAAAGGTGTGAGACACCGTGATCACTTCATCGCCCGGGCCGATGCCGGCGGCGCGCAAGGCTAAGTGCAGCCCATCCGTGCAATTGCTCACGCCGATCGCGTACTTGGTACCCACGAAGGCCGCAAGATTGGCCTCGAAGTCCCGTAACTGCTGTCGGAGCATGAGATCGCCTTGCGCGAGCACCTGGCGAATGGTGCCCATGATTTCCTCTTCCATCCTCTTGAACTGAGCCGGATAGTCAACATAGCGAACCTTCCAATTCATTTGTTCCCCCCGGAGGTTTCTTTATTGGCAACTCGCAGGTCAGGCCCAACCTGCCTGCCGGCGCAGGCCCGTCGGACCGCATCCGCAATATGGTCTGCTGAAATGTAATAAGCCTTCTCCAACGTGCGGCTGGCCGGAGCGGGGACATCCCGCAGGGTCACCCGCTGGATCGGCGTCTTGAGATATTCGAACGCCTTCTCCGCCACTAGTGCTGAAATCTCCGCAGCCACGCCGCAGGTCTCCCAGGCAGCGTCCGCCACCACCAGCCGCCCCGTCTTTTGCACCGAGGCGCAGACCAGCTCCTGGTCCCAGGGCTTGACTGAACGGAGGTCGATCAACTCTGTGTCAACCCCTTCTTGACTAAGCATCTCCACGGCCTTTAGAGCCTGGGCGGACATGTACGAGGTGGCGACAACTGTCACGTCCTTCCCCTGCCGCCGGACTGCGGCCCTCCCAATGGGTACCGTGTACATTTCTTCGGGGACTTCGCCCAGGTCATCGTAAAGCCAGCGGTCGTCAATGTACATGACGGGATTGCCGTCGTTGACGGCCGCGATCAGCAAGCCTTTGGCGTCGTACGGGGTGCTTGGCATCACCAACTTCAGCCCGGGGATGTGCATGAAGAGAGCCTGCAGTGCCTGGGAGTGCTGTGCGGCCTGCTCCCCTCCCCGATTGATGACGGCGCGAATGACTATCGGGACATTTACCTGCCCACCAAACATATAGGACCAGTTGGCTGCCTGGTTGACGATCGGGTCCACCGCGAGAAGCATAAAGTCCATACGGGGGTGGAAGACGATAGGACGCATCCCGGCGAGGGCCGCGCCGACGGCGGCTCCAGTCGTTGCGTTCTCACTGACCGGGGAGTCGATCACCCGTTCGCGGCCGAACTGCTTGTCAATGTCCGATAGGCTGGCACCCGCATACCAGGGGCTCCACAACCCTTGACCGATCAAGAACACGCGCGGATCACTGGCGAGCAACTGTGCGTGGGCCTCTCGAATCGCCTGGGCGTAATTGAGAACACGCATGCTATTGAGTCCCTTCCTCAGAGCAGAAGACGTGTTCCACCAGTTCGCTTTGCGCCGGGTAAGGCGATTCGCGGGCAAACGCGATAGCTTCTTCAATTTGTTCCCGAATTGCCAGCTCCATCGGTCTCATATCCGCCTCAGTAAGCCCCAGTTCAAGCAGGCGCGCGCGGGCCCGTGCGATGGGGTCTTTGGGCATCCATTCTTTCGACTCGTCTTTCCGCTTAACGCCGACATCCATGTCCCAGGCGGGCCCCACGTGACCTCGCCAGCGGTAAGTGCGACACTCCAAGAGCGTTGGGCCGTTACCTGTGCGGCCCCGATGGACCGCCTCAAGCGCGACCTGATAGACCGCAACCACGTCGTTGCCATCCAGACGGATGCCCCGCACGCCATGCGCCTCGCCGGCTCTGTAAATGTTGTCGTCGGCGCGATGCTCCAGCAGGTGCATGTGGCTGGAATAAAAGTTGTTCTCGCAAACAAATACGACTGGTAACCGGTACAGCGCAGCCAAGTTCAGGGACTCATGGAAATGCCCTTCGTCTGTAGCCCCGTCTCCGAAGAACGATACGGACACCCTGTGGTCGTCACGCAACTTGGACGCTAGGCCCGCCCCGACAGCAAGGGGTATGGTGGCCGCAACCAAGGGGACAGTACCCAGGATTCCCACTTCGCCCGCAAAGAGATGCATCGACCCGCCGCGCCCCTTGGAACAGCCTGTGCTCTTTCCAAACAACTCCGCCATCATGGCTTGTAGATTGCCACCCTTTGCCAGGTAGTGGCCGTGCGAGCGGTGACCTCCCCAGACATAATCACTTCTCTCAAGAGCGGTGCAAACGCCGGTGGCTATGGCCTCTTGGCCGATGTACAAGTGGCAAGGAGTTCGGATCTCTCCTGCGGTGACGAGATCGGCGGCCCGTTCCTCGAAAAGGCGAATCCTCAGCATCGTTGCATACATCTCTCGCAACAGGTCACGGCCCACTGTGCTGACCGCGGAACCGGATGTCATCTCAGACTCCTCCTTTCTCATCCAAAGCCTTGACAGCAGGAGATTCTGCCCGGGAGAGAACCACCGCTAGCGTCTTCAACATAATCTGTAGGTCGACTCCCAGCGACCGTCTTCGAACGTACTCAAGCTGGAGTCGTATCTTCCGGGGCCGAATCTCCTCCTGGTACGTCTTCTCGGGATCGGGGCTGCCGGCCAGAATCGCCCCTTCGTCCGAATTCCAGAGTGAAGCCCAGTCCGTGATGCCGGGACGAATGCTCAGGATGGCCTTTTCCTCTTCCGAGTACAGGTCAACATACATCTGAACTTCCGGCCGTGGTCCGACAAGGCTCATTTCGCCCTTGAGTACGTTGACTAATTGAGGCAGCTCGTCGAGCTTGTACTTCCTAAGTAACCGGCCGACTCGTGTGATTCGTGGATCATTATCCGAGGTCGAGGGCCCACCGATTCTCTCCGCATTCACCACCATGGTGCGGAACTTGAAGATCCTGAAAAGCCTACCGTGCCGACCCACACGCACGCCGCGATAGAAAACCGAACCCTCCGAATCCAGCTTGATCCAGAGAGCAAGCAGTAGAAGCAGAGGAGATGAAACCAGCAGGCCGGCGCTGGACACCAAAAGGTCGAACATGCGCTTCAACACGGTCGCTTAACCTCACCCTGTTGATAAGCACGCCTGGATTTGAATACGGTGCAAACGAACACCTTGACTAGACCCCAAAGGCTGCCAACCCCGTAGGCCACATGCAAACTCGCGAAGACCACCGGCATGGCAACCAGGTACCGGATATCCTTCTCCCTTAAACTCACTTGCAAGGATGCCGTAACATTTCCTATCGCATATGTTCCAGCAATACCCGCAAGCACCCACAATCCAGCCGGATGTACCGTGGCCACCACAACCGAGCCCAGTAGCCCAAGCACAAAGGCCAGAGGCACAAGATGTCGCCAACGTACGGGCATGATTGGGGAATAGAGGAAAGGAAGGATTGCCCAAACACCATTCTTGAATTGGTGCATCCAGAAGGCCCCGAGATCAGTCCGGGCGTAGTAATTAATCACAATGGAAGGCACGAGAAGCGTCCTTCCTCCTGCCCGCTTCAATCTGAGATTGAGCTCAATATCCTGGCCGCGGACGAGCTTTTCGTTAAACAAGCCGATCTTGGAGAACACTTCCTTGCGGTAACAACCGTAGGCTGCAGTATCCACCCAGCGCGGCTCGCGGTCCCGTTTGCCGAGCGTGCGATAAGCGGCTCCCCCCACACCGAAACGATGGGACAGCGCTGTGCAGATGCAGGATGCAATCAGTCCGCGATCTCCCGGTTTGATCTTCCAGATGCCGCCCACGTTCTCAGCGCCGGACTGCCGGGAATGAGTCACACACTGGGAAATCGTATCCGCACCACACGTGGCGTGCGAACTCATGATCATGATCAGATCGCCCCGCGCGTTCCGGACCCCGATGTTGAAAGCCGCGGGGGTGACCTTTTTCGGATTATCCAGGATTTTGACAAAGGGAAACCGACGGGCGCATTCGGCAAGAACTTCCCTTGTGCCGTCTTCACTCATCCCGTCAACGACTAAAATTTCCATGCGGGTTTTCGGGTAGTCGTTGGCCGCCAGTGAGTCCAGGCAGGCTGCGACAAAGCCCTTCTCGTTCCGACAAGGCACGATGACTGAGACGAAAGGCAAATCGTCCACCGGGATCTCCATTCAATTCGCTCCCGGATTGAGGGCCGAAGGCGAGATTTGGGGTCGCACTTTCAGGCCCGAGTCGCAAACTCGCGCAGGGCGCCGATGACATACTCAATCTGCACGTCCGTTAGCTCGGCGAACATCGGCAAGGACAGGATCTCCTTCGCGAGTTTCTCGCTCACCGGCACCGCGCCCTCTCCGGGATAACCCAAAGCTTGGTAGGCCTCCGTTAAGTGAATCGGCACGGGATAATGGATACCTGTGATTATCCCCCGGCCTTCCAAGAAGTTCTTCAATTTATCTCTCTCCCGACTACGCACAACAAAAAGGTGGAAGTTGTGTTGCCCATCAGGAGGAATTGCGGGTGGGTAGACTGGCGATCCCGCCAGAGCCGTAGCATACACATTCGCGTGCCGCACGCGCAAGCGATTCCATTCGTTAAGGTGCCGGAGTTTCACGGAGAGTACCGCCGCCTGAATTGAGTCAAGGCGCGAATTCGTCCCAATAACTGAATGTCGATACTTCACAGGACTTCCGTGATCACGGAGAATCCGGATCGCCTCTGCCTGGGCGGGGTCATTGGTTGTCACCATACCTCCATCGCCGTAGGCGCCCAGGTTCTTCCCCGGATAGAAGCTGAAACAAGTAAGCCTACCCGAACCTCCAACCTTGGCTCCGGCTCGCTCGGTGCCGTGAGCCTGCGCCGCGTCCTCGATGATCTGCAGATGGTGAGCTGCGGCAAATTTTTCTGCCGGCCCCATGTCCATGGCCCGCCCGTAAAGATGCACCGGAATGATCGCCCTCGTGCGGCGCGTAAGGGCGCGCTGGGCGGATTCAATGTCCAGGTGGAACGTTTTCGCATCCACGTCTGCAAAGACGGGGCGTGCGCCCGCATTACTCACCGCTTCCGCCGTGGCAAAGAAGCTGTTGGCCGGAACCATGACTTCGTCCCCGGGGCCGATGCCCAGGGTCTTCAGGGCCAGTTCAAGAGCCGCGGTTCCCGAGCTGACGCCCACGGCATATCGGGCGCCCACGAACCGTGCAAATTCTTCCTCAAACCTCTCCACCCAGGGCCCGCCCACAAACTGCGCGGACGCCAGCACATCATCCAGCGCGGCGCGAATTTCGTCTTTCAGGGTCGCATACTGCGCTTTGAGATCGACAAAAGGAACCTGCAACTCGGTCGTTTTGCTCACTTCGTGCTCTTTCGCGAACTGGAATCCAGCAGGAGCAGTCCCTCGGGGCCGCGCTCGAACGTCGCTTGACAATGCGGACATGTACACTTTGTTCCCGGCGGAGCCGTCTCTCCAAGCGGAAGCTTATGAGCGCAGGCGCACATCCAGCCGGTCTGGCGGGCCGGATTCCCGACCATCAGCGCAAAGTCCGGCACAGAGTGAAGCACCACCGCACCTGCGCCGATGAAGGCGTAGCGGCCGATGGTGATGCCACACAGAAGCGTCGCGTTTGCGCCGATCGTGGCGTTGGCGCGAACCAGCGTTGACTCCAGTTCGGTTTCCGGTTTCTTAATGTAGGCCCGTGGGTTGGGGTCGTTGGTAAAAGCACAGTTGGGACCCAGAAAAACGTTATCCTCAACCGTCACCCCGGTCCAGACCGAAACCCCGTTTTTCACCGTTACGTTGTTGCCCAGGACAACCCCGGACTCGATAAATGCATGGTCGCCGATGTTGCAATCCGCGCCGATACGAGCACCCTTCATCACATGGGCGAACGCCCAGATGCGCGTTCGCGGGCCGATCGTCCCGGATTCCACAAGCGCCTGAGGGTGAACGAAAAACCCTTTTGCCGGAGCTTTTCGCGCCCGCGCTGATTTCATTTAGGGCTCCTATTGGCCAGCCGCTTCACCCACACGGGTGGTCCCCTGCCGCGATGTCCAACTGGAGTGTGTCGCCATTTCGATAACCCGCACGACGTCGGCCCCGAATCTGCCGTCAGAGCGTGGCCTTTCGCCGGTTTCGATGCAATGCGCAAAATGCTCCACTTCTACCAGCAAGGGTTCCACATTCTTCAGGTTAGGTGAGACCACGTCGCCCATCCGGTATGTCAACTGGAACTCACCAAAACTCTCGGGAGGATGCACCACCACTCCCCGGTCGTAAATCTTCACTTTCTCGCTGGGTTCGGTGTCGTCGTAGACGATCATGCGCTTGGAACCAACTACGCACGTGCGCCGCATCTTCTGGGGCGAGAGCCAGCTCACTTCGCAGGAGGCGACCAGCCCGCTCGGAAACTCGAGCCAGAGGAACGCGACGTCATTATTCCTCTGCTGCTGGATACAGGAGCGGCCGAAGGAGGACGCCCGCACCGGGAAATCGCTGACCCAGTAGAGGAGAATCGAGATATCGTGAACTGCCAGGTCCCAAACCACATCCACGTCTTTTTGATAAAGACCCAGGTTGACCCGGGAAAAGCTGATGTAGAAAAGGTCGCCAATGTCGCCCGAGTCCATGAGTTCTTTCACCTTCACGACGGGAGGGCTGAAAAGAAACGTATGGCCGGTCATCAAAATGTGGCGGGAGTTATCAGCCAAAGCGGCGAGCTCGTCCGCCTTGTCACTTCGATCGGTCAGCGGCTTCTCAACCAGGACGTGCTTTCCGCAATCCAAGGCCTGGCGGGCCAGCGCGTAATGCGTGGAAATTGGCGTAGCGATGACGACGGCGTCAACGTCGCTGGCGAGGAGCTCATCGGGATTCTGAAATCCTTTGACGCGAGGGTACTGTCGCGTCATCTTCTCGAGCGACTTCGCATCCAGGTCGCAGCACGCAGCAAACTCACATTTTTGGGACTGGTTCAAAACCCGGGCGAGGTTCGGTCCCCAGTATCCGAGCCCGATGAGTCCGACTTTAGTCACCTTTTCTCCCCTGCTGAAAAAGCCGCGAGATGCTTTCGCTTGGCCTCGTTGGATTCCACAACCGCATCCAGGAATGCCGACTGGACCTGGGATTGCAGGATGGCGATATTGGGCATGACGCAGTGCCCGCCGATGTGTCCGGGGAAGGTGTGCGACGGCAGGAAGCCAATCTCCTTGATGAAAGCGTTCACGTCGTCGTAGGAGCCGCCGTATTGCGCTGCGAGCCGTTCAACTTCCTGCGCCCAGCCGATCAGGATGCCCAGCCACGTCGTCTCGACCAGCTTGCTGAACTCGGCAATTTCCAGCGAAGGGAACGTGTCCGTCTTGAACCCCGCGGCGGCGAAATGGTCGGAGGCGGTGCGTGTGGATGCCGCGTCGCACCCGGCGACGAATTTCTTGTACCGCAACATGTCCTGCTCCATGCGCACGTGCTTGCCGCGCACCGGGCTGTAGGCTATCGGCCTTTTCCCGGCGGCTTCATACACCCTTCTCGTTGTCCCCGGGGCAACTGTGCTGTTGATGATGGTCAAAGCTGGCCGGTACTTTTCTATATAGCGGACCGTTGTCCGTACGAAATCGGAAATCTGAAAGGGATAGCAAACGTGGAGCACCAAACAGGGCTCATCTATCTCCACCGGCTCGATATCAATATTGGCACATCTGAACTTCCGACTAAGAATCGTGGCGAGCGGTCGTCCCACTTCTCCTTTGCCGAGGATGATAACTAAGCCCTGATCAGTCACGAATCCGCCTCGAGCATCCTGTACGGGCATCCACGATCTCCTCATTTGGTGGAGTCAACACGCCAATGCGTGTTGATAGCAGGTCTCCAACTGGCCGACGAAATAGTCCCAGGAAAATGCCGAGGCAGCGTTGTCAAGAGCTTGCACCAATCGGCCACGTAAGTCCTCGGACGCAAAATACTCATCGATTTTGGATGCAAAAGACTGATAGTTACCCCCCTTCGCGAGGAGACCGACACCGGTTTTTCGCACATAATATCCGAGTTCCCCACCATCCGAGACGACAGCGGGTAGGCGGAAAGCGCGGCACATATTGAGGGGTCCGCTCTGGCCAACATAGCCCTCGTCATACGCCGATAAGAAGAGGTCGGCCGCGCCGTAATAGGTAGAAATCTCGCTATCCTCCATCCAGCGCAAATGCGCGAGGACTCGACCCTCCAGCTTGCTTTCCCTGATCCAGCGGAAAACATCAGCTTCGGACAGGGTCCAGGGGGATCCGGCGACGATCAAAAAGGGCTTACTTTGAGCGTGGGCGCATGCCTTGATGATTAAATCAATCCGCTTGTCTTCACGGAGGACCCCAAAAACGAGGACAACCTTCTGGGATTCAGGAATCCCAAGTTTCTGTCGTGCTGAAGTCTTATCCATCGTGGGCTCAGAATTGCCGGAGTGATATCGCGCAACGAAAATCTTGCGGCTCGCCTCTTCTGAGAACTTCATTTCCGATATCAATCTCTCCTTAATAAAATCTCCGTAGACGATGATACCGTGCGCCCGAAGCAACGCTGCGCGAAAGTTCGAATAGATCATTCTCTTATAGAAAGAGCGCCAGGAAACCTCACGATTCGCAAAATTCGACTGATAAACAGTTACTACGACTTTCATATTCTTTGTTCTTTTTTGCCGGATAAAACGGCTGAGCGTCAGGTACTCGTAATCAAAAAAATGCACCAGATCAATATCGGAGCGTGAATTCAAAAAATCAGCCAGTCTCCTGAGGTGACGCCATGACCGGATCACCCACGAGACACCGCGCAAGGGCTTTCCCAGCCGGCCAAAACGCAAGAACCGGCTGGCGTCGTCATTGGAAAAATCAACGTCGAGCGGAACCAGCTCGTAGTTCTTCAGAGCTTCAGGGGGAGAAAAAGAACTTCCCGTTACAAGAACAGGCTTAAAGAGCCCACGTTTCGCCAGCAGAAGACAAGCCGGAACCGTGCAACTTGTGGCATGACTCTTCGTTCCGACATTTGGCGAATAAAGGGCAACGACTGTCTGTTTCATCGTGTACCTAAATGCCGGTGACCCGTGTTTTCCACAACATACTCCTGGCCGTCCGGAGACCAGTCAAATGTGGTCTCGCTTACGGCCTCACCGTGCGCCATCCAGTTGTTCCCTTCGTGCAATATGGCTGGGGCATCATCGCTTCGTGCGCGGCGGCCGGACTGGACTCATTTTCCCGGGCCGTAGACCTCAGCGATCTTACCGCCACGGATGCAGATTCCGCCACCGTTTGGCACCTCGATCTCCTCCTTAAGGATACATCGTACTACATCAGCCACGACCCCAGGGGACTGGTGCCGGCCAGCCTCTTCCTGGCCGAAGAGGTCGGCCCGCATCTTCGTCGCGACGGCGCCAGGGTTGATCAGAAGACATCGAATCGAAGTCGACTCGAGTTCCGCGGCCACCGCCTCCATCAGCCCCTGAACAGCAAACTTGCTGGCTGAGTAGATTGAAAGCCCAGGAAATCCTCGGCGACCACACCCGGAGGAGACTGTTACGATGGCGCCATAATTTTTCGCCTTCATGATAGGCAGTACTGCGCGTGTGAAATGAAAAACACTATCGACGTTGGTTGCTAGGGTCCGCCTATATTCTTGGTCAGTGACCTCCTCCACGGGGCGCAGAGGGGCACAGTAACCGGCGTTATTGATCAAAACGTCGATCCGGCCTTGTTCCGCTCGAATCTTGGCGACAAAACACTTTACTTCTTCGAATTGCGAAACATCCACGATGGCGTAATTGCAGCGTCCTCCGCTTTTCGTGATTTTCTCGCTGACCTCTGCGAGCTCCTTTTCCGTGCGCGCGCAAAGGTGAAGTTCCGCACCCTCTGCCGCCAGCCGCAAAGCAATAGCTCGTCCGACGCCCCGCCCGCCGCCGGTAATGAGAGTTACTGCGTCCTTTAGCTGCAAGATGGATCACCACCATAATCATTTCAGGAGAACGAGCGCGCAAATCCCCTTTTCCCTGTGGGACCACTCAATTTGAGGTGGACCTCCTCACGTCACGTTTACTTTCCACGGCTGTGATCGGAAACGAACCGCTCAATCGTCTGTCTCAAACCAAGCTCCAGGCTGTACGAAGGTTCCCAATTCAGCAGCTGCTTGGCTCGAGAACCATCCAGGGTTTTATGAGGTGCGCCGTTGGGTCTGGAAGGGTCCAGTTCAAGTTTTCCCTTGTAACCCACCTCTCGCTTGATCATTTCAGCCAATTCAATTATGGATACTCCGGTTCCGCACCCAACGTTAATCAGTCCCGCGTAACTTTCAATGGAAACCGCACCAATCATCGCCGCCGCCCCGTCATCAATATAGAGCCACTCCCGAACCGGAGTTCCGGTCCCCCAGATAATGACGCGGGGCTCCTCATTTTGTTTAGCTTTAACTATCTTCGCGATTAGAGCACCCAGCGCATGGGACCGGACAGGATCAAAATGGTCTCCAGGCCCGTACATATTCGGAAAGACCAAATTAATCACATCCAGGCCTTTTTCTTGACGATACGCCCAGGCACCAACCCAGTGCATTTTTCTCGCCATGCCATAGACCAGTACTGATTCGTCCAGCGGGCCATCCCACACTTCATCCTCTTTGAACACTCTTGCCTTGCACGGATAGATGCAGTTCGAGATGGGGTTAACCAGTCTTTGGATCCTATACTCGTCGCATACACGATAAATATTAACCGTCATTAATAGATTATTATTAAATATACCTATTGGATGTTCGTATGCGAACTGGATCCCTCCCACATAAGCTGCACAATTCAATACGACGTCAGGCCGGGTCCTCTCGAACGCCTCCTCGATCTGGCCGTAATCTCGAAAGTCAACACCCAAAGAAAGCGAGGCCTCGAAGTGCGGAACTCCAGCAGCTTGTAACCGAGAACAGACCGCGCTGCCCAGAAACCCCGTGGCGCCTAACACGATGATCTTTGAATCCTTCAGACTGTGCATCCGAAGTTATTCCTTTCGGCTAACAGTCTCAACATTATATTTCGGGTCAACGTCGAATTGCAGATCTACTTCTCTCAGGAAGGCTGACTTGAAGGAGTCAATGGGCAAATTAGGCCATCGTTCTTTCATGCGGACCATCGCCTCGCAGACCTTCAGGTCATGGTTAACCATACAGGAAACCAGTTGATCAAACGATGTCTTTCTGGGCTTCCAGCCGAGTTCCCTGACGGCCTTACTCGGGTCTCCACATAGCTGGTTGACTTCCGCAGGTCTGAAGTAACGCTGATTGACTTTTATGATCGTCCTCCCGGTCTTCAAATCTATTCCGACTTCGTCCAGCCCGCTCTCACGCCATTCCAATTCAAACCCAACTTTCCTTGCGGCCAACTCAATAAACTCGCGCACGCTGCGACTTTCACCTGAAGCAATTACGTAGTCGTCCGCCTTCTCCTGTTGGAGCATCAACCAAATGCACTCAACGTAATCAGGGGCGTATCCCCAGTCTCTTTTGGCTTCAAGATTTCCCACCTCAAGGCAACTCGCGAGACCCAAAGAGATGGCAGCCAACTGAGACGTTGCCTTCCGAGACAAGAAGTTCTCGCCCCTCCGGGGAGATTCATGGTTAAACAAGATTCCATTCGCGGCATATAAATTGTAGGCCGTCCTGTACGCCTTCGTGATATAAAAGGCATAAGCCTTGGCGCACGCATACGGGCTGACAGGGTTAAAGGGCGTCTTTTCATTTTGCGGAGCTTCACGGACATCACCATATAGCTCAGAACTAGACGCCTGATAGAACCTCGAGCTTGGGACTATTGTCCGGACAGCTTCCAGAAGCCGCACCACGCCAACGCCTGTGATATCTGCCGTATATTCAGGAATTTCAAAACTGATACCCACGTGTGACTGTGCCGCTAAATTATAGATCTCGTCAGGTTCCACTTTCGCCAGGATATTTCTGATGCTCGAAGATTCCCCCAGGTCTCCATAGACACCTTCAAGTTGGTCACGCCCATACTTATGGAAAAGCGCGTCGATTCGCCCGAAATTAAAAGTCGAGGCACGGCGAAGCACGCCGACGACTTTGTAATCCTTCGCCAAAAGAAAGTCGGCCAGGTAGGAACCATCCTGCCCGTTGATCCCCGTAATCAAAGCCGTCTTTCGTCGCATTGTTTTTCCTCCTTCGCTTGACAAGGCACTAGAAACGAAGGTTCTCCGGAATAATCGACTCCGTTCTAAAGGTATCTGCCTCGTAATCCTGGCCGCCACGAAGCCCTTCACTGAAGACAATGAACTGATTTGCTTCGGTCATGCGAAGGGCGTGCACCTCACCAGCAGGAGTAGATACCATATCGTATTCCCTTAAGAGTATGCATCGAGCGGGCTCGTTCGAATCCAGACTGCGATACCAATACTCCAGCGACCCTTTGGTGATCAAGATATGTTGGATTGATTGCTTATGGTAGTGATTACCGCGGATGGACCTCGGAACCGTATCGATCACCGCCACATGATCGATGTGATGTTTATAAAAGATGTCGGCGATGTAGCCCCTGTGATCTATCTGAGATGGCTCAATCCTACGTTTTTCCATCTCCTCCCCTCATGGCATTAATGTCGTCTACGGAACAAGAAATCTGATGTTCGGGTTTATGCCCAACAAGGTCCGTTTTAGTGTTTCGGAAATGTTCCAGGAAAGAATAAGCGCGGCGACCTCGTCATATTCCGCAAATACATCATCCCCACAAATCGGAATCCTCGTGCCCGGCGTATATTTTCCCTGTTTAAGCTTCGAACTGTCGGTCACGTAGTCGATAATACTGGCGTCCAATCTATAGAAATTGAGCAAGGTATTTCCTTTTGCTGCCGCCCCCACACCGATTATCGCGGTGCCAGCATTTTTTAAGTGATACAAATCCTGAAGAAATCTATTCCTTCGTTCGCAGACTTTCCTGATGAAATCGCGGTAGGTCTGGGGCAGGAATGTCCCCGCCTCTTTTTCTTCTTTCAGGAGCTTTTCCGCAGCCTCGCAGCCATTTTGGATGTCTTCCCTTCTTTTCGCAAATACCCTCAGTGATCCGCCATGGTAGTCGACAACTTCTACTCGGCTAACTGTCATGCCGGAGACCTGCATGATTCTCATCGAAGACGTTACGGTCAGATAGCTCACATGTTCGTGATAAATTTGGTCAAATCTCCCATCCCGGATGCCGATACACCAATACGGGAGCTCGAATACAAAGGTCCCATTGGCCGATAACAGATCGTGTGCGGCTCTCGCAAAGCCCACGATGTCCTCGGCGTGGTTAAACACGTTGTTTGCAACAACCAGTCGGGCAGAACCATATTCCTGCTTGATTGTCTTGGATATCGAGGAATCGAAAAGGCCAGTGATCGTATTGATTCCTCGTTCTTTCGCCAAATCGGCCATCGGAGGAGAAGCATCGACCCCAAGAACTTTTTGCCCTTGTTTCGAAAATCGTTCAAGAAGATATCCGTCATTGGAGCCGATTTCGACCACAAAATCTCCCGGGCTCAATCCTGCCTGCTTCGACACTTCGACCGCGTAAGCTTCCCAGTGTGCTCGGGAGAAAGATGAGTTCGAGGATGTATAGGAATAGTCGTGTTTAGAATAACGATCTTCAGGGTTGGTCACGCATTTAGTTTGAATGTGGCCGCAAGATCCGCAAAGGCCGCAGGCCAGCCAGTACAGCGCGTCGGGCTCGCTCCGTCTCGCCTCGCTTATGAAAGTGTCGGCAAACGGATGCATCCCGAGATCAATGATGGTTTCTAGATTGGTGGAACAGCAAACCATACATTTACTTCTAAACATGGCGTCCCCGAAATACTCCAACGATCTTGCTGATCTCTTGTCAGACCATCTTGGGTGAACTCTGAGACACGTGTCGGTTCAGTGCGTCCCGCCGGACTCCGCCCGCGAGTTTATCAAGAGTCGGTAATTTCGTTCCATCAATGCCATGTTTGTGTGCCAATTCGCGCGAGCCTGAACGATTTGCCAATTACGCTCTGCTGCCCGCTAACGCAGACACCACGTAGCAAGATGGACATTCGATATGCTCCAACTAAGCGGTCCCAACTCGCCTATAAACATCTTCCATGAGCCTAGCACTCTCGGCCCACCGGTAGCGGCTGATAACATGCTGGCGTCCGGATTCCCCCATTGACTGACGCAGGCAAGGATCTTCAATCAAACGAAGGAGCGCCTCGGCGGTTGCCAACGCGTTCTTCTTCTCAACGACGAAGCCCGTCACGCCATCGACGACAACTTCCGGCAACCCGCCCACGGCAGACACCACGACCGGCAGACCGCAGGCGGACGCTTCCAGCACCGCAACTCCAAAGCTCTCGCCCACACTCACTGCTACGTAAACATCTAGTTGATTCAAGTACTCCGGAACTTGCGAGTGTGGCACCGCACCCGTAAATGTGGTGACGCTGCCTAAGCCCAACTTGCCCACCAATGACTCAAGCTGCGCACGTTCCGATCCTCCGCCAACAATCAGTAACCTCAGTTTCTGTGCAAGACTAGGGGAGCGATTTCGGAGCATTTCGCGCGCCCTGCCAAAGCCCTCGATCAGGTATCTGATCCCGTAGTTGGGGCGCAATGCCTTCACAGTGCCGACGGTAAGGATATCTGGATGGCGGCGACTCGGCTCCGGGTAGAACCGTCCGCCATCAATACCGAAGGGGATCACAGAAAGGCGCTTGATCTCTGGAAAGGATCGGGCCGTATGCTCGGCCATTGTCTGACTGGTCGAGCAGACCCAATCTGCTGTCCTTAAGGTGCGGCTGACCAGCCAGTGGTGGAGGGGAGACTTCGACGGAAAATCGTAAACGTCACCCCCCCAGACAGAAACAATGCGAGGATGGAGGCCGGTCAATGACCCCAACGTGCCATAACCGCTTGCACAGTGCACGTGTAAGAGATCCGGCTTGATCCTTCCCAGGGTCCGCCTCAAAGCAAGCGCGTTAAGGAAATAGCCGTGCGGACGACCAAAAGGCAACACATGAACGTTCACGGTGTCCAGAAGTGGGTCCAGTGTTTCGGTCATGGTAATCACGTGGACATCATGTCCTCGGATTGCCATCTCATTCACCCAGCGGACAATGTGAATAGAGCTTCTGTCTCCTAGGAAAGCCAGTTTCATATTCTCGGTTTCACTGCTACTGGGCCCTTCCCCCTTGAGCTCAATCGGTTGCGACTAACAGCCAAGAAGACCCTCAGGTCCATGCCGACCTCTCTGGGGTTCTTGAACAGCCTTCTGAGAAGGCTTATTCCCGTCAAAATATAGTAATCCCACATCCGCCGGTATTTCTGTGAGAACTTTACGTACGACGCTCCAGCCATCACCCGTCTATTAAACTCATCCCAGACCTTCCCGGTTGAGCCTTTGGACACGTGAGTGACAGGAGCGTCTAGCATCTCAACTGCGACACCTGCCAGAGCCGCTCTGTAGAATAGGTCAAGGTCCTCGCCATACATGAAGTAATCCGCAGGCCAGCGCCCAAGCTGCTCGAATAGCTCACGCTTCATAATGACGCTAGCACCTAGATACCAATATCGAGCTTTTGCAGGCTGCAAGAGTGCTGTTATGTAATTGGTGACTAGAGGCAAAACGTGGTAGGATTTAACCACTCGGCCAGCTACGTCCCGCAGCGGGGTCACATATATCCTATCTGAGTCAGAGCTCAGGACACGCGCGTAGGCTGCGTTAAGCGACTCATCTACTACGGTATCAGGGTTCAGGAAGTGCAAGTATCGGCCGCGCGCACGTTCGACCCCAATGTTATTGGCGACCGCGAAGCCATAATTGTCCCGATTCTCAATGACGCTGACGGTTTCGGACAGGCTAGGGTCACCATGAAGGAAGTCCAGGGACGTGTCGGTCGAATTGTTGTCGACAATTACCACTTCATTGTTGCCACGCAAAGTCCGCGTGATGCTTCGAACACATTGCTCAAGCAATCCCCCGCAATTGTAATTGACGATAATTATACTGATATCTATGCCGCTATCCATCGCACCTCCTGCCAGCGGGCAGGGAAAGAGCCACGGCAGGGCTCTGGGGGATCGCTGGCCGCGTTGCCGGACTGGCTGGGGCACGGTTCCGAAAGGCGCGATTCAGGGCGAGCAGAAAAACGAATGAGATAAGAAATCCTCCAAAGCTGAAAATATTACAGACCGGAGTGTACAGGAGCCAGCCCATCGAGTAGATTTTCAAGGCATCATAACCCACGCCTCTGCAATTGAACAATGCGCCAAAAAAGAGTCCGATCAGGCATGGTACGATGGCGACACCCAGGATGCCAAAATCCCCATAGAGGTCCCGGATGAAGGTGTACACGTTGAATTCGGGGTAAATACCACCAAACGGTAGATTCCAAGAGCCTGGATCGATAGTACTAACGTATCCAATCCCAACCAGCCGGTTATAGAACCTAAAAACTGGGGTAAGCGTTCTAAAGCCTAAAGTATCCTCGCCGCCTGGGTGTGAATATATATAATCGTCAAGAGCATAAATCCCGCCGCTGTAATCAATGTATGCATCCAAGGCTTGTTTGGTGATACGGGGAACGGGGTATCTGAGGTAGGGCTCAGAATAATCACTCAGCCAGGCATCGACGTTGACACTAAAATCCCCCCCCGCTGTCCTAATTAGCCTGGGTGTTGTCAACACAACGAACAGGACAGTCAAGAGAAGGATGTTTTTTGCGGTAATCAACCCTTTTGTCCGAAAAACCGCGAAGAAACCCATGATGCAGAATATCGCGTACAGGATCCCGTTTCTGCCAAATGTCGCCAAGTTATTTAGGAATATCAGCAAGAAGAAGTACAGCGCAGCCGCTTTGTACCATTTGCCGCCCCCGCTTCCAATTCGGGCCAGGCACAGGGCAAATAAACCGTAGATCAAGCTACTAGGGTAGTTGAGGTAAACCGAAACAAGACCTGTCTCTGTCTCCTTCCCAATTTGCTGGTACCGTACAACATATGCATTATACAGAATATACTCCAAAGAGCCGAACCGGTTGAACAACGCCCACATTCCATAGGCAGCGAATGGTGCCATAGCAAGGCCCGTGTACATCATGACTCTATCTAACGACCGCGCTCGAACGGTCTTGATGCGCGCGGGCTTCAGTTTTCCACCGACGTATGCTCCGATGCAGATTGACGACAGATAAAGAAGAGCAGTCAGAAGAGTAGTGACGCTAATCCCTGGGTAGCGGATGAGGATCCTGCCAGCCAGGACAAGAACAACATAGGCACCATAGAATCCCACGATGATCTGGTGGGCCTTCCAGCCAGTGTAACTGAAGCCAACCGATGGAGGCGTTCTTTTATCCTTCATCCGTTGTCGTCTGAAGATCAGCGGACGCCGAGTAGCCACAGTGGCTGTCCATTCAGCTTGGCCTGCGACGCTTTTGGGAGTTTGCCTGACCATATCCATGATGGCCTGCTACGTGGTGCATCCGTGGGGGCGATAGCCTGGTCGCGCGCACCCATGGGGAATCTCTACATGGCGCTGGGAGTCAACTTGTGGCTCATCGTGAGACTCACGAGAAGTTGTCTCACACGCTTTCTATTACGCGTCCCCGAGTCTCACGATCAGCAGCTCCCAACTGAGCATCAGCCTGCGGGACCGGCTCAGTTCAGTCTCGCGGCTTTCCCATTGCGGGTCACCTCTCACCGCTGACGGTGGTGACCCATCGACCGGCAAGAGACCTTAGAATCCTCCTGTCTCCGTTATCAAGCAAGAAACTCCATGCACCAAGAGCGAAGAGCGGGAGCAAGAGCGATGCTAGGACAGCCCTAGCAACGACTGAAACCGCCGCCACACAGGACAACCCCAACAACGTGGCAAGTCCTGCGACCCCGAAGATGCTCTTCACCAGACCATTGTTGATAAGCGCTTGGAGGGATACGAGCCGCAGCCGCCAAGCGGCGCCAAAGAGCAGCGCGGCATCTACGGAAACCCGCGCTGTCCAGGCTAGAGCCGCCCCGACGATGCCCAGCTGGCCAATCAGTATCCACGCTAGCCCAGCATAAAGCGGCAGCTCCAAGAGATGGAACTTGGCGGTGAGGTCGGGGCGTCCAGTTGCCTGGAGAAGACTAAAAGGCACAAACGCCATCGAGTTGATCAGCACCCCAAGCGCCAGGATTTGCAGTACTCCGGTAGCCCTTTCGGCAAATTCGGCGCCCAACCACAACCGGAGCGACGCATGCGCGAAGACTGCGACGAGCAACAGTAGGGGCCCAAGGATTAGGAGGAGGGGCTTGATGGAGCGCGCAAAGAGCTCCCCTAACCTGCGCTTGTCCCCCGCGGCGTCGATGCTACTGAAAGCCGGGAACAGTGTGGCGACAAGGCTGCCGGGTACAACCAAAAGTCTCGTAACCACTTCGGAGGGTACAGTGTAGTAAGTCAGCGCCGCCATAGAGAGGAGCGAGCCGATTAGGAAGCGATCCAGATAGACGAGAACCGGCGACACGATATTGGTAACCGTCAGCCACCCGCCATAGACTGCGAGGGGACGTAGAAGCCGGGACTGGAAAGAGAACCCAGACTTACGTCTCAGAGCTGGGAAGGCCTTAAAGCAGGCCCACAGATAAGCAAGCATCGCCCCCAGCCTGGAGAGCACCAGGAGCAGGACGATTCCGGGCAGCCGAAGGCCAAAAGGTAGTGCGAGTGCCGGCAAAAGGAAGACTGAGGTGCTGGCGGGAATCTTGATGTAGTTGACCATGTCAAAACGCTGACCCGCCTCAAGTACGCCACGCAGGCCGTTCGAAGCCAGCACAAAAGGCAACGAAGCGGCAAGAATGAAAAGGGCCGTCTTCGTTTCACCCACCAGTGACACAGGAATTTTCAAGATTCTGCCGACGAGGAGGGGTGTGATGGCCCCCGCGCACACACCACCCGCGAGACCCAAAAGGACCTGAAACCCGACAGATGTCCAAATCAACTCGGGCAGTTCCTGCTCCTTTCCACGGCCCAGGCAGTCAGCCACGAATTTGGTGGTAGCGCGCCCCAGGCCTAGGTCGAAAAGGCTGAAGTAACCCAAGAGCACCCAGGCAATCGCCAGAACCCCGAAACGCTCGGTGCCCAAGCCGCGGACGATGTAAGGAATGGTGGCCAGCCCTATGAGGAGCGGAATCACCTGCCCGATGAGGTTTAGGACGGTGTTGCGCGCCAGAAGTGTGCCGTGGATTTGAGGTGTTTCTGCCATCAAGCGATCCTGTTGGGCTGGAAAAATGCCGCAGGGAGCGCGGCACGCCTGTACTCTACCGAACAGCCTCTCTTAGGGGTGGCGAAAGGAAGCAAGGCAGGCCCAGCACCACATAACAGACCGGGATACCCAGTTCAACCACATCGATGCGAGAGTCGCCAAAGGCGCTGGTGTCCGCCTACGTCCCCTCGTGGTGTTCGGACCCTTCCTCAGAGCGCGGGCCATCCCCGTAGCCGTACCCATAGCCGTACCGGTAGTAATCCCCGTAGCCATAGCCACCTTTCCGCAGGTCTACATCGTTCAGAGCCACGCCCAAGATGCGGGCGCCCGCATCATAAAGCAGCGAACGGGCGCGCCGCACGACTTCGTAAGACGTCTCGTAAGCGCGAACCACCAAAGCCACGGCATCCGAAACGGTTGAAAGTATGCGGGCATCCGCCACGCTCAGCAAGGGTGGCGAGTCCAGAATGACGTACTCAAATTCGCCGCGCAATCTCCCCAGAAGCTCAGCAGCGAACGGCGAGGAAAGCAGTTCCGCGGGGTTGGGGGGAATCGGGCCGCAGGGAACGACGCTCAAGTTTGCCACGCCAGGAACAGGCAGGATGGCGTCTCGCAACTCCACCCGGCCCGTCAGGCACTGCACGAACCCCGGCTCGTTCGGGACGCCGGCCGCCCGATGGCACGCCGGCCGTCGCATGTCACAATCCACGATGACTACCCGGCTCCCGAGGCTCGCCAGCATAGCAGCCAAATTGACAGTCATAGTGGTCTTCCCCTCACCCGGCAGCGCGCTCGTAATCAGGATGATCTTTGGCACAGGGTTGGCCGACAGCAAGATTGAGGTCCGCAGCGAGCGAAAGGCCTCCAGGACAGCGGGAGCGGTCTGAATCCCTAGCGGCCGCGCCTTCTGCGAATGATGGCCAATGGAAACCAGCTTTCCCTCTGAAGCCTTGCTGGTACCATCCGGGGAGAACAACGGAATCACGCCCAGAGCAGGCAGTCGGACCAGTGTCTCCACCTCATCTGGCGTCTTAAGCGTGTCGTCCAGATACTCCTGGAAGAACGCCAGCCCCACACCCAGCCCAAGGCCTAACATCACGCCCAAGGCGAGGTTCAGAAGGACGCGTGGCTTTACGGGACCCTTCGGGATCTCTGCAGCATCCACGATCCGGATGTTGCTGGCTTTTAATCCCGCCGAAACCTGGGCTTCCTTGAGGCGCTGGAGCAGGCCGTCGTAAAGCTGCTTGCTAGTGTCCACTTCGCGCTTGAGGATGTTGTACTGAATCGACTTCTCAGCAATGCCGTTGACTTCCTTCTTCTGCTGCTCCAGCGCCTGGGCCAAGAACTTCTCGTTCGCCAACGCCGAACGATACTCATCCACAATGTTCTGCGCTAAAGCCTTTTTCTGGCGATCGAGTGACGCCTGCACGGTATCGATCTGCTTTTCGAGAGCCACGGCCTTGGGATAGTCAGGCTTGACGGTAGCAGTCAATTGCGAGTAGTCGCGTTCGAGCTCCGCCAGGCGCACCGCCAAGTCTTGAATCAGCCGGTTGGAAAGGAAACCGGGCAGATCCTGCACCTTTCCGGCCTGCACTAACCCATAAAGCGCTTCCTTCTGAAACCGCTCCGCCTGGGTCTTGGTATATTGCTCCTGAAGCTGAGCCAAGCGCTCGTTAACAAGGTTCTTCTTTTCCTCAACAAACAGGATGGAGTTCGCCTGAGCGTAAGCCTGCAAAGTGTCCTCGGATTTCTCTAGTTTCCCCTTGAGCCCCACGAGTTGCCCCTGGAGCCATTCTGAGGCCTTGATGGTTTCGTCCCACTTCACCTGAAGGTTCTGATCAATGTAGTCGGCCGCAAGCTGATTCGCCACACGCGCCGCCAGGGCAGCGTCCTCGGAGTAAAACGTAACTTCGACAAGGTTGCTGCGCCGCACTGGGCTGACACTGAGCGAATCGAGGAAATGCTTCACGCTGTTGCGATACGCATCGCTTGAGGAATCAGGCGGACCTGGGTCAGAAGCGGAAGGAATCTGGTCGGGGTCGCGTTCCACCAGGCCGAGGAGCGCGCGCCTCCGATAGAATTCAGGATACTGGTAAAGCTTCAGATCTCGCACCACGCGCTCCGCCAAGGTGCGGCTTTGCAGGACTTTAAACTGGGTCTCACGATAACTATCGATGTCCCGGGTATCGATTTGAAGGATCTCCTGAAAGTTCAGGACGTTGGGAGGTTCCGGGTTGATTTCGGTCAGGACTTTACCCTCATAGATGGGTGTCTGCTTCAGCGTCCCAATCGCCACCGTGGAGAAGACGATCAGAAAGCAGGTGAGCACCGCCCAGCGGCGCTTGACGATAACGCGCCAGTAATCGAGTAGATGCGGGGCCTCTTCTGGCGAGACCTCCAATATCTCCTGTCCACGGAGGGCCTGCGGGCCGATGCGGGCTAGGCTCTGCGATTGGTCTGCTTGCGGGATTTCGTTCTCGTCCATCAAGATTCCTTTGGCATCTGGCTAGATAACGACTCGCTCACTAGCGCCTGTAAA
>Ga0315289_10003004_pt1 | contig 25657 bp, 25 predicted proteins | sample YL17G11_40_MG_FD_203452 | JGI IMG/M metagenome (GOLD analysis project Ga0315289, IMG submission 203452) | Sediment microbial communities from Yellowstone Lake, YNP, Wyoming, USA - YL17G11_40 | ecosystem: Environmental > Aquatic > Freshwater > Lake > Sediment | place: USA: Wyoming | collected...
TAGCCGATTGCTGCTGCTGAGACTTCTCCATCGCCTGCATCCTGCGCTCCATTTCCTCGAGTTTGGAATCTAATCTGGAGTTTATCTGCTCTGTCAGCTCCAAGAATTTCTTGTCGATCAGATCAGACAGCTCTTTGGTTTTGTTATCAAGCGACTCTTTGAGCTCATTGCGTGCATTGGAGAGCTCGTCGATTTTTGCACGGATCTCTGCGCTTGCGGATTCCACCACTTTAGCTTGGGATGCCTTGTTCTGCTCCAGGTCGTCCTCGAAACATTTTGTGAGATTACGCATCTGTTCCACAGTCTTCTTCTGGAATTCGTCTGATTCCTCGTTGACGCTTTTCTTATACTCCTCAATGCTATCCTTAAGCATTTTCAGCAGGCGCAAGGATTCCAACTCTGGCAATTTTCTGGAGTCTATTATGGCTTCGATTAGTGCGTTGTTCTGCTTCAACACATACCCTTCCGTGGCCGGCTTCTTAGATTCTTCGAGTGCCTTTATCTTGTCCTTAAGCGGATCTGGCATCTTGCCGGGGCTGGCTGTCTTCTTGGCATCGTCTTTCTTTTTCTCCCATAACTTCCATTTTATTTTCATGATTTCATCTAGTAAGTCGGTCTACTGTTATAATTTTCCGGATACACTTCTCTCTTTATCCTGTCCAGGAATCTCCAGATCTCGACAGCTGTCTTAATCTCACCTATGAGATTCTTTATTTTCAGCATCTCGTTGGGCGGAGTGTGCACGCTCTCGCCAGGAACAATCTTCAGCCTTACATCCTTGCCCAATGACTTGGCCAATTCATTGTTCTTCACTGCCTGCTCCTTTGGCACTATCTTGTCGGCCTCGCCGTGAACGAGAAGAATTTTTGCAATTATATCCTTGATGAAATTCTCAGGGGATGCGGCCTCGTATTCCGCTTTGACGATAGGTGTCCCATTAGTATCGAAATCCATCATATTTGTCTCTGCATATTCCTTGTAGAGCTTTAGGACCTCATAGTGATAATCGTTCGGGTCTTTGTTGTTCTTCACATAATCGCGCATGTAAGGGTACATCTCGAGGAGGCTGTGATAGGGAGATAGCCCTATCGCTCCCTTTATGTTGTATGCGCTAGCGCGTGGGTCTGCTGCCAGTCCCAATGCCAGAGAGCCGCCCGAGCTCACTCCGATAGGGATAGTCAATCTCTTGTCAACGAAACCATAATTCTCCCATATGCAATCTAATGCATCAAAATAACTGTCAACTTCAGTGTGAGCGACTTCAAGAATTGAACGCGTGCTGAATACAATATATCCGAATCTTGCGAAAATAGCTGCGATGATAGGGAGCTCAGGCACACCCAACTCCAAGCCGAAATCAAGTGGCATGGCTGGCCTGGGCTTATTTCCCTTGACTTTACATATTGTTAACTCACAATTGTCCTTGCCGTGCTTGGCTGTTATGAACTCCACATTTAGAACCTTGAACAGGAAATTCTGTATCCACTGAGGGGTCTTCGGAAATAAGGATTCCATATCCTTCTTACTTGTATTTTTTTTCGCAGTCATCTCCATGAAATCACTTTTTAATGTCCGTCTTGGTTTTCTTTTCTTCTATCCTAATCTCCTCATCGCTGACTAGCACTATTGACACCTTCCAGTCGCGGCCTGTCCTCTCGACAATGGCTATATTCTTGCATGTTTTCTTGACTTCTTTCTTTATCTCTTCCATCATCTCCGAGGTTTTTTCTGTCGTGGCATCCTTGCCGCATACTTTCTCAGAGGCTTTGTAAAAAGGGGATTGATCTGAACTGTTATTCTTGATTATCATCCTGAAAGGCAATATCTTTTGGCAGTCTAAGTCCATGCGCATATCCGGCTTCCTGCCTTTCTTGACATTTAGATTCAATATTGATTGATTCAAAGCACCACCCTACTATGTTGTGTTGAAATAATAGTGTTTTTTCTTATATATAAACATTTGTTTATGGGTAGGAAAGGGCTAACGCTGAGATCTGTCGATTTTCAGAAAAAATTGCTGTTTTACTGTTTTGCACACTTGGACGCAATCTTCGCAAGATAAGGGTCTTCCTCGTTGAGCTTCTTGCTGAGCTCTGCGAGCTTCCTTCTCGCGTTCAATGAGCCGTTCTTTACTGCAATGTTGTATGCTATTATGGCGCAATGATAGCTTGCCTTTCCTTCTGCGGAATCTCCGACCTTCTCTGTGACCTCCAGGAGTTTGGAGAGATGATCGTTGTCCTTGAGGCCGTTAATGTGCTTCAAGGAATCGAGAACTTTCATCGCCTTGCTCCTCAGGTTGCAGCTGCTTGAGTTGTGCTTGTTGTCGCATGCGCACGGCTTCTCGAAGATGCGCTCTATGACATCGCACAATTTCTTCGTCGCCTCTTTGGATCCGCCGAATGTGACTGCATAATCGTAAGACTCGAGCGCGGCGCTGAGATTGCCTTTCTCGAACATGATCGCGCCGAAGTTCTCTATCTCCTCAGTGTAGCCGTATATGACTCTCTTCTTGAGCTGGTCTAGATATTGCCCCACACTGAGGCTCCTGTCAAGCTTGCCGAGCGCTGTTACATTGATGTCGCTCTCTGTTATCGCAGGACCTAGATTGTCCTGTATCTCGTATATCTTTGTCTTCTCTGTCTCCTCTTCCTTGTCTTTCCCTATGCTGGCAAGCGAGACTGGATAGAATGAGCTCCTTTCGTTTGCGGCGGCAAGCCTGTTCTGAATTGCATAATTAGATCTTTCCTTTGTTTGGGCTCTCCTGCCGTCCACTATTCACACCTCACACCTTTTGTCTCTCTTATCCTTTCTAACTAGTAAAATTTATATATCTTTCCTAGATTTTTGGGGTTTTATGAGTGAAGGAGGATCGGAATTCTTATATTAAAAGCGTGCCCAGGCCTACGACTTAAGGAATTTCCATACCTCTATTATATTCTCTATCATGCCGATGCCATCAGGCAAATTAGTCAGCATTTCCTTGGTGTCGGCATGGACCGTCTGGCCGGGGAGCATTATCAAAGTCACATCTTTTCCTTCTTTCTTAGCCCGGTTATAGAGCTCTATCCCCATGTCTATCGGCACCACTTCATCCCCCACGCCGTGAAGGATCAGTATTGGGACTTTTACATTGTGGAGATAATTCTTGGGGGACGCAGCAGCATACTCTCTCGGGTGTGTGTTTGGGAATTTGAAGAGCTCCTCGGCATAATCGATGTAATCTATATCCACCTTCACGCCATGGTCTTTTGGATCGTTGCGTGAGATGTAGTCCTTGGCGAAATAATACATCTGGGCCAGGTCAGGATATGTGCTCATGACTATTACTTTACTCACTCCGTATTTTGATGCATTTTTGTCTCCGGCCATCTCGAGCGCCAGCGCGCCTCCGGCGCTGAGGCCCATGATTATAGTCTCATGCTTGACGAAATCGTAATTCTTCCATATGTGGTCTATGCCGGCATAATAGTCGTGCACTTCCCTGTGGGCCACCTCGAGCTTCGATGTCGTGCCATAGACAACATATCCTGTCCTTGCAAGGAGCTCGGCTATGTAAGTCAGCTCGTAATCCCCTATGATCCCCGTCCTCAGTCCTCCATCGAACACTATCAAGGGCCACGGCCCCTTCCCCGCGGGCTTATACAGCCTGGCCTTCAGCATCTGGCCGTTGCTGTGCTGGAAATCTATCCTCTCCACCCTCTTGAATGGCAATGAATTGTAAAGGCAGGAGAAGAACCCTTTCACATCGCTCTCTTTAGGATTAGCGGATATCGCAGGATCGATGCCTAGTTCGGCATACTTGCGCAATATCTCTTCCCTGTCCTTTGACAGCTCGTCAAACCCCAGGATGGAATGGCTGCGCTGCGATTTAACACCATCCCTTAGATTGCCTGAACGGGCAGTGTCGCTGAGATTGCTCGTGAGCAGCCCTACAGCTAAGGGTACAAGTAACATGAAGCGAGTCATATTCCTCGCTTTTTTGCTTTTCCCCTTCGCGCGCCCCGCACTTGCATCTGAAACCGGTCCGTCCTTCGCTTTGCCTGACAATTCGCTTGCAACTTCCATTTCCATCTTTGCTTCACCGATAGCACTAGCTCTGGCCTATTCTCTTCTCGAACCGCGCACATTGCTGGTATAGCCTGTATGAATTGAGGATTAGTGGTCTGGGGCTGTTTAAATAGCTTGCCGAAGGTGTCTCAATTCAGGCAAAGTTCAGGCAAAAATGAGTGTTATTTTTTTTCAACTATGTACTGCAGGTTCCTTCCGAACGGTCCTGAGAACCACAGCACCCTGAATCCCACGCTCTTTATCATCTTGTTGAGCTCCCAATGGTTGAAGAAATGATAGTAGCGCATGTATTCCATGCCCTTCCTCTGCCATGGGACATACAGATCCTGGGGCTTGAAAGCGAATTTCCACTGCATCTTGTTCCAGACGGATATTAGGGCCTTGCCACCCGGCTTTATGACCCTCCTTATCTCAGAAAGGGCCATCATTCTCTTGTCATGGGTGTCCAAGTGATGTATGACTGCCATGCTGATTGCATAATTGAATGTATTCGACTTGAAGGGCAATAGGTCCGCATCGGCCACCTTCAGATCGACCTTGATGCCTTGCTCTTTGCAGAACTGCTTGGCCACATTTATCATGTTGGAGCTGAAGTCTATCCCGTGGCACTCGAAACCCTTCTTAGCGAAGGGCATGAGGTTCCTGCAATTGCCGCATCCTGCATCTAGTATCTTGCCAGGCTGCCATTCCCCAGCCAGCCTCTCCACCATCTGGTCGGGGGTGTGCCTCCACCCGCTCCATCCGGACGCTATCTCGTCCCAGACCTTCTTCTGGGGCATCTCGACTTTCGCGGCTTTCGCTGACTCCTCGATATTTTCACCTTTTATTTCCTGCATGAGAATATTATGTAGGGAAGCTTTTAATAGAATTTGTATCCTGGCGGCGCAGGCATAAGATATTTATACAATAAAATACTGAATACATAGGTAATTTTTATGAAAGTCATGAAATTCGGTGGCAGCAGCGTCGGCAGCGCTGAAGCGATAAGGAGGACATGCGACCTCATCGCCAGTAGGGCTAAGCCAGGCGACGTGATAATAGAATCAGCAGTTGGCACGGACGCCAAGGCAGGCAAGACCACAAAGGTAACGGACATGCTCATAGAATGCTGCAAGTCTGACAGCAGGCAGAAGAGGAACCAGAAAGTGGATGAGATAAAGAACAGGCATTATGAGATACTCGATGAGCTCGGGCTGAGCAAGAACATAATAGCCCCTGAGCTCCAGGAGCTGGAGAGCATAGCTCGGGCGCGGAATCTGGCGCACAAGTCGAAGCCGTCGCTGAAGACTCTCGACCATTTCCAATCGCTCGGCGAGAGGATGTCGGTCAAGATGGTGGCCGCCCAGCTAAGCAAGATGGGGCTGGGGGCGGGATCTGTCGAAGCGTACAGAGCAGGGATGATAACTGATTCGAATTATGGCGGCGCGATGCCGCTGTCCAACTCGTACGGCAAGATAAGGAACGCGCTTGCGAAGATGAACGAGATACTGGTGATTGTCACTGGGTTCATAGGTCAGGATGTTGACGGCAACATAACCACCCTAGGGAGAGGCGGATCGGACTACAGCGCCGCGATATTCGCTGCAGCCATGGGCGCGGAGCGCCTTGAGCTGTGGACTGATGTGAATGGCATAAAATCGGCCAATCCCAAGATAGTCCCGAAAGCGCATACTATCAAGCACATGTCTTTCGATGAGGCCAAGGAACTGAGCTTCTATGGCGCGAAGCTGCATCCGAAGACAATCTGGCCGGCCATGCATGAGAACATACCTGTGCACATACTCAACACGTTCGACCCTGACGGGGAGTTCTCTGTCATAACCAATGAACGAGAGGTCCGTGAGACGGTAGTCAAAGGCATAACATGCAACAGCGGCAACTGCATGATAACCATAAACTCCCCGAAGATGATAGAGGAGCACGGCTTCCTCGCAAGGATATTCGACGCTTTCGTGGTCAATGCCACAGCGGTGGACATGGTATCGACATCAGAGGCTGGGGTGTCATTGACAATCAAGGACACCAGGCTTCTGGATGCGATACTGAAGGACCTGGAAACCCTCAAGGACACGTCTGCGAAGGCGGAAGACAAGGAAGAGATGCCCGTAAAGGCTGAGGGCCGCGAAGAGATGTCCGTGAAAGTGGAGAAGAACAAATCTATAATCTGCGTGGTCGGGGAGGGCATGAAGCACACCCCAGGAACCTCAGGCAGATTGTTCTCAGCACTCGGCAAAGCAGGAATAAACGTCCAGGCCATAGCCCAAGGGGCCTCTGAGATAAACATAACGTTCGTGGTGAATGACGATGACGCCAATTATGCGATAAATGTGGCACACGCCGAGTTCTTCAAGTAGAACTGGAAGAAGTGTCGGGCAGCAGGGCATCTCAATAGTAAGAATACACGTAGTCCTCTGTTATCCTGACGATATCTATCCTTTTTATTATGTCAGAGAAATTTGATCGGAGGTCTTCTAGCATTGCGGTGAAGTCATCGGTCGCGAAAAGTTCGAACTCTATCTCTATATCCCATGTCCCCAATACCTTTTCTAAGTGGGTGATATTGGGCTTCGTGTTGCAGTACCTGCGCAGATCTTCCCAAATCTTCTTTGAGTCTTTCTGTGTGCTGATAAATATCTTATTGACCCTAAGACCCATCTTTGAATAATCGAGCTGTAGCCTGCATCCTATGATTATCCCCTTCTTTTCTAGGTCCTTCAATCGTCTTGACACAATTCCTGGGGTGCTTTTTATCTTCCTTGCGATGTCTGCTATCGATATGTTGCCGTCATTCTTCATGGATTCGAGAATCTTCAGCTCCTCTTCGTCGAGCTCTACTGCTTTGTCCGCACCCGTTACAGCTATTGGGGGTCCACCCGCTCCCCTCCCCACCAAATAATCTCTCCTGTATCCTATAATGTCAAGTATTATTGCGATGGCTTCAGAGGTTATGTTGGGATCAATCCTCTCGTAAATCTCTTCCTTCATCTTATTCAATTCATGCACAGTCTTGGCTCCGATCGTTATGAACATATCATAAGCGCCATGGCATGTGACAATCCTCCTGACATAAGGCTTGCCCCTGAGGAATTTGAGCATATCATTTTTTGTTTTGTTGTCGAACCGCCTGAATTGCAGGCATATCTTCATCTGGTACTCGCCTATCTTGTTGAGATTGACAAGGAGGAGATATTTCTTTATCACTCCTTGTTCCTCGAACCGGGTGATCCTGTAATGGATCACAGGACTAGATATCCCTGTCAGCTTCGCCAGCTCGGCCCTGGTTGCTCTGCCATTGAAATCCAGTTCATAAAGTATTCGCTTGTCCCTGATGTCAAGCTTCACGGGCTCGTTTTCCCTGTCTTTATTTTCATCTGCCATATTATAATTTATTAACAATTATTTTAAAAACATATGCTTTTTTTCAAAAAACCAGCCCAAATTATTGAAATACTCCAAACCCTCAATTAAATCAGCATGTGAGCGAACTGAGTGAGAACTATGCCAAGCTTCAAGGAAGTGGTGAATTCGAAGAAAGATGCGTTCGGAGTCAGGATAGCGGGAGCTAACAGGAAACTGCAGATGAAATCCTTACAGGAGAATATCATGAAGGCCAAGTGTAAGGTGAAGGAACTGATGTTCGACAAGTATTACCTCGTGCCTAAAGATTACACAATGGTGCAATGGAAGGCATTCGTGCTGGGGATGGGTGAGGGTAGGGGACTCTTCTCAGGTTTCATCGGATCCCCTTTATGGTGGACGATAATTGCAGCTACAAATTATGTTCAATGCATAGGCAACGCCATTGCTGGGAAGTACAGGAGCTTCCCTTGGATCGCAGGGAGTATGGATATTGTATTGGGGGCCGGGATTCTAGCTATCGCATCTTATTTCAGGGTGAAAAAAATGAGAAGGGAAGAGCAGGAGAAACAGCGGAGCATCTTGTGATTGTGATATTTATGAAAAATTTTAAGGAAGCCGTAAATTCGAATGGCAGGGCGTTCGGTGTGCCCACTAGGCATGCCTCAAAGCTGCAAAGGCTGAAAGTGCTGCATGAAAAGATCATGAAAGCAAGTAACGCTGCGAAGAAAGTGCTGTCATATCCCGTTATCTCAAAAGAAAAGGACTGGATCGTCTACGATTTATGGAAAGTACCATACTTGGTTCCTCGTGTCATTATAGTGCCTCTGAACAAGGAGGAAAGGATAATCTCGGGAACATTTTGGGCAGGCATTGTTGGATTTGGGTTGTTGAATTATGGTGGGGAGTATATTTACAATAAATCACCCAAGACAGCAGCTGCTCTTGCTATCCCTGGTTTGATTCTACTTCTCTTTTCGGGCGGGGCTGTTTTTGGCGCGATATCCAATGATGTAGATTATATTATCAAGAAATTTGAGTCAAAATACAAAGGAGGTAATATTGAATAATAATATGTTTTTGCACAAATATTGTGTTTTTATTTGAAAATATTATATAGAATGTTTAAGTATCTAAGAAACTAAAGGAAGTATGTCAGTATTGGATTACGTTAGATATGTGGGGTGAAAATATGGTTGAATTCAAGCAGAAGACTATTGACGAAATAAGGAAGCTCCCTTCACTTAGAGAAAGGGTCAATCCCAAGGATGAGAAATCACCTGTGGTAGGATATCTGAATTCAAGGCAGATAAGTTCGATAAAGAATATTCCTATCTATGTAGAGGATGCAGTCAAGGCTGCAATGATATCGAGAAGCAATATGCTCCTTCTCGGAAGGCCTGGAAAAGGAAAGACTCAATTGGCCAATTCAGTGGCATGCAGATACTTCAATGGCGAGGCAAGCACCATAAGAGGCAGTGACTGGGAGAGGGATATCAAGACATTGTACACAAGGATAAACCTTGAGAAATACTTCAAGAAGGAGGCCAAGACTTCCGATGAGCTTGTGGAGCTCACAGATAAGGTCAAGAGGGCCTTCGCAGTCATAGATGAGATAAACAGGTGCCCTGAAGCAATGCAGGGCAGGTTCTTCCAGATATTGGAGGGAAAGATTGAATTGGATGATGGTAGGACAGTGCCATTGGGCGATGATGGCTATCTTACATTCATAGCCACAGCCAACAAGGACCCGAACAGGCAGAGCGGGATATTCAAGATGGATGAAGCCCTGTTGGGGAGGTGCCACGTGATACTGAACCTTGATGATTTCCCTATTTTGGCAGAGGACAGCGCAAGGATAAGGATAATGGGCGGCCTTGACCCAAGAGTCAGGAGCCCCAATCCACTTGATAATAGAGAAAGAATCCTCTCTATATACAAGGATCTGAAAGACATATTCAATTCGACACTCAGCCCTGAGCTTGTGATAATGTCCGTATATCTCTCGCACGGGCTGAACTACTGCTCTAAGTCCCCGACAAGGAGCAAGGACACAATCCTCGAGGCAATACCTGGGTTATGCACTGCGGGGCAGGGATGCACTAGGAAGGCTGCTGGATGCGGTTTCATACTCGCGCCATCAGACAGGACCATAGATTCCATAATTAGATACACTATCGCCTTGCAGGCAGTGGCGATCGCAAAGGACCTGAAAGCTGCGAAGGTGGAGACTGATGTGAGCGATGTGCTCGAGGCATTCGAGCTCATATCCTCATACTCTGTCTTGCTCAACGAGCAGTGGGTGGTGCAGAACTACATGGGCAACCCGTACCTCGCATTGAACACTATAACAGATGCGATCAAGAAGTCGGCTGCGGACAGGAAGAACGAACTGGCTGCTGCGATTGAGGCGTACAAGAGCAACAAGCTCACTGAAAAGCACCTCAAGAGCTTCGATGAGGAATGGGAATTCATGAAAACGATATCGAAGTGGGGAGAGTAAAGGATAGAGCGCAATTGCAATAATCCGAGATGATGAACATGGGGGAACAAGGATTCAAGGACTCTGTAAAGAACTCTGATAAATTCTTTGGGGTGAACCCGAAAGTGGCAGCGAGAGCTGCCAAATGGAATGACATGTGGCAGAAGACATCATTCAAGAGGGCTGCATTGATAGCTACTGCAGTTACTGTGCCTGTGATTGCAGCATTCAGCCTGAAATCATGCAGCGTAAATGCGCAGTATGACAAGGCGGTCGTGCAGATGCAAGAATCCAAGGGGTTACGCGCATCCGCGAAGAAAGCTCTCGCTGTTGGGAAGGATAGGACTGAGAATCCAGTCTATCAGGCAGCGGCAAGGCTGGAGGCAGACAGGGTGAAGGAGCTGAACAAGGGCACAACCGAGCAAGTGAATTTGGAATATGTATATTACAATGTGCCGACAGCGCATGGGAATGAGGCAATCAAAGTAGAATTCTTAACGCATACGAGGCACAAAGATCGCGAATTGAATATTTCATTCAATGTGAACAGCTTTGATGGAGTCATAGATGAGGGGCAGAGGAATGAGCTCAATGCCATAATCGCATCTATGATAGACGGCCCGAAGAGGAACAAGCTGCTCGAGAACGCAGGCAACAAGCCAATAGTCGAATTCGTGAACGGGCTGTGGTTCGGAAGCGATGAGAGCGATCCATTGCTGATAAGGCATTATATGACAAGGGAGCAGGCAGAGAGGCTAAGGAAATTCCTCTTGAATCTCAGGCCGGACCAGGCCAAGAGAATGAAGGAAGCGATGGATAAATGGATAGCGAATGGCATCAAGGATATAGACTCTAAGGAAAATAAATCAAACAGGACGATTGCCATGTGCATCGGGGCAGTGATGGGGTTCGTTTGTGGATGCATGGGGATTGCTGTTGTCAAGGAGGACAACAGCAAAGCCGACCCAATAGTCCCTAGTGTGATAGGGGGCGCAATCGTAGGAGTTATCGCGGGGGGTATTATGACGCTAACAATGCATTCAGCGATTGGATGGCTCGGCCTGCCTGCAGGGATTGCCGTGGGTCTGGCAACAGGGCTCCTCAGGAAAGGAATCGATAAGTTAAGTTGAAGGTGTTATCATGAAATCGTTCAAGGATTCATTGAATGAAAAAGACAAATACTTCGGCATAAATCCGTCGAAGGCTGCAAGGATAGCTAAATGGAATAATATGAAGGAAAGCATCAGGAAAGAGTGGCAGAAAGTGAGCATACCAAGAACTTTGACTACTGCTGTTGTAGTGGGGTTAGTCGGATTTGGAGGTATAATTGCTCATCAGAGCCTCACTGCAAGAAGCATAGACAAAGAGACAGAACTCAATTCCTGGACTACAAGGAGTCTTGTCAACGAGGCCATGCAGAGGAGAGCGGACAGAATCATAGAGAGATACGATCTGAAAGGGAAAGTGGCGAGAGGAGTAAGGAATTATGTAGAATCCGAAGTTGAGAAAATGGGCCTCAAATCCAATCTCAGCTCCATCGAGGCAAGAGTCAAAAAAATAATTTTGAGGAATATGGAAACTGAGAAAGTGGAAAATGCGAAGAAAAGGTCGGATCCCGCCGCTACAGTCACAGTCAAGCAGGAACTATCCTTGTCTGCAAAGCATGAGGTAATGGTGCTCGAGACTGAAATCAAAGAACACAGGCATGCGCTAAGCAGCCTTAGGGCTGGGGGAGATTCTAGCGGTTATAAACCCGAGACTGTTGCAGGGATGGACAAACAGAAAAGGCAGATTGCAGGATGCATGGAAAGAATATATCAATTGGACCCTAGCAGGAGGCCTGCTGCACCCTTGATCAATCCGTCAGCGCCGCAGGCAAAGATCACAGAAACTGCAACAATGATGGTGGGGAAAGTAGTGGGATATTGTACTTACGAATTCCCAATCTCAAAAAGCTATGAAGTAAGCAGGATCCGCAAGGATGCGCGCCCAGGAAATACAGGTGTTGGGGATTTTGAAAGGGTCCAGATTTCAGACATGTGCGACTTCCCATTCTCGATAGTCAAAGTCGAGAAGGGGCTTTCTGAGCATTTTGTCTTAGTCCCGCACACGGCATTCAGAAATGGGGATAAGGTTTCGCTCTCGGTAAAAGAGATATCTGGAGGTAAAATCAGCTACCAGCAGATAATAGACCAAGCCTTAGGCCAGGGATACAAAGCAATGCAGACCGCGGATGTGTGGGCAGAATACATAGCAGTGGAGAGCAAGAGGACTGACTGATATGGCGACATTCAAGGATGTAGTCAGATCAAGCGACAGGGCCTTCGGCATGAATCTGAAGGATGCATGGAAGATGCAGAGGATGAAATCCCTCAAGGAAGGGATAATGAGAATTAGGGACAAGGCGATGGAAATTAATTCTGGTAGATATTATGTTGTCCCAAAGGAGTATAAGAAAGTGCAGTGGAGGGCATTCTTCAGTGGAAATATAGTGACATCATCCTTTTACTGGACATTGATGGCGACAACAAGATACGGTTTCGCGACTTATGCTTTGCTTGGGAAGCATAATCTCGAAAAATTCAGTTCCGATCTCGCCACTGCATCAATCTTTATTGGATTTGCAGCAATTGCGCATTACTTTCAGTCAAGAAAGCTCGTAAAGAAGCTCAAAAAAGAGCAAGAACAGATTGAATAATAATACGTTTTGGTTGATATTGTGTATTTTTGTTAAAAAATGTCTGGTGGAATATATAAATAAAACAAAAGGGAAGTAATACCATGGTAAAATCGTTCAAGGACATAGTGAAAAGGGCAGACAAGCCGTTTGGTGTAGATGGCAAGACAGCTGCCTGGCACGTTAGGAAAGATCTCCTGATTGAGAAGTTCCAGGTCGCAAAGGCATTCATGACCAAGGAGAGGCGCATCAGTGTGATGGATGCTGAAGGCTGGAAGAAGGCAAAGGAGAAAGCGGCATACGCATGGAAAGAGCTCAATGATACAGTCTCTTTCAGCAATTCGCCCGATAGCATGTTCTTTGACAGGGCAAGGGCAGTTGCGTTCTTCGCGGTGCCGGTCGCATTCGGTATAACTATGGGCGGCCTGTTATACACTTCTATGGTACCCAACCCTAGAGCAGAGTTCGTGAATTATTTTGAAAAACAGAAGATAACCGCTATATCAAATGCTGATGTGAAGAAACTGTATTCTGACAAGAATCTTGTCACATTCGACATCGGAAAGGACAGATACAATGTCCTGCAGGGGAATGTAATAGAGATAACGCAAAACAAGAAGAAAGCCATAGTCCCGGACGACGTATATCTGTTGGATGCGATAGAGGAGGCAAAGGCAGCTAAAGTGAATTTCAAATATTCTATAGGTGATGTGAAAACAGCAAAGATAGCTGAGGGAGACAAGATAGTGAGATTAGGGTGGGGCTTAGATATGGGGATAAACCACAAGGCAGATAATATTGCGGGTTCTGTTGCGGCAGGACTCATCGCAGGGATTTTAGGGCTCCTTGCTGAAATGGCAGCCATAGCCGGGCTAGACAAGCTAAGAGGATATTGAGCCAAATGTGATATTTATGCCAATCGACAAGAAGAAGATAATTGAATTGGAGGGGAAGATCACCCAGAAGAAGAATGAGTTGGGCATGATCGGAGGCATCGTAAGGCTTTACCCCATGGCAGATATGTACCCTAACATCACTGGCAGGCTGCACCCCATAACCTATGAGGCAGAGATCAAAGTAAACACTGGATGGAAGCCAGAAGAGAGGGCTGGTGTCAAGGATTACATGCAGAAAAAGCAGATAGCAGACCCGGTCGAATGCGCAGTGCTGGATGTCACAGGGCATGAGGTAGGGCACTGGAGGCATTGCCCGCACGGGCTTGTGCAGCATCTGGACATACTTGAGGCCGTGGCGCAGGAATTCGAGGCCGCAGGCAACAAGCAAGCGCGTGTTGATGTCACTGATCCAAAGACAAAGGTGACAAAACAGGAATTCAGCGCTGAAGTAGGATACATGGCCAACGCATTTGAGGATTTGGTTGTCAATGCGAACAGGAGATTGGAGGGTGACGGCAACGGGATAACCATATTCTTCAGGGACCAGAACACCTTCACCCCATTCTATGAGGCTTTCGTCAAGGCGAACATGAGAGCCTGGGGGGATGAGGCAGACCAAGAGCTCTTGAAGAGATGCTACGCACCTGATGCGAAGAAAATACTGTTCTTCAAGGGTAAGAGCAATGAGGTAGACGCGGTCATAGATAAGATGATGGGCGCATTCGGCTGCACTGATAACATCGACAGGAACGCAAAGATACTGAATGACGAGACTAGATGGGAGGACCTGGCGAAGATATTCACAAGGAACATGCTGCCCCTGTATGACAAGCCGCCATACCAGCACAATGGCGACAATTCAAAAGGCAATGGAAACGGGCAGGGCCAGAGCCAAAATCAGAAGCAAGAAAGTTCTGGAGGACAGCCAAAGCAGGGGGAGCAAAAGGAAGAGAACAAGGATCAGAAAGAGGGACAAGGTAACGTTGCGAAGGAGCAGAAGGAACAGAAGAAGGATGAGGACAAAGAAGGGCAAGGAAAGGACGAGAAGAAAGAGGAGGAGAAGGATCAGGAAAAGAAAGGCAAGGGCAGCGGAAAGGATAAGCAAAAGGAAGAGGAAAAGAAAGAAGGTAAAGGGAATGGAAGTGGCAAGGGCAAGAAGGATGAGAAGGAAGTTGATAAGGATAACAAAGATGGCAAAGGCGAAGAGAAAGAGGCAGATGGGGGTGAGCAGGGCAAGGGCAATCAGTGCAAGCCATGGGATGGCAAGCAGCCGCCCACTGGGCCGGGAGGCAACCCGTTCGATGACGCCATGAAAGATGAGGACCAGCTCAGGAAGGCGATGGAGGAGCAGGTGAGGCAAGCTATCGCAGCCAAGGGGGCGAAGTGCGCAGGCGGGAAGAAGGCCGGGAAGGCAGGGGCCGCATCAAAGCTCGATCCCCAGCTGTATTTGGATGTCCTTTATGAGGAGAGGGCGCCCGAGATAATGGTGAATGCGAAGAAAGAGGATGGCAAGGGATGGAGCTACCCAATCGCCCCATACGGGAAGGAGCCATTCGACCCAGCCACACATGAATTGAACAGGATCAGGCTCAACAAGATGATGCTGAATGGTGATGCAGAGATGGTGTTCGCTGCATCTAAGTTCAAGTATCCAATAGACATCAAAGTCAGGGAAGGCATAAAGAAATTGCCAGACATATGCTTCATAATAGACACATCGGGCTCCATGATGGGCGAGGGAGACAGGGACCAGATCCCGTGGGGCGACAAGAGCAGCTACCATTACGCACTCATGGGAGTATATGGGATAGTCAAGTGGATGAGGAACATGGGGATCGCCCCATTCATCAAGTACAGCGCCATTAATTTCTCCAATTCCACGATCAGCAGCGGCCAGTCCTCTTTCGGCGACCTAAGGGTGTTCAAAGACACCCTGTTATCGCCACAGAGCGGAGGCACTGAGATAGACCTGAAGGTAATAAAGCAAGAATTCGAAGGAAGGGATAAGACATTGGTTGTCATGCTCTCAGATGGAGAGATATACAATTGGGGGAGCATAAGGAAGAGATTCCTTACAATCATGCTAAAGCATCAGCCGGTCTTCATACAGATAGGCGGGCAGTCAAGGACAGGGCAGGACTTCGAGAAGGTAGGGTTCCCAGTATACAATGTTAAGAACTATGAAGACCTGCCTAAATTGATGGTCGATGCAACTGCGAAGACTCAGTCCCAGACTGAAGAGCTGAAGGATGAGGAAGGCAATGTGATACCAGACGAGATCGATGAGGAAGAGGAACAGTAATAGCAATTTAAAATGTTCCATACAATCATCTATTCATGGCAAAAGCATCGAAGAAATCAAGCGATAAAGATTTGGAGTCAATTACTAAATTCTTTTATGAGCTAGGCATGCTGAAAAGAGTGAAGCGCAGCGGATGGTGGCTGGCCGGGGTTGAGAATCCTGAAACTATAGCAGAGCACAATGCAAGGACTGCCGTCATAGCTTATATGCTTGCAAAGATGGAGGGCGCTGATGCTGAGAAGGCAACAATGATGTGCATAATACATGACATACCTGAAGTCAGGACAAGTGACATTCACAAGGTAGGAACTAGATATATCGATGCAAAGGGTGCCGAGAGCAAGGCAAGGACGGAGCAGTTGAAAGATTTGCCTTATGGAAAGGAATTATTGCATTTGCTTGAGGAAATGGAAGCGAAGCAGACAAAGGAAGCGATCATAGCCAAGGATGCGGATTATCTCGAATGCCTTATACAGGCCAAGGAATATTATGACATCGGTTACACTGAAGCAATGGATTGGATAATCAATGTGAAAGCGGCACTAAAGACGGAATCCGCCAGGAGATTGGCTGAAAAGGCATCGAATATGAAGGCTCACTCTTGGTGGTACGGCCTAAAGAAATTGAAGTGATTGCAACTGCATTGGAAATCTCTTTCTGAAAGAATTTAAAGCTGAGATGGAAGATTGTTTCATGTCTTCTCGTAAGCCCACTAAGACAATCAGTGGAGTCACACCATTAGCTGTGGTCATAGAGCCGAGGCCTTGCCCGCACGGGACTTGTGTTTATTGTCCATCTCTCAATGTGCCCCAGAGCTATACTCCTGAGAGCCCTGCAATAATGAGGGCAAAGATGCTCGATTATGATCCCTATAAGCAGGTCCGTGCAAGACTGAAAGCATTCTATGCGATGGGGCACCCCACGGACAAGATAGAACTAATTGTGATGGGAGGGACTTTCCCAGCTTATCCTGTGAAATACCAGTATGAATTCATCAAGAGATGCTATGACGCGTTGAATGACAGCAAATCAAAGAATCTTGAAGATGCAAAAGGAAAAAATGAGAAGACGAAGCACAAATGCGTGGCATTGTGCATCGAGACAAGGCCAGATGTGTGCGGTACAGAAGAGATCAGCCGAATGCTGGAGTTCGGAGCCACACGCTGTGAATTAGGGGTGCAAATCCCCGATGATAAGATATACAAAAAGGTGAAAAGAGGGCACACTGTAAAAGATGTAATCGATGCGACAAAAAGATTGAAGGATGCTGGATTCAAAGTAGGATATCATCTCATGCCGGGCTTGCCTGGCTCCAACCTGAAGAAGGATATCTCAATGTTCCAGAAACTGTTCTCAAATGGGAATTTCAAGCCGGACCAGATCAAGATATATCCAACCCAAGTCATAAAGGGAAGCGAATTGGAGAAGATATGGAAAAAAGGAAAGTATGAGCCATACACCCAGGAGGAATTGATGGAACTGTTGATCAAGCTGAAGAGTAAAGTGCCTGAATACTGCAGGATAATGAGAATCATGAGGGAGATCCCTCCATCTTACATGGCGGCCGGCACCCATAGGATAGATCTAAGGAATGAGGTCAAGAAAAAGATGCAGGAACTGGGTATCAAATGCAGATGCATCAGGTGCAGGGAAGTCGGATATGCATTGCGGAGAGGGGAGAAAGTAGGAAATAAGCTGAAGCTGAAGATGACTGAATATAGGGCAAGCGGAGGAAAGGAGATATTCCTCAGTTTTGTGGATTCGAATGATGTGATATTCGCATTATGCAGACTCAGAATCCCCGGAAGGAAAAAAGAGATGTTGGTGAGGGAGCTCCACGTATATGGGCCTGAAGTCGAAGTAGGGTCTGAAGCTGAAGGAAATATTCAGCATACAGGATTTGGTAGGAAATTGATGCGGGAAGCCGAAGGAATAGCGAGAAAGAAAGGATGCAAAGTAATCAAGGTAATAAGCGGAGTCGGTGTTAGGGAATATTACAGGAAATTGGGCTATGTATTGGATGAAGAATATATGACAAAGATTATATAAGTTGGGTTGATTTTCACACATTTGGTTTGCAAGAACTATATCTATTTATATACTAAAAATGAAGTATATTCAGATACTATGGAAAGGCACGTGTATATTGCAAAGCACAATATCCTGAAGACTATAGGAAACTCTAACAAGACAGCTGTTATTAGGAATACTACAGCCTTCTCCAGAAAAATATGGGGAGGCCCTAAGAATCTTACCAAGCCCAAGACTATTTCTTTGGAAACCGTGCCTAGAAATCCATCTACAATTTCTATGGATACTGCAAGGATTATAACTCCTGCAACTGCTGATGCCATCGATTCAAGGGCTATGGAGCTTCTGATTGGCATTACAGTTGCATTGGTGACGGGATTATTCGGATTATTTGTAATCAAAACAATTGATGAAAAGCCCATGAAACCTATGGTTATTGAGCAGCCAAAGCAAGAACAAGCTGAGACGAAAGGGAAGGAAGAGGAAAACAGAATTGCAGATATTAAGGATACTAAAAACACCAGCGAAACGCTGAAAACTAAGGAAGTACAAATCAAATATTTAGAAGGGAAGGGGAAACTCGAACTGGTGCAGCCTGTTCCTATACTGACATATCACGACATCTCTGAAAGTAAAAAGGGAAGATTCCGCCTGCCTGCGTATGAATTCGAAAACCAGCTGAGATATATCAAGGAAAATGGATTTTCAACAGTAACCCTCTCCTCGCTCTTTAATGGGACGATACCGGAAAATGCTGTTATTCTTACATTTGATGATATAACCTTGAATTTTTATAAAAGAGTCTATCCCCTCCTAAAGAAATATGGCATGAAGGCCACTGGCTTCGTAATAGTGTATGGTGTCTCAAGCAAAGGCAGTTCAAAGATAACATGGAAAATGCTGAGGGAGATGGAAAGCAGCGGACTTGTGGACTTTGAATCGCACACCATGAACCATTTGAACTTACCCAAGTGCTCTCCACAAACAGTGAAAACGGAGTTAAGCATGTCGAAGGGTATAATCGAAGCCAAGCTGGACAAGGTGGTCAATTTTATCGCCTGGCCCTATGGAGAGTACAATACGGGAGTAGAAGATATTGCAAAGCAGCTTGGATACAAGGGGCTTGTAACTTTCGGATATGATTCATCTCTTCCAAACATGAGAATAATCAATCTTTCAAAAATCGGAAGAGTTGAAGTGAATGGCAACCTGGATATCAGTGGTTTTGGAAGAATAATGGGCAGATTCAAGAAGGAAAGCAATGATAGAATCAAAGTGACTGATACGAATATGAAACCCATACAATTATCAGGCTCAAAAAGTTTTTAGCCTTGCAACACATTTTTTCCTGACTTGATTGATTGCTATCTTCGCATCCCTCATGTTTATCAAGGACTTGAAGCCAGAATCGGAATTTTTGTCTGTCCTGGCTGCTATAGGATCTATTCCTTCAGCCAGGCAATTGCATGACATGATGATGTCCTTGTTGGATTTGTCTATGATTTTCTCTGCCTCTTCGATTGCTTTCTTAGCCTTCATCACAGATTCATCGTAACCCATGATAATATTGCCCAATCCGCATATTTAATGCTGCCGTTCTTGTCTCTTGTCCTGCAGCACGAAAACAAAAAGTTTTATTAATTGCCACGTGAAGTGAGCGCATGGAGATAGAGATAAAGGGATTCCAGAAGCACTCGTTGGTGGATTGGGACGGGAAGGTATCATCAGTGATATTCCTCCCCTTCTGCACATTCAAATGCCCGTGGTGCTATGCAAAGGATCTAGTACTGGGATCAAAATTGATGCCCACAATACCTTTTGAGGAGATTGAAGCTTACCTGAAAGAATACAAGCTGTTCATAGATGGGGTTGTCATCACTGGCGGGGAGCCGACTATGCATGCCAGCCTGCCTGTTCTCTGCAAGAAGCTGCATGACATGGATTTACAGGTCAAGCTTGACACAAATGGCACTAATCCTGGATTTCTTGAGGATTTGATAAAGAAAAAGCTGATAGATTATGTGGCAATGGACATCAAGGCCCCATTGACTGAGAAGGATTACAATGCACTCAATGGAGATTGTGACCTGCTTGACAAGGTCAAGGAGAGCATCAAGATAATCATGAATTCGGGAATAGATTATGAATTCCGTACGACTCTCGTGCCCGGATTGCATGATGAGAAGTCTGTTGAATCCATCGCCAAGTACATCAATGGAGCGAAGAAGTATGCTGTCCAGACATTCATGGTCCCCCATCAGGAAGGGAAACTGATAGATTCGAAATTCGAGGAAGTCAGGTCATTCACCAAGGAAGAGATGCTGAAATTCAAGGGAATCGCTGAGAAATATGTGAAGAAAGTCATGGCAAGAGGAGTGTAAAGCTCAGCACTCAACAGAGCGGAATTATCTTTTTTATTGTGACAAGCACTGCCGCCTTGGCGGGCAGCCCCTTGTTCTCCTTCAGCTTCTTGGCCATTTTTGCCCACTTACCTGAGATCAGATACTTTGCACTGCCTTTCAGCTGGTATCCGAACCTCTCCTTTTTGTCCCAGAACATCAAGGCAACGCTGCTGTTTGTCCTGAGATTCTTCACTGTCTTTTTCATGAAGTTGTCTGTTACTAGGACCTGATTTTTGCCGACAACCTTGCAGCAGGCAACCGCTATCAAATTCGGATTTCTCTGCTCGTCTGAAGTCGCGAACGCGACAGGCCTTGATTCTATGATTTTCTTCAGTTTAGAAAGCATGCAATCCTATCATCAGATAGGATTTTAAACCTGATTTCCAATTTGGAGCATGGACGTTGATAAAGTAATCGACGACTACCTCCGCCAGAGGGATTGGAAAGTCAAGGAGAACGCCAATGTCACTTATTCTTTTCCATCGATGTTCTTCAAGCTCTCAGGAGAGGCTGTCTCTGAGTACACATTGAAAAGGATCTATCCAAGCAAGATATCAAAGGCCCACTTGGAAGGGGATTTCCACATTCACAACCTTGATATGGGGATAACGGGATACTGCGCAGGATGGAGCATACCAGACATCCTGCTCAAGGGATTCGGCGGAATCCCTGGGAAAATACATTCAGTCCCAGCAAGGCACTTCTCAACTGCTCTTCTGCAAATTGCGAACTTCATAGGCACTCTACAGAACGAATGGGCGGGAGCCATGGCTGTGAATTCATTGGACACATTGCTCGCACCCTTCGTGGCCAAAGACAGACTGTCGTACGGCGAAGTTAAGCAGAACATGCAGCAGTTCGTGTACAACATGAACATCTCGAGTAGATGGGGCTCACAGACCCCTTTCACAAATGTCACTTTCGACCTCAAGCCGTCGAAGGATCTTGCCGGCAGACCGGTGATCATCGGTGGGGAGCTACAGAAGCAAAGATATGGTGATTTCCAGAAAGAGATGGACATGATAAACAAGGCTTTCCTTGAGGTCATGATCGAAGGCGATGCTAATGAGAGAATATTCACTTTCCCATTACCGACATATAACATTACCAAGGATTTCGAATGGGACAGCGAAATATCCGACCTCTTGTTCGAGGCCACTGGGAAATACGGGGTCCCCTATTTCCAGAACTTCATAAAGAGCGACCTGAATCCAGAAGATGTCAGGAGCATGTGCTGCAGGCTCAGGCTGGACATCAAGGAATTCTACAGGAGGACAGGAGGATACTTCGGATACGCTGACAAGACAGGCAGTGTGGGTGTGGTGACAATAGATATGCCAAGGATAGGCTTCACCGCACATGATGAGAAGCAGTGGTTCGAGAGGATAGATGGACTCATGGATATGGCTGCACAGAGCCTTGAGATAAAGCGCAGGGTGGTGCAGAGGAATATAGAGACTGGATTCCTCCCGTTTAGCAAGGTATATCTCGGCACTCTCAAGTGGCACTTCTCCACTATCGGACTCATAGGCATGAATGAGGCATGCATGAACTTCCTAGGCAAGAACAAGGGGATAAGCACGGATGAGGGGAAGGCATTCGCGTTGAAGACATTGCAGTTCATGAGGAAGAAGACTATAGAACTGCAGGAGAAGACAGGGCACATATTCAACCTTGAGGCAACACCTGCAGAGGGAGTGTCATACAGGCTAGCGAAGATTGACAAGAAGAAATATCCGAAGATAATAACTGCAGGGCAGAAGGCCCCGTACTACACGAATTCCACATGGCTGCCTGTGGATTATACAGAAGACATATTCGAGGCCCTTAGGCACCAGGAAGAGCTGCAGATGCAGTATACTGGTGGGACTGTTTTCCACGGATTTGTCGGGGAGAGGATATCTGGGGAGGCTGCGAAGCTCCTAGTCAAGAAAGTGCTTACTAATTTCAGGATTCCATACCTGACTGTCACACCTACATTCAGCATATGCCCTGAGCACGGATACATCTCGGGGGAGCATTTCGGGTGCCCGAAGCAAGTGAGGGAAGGCAAGAGGATAAGGCAGTGCAATAGGGAATGCGAGGTCTACTCCAGGGTGGTCGGATACTATCGCCCGGTCCAGCAGTGGCACGAGGGGAAGAGAGAGGAATACAGGCAAAGGAAGGAGTATTCCGCTTGATTTTTGGTTTCATTTTTAGGATAAATTAACCTCGATGGATTGGAAATTTCAGGAAAGATTTAAAACACTTGACAAGGGTTTGAACTGACCCTAATTTCAGGCACCGAGGAGACCTGACGAAAGGTTTAAATACTTTGTCAAGCAGTGTTTATAATGCTTTTTAGCAAACATTTGACCTTATTCTCTCATTGTGATTAATGGAACATAGGGTTCATGCTTGCTAGTTTTTGATTTCGATGTTTTGACATCGAATGGTTATATGAGGTGTGAAAATGGCTGAAGAGAAATGCCCCGAATGCGGTGGTAAGAAACTTATGAGAGACTACGAGAGAGGAGAAGTGATCTGCTCAGATTGCGGTTTCGTAGTCGCCGAGAACCTGTTCGACACGGGTCCGGAATGGAGAGCTTTCGACAGCGAGCAAAGGGAGAAGAGGGCTCGTGGTGGCGCTCCTATCAAATACACAAGGCCCGACAAGGGTCTAGTGACTGAAATTGACAAATATAATAGGGATATCCGTGGAGTGAAGATATCCTCCAAGAAACAGGCCCAATTCTACAGGATGAGGAAATGGCACAAGAGAGCCTCAATCTCCACATCCATGGAGAGGAACCTGGCCATAGCGCTCAGTGAATTGGACAGGATAGCATCCTATCTGGGTCTTCCAGAGAACATCCGTGAATCGGCTGCGCTCGTATACAGGAAGTGTGTCGAGAAAGGGCTCATCAGAGGGAGGCACATAGAGTCTGTCGTGGCTGCCGTCATCTATGCAATATGCAGGAATTACGGGATACCAAGGACTCTCGATGAGATAGCGAACATAGCTGGAGCGGAGAAGAAAGAAATTGGGAGAACATACAGGTTCATAATGCATGAGCTTGAAATGAAGGTCCCACTGACTGATCCGAGACTGTATATCTCAAGGTTCGTAGCTGCCCTAAAGTTGAGCGGCAAGGTCCAAGAGATTGCAGTGAAGCTCCTTCAGAAAGCGATAAGCAAAGGCCTGGTATCTGGAAGAGGTCCGACTGGAGTGGCTGCAGCAGCTGTATACATCGCATCTGCGATGGTTGGCGAGCGCAGGACACAGAAGGAGGTAGCTGAAGTGGCAGGAGTCACTGAAGTAACCATAAGGAACAGGTACAGGGAGCTCAAGGACGAACTCGCTCTGAAAGTTGATCTCTAATCCTATCTCTTTTTGTTTTTCTTTTCTTTTTTTCTATTTTTTTAGTTTTACAATGCCTTAGATATAGTCTCTAGGTTCAGCATCTCCTTCCTCTTGAATCCTATATAGATGCCATCCTGCTTCTGACCTACCCATGTCCTTGTCTTGTCTCCGGGCTTCAGGACATCACTCAATATCGAGGCTGAGATGACAACCTTAAGGCCCGGAATCTCCAGCCCCTCGTCTACCCCTACTATTTGATGGAAATCTCCCTTGCCCCCCATGAGATTAAGCTTTGGGCTCTCGATATCGAGATGGGTGACAGTAGCCATGGAAAAACCCTTCAGGTGCACGTAGACAACAGAATCTATCTTTTTCCCTTCCAGGAACACATTTGCCCTTATCTTGAGCTTGCCTTCGCCAGGACCTGTCATGAGATTGAAAATCGTGTCAATATTTAAAAACTTTTAGGCCATCTTTATATAACACTATTCTATAGAGGGAGTGAAAATTATACATTGAGGTAGATGACATGACAGAAACCGATAAGAAAACAGATGCAGGAAAGACAGAGGGGAAGGCCGAGGAGCCTACAATACAACAGACACTTGTTATCATCAAACCTGACGCAATCAAGAAATCCTTGACGGGGAATGTGCTCTCAAGACTGTCAGAGGCGAAGCTCGAGATAATCGGAGCGAGGGTGGTGAAGCCCACCAGAGACCTTGTTGAGAGGCATTACGGCCACATGAAGGAAAAGCCGTTCTTCAATGACATAGTGGATTATCTCATGGGCAAGCCATACGGCGCCAGCCACGAGAGAGTCATGGCCTTGGTATATCAAGGCGAGAACGCCATCGAGAAAGTGAGGGCACTGGCAGGGAAGACTAATCCCGAGGAAGCTGATCCCACGAGTATAAGGGGATCATACGGGAGGATAACAACAAAAGGAGTATTCGAGAATGTCATCCATGCATCAGGCAATGAGAAGGAAGCAGAGGCGGAGATAAAATTATGGTTCAAGCCCGGTGAGATAGTAAGGGAGATATACCCGACCGAGACCAAGTACGGCTGCCAGAATGAACTGGTCTGGAAGACAATGCCGAAGACAATCCAGCAATAAGATTAGTGCGCTCGCTCATTCTTGTTTTATAGCGCTTATGACATCCTCAGCTGTAGCGTCTGTCTTTATGGCGTGATGGTTGAAATGAGTCTTTGAGAATTTGTATCCCTTGGCCTCAAGCCTGCTTGTGATTGAATCGAATGGCGGGATCTGGGCCTTCATCTTGTCCGCCATCTTGTGGATATCATAATAGAAAGGGACGGGAATCTCAGATTCAGCCGTGATGATATTCAAAAGGTTGTTTATCTCGTTCTTCCTCCTGTATGCTCTCTTCTGGTTCTCCTCGCTCATTGTCTTGAGGGTGGCCTTGTCCCATAATCTACCGAGCCATAATGGGCCTGCCCACTGCACCTTTGATCCGCACTTGCAAACCCTTTCAAGGAAAGGATCGTATGCGATCCCTATCTTGAAACAGCTCGGGCAGAATGATATGAACCCTTGCTGCGAGATCGACTGCAAGGCAGGCTTCGCCCCCTTCTCTACCTTCAGTATTGTCTTGAGATAATGCCTCTTGGAGAATGAGAATACAGGAGCTACGCTCAGCTCCAATGGGGATGCGACCCTCGCTATATGCGAGATGAGTATGCGCAATGCAGTCTCATGGCAGAAATAGTTGTCCAATGGATGAGATCCATAATTCAACTTGCACGCCTTTGTCTGGGCGCCGCAGAGGACAGCGGTGTCTGTGGCTGTCACAGATAGGTAACCTGTGCGCGATGCCCTAAGGTTCAATAAGGCGGCACGGATAAAGGGCACTGGCGAGCCGAAGGGGTCGAGCTCTATGAAATTGAACTTGTTCCTACCTGTGTATAGTATATGGTTAAGGTCATCATTCGCCACCTCAAGGTCAAGCCTCTCTGGACCCATGTGATTCAGCTCAAGGTTCTCCCTTATCATCTGGCAGGCTGTTCCATCCATCTCCACCAGCACGAGCCTTGAGATGTTCCTGTTCTCAAGCTTGTACCTTATACCCCTTATG
>Ga0315289_10003005_pt1 | contig 25648 bp, 36 predicted proteins | sample YL17G11_40_MG_FD_203452 | JGI IMG/M metagenome (GOLD analysis project Ga0315289, IMG submission 203452) | Sediment microbial communities from Yellowstone Lake, YNP, Wyoming, USA - YL17G11_40 | ecosystem: Environmental > Aquatic > Freshwater > Lake > Sediment | place: USA: Wyoming | collected...
TCTATTTTAATTAGAGGACTTTGAAATAATATTACAGAGTGAGGTGTGTTTTATGTCAGATCGTACTGTAGTTCTTACTGTGGTTTTGGATAAAACCTATCGGGTTGATGATGCTGAAAGTATCATGTCAGCTATTCGAATGGTTAAGGGAGTTTTGTCTGTTGATGCAAACGTATCTGATGTCGGGGCGCATGCGGCTTACTCCCAGGCACGAAACGATTTAGCAGAGAAACTTTGGTCGGTTTTAAAAATTTAGCTTAGAGGAGCACAATAATGCCTAAATGTAATCAATGCAGGTTTAAAGGTGAGCCGGGAGATTTTGAGCCCAGTATGTCACCATATCATGATTTTAAATGTCCTAAATGTGGTACCTCCAGTATTGACACTACAGACTGTAACAGTGATGGCCGATATGGGTATGGAAACAACAATGTTCTTAAAATGCCCGGTACTTCAGAAGAACAAAAATCGGAGAAATGAGTATTAAATAATGGGATGTTTCAATGTAGCATGTTCCGTTTCCAGTATAAATATAGGTTACAATGATAATGTGGCTTATATTCCTTTGGAAGTCGCCAAATTTCCTTATAAGATTGGAGATGGTAACAATAACTTACTTCACCCTTGGTGCTTTTATGTTCCCGTGACGCTCCCAATTTTTGGTTCCTATGACGACTATGGTAGGATTGAAGATATTATTAAAGATACTAATGTTAAAATTATAGAAAAACATTTCAATTGTAGTATTGAAGAAGTCCTGGGAGAAGGTAACAAAATTCCTGCACCAATAACTTCCGGTATGTTTGTGCATAAAGATATTTATGATTTATGCATTAAAAACCAGGTCACTGAATTTGGAACATACAAGGGCTCTTCATTTTATACTCGTAGAAAGTTAAATGATATACATAAAAAGTATAGGGAAGAACTTCTTGCGAGACAGCTTCTGGTTAAAGAGTACCCCACTCTTTCAAATGATACTATGTCCTACTCAGAGTTTAAATTTAACGAGTTCAGAGAATTTAATAATATATATCAAAAAGAAATTATTAAAGATACTCTACAAAAAGAATTAACAGATTTTATTTTGTTTAGTTTCGGGATGACTTCTGTGAATAGATTTTATTTCCCTGCTATGTGTGGGTACCAAGATGGTAATAAATATTCAAGTTTGGCCTTATATCAAAAGTGTGTAGATATAACACAGAAAAGAATCGAAAAAGAACAGAAATTGGAGAAATAATATGGGGACATGGGCTGAGCATTTATGGACTTGCATGCATGGGATTCAAGAAGGACTTGATTCTCATTCCTGTGCTAAGTGTCAGAAAATAGCTAAGGAATTAGGTTACACGACTGAAAAAGATGAAACTTATATATTTACATCCCAGGCCCAGGTTAATTTACTTAAAAAAGATATGCTAAAAAAGCCTAAAAAATTTAAACCTTTGGATATAAAACGTGTGACTTTTACAAACTCTAAAGGCTCTGATATGGTCATTGATATAAACTCTGTGAATCTTAAAAATCCTCCTGAGGCCCTTGGCGTATTTATCTACACATTACAAGGTCATGTAGGAGAAGAAAATTGCTCTGGTGCAGATGTTTCATTGGAATTTCGTTGTATCCCATGTAAAAAACAGTGTTGTGAAATTTAAAAAGGACATATAATGGAGACTTTATTTGCATATGGAATCAGTTTAAATGATTTGATCATACACGGGGTACAGCCTTACCCACACTCAGAAGGTCATTATGCAGTCTGCACCTATGCTACTATTAATAATGTGGTATATCGGACGCACATGTTTTACCTCTATCATAAGGTAGAGACGTATCATATAGATTATAGACATAAAATAACAACGTCCATGGAAGTTTTAAAACAATTAGGTCAAACAGATGCCTGCACAGCTATCATGGTCTATGTCCGAGGAGAAGAAAATGAACGATATGACGTTTCCTGTTTAAATAATATTAAAATGCTGGGCACATTTGGGGAGCACGATGCCCCTGTTTCTGATCCTTCTATGCCTATACCTGATAGTCAGGTTGCAGGACTGTATGTTAATGTTAACTGCACATCTAAACAAAAAATATTTCCAGTATTCTATTTTAAAGGCTCTCTTGAGTCAGTATACAATGAATCTTTAAGAATTTATAGCCTAATGGCTGATACAGTTTCTAAGAACAGGAGTTTAAAAACACATAAATGAATTTACAGGAAGCAGTACAACGGTCATGCGAAGAGCCTACTCTGGTAGATGCTTTATCATGGATTGCTGTGTGGGAATGTGAAAGAGCTATACAACAGTCTCGAAAATTCTTTGACACAGGTATTAGTACTGCAAGCGACGGTAAAGGTTGGGATACTTGTTTTAAATTATGTTTTAAAGAAGTAATGGCCAATTATAAAAGCAAATATCTTGAAGAAAAGGAATAATTTATGAAACCAATCTTAACAGTTGTAGCTGTTATTGCTATTTTAGTACTTGCAGCATTCTTTATTCACTGGGAAATAGAACGATCAAAGAAACAGGCCATTGATAAAGCTAAACCTGTTCTTGAAATGTCTCCGGACAGTGCCGCCAAGAAAATTGGTCAGGCCGTTTTTAAAGTAAAAAACTTTAAAAATAAAGTTAAAGAAGAAATATTTAGGCTCGAAGACAGTACTCAGACAGAAAAACAGGAATAAAAAATTTATGAGCACTAAAATTTACAATGCCTACAGAATGACTGATGTACCGAGTCTCTATGCACTCAGAAAAAGAATGGGGCAGTTGAGGACCTTGGTTACAGACGCTATAAAGAAAGAATATGAAGAGTTTTTCGCTAAAAAATGTGTTAATTTTATAGATAAACTGGCTATGGGAGAAAAAATATACTCCAAAGACGGGACTGCCACATCTATTTACTGGGAAGTGAGGCATATAATAGAAGATAGAAGTTTGAAGATACGACAAACACATCACCGGGATCCTGAGTGTGATTTTGAATGTGTACTTGATATTATACCTATACCGAACAAGGTACTGGTCATGGCCTTCTGTGAGAGGCCCTCTATAGGTAATATTATTTCACGTCAAAAGTATCTCATCCCTTACTCATACTGGAACAATACAGATCCGGAAGAAGGGGTTTCGGAAAAAGACTGGAATCAAAGAGCCCTTCCTGGAAACGGCATCCCATGTGAGAACGGTTTTAATATCACCCTTCATCCCACTTATTTACCTATTAGCAGTACTCAAGAAGTTTTAAAAAATATACCCTCTTTTAAGACCAGGGTAAAAAATATTGCTCATCATAAAGCCTGGGTCAAGTTATCTGAAGAGTATAAGAAAAAAGCAGAAGATCCTAATTCCATGTCTTATATCATGAAGGCTTCTGATGATTTATATAAAACAGAAAGAGGAAAAAGGCTCCTAAAAAAGATAACTGAACAGGTGAGAGAAAAAATACCTAAGAAAATCACAGCAGAAATGTTTAAAAAAGAATTGAAATAAATGCCTATCAAAGAACTACTCATGGGGAAAGCTGAAGAAAAAAAGTCTTTAAGCCTACAAATTGACGAACTTTATAAAAAGCTGTCCGCCATTGATGAGGAAATTGCAGAACTTAAAAAAACTTACATGTTCGAGAATAACCTTCTTTGTGAAGGAGTTTGGGAAACTCGAATTGATACTGAAAAACTTACTCTTTATTCAACAGATAAAGTATTCAAAAAACTCTCTGATACTTTGCAATCAGACCATCATCAAAAAATTAAGATCAATGAATTTATAGAACTTTATTTTGATGATTGGGATATTTATCTTACTTTTTTAGATATTCCTAAAGCTAAAGAATTCATTAAAAGATACGGTATTAAACTCAACGATAAAAAAATCAGGACTGAAATTAAAGATCTTAATAAAACAATTCAAGACCTGCAAAACGTGTTAAACAAAATAGATTGAAATGTCGTGATGTATTTTTTGCGTAACCGTTGCAGTGCCCGTTTTTAAGAAAGGATATTTATATGCCATATGAACATCCCCCTTTCCCGTTGGAGATTATATGAAGTATTTCGGTGAGGCGTCTATCAAAAATAGTGTTGCTGCTCAAAAAGTAATTAACGAGTTAAAACAGCGCCCTAAACTGGCAGTAAAAAAAGTTAAACGGAGAGAAGTCATGAAAGATACCGAGCTGCGAATTATCAGTGATGGTACTGTTGCGGGAACGAAGGTGGTGGATTCTAAAGGTAATAGGATAAAGCTAATCCAGAAAATAAAATGGGAGTTATCTCTATCGTCTGGTATATCTAAAGTTACCCTGAAAATAAAAAAAATGCCTATTAATGCGGTTGCTAAAAAGACAAGAGCGTCTTAGATCCATATAACATATAACAAATAGGAGTTCGTGTATGAAGCTCAAAGGTACGTTAAGTTTAATGCTCCTCATCGGAGCAGGTCTGATTGCTACTTCCATCCTCTACATCCCCGGCAGTATATCAAAGACCATCTGGTCCGGGGTAGGCCTTGGTATCATCCTCCTGGCAGGTATAGGCTTGATCTTTTCAAGTCTGTATGTCAAAGCCAAAGGTAACGTGGCTTATTTTAAAACCGGTCAGGGTGGCCCTGAAGTCATTAAGGATAAAGGAAGAATCATTATTGGTTTTTTGCATGAAATTATTCCTGTTTCACTTGAGACAATGAAGATTGCCGTAGACCGTAAGGGTAAGGAGTCCCTTATCACTCTGGATAAAATGAGGGCAGAAGTAGTAGCTGAATTTTACATACGAGTGAAAGCTGATGCTGAAGGTGGTGGTAAAGGTAATATCTATGGAGGTATTCAGACTGCCGCCAGGACTCTTGGAGACAAGATATCAACTGCATCCCAAAAGGGTGGAAAAATTGATCAGCGGAGTCTTTTGGAAGCTCAAACGAATGCCGTAAAAGAGCTGGAAAAAGAAAAGCTCATTGACGCTTTGAGAACAGTTGCAGCAAAGATCACACTTGAGGATCTTAACTTAAGGAGAGACGAATTTAAGAGGGAAGTTATGTCAACTGTCAAGGACGGACTTCTTCAGAATGGTTTGGAACTCGAAGATTGCACTTTGTCAAGCCTCGACCAGGCTCCTATGAACGTGATGGACCCAAACAACAGTTTTGATGCTCAGGGTCTGAAAAATTTACAGAAAATTATTTCTGAAACGTCAGTGGTTCGTAATCAGTATGAAAGAGGTGCAGAACTAGAAATAACAAAAAGAAATGTAGAAACTAAAAAAGAAGTTCTACTGCAGGAACAGGACATGGCTTTCAAACAAGCGGACCAGGCCAGAGAAGTCAGATCTTATCAAGCCATACAAAATAAGACTGCATCAATGACTGAGATCCAGGCTCAGGAAGAAGTAGCAAAAAGGGACATCAATAGGAATCGGGAAATTGAACTTCAGTCCGTCGAAAAAGAACAGCAGGTATCAACAGCCAATGTTGAAAAAGACAGGCTGATCCAAACTAAAACGGTAGAACAGAAAAAGGCTATCGAAATAGCCCTTCGTGACCAACAGATAGCCGTGGCCGAAAAAGACTCTGAGAGAGCGCTAGCACAGGAAAAAATGAATAAGGCTGAGGCTTTGGCTGAGAAAGCCCGGCAGGAAGTCGAGACCGTTAAGGTTGCCCAGACTGCTGAACGACAGAAACAGAAGCTGATCATTGATAAACAGGCTGAGATCGAGCAGTCCCGACAGGTTGAACAGATGAAAGCTGATGTGGTGGCCTATAAGACTGAGAAAGAGGCTTCCGGACGTAAACAGGCTGCGGAAGCTGACTATGTGGCTAAAGTCCGCTCAGCAGAGGCTGAGAAGATGTCTATGGAGGCTCGTGCTGCAGGTCTTCGTGCAGAACAGATGGTACCAGTAGAAGTTGCTGAGAAGCAGGTGGCTGTGGATACCAAGCGGATTAATGACGTTTTGAAACCTGAACTGGAAGCTAAAGCGTCACATCAGCAGATTTCAGTGGAATTTGAACTGGGTAAGCTACAGATTACAGCACAGCAGACTATTGGAGTGGAATTTGCCAAGGCCATGGCAGCTATGACTTCCAGAGCGGACATGACTATTTTCGGTGACCCTACGACTCTTTCGAAGATGACCGAAAATTTTTCCAAAGGTATGGGTATCGGTAAGTTAATTGAGGGGTTCATGAGTAACGATCAGCTCATGCCGCTTGTGAATTCAGTAATGGGAAAAGCAGGTGGGGCAGTTACTGGTCTCATGGATCGACTGATCAAAAAACCTGATTCTGAAAAATCGGATAAATAGTTATTGATATAATAGGGCTCCTATATAGGGGCCCTATTCCTAAGGATCGAAAATATGAGCACACATTATTACTATCACGATCTACCACAGGCACCAGACGAAAAGGTACAGAAGCGTTATGTGACCAGAGACATTGTAATTGGAGTCGATGGTTATGGTATATTTAACCTGAAAAAAGGTCAGGAAATAGAAATTCTTGATAAAGACATATACGGAAGAGTCAAAATAATTGTTCAGGAAAAGACCGCCTGGGTTTTTACGGTAATGCTGGAGTCTATATCTTCCATTGAAATTTAATGATATATGAAATATTTATTGGATGAAGAAGAATTTAAAAGATTAGGCCCTAAGCAGGATATTCAGCTATTAGTTAGCTTTGTGGATATTTTACGAGAAAAAGTAATTAAGCTATCGGGATACCCCTGTAGAAAAGCGTACTGTGACGACTGTCCTGTTGTCACATTATCAAATGAGTGTGCTGAGACATTTACTGGTGTAGCGGGAGGACTCTTAAACAGATTTTGTACCCTCCCAAAGAATTTTAGTAAATAAATTTTTCAAAGGATTTATCATGTTTCTAAAGAGCAGGAAGAAAATAGCTGATTTATCAGCAACATCTATTACTCAAGAAAAGAATGGATAGATTTTGTACTCATTCCTAAAATTAAAGGACTTAAATAACGCATGCAGCCCCTCTCTACAAAAATTGAAATAGTGTTTGATGCTGAAAAATTCAAGACAGACCCAATTAACTGCATCTCATACAACATGATATATGAAGGATGCGGGACCAATGAAAGAATAGAAAAGATCCCCAGTGAAGCTTTATATAATACTGGTAAAAGTCTTCAGGCCGTATTCAGTCTATTAGAAAAAGAACTTCTTATAAGAAAATCCTCATTACAGCTGAGATCCCGTAAAGAGCGTCGTACAGATAAACGAAAATAATAGTGTAATGTGATTGATTTTAAATAAGATAAGTCACCACTCATTATTTTCTTATTCAACTAAGTTAATAAAAACGTCAAAAAATGGTATAATACTGTATAAGGCTTAAAAGAAAGGGCTCTATTTATGAATATCCTGATCACATCAGGCGGTACTCGGGAATATATTGATGATGTCAGAGTCATGACCAATATCAGCACAGGTAAACTTGGAGCCTTAATAGCCGATAGACTGGCACAAACCGGTGCTGTTATTCATTATGTACACGCTGAAAATAGCGCTGTACCATCTGAATTTATCGGGATAAAAAGCTATTTCAGAAAACAATCGGCTAATCTATATCCTGTAAAGACAGCTAAAGACGCTTTCAGAACTATCCGATCGGTCCTTAAAAGAAAGAACATTCAGGTAGTCATACATGCCATGGCCGTATCGGATTTTACATTTAAAGGTATAGGTAAACTTAAACTCAAGTCATCCGATCCTAAAGCATTCATTGAGTATATGCGTCAGACCATTACCCCGAACCCTAAAATTATCAGCCACATAAAGGAATGGGCCCCTGATGTGTATCTGGTCGGATTCAAATTCGAAGTTGGGGCCACGCCACAGGAACTGACTAAGTTGGCCCGTGAATCTATGCTGAAAAACGGCTGTGATCTCGTTATAACCAATGATAAAGCAGAAATGCAGAGAGCTGGGTCCCATGTGGCACGATTTATTTTCCCTAAGAACTCGGAGTATAGAAATTTTAAGGTCTTAAATAAACAAAGTATTGCCGATAGTATTGTAAAAGTTGTCTATAAGGACTTTCCTAATCGGACAAAAAAATGAAAGATCCTGAATTTAAGAAATTAATGGGTCAGCGGCGAATGGATAATGATGGCTTTACTTATGTCTACGGAGCCGCAAAAGACGGATCGAAAACTAATCGATCAGCAAACAGGGCTTCGACCAAAAGAGAAATCAGAAACGACAAAAGAAGTGTGAAAGCTAAAGCTCTTAAACGAGTTTTTAATGATGAGGACCTATCTATATGATAACAGTTAACGGTAAATACACCTCTGCCAATATCATGATTGATTCTGTAGAAGAGTCCTGCATGAGCCAGATCGTCTCTTTTACTAATCATCCTGCTTTCACTAATCCTATAGTCATTCAACCTGACTGTCATGCGGGAAGGGGCAGCTGCATCGGATTCACAATGAAAATGACGGACAAACTGATTCCTGCAGTCATAGGAGTAGATATTGGATGTGGCCTTCTCTCTTATAATGTCGGACCTAATCTTACTATGTCTTTATCAGACCTGGATAAAAGAATACGGGCACGTATCCCTTTCGGCTGTGAAGTAAATGAAAAATCAGTCTTAGACATGAAAGACGATTTTCCCTGGAAAGCTGTTAATAGGGCCTTACAAAGATTCAGTCAAGAGTACCAGGAAAAATTCAGGATCCCTTTTGATGCCAGTCCTATGGATATGGATTGGTTTATAAAACGGTGTAAAGCTATCGGAGGAGACCTCCGTCGAATGATAAATAGCCTCTGCAGTCTCGGCGGAGGAAATCATTTTTTTGAGGTAGGTCTGTCTGATACCAGTGATTACTGGCTAACTGTACATTCAGGATCACGTAATTTTGGTAAACGTATCTGTGATTACTGGCAGGACAGCGCTATTAAAAAAGTAAAAAACCAGGACAGAGAGGTCCGTAAAGAAGCTTTACAGTCCATTAAAGCCCGGTATAAAGGTAAAGAGCTCTACGATAAGATAAAAGAGTTTAAGAGCTCTGATACCAATTTAGACGCCTTCCCGTGTGCAAATGATCAACGTTGGCTTGAAGGAATTGATGCCGTAGGTTATCTTAGAGATATGCTCTTCTCTCAAATATATGCATCAATAAATAGGGAATACATATGTCGAACTATTATAGGTATGTTAAAGCTGATCCCTATTGATAGTATAGAGACTGTGCATAACTACATCGATTTTAATGACCTTATAATTAGAAAAGGGTCCATCACTTCTTATGAAAAGGAAAGATTTCTGCTTCCTTTTAATATGAGAGATGGTATACTTATATGCGAGGGTAAATCCAATCCGGATTGGAATTTCAGTGCTCCTCATGGTGCCGGCCGCATGATGAGCCGTTCTCAGGCCAAGAAAAATTTGAGTCTTGATTCTTTTAAAGACCAGATGAAAGACATATACTCAACATCAGTTGAATACAGTACTCTTGATGAGGCCCCGGATGCTTATAAGGATTCAAAAATAATAGAAGCAGCTATTGAGCCTACAGCAAAAATTATAAACCGCATTAAACCGGTGCTTAATATGAAAGATTGTGTTGGTATTGAAAACGATTAAAGGAGCTTAAACATATATGCAGATTACAGAAGTAAAGATTAACCTTATAAACGGGGATGATCTTAAAGCTTTTGCTAGTATTACATTCGATGATAGCTTTGTCGTGCGTGGTCTAAAAGTCATTAATAATGGATCAAAATTTTTTGTGGCCATGCCAACACACCGTAATAGACGAGGAGATTTTAAAGACGTGGCGTTCCCTATCGTTAATGAATTACGTCTTCAAATAGAAGAAAAAGTGCTACTTGCCTACGAAGAAGCTATGGGATACGAAACAGCCCCGGATTTAAACCCAATTTAGGAGTTATGATAAATGCAGCAGACCCGAGAACAAACGATGAGATTAAATGAAATTAACCAACAACTAAAATACAAAGAAAGGCTCAGTCCCTTTGAGAAAAAAGTCATACCAATAAACAGATCCTCCGAACTGGATGTTGAGTTTTATATTGTCAAAAAAAATTCTCTCGGTGTGTTCTCAGAATTTTTCTTTAATGGCCTATTGAGCAAACCTTTGGAGACAGGCGACCATTTTACTGTAAATGGCCTGTTTTATGAAGTCATAGCAATCACCAGAAATTTCACCAATACAGGAGATATACTTAAAGAAGTAGCTCCGAAAGTGCTCATTAAAGAAGCTCTCCCTGAGAGTAATCCTGAGTCTCCGGATTGGGAAAAATCGAAAAGCCCTGAAACAGTTACTATCCCTGAAAAAAAACTGTCCGCTGTCCCTGAAGACATACCTAAAAGAAAATATTATCAGAGAAAATTTACCTAAATGCGACTTTTAACAATCGATAAAGAAGCTATAGAATCTATCCAGGAAGTGGTTAGATACGCTGAGTCCCATAGATCTTCTATTGATCAACTAAAAAAGGCTATTGCTGGTGAAAGACTTCCAGCAGGAGATGATCCTGGTCATGTCTGCTTTTTCAATGATGGAGTTAGAGCTGTTTATTCTATAGAAGACCAACCTATGGGCATGTGCAGACACCTTTCAGTCTCTGTTGAGGCTTCAGGAGCCTATAAATACCCTTCTGAAGAGGCCGTAACTATGCTCATGACCGAGTTTGGTTTTAAATACCCTTTAAAAGACAGCAAAATCTGGATTGAAGAAGACGTCCTCACTCCCGGAGGATTAAATGTAGCTGCTATAAATGTTCTTCAACTATATGAATAGATTTGAAATTGCAAGAAAAACCCCTGAGAGACCTGTCTCAGATGCCTGGACACATATCCGATCGGTATCTGCTCTTACTACTATTTCAGGTGTTGTGGCCGTACTTAATACGGCTTTAATTGAAAAATTCTGTGTGTCATTCTTAGACACATCGGATCATTTAATAAACCGTGCCGTTATTAAATTAAGTGAAAAACACAAAATTCCCATCCTGGTGAAGTCAAAACTCGATGCTAATATTCTTTCTGCATCCTATTCATATAAAATGGTTTATGACTTAGGCACTCTTCCTCTTCGATTTAAATCCGCCATATTTTTAAAGTCTTCACCTGGAAATTTTGTATCTGATTTCAGTCTGACTCCATTTCTGATCATCCTTTAATTTAAAAATAATCTATTTATACGAATTCGGTATTACTCTACCAAAGGATGATACCGATATGTGGGAATTTTTAAAAAGTCTTCCAGTTGTTTTTTCATTCACCATCATCCTTCTTGCCATTATTGCCGTTGTTATTGTTTCTATTATAGGTCGGTTTAAGGCTAAAATAGGAGACAAGACTGTCATCATAGGAGATGACAAATCAGATGATACTTGTGACACCACTACAATCCCCAAACCAGCCCGTACAACCATTACCGCAAAAAGAGGTTGTGGCGACTGTATCCTGGTTATTATGGCCGAGCGGGAAAAATATGAGCTTAAATTCAGAGGAGAAAAAGACCGTGTTTTAAAAACCCAGATGGTTTTTGCAGAGCATAAGATTATTGAGATTCAGACATTGCTCATGAAAAATCTACTGGAAAAAATCAGTGCTGCCACAAGAGCCTACGACGAATCCGTACAATATAAACTGATATTAGGTATTATTAAGGATGCTTTTGTAACAGTTAAAAACGAACTTAGACGATCTTTTAAAGATAATGGTTTTCACGATCTTTACGGATCAGAATTGTCTGTGTATACAAAAAATGAAACTAATGGCTTAATTAATATTATAATTCAACATGTACAGAATATCTATCCCGATAATGACAACATATTAGAGATTTCAGAGATAATTAAAACTACAATAGCCATCAAATCAGACATAGAACCAATTGTACACGATATTTACACAAATGCAAAAGACACAAAAGAAGATGTGTGGGAAAGAATAGTGGATATTCAAAAACAGTTTTGCGATTGGGTAGATAATTTTATTGGCTGAACTCAGTTAAATGGGGTAGGCCCATTTCTACAACATACTCAAATAGCTGTGGCAAAGTTGAGACAATAGGGACACCACCACCTGGATAAGAGTAATAAAGTTTCACAAAAGTCCCATTTCTCTCAGTTATTATTTTAATATTAGTCGCATCATCAATATACTTGTGTTGTTCCGGAGGTAATTTTTTCACGTATTCTTCTGGATCGATAATAAAACAGTCCGTATTTTTCTTCCCTTGCCAGACACCATAACAAGACTTTACAACATTGTTTTTCAGAGTTGTATTAAAGTCATATCTATTATACACAGGTATGACTGTATAATCCTCTTTCACACATAAAATTGGATGTGTCTTATTTAAAGGGAATCCTGATTTTATGAAACTGTTATCTATCATATAATTTTTCCTATTGGTTCTGAAAATATGAACGACTGAATTCAAATACACCACAAACACAACCCATGACTCTATTAAATAAACTAGCAGATTTTTCCGCTTTCATCTCAGTTATACCTAATGTTTGATTTACTGAACCTTGACCTGCTACCCACACATCCTGATTCCATCTATACAATGTTAGTAATTCTCCTTGTATCCCTGTCATACCTACTCCTGAGCCTTGGTACCCTGTAAACCCTCCTACACCTGTTATTCCCACAGGTTCCTGAATATTATTGGATCCTTTAATTCTATGGTTGATCTCTTGTTCCAAAGCAGATTTTAAAAGTAATTTTTCTGCTTCTACAGCTTTGTCCTCAATAATTTCTGCCTCTGTAGCAATCTTACCTGTTGCTATTCTATATCTGTCCATATTATAAATCTGACAACACATTATCTAAATCAATACTCGAAATAGGTCGAGCATTTACGCTGGGCAAAGGAGCTTCCGAATAACTTCTACGTCTCTGATATGCGGATGGACTTGCTGAAGCTGTATAGCCTTGACCTACTTCTACCCGAGCAGGCTTGATCCGTTGTATTTCTGCTATACTGAGATCCTTTCCCAGAAGATTCCCTACTTTATCTAGTTTATCAAAAATAGACCGTGCTTGTCCTATTGTGGAGTTTTTAGCCTCTTCCTCTTTTGATGCCCATACACACTCCCCAGGAGCAGCTTGGATTTCTAAAGGAATATACGGCTGTCGCGTGCCCGAAATTCCACGTCTGATAAAAAGGTCTTTCTTTTGTAATGGATATGTTGAATGTATACTTGATAATATTTTCCATGTCGTTCGAGTTAAAATCCACGGCAGTAATCGATAAGTATCCTTATACCCTACACTATCTGATTCTTCATCGTCATTTCGACCATATTCAGCTATCACACAGCCATATCGATACTGAGGAGTTCCAAAATTTTTACAACATATATTGTGTTTACATCTTATATAACCCGTACCTACTACAAAATGGACCTCGGTTCCTTTAAAAAAATTTATTGTATTTACAGGTATGATAGCTATCTTACTAAACGTATCCTGAGGCATGAAACAAGTCATTTTTCCCTGGACCATGGTATCATTACCAGGCCCAAAAACTTTTACCTCTTCTGGAAGTGGTAATATTTTTTCTTTTGCTTTGCCTGTCAGAATAGAAAAACGATCCATGTCACAGTCCTTCAATTAGTATCATCTGTTAAAAATTTTACGCTCATTACAGAAAAATATGGTATAGAAAGAGACAAAATGGGTTTACCATCATTAGTCACATCGCTTTTGACCGTTAATTCTGTACTCATTTATAATCCTTTTTAAAAATGGCGGGGCATAAAACCCCGCCACCATACCACAACCTACCACGCCGGACCGTGGCACAACGCACCAGGCCGTATCATGCCGGGACACATCTTGCCCTATCATGCCTGGCCATGTTCATTTGTTATTCTCAATTTCACTGATTAATTTATCTATTTCCGATTGAATTGATTCCACATTATCTGGTAGAGAGGCATATTCTGCCCTGACTCCATTACGACGCTGATTATCCCAACCAACCCATTTTAATAAAGCTGTTATTTTCTCTTTCATTATGAGCATTATACCTGGTTTAGAATTAAGTACATTTATAATATCATCCATCGTTATTTCTCTCTTCTTATAAAAAGCACTATATAGAGCATCTTTTACGACCTGTTCTATCTCTCTACCACTAAGGTCTTTACTTTTTTCAGCCAAACTGTCCAAATCAAATAAATCAGGATCTCTTTTTACTGCTTTTAAATGGATTTTAAATATCTCTTTTCTTTCTTCTTTCTGCGGCAAATTCACAAAAAAAACCTTATCAAATCTAGAAATTAGCTCTGGAGCAACATATTGTATAGCATTAGCAGTTGCCACTATGAAAATAGGTTTAGTATTATCTTGCATCCAGGCTAAAAAAGTCGATATAATTCTGGCTGTTGTTCCTGCATCAGAGAATGTACTACTTTCTAATCCTGCCATACTCTTTTCTATCTCATCAATAAAGACGACCACGGGGGAAACATTTTCAAGTATTTTCAGCACTCTTAACATATTATTTTCTGAGTCACCAATTCTACTTGATAATAATCTGGACATATCAAATTTTATTACCGGAAGACCCCAGGTATTACCTAACGCTTTAGCTGTTAAGGACTTACCTGTCCCCGGTATTCCGACCAATAAAAGTCCTTTTAATAGCGGCAACCCAAATTTAAGCCCTTCTACTGTCCATCCTCCATAAGACTTTTGTATCCAGTTCTTAAGGTTACTCAGACCTCCTATATCATCGAAGGTTATATTCGTTTCCATAAGACTTAGTAAATTGGTCTTGGCTATGGCATTTTTCTTAAAGTTCCGGATGAAGCTAAGGTCAATCTTTTTATAGAGATAATAGCTCTGAAAGTATGCCTGTTCCACTTCAAACAGGGTCAGGCCTTTTAGATTAAGGACTACTTCCTCTGTCGGGGCTAAGTCTCCTTCCAGGACAAAACCCTTGGTCATCTTGTTGGAATGTTCCCGAAGGTCATTGATATTGGGCAGGTCAAAAAATACTACCTCTGACAAACGTTCCAGTTCTGGGGGAACACATACGGACTGGGACACGAAAATAAGACTTACAGTATAATTATTGTCAAATTGGTACTTAGACAGAATATCCTTTATACGACGAATATTCTGGGGGTCACTGATATAATTCTGACAATCAAGAAAAATGTATTTATTGTAGGTAACATTAACAGAAGAAAAATCCTGATTTATTATCTCCACCAATACTTCATCCGTGCTCTGTGCAGCTGCCGAGGGAACACTAAACAGACTTTTTATCAGTTCACTAAGACTTACTAGTCGGCAGAATGTTGAGGAGTATACAAAAAAAGAAGTGGTTTCCGAATAGCCTGTATCAATATACCTGAGTAATTCTACGTCACTCTCAGCCGTAATGAAAATACAGGGACGATTAGCGCTGATTACCTGATCTAAATTAAGCATGATTTAGCCGCAATATATCTTTCGGCCACGGAACCCTGAAGAATTATAACGATCCCGTTCTTCTTTAGGCAGTATGTAGTCTATTACATATTCAGAAAACTCTACGGGCATAAATAGAACCTCAGTATCACCATTTGGTTTAACAATTATTTCAAGACATGGTTCTACTAATTGTTCTTTCATGATTGTTATCGTGTCAGGTATAAATGAATTTCACCATTGGCTTTGACTTCCTGCTTCAATTTCATACCTTCCCGAATAGCCCGGTCCTTGTAAAAATTAACCTGGTAATTCTGCTTGATTGCATTGACCGCTATTTCATCCATATTATCATAACGGATCTGACCTGTTTCACTGTTTATGATAACCCGGCCATGAGGAAGACGACATTCTACCTGATTTTCATTAATCTCATCATAATTCAATCCCATTTCTTTAATGGTATTTTTCATGATGGCCATATACCGGATCTCATACTGGATTTTAATCTCTTTGGACATACTAAATGCCCTTTCTCTGTATATGCTGCTGTGCCGGAGGGTGCTCCTTATCGTGCTGTTCTGTTACTTTACCAGCAGACTTGGCCAGTTCAGCCAGTTTATGACACTGAGGAGACTTTTCCAGACCTTCTATTCTGGAATCCCCATTTGGAGAAATAACGATCTTACTATTCGGAAGCATAATATAAAGCTCCTTTACAAAAATTTATCGACTCAGTCTGTTATAGATGGTTTTATTGTTTAAAAAATCCGTCTTCCAAGACCATTCATCTTGGACCAGGGAATTAAATTCATGTTCTTCCAGTGTAATGATTTCATCGACAGACAATTCAAGCATCCGTATAGCCTTATCATACTCCTTCTCGTATGATTCCGGAGCAGGAATATGAATACTGATACCTTTGGCTTTTGTTTTCAGCTCTTCGAGAGCCTCGGTCAGGGTCTTGGTAGCTGCCGCTTTAAACTCCTCTAATGACTCCTGATACTCTTTTACATGTTTAAGACGGTTTTCCGTTAAAATGAGCAGTAACTCTGATTTTTTGATTCTCACGTTTTTCATGATTTTTCCTTATTTTTAAAATTTGTTTTCTTAACTATCTTAGCTCCTTCTATCCGGTATTCCATAGGCCTCGGTCTGTCAGTTTTCGGATTGAAGAAAGGTTCAAAAGCTTTAAAAATTATGTTCGTATCGGTAAAGATATTCCCAGTACCCGGGCGTATATGCATATCACCCGTTTTTTCCTCAACGTATAACACACAGCCTGTTCCCAGTACTTGCCTGATTTTTTTAGCTACTACTGATGTGAGACCCAGATTGCTAAAATGATTAACCGTGTCCTCCAAACGAAAGAACGAACAAAAATTTTTAGAATCTATAGCAGACATCTGACGATCCGTTATTTTTTTAATGACATAGTCAATCTGGAGTATCTTTATGGGGCCTATTCTGATATCACATTTATTTTCTACCTCTTTAAAGACATAATTCTGAAGGTGTCGATCAAAATAATCCTTATTTATTAATGATCTATTAAAAGGAACTAATTCTTTATTCTCAGCTTTTTTAGTTTTTTTCTTCATGTTTTCCTCAATCGTTAAGAAATTAATAATACATTAATGCCTTGTTTTAAAATAATCAAACTCTTTCATTAGCTGCTCTATCTTTTTTTGGACCTCTGCTTCAGGCATAGAGGTTTTTTCGTCAATCTGAGGCTGAGATTCATGTAATGATCACTCTATTGATAAATATCAATAACCTGCTCTTGAGATAAATCTATTTCAAAACAAATAGAGGCTGCTGACATATCATCTTTTTTAAGTAATACTCCTGCCTGTTTTTTAGTTTTTGCTAACACTATTCCACAGCCGTCTTCACCTGCATTATAAGAAAAACATTTCATATGCTCTCCTCCATTGACTGTTTTATGACTCTAAAAAAATGGATGCGATCATCACTAAAACAAAAAACTAACAACAAACAACAAAGAACGAAAAAACCTAAAACATACAAGTTTTTATCAATGTCTTTATCAATTATAAGAAGTACGTCAACGCCTTGTCATTTTGGTTTCCCTACTCTGACGGCAAACGTACAGGGCCGGACAACCGCATCGCATATTTTATTTCGATCTATATAGAATTCTCAGCATTAAAATCGTCGAGCTCTTCCATCAACTGCTCTATTTTTTTCTGGGTCTCTGCAATCAAGGCATTTTTTTCTGCCTCAGAGATCTGAGACGCATATTCATGGACGGTCTCTCTATATTCACTCACGACCTTACCCTGTTTGATTTCGAGACCTTTCAGAAAAGTAATGTAACTACGCAGCTCACCCAGTGTGGCTATTTTATTAAAGACCCCTTTTTCAATGTTCACTTTCATGATTCTTGTCTTCAGAGAGATCAGTTCTTCTACTTTTCCGTGTACAATAGCCATCAGCTCATTAAAATTATCCGGAGCCGGATTATCTTTAATAGTAGATACGCATAAAGCTATTCTACCCCTGAGTTCTGCTATTTCCCCCTTTAAATGGGCGATCTTCTTCTGAGCTTTTACTATTTTCATGAATCTCTCCTTTATGGAAATGTGTCTAAAATATCGAATCTTCGAGACTTAAAAAAATTCCCTTTTCCGTCCGATGATATACCCCACTTAGTCATGAAAGCAATCATGTCCTTCTGATGCCATTCCGAGCCCTTTTTTGATGCTTTTAGACCATGAACGACCTTAGAATAAGGGGTATACCAACACTCCCATCCATGTTCTCGAGCCGTATAACAATATGAGCTATCTGAATAAATTAAGTACATGGCGGGATCTAATAAACCGATTTCGTCTATCATTTTCCTTTTAAGAACGACACTCGCAAAATTAACCCATTTTTGCTTTGCTGGAAGATTACAGTGACCCATAGAAATGCGTCCACCTAAATGGATTCCAGCTGGAAAACAGATATTTGAGCCTCCATAACGTATTAAATCTTTATCTTTATAGTCTATCTGCATCGAACTTACAATGCCAACTTTTGAATGATAAGAAAACATGGCAATGAGCTCAGGAAGAGTCCTGGAGTCTAATACAATGGCGTCTGAATTTAAAAGCCATACAAATTCAGAATTGGTTTTCTGAATTCTATCATTTACTGCCTTTGTAAAACCACGATTATATGTATTATTATCTTCAATATTTATGTTATAATCTGTACAATGCATTTCAACGGAAGATATGCATTTTTTAAGATGTTCTTCATCTTTATATGAGACTATTATTATATCTGTCATATTATAACCTGCTTTTTTGTGGCCCATCTCAGAGACATTATTCTGGATAGCTTTTCTCTCGTCTGACTGGAAACAGGACGGTTGATAACATTCCAAGAATTTTTATTATTTGCCCATCGTAATTTAGCTAATTCTGACATTTTTTGTTTACATTCATTTGTATGTCTACGCTCTTTCATGGACACACTTATTTTTTGGCATGTCTCGAAAGATGCTTTTTTACCGCGCCTCCGGGTATTTCCGAGCAATGCTAAGGACATATTCCTTTTGGCCTCTTCTGTAAAAGGCTTCCGCTTCTTCCCTTTTTTTGCCATTTTGAGCTTTAGTCTTCGCTCTTCTGTACAAGGTCCTAATGACCTTCCAGTCCTATAATCTGACATTTTTTTTCGGGTCGTTATTGAGGCTTTGTAACCAAGACGATATTTATTACCTTTATTTGCCTCTGATATCCTTCTTTTAGTCTCTTCAGATACGGGTTTATGAAATACTCCTACAGTTCCGTCTCCACCGTCAGTTAGATTATAGCCATGAGGAAATTTAGTATTTATAAAAGAGATAAAATGTTTCTCCATTCGGCACAGTTCTTTATCATCATTTGAAATGAAAAGTTCAATCCATTTAAAATTAGAAAAACCGTGTTTATTTAAAGCATGCTGAAAATAAAAAGACTTTTTTCTTTTAATTGCATACTTATGCTCTTGCATGCGTATAACAAGGACCTTTTTTGTTTTACCAATATAGGATTTTCCATTAATTTTATTGTATGCCTGATATACACAGCCCATAAAAAAATATAATTTCTTGGTGTATGTATTGTAATACACAACTCCAGGTATTAAAAATAAAACTTCAGCTCTTTCAGGAGACCACAAAAACTTTTTATTTTCAGAGAGCTTCAGTAGAAATCATAAATGATATTTCCAATCTATCTTATAATACAAAAAACAGAGGGAAAAAACAAACTTCAGGGCATAACAAAAAATTTCTTATTATCAGAAACCCGAATACCGTAATCCATCATGACCTTAATAAGCTTGGACTTCATATTGTAGACAGAGGTCTTAGTAACACCGAATTTATGGGCTATATCTTTAATTGTATACCCTTCATAAATATAGTGATATAAATCCAGAAGGCTACAGCTGTCTGTCAGGTTTCTGTCCTTACGGCGGTCCAGTCTGAATTTGAAGTTTTTACCGGACTTCTGAAGATAGTCCTCAAAACCCTTAAGATCCGGTTCTATTTCGGAGCTATTTCTATCCAGTAGGTTTAAATACTCAGGGGCAAGCTGATTATGCCCATTATCGACTATATCAATCTCAGGATAGGATTGTATAAAAGGATTGTAAAAATGGGTTTTTCTGCGGTGTTCTTTGACATAATTAATGACAAAGTTGCGGATTATTCTGAACAGATAAGTGGATATAAGGGTATTTTTTAAGGGATCATACCGTTCAATTATCCCCTCCATCTTAAATTTCAGGTACAATTCCTGAACTATGTCTGAGATTATGTCTGATCCATTTTCACGGAAATTCAGACTTCTGCAGAAACTTCCGACCATTTGGCGGACTTCAAGGTCATTTTTAATAACAAAAGGGCGTAATGAAGTAGTGGGATACACAGGGGTCCTCCATGAGATGATTTTGTGACTTTTGTGACATGTACGATGGATTGCAAGCAGATAAAAAATTATGGCTTGAACTATCATGCTTGTGGAGTTGTTCCACCATACCGGAAATATTTTTACTGTAGATTAATATACTGCTGAAGCACTATTCTTGTCAAAAATATGTTTCATAGGCAAAACACTATTTTTTTGTCAAGAATATCAGATACCGATGTACCTGGCCAGACCAAGAAAAGTCGCTACCGGGAATTTATACTCTGTAACCGACAAATTATTCCCTTTGGAATCCTTTATACGTATGATTTTTCTAGGGGCCTTGTACAGGTCTTCATTTTTACTGTTTTCATCCAGCAAAAATGTCAGTATATCATTCAGCCTTCTTAAATTGCTCTTACTGAGTTCCTTCAATGTATATACAAAAACATCATCTGAGTCTGAGTTCACATCCTCTTTTTCTTTATGTAGTTCTAACTTTTCCATGGCAGCAATATCAGACAGCTTTATCCCAGTCTCACCCTGACTGTTGCTGATTTCAGTCTCTCCTTTTATTTGATCCTCGGCCTGAGCCGGTTTCACAGCTTCCTCAACGGGACTGCTCAAAGCTTTCTCAACGGGACTGCTCAAATCCTTTTGAGTAGCTATGGCGTACCGGCCCCCGATCTGACCCTCCTGATGGAATTTTATGGGCTCATCCAGCATTGCTTTAGCTTCAGGATGCTCCTCAAAATAATTGGCCTTCACCCGCCAGCTATCCCCGTACTTCACTTCAACCGTTAAAGGAACGGGCCATTTAAGGATCCCCTGAAGAATATCTTTCAACATCATTATCTGGGCAATTTTGGGTATATAAACGTCAAGTTTATCTTCTTTTACCTCAAAGACAAGTTCATCATGCATGGTTATCAGAATTTTTATTTCATCAGTTAAATTTTCTGAGTGTATCCAATTATACATTCGTACCATGACCGTTTTCATTATGTCAGCTGATGTGTTTTTAGATATGATACTTCCAGAATCAAATCTATGTAAAGAAGATTTAACACTTAAAGTAAAAGTTTCTTCTTTTTTATTTAAAATCCTTTTTTCTTTTAATTGATAATGATAATACATTGGAGGAGGGCTAAGATCATTATCAGTTATTAAGTCCAATACTCCCGGAATGCATACATTTTTATTAGTTCTTATTTTCCATAAATAGACTCTATCATTATTATTTCTATAAGGTTTATTCTCAAAAAGTTTTAAAATCTTACCCTTTAAAAACTCAGGAAGAAGCATTTTTCCTGAATTATAACGTCTTTTTCTTAAAGGACTTTTAAGGTCTAATATTTTTTCTATTTTCCATTGATCTGCCCATTGTAAACGATACGTACCTTGATTAGTGTCATTAATATAAGAAGCACAACCTAGTGTCCACCCTAATAAAATAACATCTTGAAGAAGTTTTTTATTAGGGGTGTGAAAACCGTGCCTGTTACCAAAAGTCTTACATCCGTCTGTATCGTAGAATCCTTTTAAAAAATTTATACGCATAGAAGAAGGAGATTTAAAAAAGTAATCTGGTACTCTTTTGTTCAGAGCTCCTTTAAAATCATAACCTAGACTTTTTATCAGTTTAACGAGGCCTTTTGAATTAATACTCTGACTATATGAAACCCCTAAACTGCCTTTATTAAGCAGCAATTTTCCTACCTTTATGTTGAGCCTTTTAAAACACTCATTTATTTTTATATAAGTGGTTTTTAATTTAGCCTCACCATAAGATATTCCTATATAATATTGGTCAATAGCCTTGTTATCTATTAAGTGACCGTCTCCTATAACACAACCTATTATATAGGCTAAATCATTCCAATTATCCTCTGTTGATATTAAAATATCTTTTGAATTATGAACATTCCCAATAAAATGATATTTATCAGGGAAATTACCAAACTCTTTTAAAGTAGGTATAGAAGTGCATATCATGGTCTTTTCATTCAATTCCTCGAATTTTTTAAATTCATACCCATTGACTCCTACTACAAGTACTTCATGACGAGTATCGCATTCAAGGACAATACCATTAGAAAGCTCTATCTCCGCTAATTGTGCTTCTCCCCTTGAAATAACTTCAAAATCTTCCCAAGAAGTACCTGTCCATACTTTAATAGGCCTTATCTTTTTTATTTCTATTATATCTTTTATTTTAAGATACCCTTCTGATGTGAGGCATCTTTCATGTGCTTGAAGACAACCTTGGATATGAGTATTGCAGGCACAGCGATCGGCATGGGATTCCAGAGCAGAATCACCGCTGTTATAGTACCGGTCAAGTGGCCTGACTCTACCAAAAACCGTTTTTACTTTTTTCTCACGCCTTGCAAGAGCAATACTGCGATTGATCCATGCTTTTAATTTTGGCACTCCCGCAAAAAAAGCAGTAAGGACTCTTTTGGCTTCTGTCTCTGAAATTTTTGTTTTTGCTGCAAGACTTCTCGGTCCGCCCTGATACAAGGCTAAAAAATTGACCATTTTTCCCTGGGCACGTTCAGGGCCTTTTGGATCCAGGTCTTCTGGCCTTTTCCCAGCAATAAGAGCTCCCGTAGCTGTGTGAAAATCCACCCCTCTTCGAATGGCATCTATCCAGGCTGTCTCATTGGATATATTAGTGGCCACCCTCAGCTCTTCATTCTCATAATCAGCTGCTACTAATTTATACCCCGGTCGAGCCACAAAAGCTCGTCTGATATCCGGAGTAGACTCATCTACCTGCTTTGGAATCGACTGGACATTTACCCCACTGTAGCCGTCGTCATCTATACCAGAGCCTCCAGGAGAAGAGAATCGACCGGTATCTGTCCCACTTTGATGAAAACCCAGTTTAATACACCCGTCTTCATCATGGTTATTTAACAGATTCTCAATATAGGTCCCCAAAACTTTTTCCATACTTCTATAGCTGATGATCTTTTTAACAATAGGATAAAGATCGGCTATCTTTTCCAAAACAGCATTATCGGTCATGTACTGGCCTGATGCCGTTTTCTGTGATTCCGGGTATCGGTATTTAAGTTCATCAAACAGAATTTTTCCCATCTGCTGGGTAGAACCTATATTAAATTCCCTGCCCACAAGAGCATAAATCTCTTTTACTATACCTTCTTTAGCCTTGAGCAAATCCGTTCGTATTTTTTTAAGGTATTCCACATCCACTTTAATGAAATTATTTTCCATCTCCATCACTACCGGAACAAGTCGTTTCTCAAGGTTGTATATGGCTTTCTGCTCTTTTACAATGTCATTGGCCATGAAATAATGATACAAATCCAGAGTACACATGGCGTCAGAAGCAGCGTAAATATATCCTACCTGAGGAGATACCATGGAAAAACTCTTACCTTTACTGATCTCTTCAAATGTTATCATGGGCTGATTCAGCAATCGTGCAGACAGGTTTTTCAGCTTCAGGTCTTTCTGTCCGGCATCATAGAGCCGGCCCAATAGCTGTGTGTCTTCAAATTTCATGTAGCCATCAATATACACGCCATGAATAGCCAGGTAATTACCATCAAATTTCATATTGTGGTATACCGTAACACAATTAGCACACAGCCTTCTTATTTCTTCCAATACGTCCTGTTCCGGTATATTAAGATTGGCATCCTCTATGTGGTTCATCGGTATATACAGAGAAGTCGTACGTTCATAGCAGAGACTTATACCCACTATTTTCCCAATGGGAATTCTTTTCACTTCACCGTTTTCAACGACTTTTCTGGTTCTGGAATTAAGTGAAGTAGTCTCCAGGTCAACTGCACACAAAGGGGTCATTACTGCTTTATCTACAAATTCTTTTACTTCCTGTAAAGACCCGGCCAACTTTAATGTTCGCCCTTTAAGCCACGGCATATCTCCTAAAAGACCCTTAACACTGTCCTGAAGGAATTCTAAAAACCCCGGATTTACTATTTTAGGCACAGTAGTGTCTCCATTTTATTTTCAAGTTTTTTAATATACTCAGAGACAGGTTTTTCCTTGAATTTATAATACTGTATCATCACATAAACCTGACAAAGATCCCTGTATTTTTCAAAAGACATTAGTTTTCTCAAATCATCCAGTCTTCTCCTCAGTAAATCAAGAATAATTTTCTCTCTGTTTATACTAACAGAGATTTTTATGATCTCTGGCTCATCCGGTACCGAAGACACATCTATCTTATAGCGGTCCAGAATAAATATAATGGCCTGTTTATACCCCAGTCCCTCTTTACCCATTATGAAAGTAACAACATCCCAGCTCTTTTTACAGACCCAGCAATAACAGGACTGCGTAGCTCTATAATACCTGGCAGAAGGTTTATTATCTTTGCCGTGAAAAGGGCACCTAAACTGGACTTCATCCGCTCTTAATGGACTGAAAGTAAAGCCAACATTGTAATCCAGCATTATCTGACCGAGATCCAAAGCTTTAATAATAACTTCTTTTATTCTTGCCAGATTTTTCACTGTATCATCCTAATAGTGTCGGTATATCACTGCTTATGCCAAAATTATCCGTAGGTGACATATCCTCTTTTTTCTGTATGAAATCATAGATTTTTCTTGATGAAAAATCTATACGAGCCTCAAATGGCAGGAAATCTTCTCCCATTCTGTTTTTTAGTGAGCCTATTTTGATAATGCCGTTCTTTTTGTCTTCATCAGTCATAAATAACGTTATGACCCCATCTGCCGAACGTTCCGCTTCATTGGCATTGGACAGGGCTGTCAAACGGTACACACCGTTATTTTTACAAGCTTCTTTCCATCCATCACGATTGACCTGAAAAGGAGTAATGACACGAAGACCCCTGCCATTATTGAAATTTATAGCAGTGTTTTTAAGTCTCTTGATTATATTATTCAGATCTATATTATAATCCCCATACTTATACTCTCTGTCCTGAACCATAAGACCAACATAGTCAAGAAGTAAAAAATCTAAATTTTTTCCTTTCTCAGCAAGAATAGCCTGTTTATCCTGTATTTCAAGTTCAAGTGAGGAAGGAGTAACTGCTTCCGTAGGCTGACTGAGAAAGAGCTCTCCATAATCTTCCCTGTTAGAAAAGTCGTCCGATGCTGTCTTGAAAAATTCCAGTTCCGTATCCTCCAGTTCCCCATACAGTACTTTTTTTAAAGACAGCTTCCCTGCCAGTTTGGAGAATTTAGGGTGGTCATACCATAATGGATTACAGGTATGAAGTACATAGAACAGATCCCGCATAGGATTAAAGTTCATCTCCAGACTTAAATACAG
>Ga0315289_10003006_pt1 | contig 25642 bp, 21 predicted proteins | sample YL17G11_40_MG_FD_203452 | JGI IMG/M metagenome (GOLD analysis project Ga0315289, IMG submission 203452) | Sediment microbial communities from Yellowstone Lake, YNP, Wyoming, USA - YL17G11_40 | ecosystem: Environmental > Aquatic > Freshwater > Lake > Sediment | place: USA: Wyoming | collected...
TGTGTCCGAAGGGTGTGGAGGGTGCGAAGGGGCGGGCGGGACGCCGGGCCGGGAGGCGGGATGGTCGAGGGCGGAGGACGGCGCGGAGCGCCGTTCTCGGCGTGCTACGCCGAGGCGCGAAGCTTCTCCTGCAACCAGAGGTTGATCAGGGTCTCGGTGGACACGCCCTGTTGGCGTGCCTGCTGGCGGACCTGGCGCAGCAGGTCCTTCGCGACCGGACAATAGACCTTGCTGGAGGATAGGTCGATCTGGGCTTCGACCGGCTCCATGACGTCTTCATAGTCTGCACTGCTGTGTGTATCCCAGAAGTCCGACAATTCCTCCAGCGTCTGAAAGTCCTCGGGCAGGACATCTTTGGGTGCCGACTTCTTACCTGACATAGCTTCTACGCTCCTTATCGTCCATATCCCGCGCACTCAGGATCAGGGCATCGCCGGTCATCTTATGGATGAAGAAGACAACCAGATAGCGGCCTGCCTCGGTTTGCCCCAGGGCGCGATAGACATCTTCGCCGCGGTAGTGGCCCTTCTTCATTCGCCTGATCCTGGGCTGCCTATTGAAAACCTGCTCCACTTCTTCGGGAATCACTCGGTGCTTCGCCTCAAGCTTCTCGACGATCTCCTCCAGCCAAATGAGGCCGATGATCTTCACCGCGGATTCTCCTTTCTTGCCGAGGATATCGTAGCAGAATCCGCCGGTTTGGTCAATGTCTGTTGAGGAACCGGCGCGGCGGAGCCGGGCGTGTGGAGGGTATGAAAGGTGAGAAGGGGACGATGATGCCGAAGGACGGATGACAGAAGCCGGAGGACGGCGGGGGCAAAAGGTGACGGGGCACACCCCGGATCAAGCCGCGGCCTTGCTCTGGCCGAGGGGAACGGATAAGATCGACGTTCGCCAGGAGGCTGGCGTATGAGCCGCGTAGCTGTGAAACCTGAGATTCTGCGCTGGGCGAGAGAACGGGCCGACCGGAGCGTGGAGAGTCTGCGCGTTCGTTTTCCGAAATACGAACAGTGGGAGCGGGGCGAGGCGGCGCCGACGCTCAAGCAGTTAGAGGCCTTCGCCAAAGCCACCCACGTGCCGGTGGGATACTTGTTCCTGCCCCGGCCGCCGGAAGAACGCATTCCCATCCCGGATCTGAGGACGGTAGCGAACCGGGGGCTCGAACAGCCAAGCCCAAACCTGCTCGACACGATCTACCTGTGCCAGCAACGGCAGGTGTGGTACCGGGACTACGCCCGCACCATGGGCGACCGGAGCCAAGGCTTCGTAGACTCGGTCCGGCGGAACGTCCCTATCGAACAGGTAGCCGAGAGGATGCGCCGGGCCCTGGAGTTTGACTTGGAGGCGCGACGGGAGTGCGCGACGTGGACCGAAGCCCTGCGTCTTTTCATCGAGCAGGCGGACGATCTAGGTGTCCTGGTCATGTGCAGCGGTGTCGTCGGCAGCAACAACCAGCGCGTGCTGGATACCGAGGAGTTCCGGGGGTTCGCTTTGGTGGATGATTACGCCCCGCTCGTCTTCATCAACGGGGCCGACACGAAAGCGGGCCAGATGTTCACCCTGGCCCATGAACTCGCCCACATCTGGCTCGGCGAAAGTGCGCTTTCGGACGTGACGCCGGCCTCGACGCCGACGCAACAGATCGAGATCTGGTGTAACCGGGTCGCCGCCGAGTTTCTCGTCCCGCTGGAACTCTTCAAGCAGGAATTGCCGCGGCAGGAACCCCTGGCGGAGGTGCCGCGGCTGGCGCGACGGTTCAAGGTGAGCACGCTCGTGATCCTGCGCCGAATTCTCGATGCCAGGCGGGTCGACCGGGAGACATTTCAGCGAGCCTACGACGAAGAGCTGGCCCGGCTCCGCGCCCGCGTCAAGAGCCGCGGCGGGGATTTCTATCTCACGTTGGGCGCCCGCGCGAGCAAGCGATTTGCCCGGGCCCTGGTGGTCAGCACGCTGGAGGGGCAGTCGTCCTTCACGGAGGCCTTTCGCCTGCTCGGCCTGCGGAAGATGGAGACATTTCGCGATCTTGGACAGAGCCCTCGGCTGTGAGCGCGTTTCTCCAGGTGGCCGACTATTATCTCGTGGCCCAGGCAAAGGCAGGCAACCACACTGTCGTCACCCACGAGATTCCCTCTGCCTCGACCCGCAGGATCAAGATTCCAGACGCTTGCATCGGTCTTGGCATCAAATTCATGACCCCCTACGAGATGCTCCGCCGGGAACGGGCCCGGTTCATACTGGATCGCGGCGGAGGGCGTATCTGAGGCCGTCCGGTGCCCCCGAATTCCGATCAGGGATGTGGAATCTGGGCACGCCATACTCAATTCCAGATAGACATAAGTAAGCCGTCCCGGGAATCCCCTCATGCTATGGAACGGGACCACAACAGCAGGGTTTCCCGGCTGATGTCCGGCAGGCCCAGGACCAGCGTAAACAACGCCGTGATAACGCGTATACTCGTGCAGCCTCATAGGCTACGCGACTGGTCGGGAGAGAGAATTTCTGTCAGAATTTAGATTTTTGCGTAACATACAGGCATCGCGAAGCGTCTATAATACAAGCGCGGTCACCGCCGGCGGTGGCTGCCATTGGAATCACCACAGCCGCATCATGTTGTCCTCCTGACAGGAGACGCCGCAAGAAAAGACAAAGGACGCCAGCCATCTCTGCTTGTCCCTTTTTTCGCTTTTTGCGTTTCTTTCGGCTGAAGAGCCCTTTGGCTCTGTAGACCCCCGTTCTTTTTGTGCTTCTTGTCACAATAATGAGATGCCACGCTTGGCCGTCCGTGCGAAACAAACCAAATTTGGGGGAGCCAGACCCGGTTCCCAGGGGGCAAATGTGCAAAACTAACCCAATTTCGCCGGTCGGCCATTGCCCCGGAGGACGAAATGCGCAAAACGAACCCAATTTCCGGCCCGCCGGGCCCTCGGGAACACCCAATTGTGCGAAACGAAGCCAATTTTCCCGGCGGCCCGGGTATCAGACACAGCAAATGTGCAAAACGAACCCAATTTCGCCGGTCGGCCATGGTCCCGGAGGACGAAATGCGCAAAACGAACCCAATTCGCTGGAGTCAAATGTGCAAAACGAAGCCAATTCCCGGCTACGCCGGGGCGGCGGCCCTGGGGCAATCGTGCGAAACAAAGCCAAACTTGGGAGAGCTGGGGTATCTGGGAGACGGCGCGTGGCAGGAGGGGCCAAATGCGCAAAACGAACCCAATTTGCCAGGCGGGGCCGGGCGGCCTCCCCCGCGCCTCGACCCTCCAGCCTCGCCCCGCCAAGCGGATTGTGCAAAACGAAGCCAATTTGCGATCTTCAGGGCGACCCGATGGGCCCGGCACCCGCCACCGTATGCCGGCACACCCCACCGACGGATAAACCTGATTGACAGGGAGCACCCGGCTCCTTACTATCGCATCCCGGTTTCGCGCTTCGCGCGCCCCGCCCTTGACCCGGTGCGCCGGCACGACGCCCAACGTGTGAAGGAGAACAGGGATGACAGAAGGCAAAGCGCTTGAAGTGACCGACGAGAGCTTCAAAAGCGAAGTGCTCGGATCGGATATCCCCGTGCTGGTGGATTTTTGGGCCCCGTGGTGCGGTCCATGCCGCATGGCAGCCCCGGTCCTCGAGAAGATTGCCGACGAATACGAGGGACGCCTGAAGATCCGCAAGATGAACGTGGATGAGAATCGCGAGGTCGCCAGCGGCTATCGCATCATGAGCATCCCGACGATGCTCTTGTTCAAGAACGGCGAGCTGGTGGACCAGATCACCGGCGTCACGCCGAACTTCGAGAGCGATCTGAAGAGAAAGGTGGAGCCGCACCTGGGCTGATGAATTACGGACGTCCTATCTGTCGCATCGGTCCTATTCGTGCTAGAGGACCTATGGGACGAATGGGACCAATAGGACCTATAGCGACGCCGACGCCAAAGAAACACTACTATGCCTGATACGATGTACGATGTGCTCATTGTGGGGGCCGGCCCTGCGGGTTTGGCGGCCGCGCTTTACACGGCCCGCGCCCGGCTCCGGACGCTCGTGCTGGAGCGGATGATCCCGGGCGGCCAGATTTACAATACCGATCGCATTGAGAATTACCCCGGCATCGTGCGGATCGATGGACCGAGCCTGATCGAGCAGATGCAAAAGCAAGCCGAGACCTTCGGGGCGGAGCTCAAGACCACCTGCGAAGTCAGCCGTCTGGAGAAGCTCGCCGATGGGAAACTGGCGGTCCACTGCGGTTCCGAGCGATTCGTCGCGCGGGCCGTGGTTCTGGCGATGGGCAGCCACTACCGCAAGCTCGGCGTCCCCGGCGAAGACGAGTTCCGCAACGCCGGCGCGGGCGTAAGTTATTGCGGCACGTGTGATGCCCCGTTCTTCCGGGACCGGGAAGTGGTCTCCATCGGCGGGGGCAACACGGCAGTCGAGGAGACGCTGCACCTGCTCAAGTACGTCAAGAAGGCGACGCTCATCCATCGGCGCGACCAATTTCGCGCCGAGAAGGTCCTCGTGGAAGAGCTTTGGGCCAAGGCCAAGGAGCCCGGCTCCCATCTCGTCGTCCGGTACGACACCATCGTCACGGCCATTCAGGGTCACGGCAAAGTCCAGTCCGTCCGGCTCAAGAACGTCAAGACCGGCGCCGCGGAGGACTATCCCTGCGACGGCGCCTTCATCTTCGTCGGCATGATGCCCAATACCGGGTTTCTGAAGGGCACTCTGGAACTGACCGATCAGGGCTTTATCGTGTGCGACTGCGCCTACTTGCGGACCCCGATCCCCGGCGTTTTTGCCGCGGGCGACTGCCGGATCGGGGCGGCGATGCAGCTTGCCACCGCCGTCGGCGACGGCGTCAATGCCGCCATGATGATCAGGCAATACTTCCGCGACCCGGCCTGGTGGAACAAGCCGGTCAGCGACGCCTGCCAGCCCTTCGGCTGGTAGAGCTCTGGGATTTATTATTTACGATTTATGATTTATGATTGGGGAGCCAGTCTTTTGAAGGGTGTCGCGCGCATGTCCGAGGGGATGGATCACAACCGCATTACGAGGCGACGATTTCTCCGTTCTTCCCTGACAGCGGTCGGCGGCGTTGTCGCACTACGACCGCGTTGGAGCGCGGCACAGGACGAAAAGAAGGAAGACTCCGGGCCGGAGGGATCGCGTTCGGCCAATCAGCCCACCCGCTGGGCCCTTCTATCGGACACCCACATCGCCGGCGATCCCGAGAACAACTACCGGGGCTTCTATCCCTATCGGAACCTGCAGAAGGCCTTCACCCAGATCGCCGCGGAGCTGCCGGAAGGCCTGGTCGTCACCGGCGACATCGCCCGGCTGACGGGCCAGATGGAAGACTACGAGAATTTCAAGAAACTGCTGGTTCCCCTCGTCGGCCGGCGGCCGATCTATCTGGCCCTCGGCAATCACGACAATCGCGTCAACTTCCTGGACGTGTTCGAAAGCCCGGCGGGCCGGAAGCCGGCGGTCAAGGGCAAGCATGTCATGACGGTGGACGCGGGCCCGGTGCGATTCATTCTTCTCGACTCCCTCTTTTCCACGAATGAGACTATGGGACTGCTGGGCAAAGCGCAGCGCACCTGGCTGCAACAGTACCTGCAAACCGGCGACGATAAGCCGGTGATCCTGTTCTTTCATCATTCGCTGCGCGACGACGACGGTGACTTGCAGGACCTCCCGCGGCTGTTCGACATCATCAAACCGGTGGCCAAGGTCAAGGCCATCGTCTACGGGCACTCGCACGAATACGGGTTCTCGGACTTCGAGGGCATCCATCTGATCAACCTGCCGGCCGTGGCGTTCAATTTCGGCGACGGCCAGCCGATTGGCTGGGTCGAGGCGCGGTTGGGGCGCGCGGGCGGCGAGTTCGTGCTGCACGCCATCGGCGGCAAAACCGACCAGGATGGACGCGCCCGGCAGCTCCGTTGGCGCTCGTAGTCCGCCCACCGCAAAAAAATTATTTCTGCTGACGTCCGGCACCCCCCCCAAATGTTATCTATATTCTAGTGGGAGACGTGAGTCCGCGCAGGGACCGTTCTCCCGGATGAGGGTGAACAGGGGTGGAAAGACGGCGTTCCATGTCCGATATTTCTCACGCGGGGCTGAGCCGGCGGCAGCTTCTGCGGGGCGGTCTGGCCCTGGCGGCCTGGACGCTCGGGCCGCACTGGGCCCGGGCCCAGGAACTACCGGACGTCGCGCCGCCCGAGATGCCGCCCCTAACAGAGGCGCCACCGCCCTCATGCGATCCTGAGTACACGCGCTGGGCGCTGCTGTCCGATACGCATATCGCCACCGATCCTGAAAGTCGCTATCACGGCTTCTATCCCTATCGGAACCTGCAGGAGGCGACCGCCCAAATCGCCCATGACCTGCCGGACGGCCTCGTCATCACCGGCGATCTGGCCCGTCTACGGGGCGAGACCGAGGCTTACGAGAACCTCAAGACCCTGCTGAACCCCATCGCGGAGCAACGTCCGATTCACCTCGGCTTGGGCAATCACGACGACCGTGAGGATTTCTTCCAGGCGTTCGGCGCCGGCTATGATGACGACGGGGCGGTCGAGAATAAACACGTCATTGCCACCGAGATGGGCCCGGTCCGCTTGATCGTGCTCGACAGCCTGCTGAACGTCAACTGGATGACGGGAAAACTTGGCCCGGAGCAGCGCACCTGGCTGGAAACGGTCCTGCAAACCTGCGACGACAAGCCCACGATCCTGTTCCTTCATCACACGCTCAACTCCGAGTTGCTGGACATGCGCCGGCTGCTCGAGATCATCAAGCCGGTCCCCAAGATCAAAGCCATCGTGTACGGACACTCCCACAAGTATGGCTACTCCGAGGTCGCGGGCATTCACCTGATCAATCTGCCGGCGACCGGATTCCCCCTCACCCGCCGCCAGCCCGTCGGATGGGTGGAGGCCCGGCTGATGAAAGACGGGGGCGAATTCACGCTGCACGCCATCGGCGGTGATCGCGAGAACGACGGACGCACCCAAACGCTTTCCTGGCGCTCGTAATCCCTCCGTTCAGGAAAATGCCAATTCCCGGCAGGCGGCAGGTACTCTATCCTCATTTTTGAGGATAGCCGCACCCACGACGTCGAAACGTTGTATATGCCTTGCCGGGCGGATCCGGGCCTCGGTCACGGCGATCCTCCGGCGCAGATAGATCACGAGAAGTGGAAGGAGGGTGCGCTATGTCCGGTGCTCCCCGGCCACTCTTGAGCCGGCGACAGCTTCTCCAAGGCGGTTTGGGGCTGGCCGCCTGTGTCTGGACACTGCGACCGAACCGGGCTTGGGCGAAGGAGTCGCGCGTGGGGCCCGCACCGGCCGGTCAGCCGGGGGTTACACGCTGGGCGCTGCTTTCCGACACGCACATCGCGGCCGATCCGGAAGACCATTTCCGCGGCTTCTATCCGTACCGCAATCTGCAGGAGGTGATCGCTCAGATTGCCTGTGATTCGCGGGATGGGCTGGTCATCGCCGGCGACCTGGCTCGGCTCAAGGGCAAGACGGAGGACTACCAGAACCTCCGAACGCTGCTGACGCCGGTCGCCCGGCGGCCCATCTACCTGGGGTTGGGCAATCACGACGACCGCGACGGCTTCTTTCGGATGTTTGGCGACGCTTGCGACGACGCCGGAACCCTGGCGAACAAGCACGTTACCGTCGCCCAAGCCGGCCCGGTCCGGATGGTCGTCCTTGACACTCTGCTGAGAGTCAACGGGCTCTCGGGAAGGCTCGGCGGCTCGCAGCGTACCTGGCTGGCGAGGATCCTGCAGGCGTGCGACGACCGGCCCACGATCCTGTTTCTCCACCACACGCCCAACGGGCACCTGCTCGACACGCGGCGGCTGTTCGACATCATCAAGCCCCAGGGCAAGATCAAAGCCGTCGTCTACGGCCATTCCCATCGGTACGAGTATTCCGAAATCGCCGGCATCCATCTGATCAATCTGCCGTCGACGGGTTACACGATCTGGTCCGACGCGCCGGTCGGCTGGGTGGATGCGAGATTGACCGCGCGGGGCGGCGAATTCACCCTGCACGCCCTCGAGGGCGACCGGGCGATGGACGGACACACGCACACGCTTCTCTGGCGGGCATAATTCGCCGGTACCAAAAATTTTCCGCAAAATTCTCGGTGCCGCCGGACACAGGCGTTGCAAAACGTCGACCATCCTGGTAGAAAGCCGCCATGAAGGCCGGATGGGATGCCCACGCGGACACCGTGTGGTGCCGTTCTCCATCTTCGCAGGGACGCTTGCGCCTTCATCTGGGGGTAGTCGTAAGAGGTCGCCTGGCGTCGGGACGATTTCGCTGAGGGGCTTGCGTCACCAGGTGCTCCTGCCCTATTCTTATTGGTACGTGAATTCAGAAAGGCAGCACGCTATGTCCGATGGATCGCAGCGCCAGGTAAACCGGCGCCAGTTTCTTTCGTTGGGGTTGGCCCTCGCGGGCGGCGTCGTGGCGATGAAGCCGCGCCCCGGCCGGGCGGAAAACGTCAAAGACCGCAAGGACATGGTCCGCTGGGCCTGGCTCTCCGACACGCACATCGCCGCCGATCCGGGGAACCGGTTCCGCGGCTTCTATCCGCACCGCAACTTCCGGGCGGTCCTCAGCCAGATCAGCTCCAACCTGCCGGACGGCGTTGTCGTCACGGGGGACATCTCCCGCTCGAAAGGCGGCGTCGATGCCTACGGCAACGTCCGGTCGATGCTGGCACCCATCGCCGCGCAGCGGCCGATCTACCTGGGCGTCGGCAACCACGACAGCCGCCACGATTTCGTGACGGCGTTTGAGAACTCCGACGACAGCGGGGAGGCCGTCAAGGACAAGCACATCGTCACGGCGATGGCCGGTCCGGTCCGCCTGATCATCCTCGACTCGCTGCTCTATACCAACGTCTTTGGCGGGATGATCGGCCGCGAGCAACGCACCTGGCTGGAGACCTACCTCCACGTGTGCGACGACACGCCGACGATCGTGTTCCTCCACCACACGCCCCGGGCCGACCTCTTGGACACCCGGCGGTTGTTCGACATCCTCACGCCCTGCCCGAAGGTCAAGGCGGTCGTGTACGGGCACTCGCACAAATACGAAGTCCTCGAATCGGACGGCATCAAGCTCATCAACCTGCCGGCGGTCGGGTACAATTTCACCAGTGCGCAGCCGGTGGGCTGGGTCGAGGCCCGGCTCACGCGCGCGGGCGCCGAGTTCGTCCTGCACGCCGTGGGAGGCAATCCCAAAAAGGATGGCCGCACCACCATGGTACGCTGGCGCGCGTAGTCCGACACAAGCCAACACAAGACAGGAAGACACCTTTCATGCTTGAGGGCTCCGCCCTCAAACTCCCGGCATTTGTCGCGCCCCGCTTGCGCGGGGACGAATTTGGGCCCATAGCATGATAGAAGATACGCGCCCTGTGTCGCCGCCACCCGGCATTGCTTTCTCAGGGACAAACGCGTAGAGTACATGTGGTGTGATAGCGCCAGGCTTTCGGCCTGGCCGTTGTCACGTTCTGACATCATGCTATTGGCTTAACACGAAAAATGCCGGGGGTCTGGGGGCAGCGTCCCCAGGACTCACGACTCTATCGTGCGACCGCTTACGCGAGTCGGGTCATTGGGAGGTGAAGGACATGTCGAACGCAGTTGCGAAGTGGCTGGTGGTCCCCGTGGTGCTGCTTCTTTCGATGCCCGTGTTGCGGGCGGGCGGCGGGTCCCCCGTGAACGATTGGGAGAACCCGGAGGTCGTCGGCCGCAATAAGGAGCCGGGCCATTGCACGCTCATGCCGTACCCGGACGTTCCGACGGCGCTGGCGGGTGAGCGCGAGGCCTCGCCTTTCTTTCAATCGCTCAACGGGCCATGGAAATTCAACTGCGTCCGCAAGCCCGACGACCGGCCCAAGGACTTCTACAAGCCGGACTTCGATGTGAGCAAGTGGGCCGAGATCCCCGTGCCCTCGAACTGGGAGATGCACGGCTACGACCACGCGATTTACCTGAACATCCGCTATCCGCACCCGACGAATCCGCCGTACATCGCGCACGACTACAACCCGGTCGGCTCGTACCGGCGGGAGTTCACGATTCCGGAATCCTGGGCCGGCCGACAGACGTTCCTCCACTTCGACGGGGTCCAAAGCGCGTTCTACGTCTGGATCAACGGCCAAATGGTTGGCTACAGCGAAGACAGCATGACGCCGGCTGAGTTCAACGTCACGCCGTACCTGCAGAAGGGCAAGAACACTATCGCGGTGGAGGTCTATCGCTGGTCTGACGGCAGCTACCTCGAAGACCAGGACTTCATTCGCCTCAGCGGAATTCAGCGCAATGTCTGCCTGTTCTCGACCCCCTCGGAGCACATCTGCGACTTCTTCGTCCGGGCCACGCTCGACGACCAGTACCAGGACGGCGTCCTGATGATCCGCCCCAAGCTGGCCCTGTACCAGGAGGGCGCCCAGGTCAAAGGCTGGACGGTCCAGGCCCAGCTCTACGACAGCGACAAGAAAGCTGTGCTCGCTCCGCCACTGAGCATCAACGTTGAGAGAATCCTCAACGAGCCGTACCCACAGCGCGACAACGTCCGCTTCGCGCTGATGCAGGCGACGGTGCCGAATGTCAAAAAGTGGTCCGACGAGACGCCCAACCTCTACACGCTCGTCCTGACTTTGCACGATGCCTCGGGGAAGGTCGTCGAAGCGGAAAGCTGCCGGGTCGGGTTCCGCAAGGTGGAGATCAAGGACGGGCAGTTCTTCGTCAACGGCCGGTCCATCCGCTTCTTCGGCGTCAACCGCCACGAGCACGACCCCGATTTCGCGCGAGCGGTCCCGCTCAGCCGGATGATCGAGGACATCAAGCTGATGAAGAGCAACAATGTCAACGCCGTGCGGACCTCGCACTACCCGAACGACCCGCGCTGGTACGACCTGTGCGATCAGTACGGCATCTACCTGATGGATGAGGCCAACCTGGAAACCCATGGGGTGGGCGGGCTGCTCTCGAACATGCCCGTCTGGCACACGGCCTTCCTGGAACGGGCGATCCGGATGGTGGAGCGGGACAAGAATCATCCGTCGGTGGTCTGGTGGTCGCTGGGCAATGAGAGCGGCTGCGGTCCGAACCACGCCGCGATGGCCGCCTGGATTCACGACTATGACCCGACCCGCCCGGTCCATTATGAAGGTGCGGCGGGAAATCCTGATTACCCCTACGTCGACGTCATCAGCCGGATGTATGAGAGGATCCCCGGGATCATTCGCCTGGCGACCAACAACGACCCGCGGCCGGTGGTCCTGTGCGAATACATGCACGCGATGGGCAACTCCGACGGCAACCTCCGCGAGTACTGGGAAGCAATCCGCGCCCACAAGCGGCTGATCGGCGCCTTCATCTGGGACTGGGTCGATCAGGGCATCCGCAAGAAGTCCCCGGACGGCAAGACGTTCTTCTGGGCCTACGGCGGCGATTTCGGCGATGTCCCGAACGACGATAACTTCTGCTGCAACGGCCTGACGCAGCCCGACCGCAAGCCCAATCCCTCGCTCCGGGAGGTCAAGAAGATCTACCAGCGCATCCACGTCACGCCGGTCGATGTCCTGGCGGGCACGTTCACGGTCGAGAATGAATACGACTTCCGCAGCCTCGATTTCGTCGAGGGCTCGTGGGAGCTTGTCTGCGACGGCGCCACCATTCAGGAAGGCAAGCTGGCTACGCTGAGTCTCGCGCCCAAGCAGACGCAGAAGCTTGCGATCCCCCTGCGCAAGCCTGACTTGAAGGCCGGCAGCGAGTACTGGCTGAAAGTGACCTTTGCCCTCGCGGCGGATGCTCCCTGGGCTTCTCGCGGCCACGTCGTGGCCTGGGACCAGTTCGAAGTGCCGTTCGAGGCGCCCAAAGCGCCCACCATGGCCCTGGGTCAGATGTCGCAGGTGAAGCTCCGCGAGGAGGCAAACGCCTGGATTGCCGGCGGCGAGGGCTTCACCGTGACAGTCGGAAAGGCCAGCGGGGCCATTGAAAGCCTGGCCTCCCGGGGAACCGAGCTGGTCCGGAGCCCCTTGATTCCGAACTTCTGGCGAGCCCCGATTGACAATGATGATGGCAACGGCATGGTCAAACGTCTCGGCGTCTGGCGCAAAGCCGGAGCAGAGAGAAAAGTGCAATCCGTCACGGGTCAGCAGGTGGCGCCGCAACTCGTCCGCATCACGGCCGATACCACGCTGCCGGTGGGCGAAGGCACCAGGCACCAGGTCATCTACAATGTCTATGGCAGCGGCGACATCGTCGTTGAAGTCAGTATGCAGCCGGCCGGCGAAAGGGTGCCGGAGCTGCCCCGTTTCGGCATGCAGATGGCGATTCTGGGCCGGTATTCCACGGTGGCGTACCTGGGCCGGGGCCCGTACGAGAACTACTGGGACCGCCACACCGGGTCCGCCGTTGGTCTGTACCGGGGCTCGGTCGAGGAGATGACGCATGTCTACACGCGGCCGCAGGAAAACGGCAACCGGACCGACGTTCGTTGGCTGACGTTGACCGACGGCAAGGGCGCGGGGCTGCTGGCCGTGGGTATGCCCCTGCTGAGCGTCAGCGCCTGGCCTTACAGCATGGAGGACCTGGAAAAGGCGATGCATATCAATGAGCTGCCACACCGGGACTTTATCACGCTGAACCTGGATTACCGCCAGATGGGCGTCGGCGGCGACGACAGTTGGGGCGCCCGCCCGCATCCGGAATACACGCTGCCGGCGAAGCCCTACAGCTATCGCTTCCGGCTCAAGCCCTACACCCCGGACCTGGGCCAACCCAACGCCCTCGCGCGCCAGGCCCTGCCCAACGCGGAGTAAAATGAGCGCAGACGAGCGTCCCCGCCCGGCCGGAATCGGCGCGCGGGGACGCACGACCTGCAGGACTGATTCGTAAAGCAATTGATGACCCATTCGCATCCAAGAAGACAACCGTCGGGGAAGATCTCGCGGCGAGCGCTGCTGGTGGAGGGGCTGGCCGCCGTGGGTATCGGCACGGCGGGGGCGGTTCTGCGCGACTATCTGCACCAGAGATCGCGCAAGGCCAGGGTCTTCATTGCCAAGGCCGCCTCTTACAACGCTGATCTGGTCTCTCTCATGGCGGACGGGCTGCGCAGCCTGGGCATCGGTCCCGGCGAGATTCGCGGTAAGCGGATCCTGCTCAAGCCGAACTTCGTGGAGACCATGCCGGGCACTATTCACATCTGCACGCGGCCGGAAGTGGTCTTTGCGGCGGTCGAGGTCTTTCGCAGACTCGGGGCGGCGGCGGTCCTGGTCGGCGAGGGATCCGGGCACTGCCGGGACACGGCCCGCGTCCTCGAAGAAGCAGGCATGGCCGAGGCGCTGGTCGAGCACAAGACGCCGTTCGTCGATCTCAACAACGACGACCTGATCCTCCGGCCGAACGCCGGCCGCGTTCGTGTCGAGGGCGTCCCGCCCTCGAACCGCGGGCAGGTTGCCCGCGACACGTGGCTGGCGACGCTGACCTTGCCGGCCACCGTGGACCAGGTCGATTGGATCGTCTCCATGCCCAAAATGAAGACGCACCACTGGCTCGGCGTCACCCTCTCCATGAAGAATCTCTTCGGCCTGATGCCCGGCATCGTCTACGGCTGGCCCAAGAACGTCTTTCACTGGGCCGGGCTCGAACAGTCGGTCCTGGATATCAACGCCACCGTGCAACCGCGTCTGGCGATCGTGGACGGCATCGTCGGCATGGAAGGCGATGGCCCGATCATGGGCACGCCCAAGCCGGCGGGGGTCCTCGTAATGGGTCGGGACCTGGCCGCCGTCGATGCCACCGCCGCCCGCATCATGGGAATCGACCCGCTCAAGGTGGCGTACCTGGAAGCGGCGCACGGCGTGCTCGGAACGATCCTGGCGGACAACATCATCCAACGCGGCGAAAGCCTCACGGCGGTGCGGACCGATTTTCAGCTCCTCCACTCCATCCCCGCCCATCAGGGCCTGCGACTCGCCCATGCCTGATCCGCTCGTAGCATGGGCATCTTGCCCATGAGTCGCAGGGCCATCCTGGCCCTGCCTTCACGGGCGGGACACCCATGCTACTTTGCCGGGTGCCCTGCCTACGCTGGTGTAGGCATGAATTCACCACCGGAAGGCGCCTGTCCACACGAGTGTGGAGATGGCACCCAGAGATTGACGCCCATAAAAAACAACGACCCGGTAGAAAGCTAAGAAAGAAGGGAAGCCACAGAGGTCACAGAGGAACACAGAGAAGAGTTAGGGCAGGAAGGGAAAGGGGCGGGGCGCTACGACGTTCTTGCCTTTCTGGGTTCCCATCCTCTTTCTTCTCTGCGCTCTCTGTGCCCTCTGTGGCTCAAATGAGAAAGACGGGAAATGACAGCTTAGCTTTCGTGCGGGTCATTGATAAAAAAGCGGTCCCGCGCGGTACGGCGCGGGACCACTGCGTGCTGCCCGGTCAGGCGGCCCCACGCCTCCGCGTGCGCGGCCGCCAGCATGTCAGGTTGAGGCAAGACGACTACGGTCTTGGCCTCGGAGTGGGACCCGGAGGAGTGAATTCCCCCGGATCGTGGACCAGGACGGAGTCCTTTCGATTCATCGGCGTGGCGCCGGTGATGCCAGGTATCGCGCCAATCGGCGAGCCCTTGGTCTGGTCCGGCGAGATCAGGTAGATATTGTCGTCTTCGATCGAGCAGTAGGCCCGTTTCTCAAAGGCGACGTGCGTGTCGAGGAACATCACGTTCTGCCCATCCAACTGATGGGAGATCGAGTTGCCCTCTTTGGCCTGATCCGCAGTGCCCTTGAAGGCGTCGAGGTCCGGCTTGAACAGGTTTACGGCCTTTGGATCCGCCGCCGGGCTCTTGAGGAACGGGTTCCGGTCCGCGGCGACCGCGAAGCTCGGCTCGCTCGAGACCGTCAGGGCATACAGCCCGAACGGCATGTGGTACGAGTAGCTGCAATGCTTGAAAGACTCGGTCATGGGCCCGAAGTCCCAGGCATCGATCAGCTCGAAGTTGGCCGGCAGGGCGGTCGGCAGATCGGAGAGCTTGAACTCTGTGGTGCCGGCGTCGCCCTTGCAGACGAAGGATTTCGGCGTCACTTCGGTGTACTTGACCAGCAGGTAGAAACACGAGCTGATCGTGGCCCGGCCGTTGCTGCCGTCGGCCGCCAAGCCATAGGCCTGGTAGCGGTTGGCGGCCATCCAGTCCTGGACCGCGCCCCACGTGCTGGTCCGACCGCCGGCACGCGGCAGCTCCTCCTGATAGTCGTTGGCATAGAGCAGCATAGCCTTGCCTATGCCCGACAGGTTGGTGCCGCAAGTCAGCCGAAAGGCCAACTGGCGGACTCTTGACAGTGCGGGCATCAAAATGCCCATCAACAGAGCGATGATCGCGATGACGACCAACAGCTCGACCAGTGTGAACCCTTTGCGTCTCATGGTAGTTCCCTTTCCTTCTTTTCGAGATCGACGGGACCGACCGTTCCGAGGGCGCGGACGAAGAGATGGAAATAGATGAATGCAGCACGAAAGGCGTTCCGCGCCGGTGCAATCGGCCCGGGGGGGTACAGCCCCGTCCTTTTCAGGCTCAACGCTTACTGGCCCGCCGATCTCTTGGGTTGATGTGAGTTTTCCTGCGGTCGGTTCCTAAGCAGAGCCTGACCGATTGTTGGCAAAAGATCAGCACCTGCGTACACACGCGTGTGCATCTCCAAGTCGCACGCTACGGGGGCTCTGCCCCCGGACCCCCGGCATCTTCCGCTTTAGGCCAATAGCATGGTAGGAGAGCCAGGTGATGTCTCCACGAGGGGGGCATCAGCCATATCAGTCGCCCATGCCAGTGAACTGTCCGGGTGTTTGTCGGCAGTTTCCTGCTATCATGCCATTGGCTCAAGGCGACAAATGCCGGGGGTTTGGGGGCAGAGCCACCAAGGAGGTGCCACATCCGACGTACCACAGCGCAAGCGCGCAGACTCACACACGCATGGATTGCAGGTGCGGGTATGGATTCGCGGGTGAAGCTTGAGTTCGTGAGCGAGACAACAGCCCATCGGAGTGAGGAAGGAAGCTACGTCTGGACCGGTGGGTCGGACGATGGGAGAGAAAGATAGATGATGACTCAAAAGTATGATACGACCGAAATCCGCCGGCGAAGACAGTACCAAGCGTTGCCTGTGGAGTCTCAAGTTTAACGCAACACTTTCCTGCTCCAGACTTCACACTTCCAACTTCCAACTCTTCCTGGGTTTCCCGCTCCAAGATCGGCCGCATTGTCAAAGAACACGTTCAAGGTGAAAGGCGGCCCCGAGTGAAGCCCACCGGGGCCGCCTCGATCACTCAGACAAAACACTCAGACCCGGATACTAACTGCGTGTTGCCGGTCTGGCGGCCGCGCCACCACCGCTGCTCCACACATCGGGGTCGTGAATCAGGACGGAGTCCTTGCGGTTCGCAGGATTCGCAGCGCCGGGAACCGGAATAATGCCCATCGGCGAGCCCTTGGTCAGATCTTGCGAGATCAGGTAGATGTTGTCGTCTTCGACCGAGCAGTAGGCTCTCTTCTCGAAGGCGACGTGCGTGTCGAGGAACATCACGTTCTGCCCATCCAACTGGTGGGCAATGGCGTTGCCCTCTTTGGCCTGGTCGGCGGTGCCCTTGAAGATATCGAGGTCCGGCTTGAAGGCGGCCAGGGTCTTCGCATCGGCGGCAGGGCTCTTCAGGAACGGGTTCCTGTCGGCTGCCACCGCAAAGCTCGGCTCGCTCGAGACCGTCAGAGCGTAGAGCCCGAACGGCACGTGATACGAATAGCTGCAATGCTTGAAGGACTCGCTCATCGGGCCGAAATCCCAGGCATCGATCAACTCGAAGTTCGCCGCGACAGCCGTTTGCATGTCGGACAGCTTGAACTCCGTGGTGCCGGCGTCGCCCTTGCAGACAAAGGACTTGGGCGTCACTTCGGTGTACTTGACCAGCAGGTAGAAGCACGAGCTGATGGTCGCCGTGCCGCCGCTGCCGTCCGCGGCCAGACCGTACGCCTGGTACCGGTTCGCGGAATCCCACACCGGTACTTGTCCCCACTGGCTGGTGCGGCCACCGGACCGGGGCAGCTCCTCCTGATAATCATTGGAGTAGAGCAGCATGGCTTTGCCGATGCCCGACAGGTTGGTGCCGCAGGTCATTCTGAAGGCCAACTGCCGCACGCGGGCCAACGCCGGCATCAGAATGCCCATTAGCAGAGCGATGATCGCAATCACGACCAGCAGCTCGACCAGTGTAAACCCTTTTCTCTTCATTTGATTCTCCTTTCAATCACTCGAGGTTCGCAGTCCGGCCGTTCTCCAGTTCCGCCACATTGGCTACTTTAACGGATGAATGCCTATTGCCGCCTGACCGGCAAATGCTTCTTATGCGAACCTCCGGACAGAAAATTGCTTTCATACGGAAAGCGGCCGGTTCGATTTCACCAAAGCATTGCTCTTCGTTGCGTTCACAACTTCCTTGGGCAGCAGACCTTCAGATGCTCCTCACGTAGGTCTTGTGTGTCCCTACAACTCCGAGGCAGGCGGATCTGGATATGAAGTGCTGAAGTATCTTATGATGACAAAGCGAAATATAATATAGGACTTCTGCAAATCCACCTGACTTCAGAGTAGATCGTAGCACAACCCAATTATGCTGTCAACGGATTTTCGTCGGAATCAGGGATTTCCTTGAATTTTTTTTATTTGTCGTAGTATCCCTTGCTGGGGGATATGGAGAAGGTCATGGCTAAAGTCACGGTCGACGACAGCGAAGGCATCAGGCAGCAATTGAAAGAGCATCATCAGGAACACTTGGTCAGCTTCCGGCCGGAGTTGGGTCCCCGCGAGCGACAGCAGTTGCTGGACCAGATCCGAGAGCTGGATCTCGCGCAGATCGACGACTGGGTCGAGCATTTGGTCCAGGGCCCCCCTGCGCCGCCGGTCGCGACAACGGATTTCGAGCCGGCCCCGTCCTACAGTCCCGAGCCCTCTGATCCTGTGCAGCGGCGTAAGTATAATGAAGCTATGGACTTAGGCGAGAAGCTGATCTCGCATGGGAAGGTGGCGGCCCTGACCGTGGCCAGCGGGCAGGGGACCCGGCTGGGCTTCGATGGCCCGAAAGGCAACTTCCCGATCAGCCCCGTCCGGCACAAGACCCTGTTTTCGCATCTTCGCCGAGACGATCCAAGCCGTAGCGCGGCGGTATGGGGCGACATGCCCGTGGTATGTGATGATAGGGGCCCTTTTCCTTGTCATCCTGAGCGCAGCGAAGGATCTGGGCCACGATAAAGTGAAAACGGAGGGATCGGAGCATGCTGGGGAGCAGAACATACTACGTTTATGGCCTGACGAATAAGTCCGGCACTCTCTACACCGGAGTCACCGGAAACCTCAAGAGACGAGTTTGGCAGTACAAAACTAAGGAGGTGAAGGGTTTCACACAGAAGTACAACATCGACAGGCTGATCTATTACGAGACTTTCGGTGACGTGTGGTCAGCCATCGCGAGGGAGAAACAGATCAAGGGCTGGGTGCGCCGACGGAAACTGGAACTCATCGCCTCAATGAACGCTGAATGGCGCGACCTGAGCGAAGGCTGGTATGATGGGAACTGCGGTTGATCTCCGCGCCGCTCAGGTCAGACTCTGGACGGGCCGCCGGGGAGTGAAGAACCTGGCCTGCGAACGGAGAGCCTTCCCATCCGATGCCCAGATCCTTCGCTGCGCTCAGGATGACAACCCTGGGGTTCGTCCGTCGCCACGAGAGCGTTGTCGTGACCGGTGCTACTTCGCCGAGAACTTGTGGACGGTCGTACTCGTGAACTTCCTGCCCGGCTCCAGGAGGGTGGAGGGGAAGCTGGGCTTATTGGGCGAGTCGGGGTAGTGTTGCGTTTCCAGGCAGAAGCCCGCGTGTTTGCCGTAGGACTTTCCGCCCTTGCCGATGACCGAGCCGTCCAGGAAATTGCCCGTGTAGAGTTGGACGCCCGGCTCGGTCGTGGCGATCTCCATGATGCGGCCGCTGGTCGGCTCTTGGACCCTGGCACAAGGCTTCATGGCATTGGCCGGCCCGCTGACAACGAAATTGTGGTCGTAGCCGTTGCGGAGTTGGCGAATGCGGGCGCCGAGGGTCCGGGACGCCAGAAAATCCAGCGGCGTGTCCACCACGCTCGCGGTGATCCCGACGGGGATCAGGCCCTTGTCCACGACGGTGAAGCGGGTGGCGTGGAGCATCAGCTCGTGGCCGCGGATGTCGCCGGCGCCCTGTCCCGCCAGATTCCAGTAGGTATGGTTGGTGAGGTTGAGCACCGTCTTTTTGTCGGTCTCGGCCTCGTAATCGATCCGCAGCTCATCGTCGTTCGTCAACGCGTACGTGACGGTGCAGCGCAGATTGCCGGGATAGCCCTCCTCACCGTCTTTGCTCAGGTAGGTCAGCTTGACCCAGGCCCGATCCTCGGCGGCCGTCGCCTCCACCGGTTTCCAGACGACCTTGTCGAAGCCCCTGATCCCGCCGTGCAGATGGTTCGGCCCATCGTTGGCGGCCAACTTGTACTCGACGCCGTCGAGGGCAAACCGGGCGTGGCCGATGCGATTGGCGTACCGACCCACCGTTACGCCGAAGTAGACGCGCTGCGTGAGGTATCCGTCCAGGTTGTCGAAACCCAGGGTGATATCGTCGAGCTTGCCGTGACGGTCGGGCACCGCCAGGGAAACGAGGATCGCGCCATAGTTGGTGATCCGCGCCCGCAGACCCTTCGCATTGGTCAACGTGTAAAGTGAGACTTCTTCACCTTCCGGCGTCCGCCCGAACAGCTCCGTATTGAAATTCATCCGACGATTCTCCTGCAAAAACACGACGATACCCACCACGGCGCACAAAGAACGCGAAGGCCCGTTCTTGTTCTGCTCCGCATTCTCGGCACCGCGATGGTGAACAACAGCAGAGGCTGCAATATACCGGCTGCACCGGCTCCTGTCAAAAGCCTCTCTGTCGTGTGGCCGGGCGGCAATGGGCAATTTGCTCGGCATACAAGCAAAAGGCTGTGGGCGGATGCCCACAGCCTTCTGCAACACGGCCTGATGATACCCTGGAAGCGGCTTTAGAACGGCTTGTGCACCGGTTCTTTTCGGCCGGCGAGCCACAGCATCTCTTCCGGGGACACCGCGCGGTTGTAGATCCGCACGTCGTCCATTCGGCCTTTGAGCTCGCGCTGGATATCGCCGGTGTTGTTCCACGCGCCGATGCACGCCTTGCCGAGGATCATCGTCAGGGGCGTGTTGAAGGCCCGCGAGGCCTCCGCCTGGCCGTTGAGATAGATGGTCGCCACCTTGTCCGTGACGGTCAGGGCGAGATGGGCCCACTCTTCGGTTCCCACGATGGTGGTGCCGTTGAGATCGCCGCCAGCCAGGCCGTTAATGCCTGCGTTGGCCCGGCCGTTGAAGAACTTGCAGTGGATCCCGCCGGCGGACCAGTTGTCGAAGTTGATCCCGCCGATGATCCCCGAAGAAGCGGGTGCCGTGAGCGAGTACATCCACATTGAGTAGGTGCACTGCTGGTGCGTTGCGGTGGCGCCGCCGAGCTGGGGAATGGCGACGGCGTCGTCGACCCCATCCAGGACGAGAACGCTGTCGGCGACGTGGGCGTTGCTCTGGAACGTGCCGTGGTGGCTTTTGCCGGAGGTGTCATTCGCCCCGTTGTCGAACAGGTACTCGGCCAGCAGGCCCACCTTGCCCGGGTCCACCGGGATGATCATTTCCGGGGTCCTCGGGTACAGGCGGATGTCGTCGAGGTAGAGCTTGCCCGTGGCGCCGGCGCCCTCGACGCCGATCGTCAGCTTCGTGACATTGCTCACGCTGCCGCCGATGGTCGAGAGGTCGATATTCCACGGCTGCCACTGCTTTCGCTTGAGGTCCGCCGCCGGGCCGTTGTAGGAGACCTTGGTGTTGTTGATCTTGAGGTACAACTGTCCGGCATTGGCCGGATCGCCGTAGAACCACAGCGACAGGCTCTTGAGACCGCCGGCGGTCCAATCCTGGGCGGCATCGAACGTCCTGGTCGCTTCCGACGTCTTGCCGGCCCCGGCGTTGTCATAGGCCAGCGGCATCGACTGGGTGCCGCCGTGAATGATGGTCTTCTCGGCGAACGGGGCCTGGACGTAGCCGACCTGCGAGCCATTGGTCGTGGTGCCGTAGCCGTCGACCCAGGTGGTGTAGATCTCGCCGCCGGCCTTGTCCGTGTAGCTCTCGAAGTCGTCGACCACCGCGAAGTTCGCCGTGGAGAAGTTCCAGACGTCGCCCGGATAGGTGGCCGCCGCCCCGACTTCATCCACCTTCCAGTAGTACTTCGTGCCGTAGTTCAGAGCACCGGGCGCGTAGCTGTGCTCGGTCACCGTCTTGGCCGGCGCAGTCCCCTGAGCGACCGCATTCGGATCGGTGCCGAAGAAGACCTGGTGCGAGGTCGCCGCACGGCCGGGCCGCCAGCTCAGGCCGGTGTCAACCCCGATGCCCGTGGCCGCGTTCGCCGGCTGCGGCGCGCGGGCCAGGAGGGGCACGTAGAAGAAGCGCACTTCACTCAAGCCGTACTGCTTCAGGCCCACCTTGCTCCAGTTGCTCTTGGCCGTCAGCCGGACGTACCGGGCCAGGACGCCGCCGAAGTCTACCGTAGTATTATAGGCGTAACCGGCCTGGGCGGTCGCCTGGGCAAATTGCACGTCTTTCAGCAGCGCCCAAGTCGTCCCATCCGTGGAGTATTCGACGGTGACATCTTTGCACCCGTAGCCGAGGACCGGCTCGAATTCCGTGTTGTGGTTCCAGACCCACAGCTCGTGGAGTTGGTAGACCCGGTCGAACTGGTACTGGATCCAGGGCGGCGTCGGGCCGGCCATGCTGCTGACCCACATGGCGGTGCCGGCCGTGGAGTGCAAATCGCCGGTCAATCCGGAGCCATCGACCGTATTCTGCGGTCCGTTCGCCGCCTTCTCGAAGCTGGAGGCGGTGGCCGTCACGTTCGGGAGAGGATAGGCGTAGGGCTCCGTGGTGAAGCTCCAGACGTTGCCCTTGAAGATGGTGTTGTCGGGCGCCTTGTTGACCTCATCGACCCGCCAGTAGTAGGTCTGGCCGAATTCCAGGGCGGTCGGCTCGTACTCGGCGGCCGTCTGGCCCTGGCCGGCCAGGACGCCCTTGGGGTTGGTTCGCGTGGCGTCGTTGACGTCCGCGAAGGTCTTGCCGAAGTACACATCGTGCGTCGCGGCGAACTCGCCGGGCGTCCAGGAGAGCGTCGTATCGAACGGAACGTCCGTTGCCCTGTCTTTCGGGGCGGGGTCCTGCGCCGCGCCCGGGCCCGAGCGCCAGTTCAGGAAGCCCAGCGTCATGAGTTTCTCGATCTGGTCCTGGCTCACGACCTCATCGAAGATCACGAGCTCATCCAACGTGCAGACGGCATATTCTCCCAGGCCGCCGTTGAGCGAGTTGTAGTTGCCGTTGATGGCGAAGCGGCCTTGCGCATTCTCATGGTTCAGCGCCCCTTGGACCGCGGCGGAATTCTCGGCGACCGGCTTGCCGTTGCGATAGAGGACGATCTTGTCCCCATTGTAGGTGGCGGCGGCGTGAATCCACTCACCCCAGACGAAGGGCGTGGGGTCCAGGGGCTCTGCGTTTCCGCCCGCCGTGTTGATGATGGCACGAAGCTGGTCGTCGTTGTTGCCGTAGGTCATCGCGTAGGCTTCGCCGCCGGAGGAGCCTCGCTGCAGGGAGAACATGACCTGCCAGTGCGCCACCACCCGGGTCGGTCGGACCCAGGCCATGAAGCTGATGTCCTGCTTGACCAGGAGGGCCGGCGGGGTAGGAGGACCGAAGTCCACGTACTGGTTCTCTTCGAAGCGCAGGGCCGAGCCGAACATGCCGGCGTCTTTCGCCAGCCACTGGGGATTGCCCCGAATGGTCCCGGTCAAGCCATTGCCGGAGGAGTCACCGGCCGAGGTGCCGGCCCCCTCGTTGAAGAGCCAGGCCCCGACCACGTCTGCCTTGGCCGTGGAGCCCAAGCCCAGGGAAAAGCCCAACGCCCCTACCACGATCAGTCTGCGCCACCACGTCGTTTTCATACGGTGAGCCTCCATCCTAAGTCATACGGTTTGTTTATCGGTCGGGGTGAACGTCACCCTTGCCTCACACAACCCATTGCCGTTCTGGACGGGATCAGAACGGCAAATCCTTCTTCGGCCAAGCCAGCCGGAAGCCTTCATCCAGGTCCTCCACGCGCCGCAGCAGCTCCACGTGACCATCCACCATCACGATATTGGCCCCGCCCCGGTCGCGGTCGCCCGGCGCGTTGTGGAACGTTGCATAATTGTCGATCTGCCGCCCCCGATGGCCGACGGTGAAATGGGTGTCGTTGAAGGGGGCGATACTGTAGCCCTCGATGGTCCAGGTATTCTCCTCGGTAAAGACGACCACGCGGGCCGTGTTATAGACTTCCGTCTCCTTGGCGACGCCCTTGACGCCGGCCCCAAGCCAGTTGGACCAGATCTCGCCGCCCCGGCCTACGTAGGAATTCATGACGTAGCTGACAGCGGTGTCCGCGTACTGCGTGTTCTTGGCCCACGAGGCGAACGTGGGGCACATGTGGACGTCCAGGGCCTTCAGGTAGGGCCAGAACACGCCGTCCGGCTCCTCGCCCTTGCGGACCCAATTGTGCTGCTGTGACCTTAGCCACGTCCAGGCGTCCGGGAATTTGTGCTGGTTGTCGTCGAGATACATCCGCAGGCCGATGCCGTACTGCTTGAGGTTGGCCCGGCAGCCGATGGTCTGGGCCTGCTGTTTGGCCTTGCTCAGCGCGGGCAGGAGGATGGCCATCAGTAAGGCGATGATCGCGATCACCACCAGCAGCTCGATGAGTGTGAACCCTCGTCTGTGTCGCACGTTCATACCCCAATCAACTCCGTTGGACCATCGCCGAAGCGGCATACGCCTATATTATCGGTTCTTCCGGCCTTCGATGCAATGTTTCCTGCCGGTCTGGGGGAAATTGGCTTTGTTTGGCGCGCTCACCCCCAGCGGTGGCGTCACCCGCAGCCTTGGCCGCCGGAATTCTGGCCGGCCGCTGTGAGGGAAATTGGGTTTGTTTCGCACGAATGGCATCGGGTTGGAATGATGGAATGTTGGAATAATGGGCTATGAATCATAATTCATAATTCATAATTCATAAATCATAAATCCGAGGCTCCGTCTCGGACACGGCGTCCCTCTACCTAGGGGCCGTGTTGCATGAATTCTGCCGAAAAAATGGGTCGCGTCACCCTCCGAGATCGCCGTAAGTCTTTGTCTTGACGCCAATAAAGAGAATTTCAGCGCCACCCGGTTTTCGGTTTTGGACTGTTGCACGAACGAGAACATCATCGGGGTTTCTGAGGGGCGGGGATTGCCACCGAAGTCCGAGCCCATCCGTGACATGTTCTTGCAGGGGGCGGGTGGCAAGGGGCCCCCCAAACGCGAAATTCCGCGTTTGGGGACCCCGACCTCAAGGCCTCCGGCCTTGGGGATGGCTCGATGCGGATACGAGACAGGTTTCCCATCGTTGGCCAAACCATCCCCAAAGCCTTTGGCTTTGAGTCTGCTACCCCAAAGTGACACTCCGGGCCGTTCTGAATAGGGCCAAATAGGCCCACGAAACTCCGTCGCACGTTCGGCCCGGGTCGCCATTGAATTGGGGCCCTACCCTTGTTCCTCCCGCCGTTCATTGGGCCGGGGGGGATTTCATCAGTTGGATCTCGTCGATGTAGAGCCGACCGGCAATGCCGGCCGTGGGATTGGCTTTGTCGCCCAAGCCGATGGCGATCTTCTTGACCTTGGCCAGGTTCACGCCTGCAAAGTCGGCCAGCGGAATCCGCCAGGCGCGCCACTTGGTGGTGGCAGCGAAGGCCGGATCGGGATGGACGACGGTGGCCGCATTCTTGGCGGCGTCCTCCAGCCGGAGGTAGACCGGGGTGGTGCCGTTGGCGGACCAGCCGCGAACATAGAGGAGCAGCGCATTCGCGCCGCCGGCGGTCCAGTCCTGGGTCGGGGCGAACTCCCGCTCGGCCTCGCTGTAGAAGGGGGCGTTGACGTTGTTGAAATCCAGGGGCATCGACTGCTTGCCGCCGTGAACGATCTTTTGCTCGGCAAAGGGGGCGGTCGCGTTGCCGACGACCGAGCCGCTCAGGCCGTTGGTCAAGCCATCGATCCAGGTATCGAAGATCGTCGTCTTGGCCTCCAAATCGTCCGTGTAGCTCTCGAAATCGTCGACCGACAGGGTGGTCGTGAAGCTCCAGACCGGACCGGTTTTGACGGTCCCGCCCGCGATCGTCTCATCGACGCGCCAATAATAGGTCTTCAGACTCTCCAGGTCTGTCGGGGTAAACGTCGCCTCTGCCAGCACGCCCTTGTCCGCGCCGGCCGCCGCCGGCGTGACCGCGTCCGGATTGTCGCCGAGATACAGGTGGTGCTCCGTGGTCCCGACCGGTGCCATCCACGTCAGCGTCACGGCGGTAGAAACATCGCCGGCCGTGTTCGCCGGCGTGGGATAGTAGGCGACGACGTCCTGTGTCACGAAGGTCCATACGTTGCCCGTG